>Ga0187894_10003922_pt1 | contig 16299 bp, 14 predicted proteins | sample GBC1701081metaG_FD_136650 | JGI IMG/M metagenome (GOLD analysis project Ga0187894, IMG submission 136650) | White microbial mat communities from a lava cave in the Kipuka Kanohina Cave System on the Island of Hawaii, USA - GBC170108-1 metaG ... | reverse complement strand
CGATCGAAGGAACGGAAGGCAAAAGAACAGAATCGTGAACAGCGATCCGAACACCGGTACATCGCCGTGGTGGTTCGGCCAGTCGTGCGGCTTGAACGAGAACGTGAAGAGGGCGTGTAACGTTTCCAGCACACCGTCCATCCCGGGCGCGGGCGTCCACCCCGGACCGCGGTCGGACACGATGGCGTCGGGCGCCCAGGGACGGCCGCCCAGCAGGCCGGCGAGGCGCGGGTACACCGGATCGCCGTACCATAACCAGTTCTTGAGCCAGTGAGGCGCCGTCAGGACGAGGCAAGCGCCCAGTGCCAGCGCGACGCCGCGCGCGCGCCTCAGCACGACCGCGCGCCCGATGAGGACCGCCGCGGGCACGACGAGGTAAAGCGCCTGGTACTTGGTGAGCGCCGCGCCGGCGAGGAGGACCGCCAGCAAGACGCAGTCGCGAGGGTCGAGGTTACGCCAGGCACGGCGCAGCGCGAGGAAGATCGGGATCGCCCAGAACGCGAGGATGTGATCCGCGGCGCCGATCAGGGTGGAGTCGTAGACGAAGATTCCGGGGAAAAGGAACACCACGGCCCAGGCGCCCGGGACCCGGCGGCCGTGGAGCAGCCACTCCACCAGCAACGGGACCGACGCCAACGTCGCCGCGAAGAAGGCCATCTCGACGTGCAGCGCCAGCTCGACCCGGTCGAAGACCGTCGGCATCGGAAGCTGGAACGCCCACGCATGGATCACGCTGGCGAGCTGCGGGTAGGCGCCGAGAAACCAGCCCTCCGGGAAGTGGGCGATCCCACCTTGGGCGGCGTAGTGCTCGCTGATGGCCAAGTGGTACCAGCGGGCGTCGTATCCCACGGTCTCGGGCGTGAGGATGGTCGCGTACGTCATGATGACGCCCAGCGCGCCGAAGACGGCGGCCGGAAGCGCCCACGGTACGCGCGGTCGACGGTCCGGGCGCGGACGCGGGCGGGCGCGGGCGGCGGCGCGGTGGCGAAGGGCGCGGCGCAAGAAGCGGGCGAGCCCGCGGCCGCCCGGGGCCGCCATGACGAGCGGCCACAGGACGGAGAACGCGGGACCATACAGCCCCGCGATACCACCCAGGAACATGCCGAGGAAAAAGATCAGCACCCCGGCGGCGAGGCTCATGATCAGATGCTCGCGAGCGGGCAGGGGCGCCGGGCGCAGGACACGGAGCGCGGCGAACCCGGCAGACAGACATGCGCAAACCCACCCGAGCGTCAGCAGCCAGTGCTTCGCGTAAATCCAGAACAGCCAGGTCGGGATGCTCTGGTGGCGGTGCACGACCGCCGCGAAAACCGCCGCGCCGGCCGCCAGCGTGACGGCGACGGTCAGGTCGCGACGAAGCCCCGGGCGGCCGAGAGGCGCTGGCATCTTCGGGGTGAAACCGGACGGCACTGGGTGGCAGGTCCCTTGTAGTGAGATAGTTAACCGATGAGCCGGCGGCGCGCGAACCTGGTGGCGACCATGCTCGCCGCCGGGGCCACGGTGGGCGGCTGGGGCGCTGCGCCGCCCTCGGCCTGGGCGGCGGCCCTTAGTCCTCCGGATTGCGACGACTCGCCCGAAATCGCGATCTGGCGCTCGCCGGAGAGCCCCGTAGCGGGGCGGCCCTTGCGCATCATGGCGGTCGCGGCCGCGGGCCTGCCGGACGAAGAGGCGGCCCGCGTCGAGCTGACGGTGGCGGCGAACGCCGGCGATGTTCGGCCCACCGCCCTCGAGCGGCGCCCGGGGCCGCCGTCGAGCTTCTTGGTGGAAGTTCCGAAGGCGGCGGCCGGCACCTACACCGCGCGGCTGATGGGACCGGGGGGGCGGGTGCTCGCGTGCGAGCAAATCACGGTGGCTGCGCGCGCGGTTGACCGCGTGAAACAGCCGGCGAAGAAGGGCGCCGCCGGCCCCGATTCGGCAGCCGGCGGCACCGGCGCGGCGGGGCGGGTATGGGCGTCGCGGCTGCGCTGGGAGACCGACACCGAAGCGCTGTGGGCCGCGTGGATCGAAAAATTGTTCGACGCGCCCCCCGCCGAGACGCCCGGATGGCGGCCGCTGTCTCTGGTGCTGCGAGATCCGACGCGCAATTTCCTGATCGACCACCTGGGGCTGGGCGAGGACGATGCGAAGGGCAACCACGCGCTGCCCGCCGCCCCCGACTGCGCCGATCTGCCTTATTTCCTGCGCGCGTACTTCGCGTGGAAGCTGGGGCTGCCGTTCGGCATGCGTGACTGCACGCGCGGCGCCGGCGGGAACGCCCCGGTGTGCGGCGACTTGATCACCAGCGAGCATGCGCCGCCGCCGGGATCGGCCAGCGGCGCGCGGGCGGAGGGCGGAGGACCGACCGGCGCGGTCAAGCGGTTCTTCCGCCTGCTGGCGAACAAGGTCCACTCGGGCAGCGGGCGCACGCGGCTGGACGACGAAGCCACCGACTACTATCCCGTCGCGCTCGAGCGGCGAGCGCTGCGGCCCGGCGTCGTGTTCGCCGATCCCTACGGGCACACGCTGGTGATCGTGAAGTGGATACCCCAGGGGCCGACGGAGAGCGGGATCCTGTTCGCGGTCGACGGCCAGCCCGACGGATCCATCGGCCGCAAGCGGTTCTGGGAGGGGAATTTCCTGTGGAGCGGCGGCGGCAGCGGCAGCGGCAAGAGCGGTGGCCCCGGGTTCAAGGCGTTTCGACCGCTCGCGTGGGCGGCGGTCGGCCCGCCGCGCGACGGAGCGCCGGGCGCGCTGGCGCCGACGCCCAATAAAGACCTCCGCCAGGATCCTCGCTACGCGCCGTTCTCCGTGGCGCAGGGGAAGCTGTCCCCGGACGCCTTCTACGCGCAGATGGGCCGCCTGATAAATCCGCGTGGCGTGAACGCGGCCCGCGCCTACACCGACACGCTGGATGCCCTGATGGAATCGCTGCGCGTCCGGCTCGGCTCCGTCGACAACGGGGAAACGTACATGCGCGACAACCGCTATCCCGTCGTGGACATGCCGGCCGGCCCGAAGATCTTCGAGACCATGGGGGCCTGGGAGGACTACGCCACGCCGTCGCGCGACATGCGGCTGATCATCGCCATGAACGTGCTGGTGGACCTTCCCGAGCGCGTCGTGCGCCACCCGGATCTCTTCCTGCTCGACGGACGCAAACCCGAGGCCGTGCGCAGCGAGATCGCCGCGCTGCACGCGCGCCTGGCCGCCGAGCGCGCCATCGAGTACGTGCGCAGCGACGGCTCGCGCTGGAAGCTGACCGTGGCCGACGTCATCGCCCGCAAGCGCAGCTTCGAGATCTCCTACAACCCCAACGACTGCGTGGAGATCCGCTGGGGTGCGACCCCAGGGACGCCGGAATACGCCACGTGCAAGCGCCGCGCGCCCGCCGATCAGCAGGCCCGCATGGCCGAATACCGTCCCTGGTTCGCCGAAGCCCGCCGCCCTCCCCGGTAGCGGCCCCCCGCGTCCCCTTCAAGCTCTGGCGCGGCGAGCCGATATAGTCGGACGGTGGCGCAACCGCCGGCAACAGCGACGACGATCCGAAGCACGATGGCGGACGGCCACCTCTACGTGGCGATGCAGCCTATCGTCGACCTCGCGCGGCGCGAGATCTTCGGCTACGAGGCTTTGGTCCGCAGCCGGTCGCCGGATTTTCCTGATCCGCCGTCCATCCTGCGCGCCGCGGTGGCCGACGGCTTCATGGGAGAGCTGGGCCGCGCGCTGCGCCTGATGGCGGTGCAGGCGTGCCCGGATTCGCGCCTGTTCTTGAACCTTCACCCGAGCGAGTTCGACGAAGGCTGGCTGGTGCGGCCGGACGACGCCATCTTCAGCCACGATCGGTCCATCTACCTGGAGATCACGGAATCGGTGCCGCTGAGCCATTTCCGTTGGTGCCACAGCGTTCTGCGCGAGGTGCGCAGCAAAGGCGTCTATCTGGCCGTCGACGACCTCGGGGCCGGGTACTCGAACTTCAAGTACATCGCCGACCTGGCGCCCGAGGTGGTGAAGCTGGACCGCGATCTCATCACGAACCTCGATAGCGACCCGCGATTGCGCACGCTGGTCACGTCGTTGGTGAGCCTGTGCCGAGACTTGGGAGCGAAGGTCGTGGCCGAGGGCATCGAGACCACCAGCGAGCTGCACGCCATCGAGGAGTGCGGCGCTCAATACGGTCAGGGATACCTGCTGGCGCGCCCGGCGTTTCCTCCGCCGAAGGTGAGCTGGGCCGCCTTCAACCGGCGCACGTAGGCGGACGTTCTACACGTTCTGGGCCGGAATGTGACTTCGGTGTGATTTCTTCGCGATCCGACTGGACGCGGGCTCCGTAGTTCATCCACGGATGGGTCGCACCCCGCCTGCATGCCCGTCGCCGCACGTGCCATCGACGCGCCCTATGCTCGCGATGGTGCTGGCGTTATCGGCCGCCACCTGCGTGGGCTGCACCGGCACCATCGAGGGACCCGAGACCACCTTACCGGCCACCCGAAGCGATGCGGGAGCGCGGTCCGGGGATGCGGCGCCGCCCCAGAGCCCCGATGCGCGCCAGAGCCCCGACGGAGGAGCCGCAGGCACGAGCGACGGATCGCTCTCTTCCCCCGAGGGGGGACAGCGCCCGCCCCCGGATGCGCTGCTGCCCGAGGCGGCCGGCGCGGTCGAGGCGGCGAGGGCTGAGGTCGAGGTTCGACCCGAGGCCCCGCCACCGCTCTCCGCCAGTCACGGAACCATCGTTCCACTCTACACATACCCGACGGATCCTTCGTGGCAGGCCCTCGTCACCGCCAAGCAGCGCCACCCGGCGGTGCCGGTCATCGCCATCATCAATCCGGCGAACGGCCCCGGCTCTGGCCCCAACCCCAACCGGGACTACGTCGCCGGCATCCAGCGTCTACACGACGCCGGCATCATGGTCATGGGTTACGTCTGGACCGGCTACGCGCGGCGGCCGGAATCCGCGGTGCAGGCCGACATCGATCGCTATCGCCTGTGGTACCCGCCGACCACGGGCATCTTCTTCGACGAGCAGGCGTACGATTCGTCGGGGCCCGACTACTACCGGCGCCTGACCGCCTACGCCAAAGCCAGTGGGTTTACCTACACCGTCGGCAACCCCGGAAGAGATACGTCCCCCGGCTACGTGGGCAGCGTAGATCTGATCCTCATCTATGAGAACGAAGGGCTGCCGTCTCCGGACACGCTGGGCGGCTGGCACCTGGCGCACGACCGCCGTGGGTTCGGGATCATCCCGTGGGGCGTGCCCTCGCTGGACGACGGATTCGTCGCCATGGCAAAGCAGTACGTCGGCACGATCTACGTCACGAGCGATCTGCTGCCCAACCCGTGGGACAGCGTCCCCGCCTACCTCGACGATCTCCTGTCGGCCCTGGAGCCTTAGGAGGGCGCCCCCTGGATGTCGATGTCGACGATGGTCAGCTCCCGTTCGCCTGCGTGCCATTTCACCGTGACGGTGTCGCCCGGTTGCTTGCCCAGCAGCGCCCGCCCGGTGGGCGACCTCCACGAGATGTCCCCCGCGGCGCCATCAATCTCGTCGACGCCCACGATGCGGTAGACCGCCTTCTTGCCGCGGTCGTCCTCGACGGTGACCGTGGACCCAAAGAAGACGCGGTCGCGCCGCCGCTGTTCGCGGGGATCGACCACGACCGCCACGTCGATGCGCTTCGCCAGAAATCGCAGGCGGGCGTCGATCTGTCGGAGCTGGCGCTTGCGATAGATGTATTCCGCGTTCTCGGAGCGGTCGCCCTCGGCGGCGGCGTCGGACAGCGCGTTCACGACTTCTGGCCGCTTCTTGGCGCGCAGGAAGTCGAGCTCCTCCGTCAGGCGCCGGTGCCCGGCCGTGGTGATGTAGTTCTTCTCGGGCTCGCGCGGTGGCGCTGGCGGGGGCCGGCGGCCCATGGCGGCGGCCGCCTACCCCGCGCCTTCGCGCTGCGGGCCGGAGCTGCCCTCGTCCAGGACGCGCAGCGTGGGATCGGAAAGGCTTGCGCAGAAGTTCGTCCAGCGCTCGTCGACCACGGTGAGGAAGACACCCGCGCCCGCGCCCGCGCCCGGGATGGATCGCACCACCATGCCCTTGAGGGTGATCTGCTCGTCGGGGATGTAGAGGTCGACGCTGAGCCGGGTCCCTTTCTGCTGCGGAGTGTCCATGGCGAGGAAGAGCCCGCGGGCGCTCACGTTGGCCACCCGCGCGGCGGTCGGCGCTGGCGACGGATCGAAACGAACGACGCCGTTCAGGGTCAAGTTGACCCGCGGCCATTTGCGGCGCTCCGGGCCGTCGGATCGAGAGGAGAGTGTCTTCATCGGTGAGTACCGATCTTCACCGTGCCATACGGGGGCGCCGTGTCAAAAATGTGCCCGCGGCGAAGGGAATTACTTCTTCGCGGCGTGCTGGCAGAAACGCACCCAGGCGTCGCCGGCCTCGGTCAGGAAGACGCCAAATCCCGGCGGCAGCGTTGCGCCCTTCGTGTCCTGCGTGACGACGTGAATCACGACGCCAGTCACAGTCACCGCGATGGGGGGATCGGCGACCTCGATGGTGATCCGAATCTGGGTGCCGATCGGACGCGGATGGTCGGTGGCCAGAAACAACCCGCGTTCGCTGGCGTTGATGATCCGTCCGGCGAGCTGCGGCCCGAAGTCGTCGAAGTGCAGCTTGGCGGAAGCGTTGAGGTTGATGCGCGGCCAGCGCCTCGGGCTGTGGCCCGCGGACTCGTCGTCGCTCATGCCAGCACGCCCGCGGTCGTGGCCAGGAGCGGCCGGAGCTGATGGCGAGAAAACCCTCCGCTTGAGGCGGTCCCAGATCGACATCGCAAGGGCAGCGACGTCGACTGTATCTCAAAATCGACGGCACAGGGCGCCATGCGCGCCGGGGCAGAGCGGGCCCTGCCAGCGGTGTGGTAGGACCGAGCCCCATGGAACCGACCACCGCGCCGGAAGAGCATAGTGGCTGACCGAACGGTGCTGATCCTGGGCGGCGCCCAGAGCGGCCCCTCCGCCGCGGCCCGCGTCCGGGAGACCGACGAGCGCGCGCGCATCATCCTGATCGAGCGTGCCCGCGACCTGGACTACGCCGACAGCGGCTTCGCCTATCACCTTTCAGGCGAGGTGCCTGCCCTCGATAGCCTGCGGCGCGGGCGCGGCGACCTGCTTCAAGACGTCTACCGCGTCGAGGTGCGCGCGGGGGCGGAGGTAGAGTCGATTGACCCGCGCCAGCGCCGCGTGCTGGTGGACGGCCAACCGCTCGAGTACACGGCTCTGATCTACGCGGCGGGCGCCGAGTCCCTGCTGCCCGAGGTGCCGGGCCTCGGGGGCGCTGGCAACGTCTTTCACTTCCGTACATTGCGCGATCTGGAGGGGATCGTGCGGCGGCTGGGCACGGGGGCGGCCCGGCGCGTCGTGATCCTGGGCGGGGGGGCCGGAGGCGTCGACGCCGCCGATGGGCTCCTGCGCCGCGGCTGTGACGTCACCATCCTGCAGCGGGGGCCGCGCATCCTGCCGCGGTTCTCTCCCGCCATGTCGCGCGTCGCCGCGGACGCGCTGGTGAAGGCCGGCGGCAAGGTGGTGACCGCCGCCGAGGTGACCGCCGCCGAGCAGCACCTGAGCAGCGTGTCCGCGCTGCGCCTGGCCAACGGGCTGCGCATCGAGACGGACGTAGTGATCGTGGCGGCCGGGCTGCGCCCGCGTACGGCGCTCCTGCGCAAGGCAGGCGCCAGCTTGCTCGCAGACGGCGCCGTGGCGGTGGACGAGCGCTGCGAGACGTCGCTCAAGGGTATCTACGCCTGCGGGACGTGCGTGGCCCTCCCTCACGCCGTGACCAGCGAGCCGGCATGGTCCACCCAAGCGGCGCAAGCCGACAAATCGGCGCAGGTGGCGGCGATCAACGCCGCCGGCGGCAAGGCGCGCATGCCCCCCGTGACGGACACGATCCTCTTGCGCGTAGGAGACATCGCGCTCGGGCGGACCGGCCTGACGCGCGACGAAGCGGCCGCGCGCGCCGGGCGCAAGGCGGCGGCGATCACCGTGCACGCCCCCTGCCGCGATCCGTACCTGCGCGAGGCCGACCTGGTGACCATCGACATCTACTACCACCGCGGTAGCGGCCGGCTGTTGGGCGCCGAGGCGGCGGGCCGGGCCGGCGTCGACAAGCGGCTGGACGTCCTGGCCACGGCCCTTCGCGGCGGATTGACCGTCGACGACTTGGGCGGGTTGGATCTGGCGTACGCCCCCGCATACGCACCGGCGCGCGATCCGGTGAACGTGGCCGGGACGGTGGCGGCCGCCGTCCGGAGCGGCGCCGCACCCGCGCTCTCGGTGGAGGACATCGCGGCACGGCCGGGCGCGGTGACGCTGGTCGACGTCCGCTCCGAGCCCGAGCCATCCGCTGGCACCATCCCCGGCGCGCGCCTCGTCCCTCTCGCGTCCCTCCGCGACGGCCTCGAGAAACTGCCAAAGGGCAAGCTGGTGTTCTTCTGCGACAGCGGCCAACGCGGATATCTGGCGGCGCGCATCGCCCGCCAGCGCGGGCGCCGCGACGCCGGCTTCCTGTCGGGCGGCCTTCGTTCGTGGCGCGCGGCTGGCCAGCCGGTCACGCCACCGGTTCCTGCCACGCCCCCCCCGCGCCCGTGAGGCCGGTCCTCTTCGATTTCGAGACCGACGCCCCGCTCCTGGGGTCGCTCAATCTCCCGTCGTACGTCACCTTCTTGGCGCTCAGTTTCGCCGTCGGAATGTGGATGACCTGGCGCGCGGCGCCCGCGGCCGGCATGGACCGCGAGCGCGTCCTGGACCTCGACCTCGCGATGGTGGTGTGGGGGATCGTCGGCGCGCGGATCCTGCACGTCGTCGCCGAAGGCCACTTCATGGAATACGTGAACCTATGCGTCGACCCGGCGCGGATCGCCGCGACCCAGGCCAAGGTCGCGTCGTGCGCCGCCAGCAGCGAGTGCGGCTTCGACTACCTGTGCGATGCCGCCACGGGTCGCTGCCATCCGCCCCGCGACTGTCTGGCCGTGCTCAAGATCTGGCAGGGCGGGCTCGCGTTCTACGGCGGCTTCATCGTCGCGTCGGTGTTCGGGCTGAGGTACGCGCGCAAGCACGGCCTGGGCATGGGACGGATGGCGGACCTCGCCGCCCCCTGGATCGCCTTCGGGCTGGCGGTCACGCGCATGGGCTGCTTCCTGAACGGCTGCTGTTACGGCAAGGTCGCCGGGCACGCCTTCTGCGTGCGTTTCCCGTTCGCCAGCGCCCCGCGACGGGCCCAGCTCGCGTCGCAGATCATCAGCGGCAATCAGCCCGCCCTTCCCATCCATCCCACCCAGCTCTATCTGGCGGCGCTGAACCTCGCGATGTTCTTTGCGCTCTACTATCTGGCGCGCCCGCGCAAGCGCTTCCACGGCGAGGTGTTCCTGTGGCTGCTGCTGATGAAGGGCGTGGCCCGCTCGTTCGTCGAGATCTGGCGCGACGACGAGCGGGGCGTCCTGTGGGGCTGGCTGTCCACCTCGCAGATCCTGTCGATCCCCCTGGTGGCGGCCGCGGCCCTCCTGCTGGTTATTTCTTCTTCACGAGCTCGAGGTCGAGGTCCACGATCACCTCGTCGCCCACCATGACGCCGCCCGCCGCCAGCGGCGTGTCGAACTTGAGGCCGAAGTCCTTGCGACTCAACTTGGTGCGCGCCGAAGCGCCGCGCTTCGTGTTGCCCCACGGGTCGTTGATGGCGTTGGGAAGCGGATCCACGTCGAGGGTCACCGCCCGCGTGTTGCCGTGCATGGTCAGCTCGCCGGCCACCTTCAGCCCGCCGCCCGCAACCTTCTTGACCGAGGTCGACTTGAAGGTCACTTTGGGGAATTTTGCCGTGTCCAGGAAGTCGGGGGAGCGGAGGTGCTCGTCGCGCTTGGCGTCGTTGGTGTCGATCTTCGTGGCGTCGATGCTGGCCTCGACGCGCGACTTGGTCACGTCCTTCTCGTCCAGCCAGATGGTGCCCGAGACCGGGCCCAGCTCGCCCCGGACGTTGGCGACCATCATGTGGCGCACCTTGAATTGAGCGTGGGCGTGGCCCGTGTCGATGTCCCACGCCGGCGGGTCCGCGGCGAGCGCGGACGCGGGCGCGGCGAGAATGACGGCGATGGCAGCGGGAAGGATCTTCATGGCGGTTCCTCCGGTCGGTTTGAGAGTGGATGCTTCGAAGCAGGCTAGAGCATGAACCCTGAACGTACTATACTAAAAATGGATAGTTTTTATGGGGGACATCACCAATGTGAATATACGGGGACTTAACCTCAACCTGCTTCCGGTCCTCGACGCCTTGCTCGCCGAGCGCCATGTGAGCCGAGCGGCCCGGCGTCTAGGTCTCAGCCAACCGGCCGTGAGCAACGCCCTGGCCCAGCTCCGGGCACGGCTGGGTGATCCCCTCCTGGTGCGCGGGCCCGGGGGCATGGTCCCCACCGAGCGGGCGCTGGCGCTGCGCGCCCCCGTCCAGTCGATGCTGTCGGCCCTCGACGGGGCTTTGGCGACGCCCGCGCCGTTTCACCCGACCACCTGCGAGCGCACGTTCACGGTGTGGACGACCGATCTGGTCGAGCTGGTGCTGATGCCGCGGCTGATCGCCCGCCTGCTGCGCCTGGCACCTGGGATCAAGCTGCGCTTGCGCGCCTGGCCGTTCCATCGGGTTCCGCCTGAGCTGGAGCGGGGGCAGGCGGATCTGATGATTGGCCTCGCGTTCGTCAGCGGTATCCCCGCCGGGCACCGTCTGCAGCCGCTGTTTCACGACCACTTCACGTGCATCGTGCGGCGCCAGCATCCACAGGTCCGCCGCCGCCTGACGCTGGAAACCTACGTGAAGCTTTCCCACATCCTGGTGTCGGGGGAAGACGAAGGACCGGGGGTGGTGGACACGGCGCTCGCCGTGCGCGGCCTGACCCGCGTCGTCGGGCTGCGCCTTTCCCACTTCCTGCTGGTGCCGCACGTGATCGCGGCGACCGACATGGTCGCGGCGCTCAGCAGCCGGGTGGCGCAGCCCATGTCGAGGCTGCTGCCCATTCGCCTCCTTCCCCCGCCCCTTCCGCTGCCCGGTGGGACCATCGGACAGATCTGGCACGAGCGGACACACGCGTCACCGGCCCACGTCTGGCTGCGCAAGATCGTAGCCGACACCGCCCGCGGCTTGCCGGGCGGACCACCGCTCAGCGGGTCGGGTTGCGAGCGAAGCGCGCGGCCAGATCGTCCAGCGCAGCGGCATCGCGGGGCGCCGCCGCGCCGCGCGCGCGCGCCACGAGCGCAGGCGTCCCCGAAAAATCCACGACCATGAGCGCATTCGACGCCGCCTGGCGCACACCCGCATCGGCGCCGTAGGCGATGAAGGCGCCGATCAAGGCCTCGGCGGCGGCGGCGCGTACAGCCGTCTGCTCGCCCTTCCCCGCCGCCTCGGAGACCGCCGGCGTCTTCCACGCCCATGCGTTACCGGTGGCACCGAGAGACTGGACCACCTCCTCCGCGAGCGCCGCGTCCAGCTTGCCGTCCAGCGCGGCGGCGAGCACCTGGGTACACACGAGTCGACGGCACGTACCCATTCCCGCGAGGACCGCCCGCCGCGCCGGGCCGGGCCGATTCGCCAGCTCTCCCAACCGAGCCGCGGACGCGTCGTCGCCGAGGCTGCCCAGCGCCTCGGCGGCGGCACGCGCCACCTGGAATTCGTCTTCGGACAACCCGCGAGCGCCGCCGGTCCCGGCGCGATCCAGCACGGCGCGCAGGACGGGGCCCGACCGCGGATCGCGGAGGGATCCCACCGCCTCGATCAACCCGACGCGCCAGGCGAGCCAAGCCGAATCCGGAACGCCGACGCGATCTCCGCCATCCAGCGCCAACTGCTCTAGCATCGGCCACAGCGCATCAGAGCCCATGCCCTTGAGCACGGGGCCGATGACCGCGTAGCGCCCGCGCTTGCGGGCATCCAGGTTGCCGATCTGCGCGCGCACCTCGGCCACGGCGCGGAAGCTCGCGGGAACGGCGCGGCGCCGGCGGTTCACCTCGGCGGTCAGCGCCCCACGCGCGACGGGGTCCATCTCACCCGGCGCGAGAACCGCCCCCTCCGCCGGCCTTCCGACGGCCGGCGCGGCGCCGGCGGGACGGCACCCACCGAACCACAACGTCAACAACGACGACAACGACAACAATACCGGCGAAATCCCGCGATTCATCGGCCCACCTCCCACCAACGCGCGTCCGGCACTTTGCGGCGGGCGTTCGTCCCGCAGTGGATCTCACCGAGCAAGCGATGGAACAGGTCCCAATCCTCCACCCAGTGCACGGTGATGCCCCGAGGCCGCAGCACGTCCTCCAGCTGCGCCTTCATGATGTCGCGGCCGCCGATGACCGGGCCGTGCGGCTCCGGCGCGACGATCTCCTTGTCGTTGAGCACGAACACATTGACGGTCCCGGGTTGGTACGCCGTGGACCGGCCGAACGTCGCCTGATGGAGGAACGGCACGGGAACGATTTCCTCGTCGGTCAGCCCGGTCTCGCGCTTGAGCAGCGCCACCTGCGCGTCGACCTGCGCCGCGGCGCGGCCGCTTTCGCCCATGACGGTGGCGTCATTCAACACCTGGGCGATGGTCCGTTCCGCCGGAGGGAACGTCATGGCGGAGGAATCGAACCACCGCTTGCCGATGAACATCTTGACGTCGCCGTTGCCGCGCGCCATCTCGTCTTCCAGCATCTTCTTCGCCAGGCGCGCGTCGTTGGCCAGCAGAATCCAGCCTCGCGGCGTGTCCGCCTTGACGAAGGACAGCGTCTCGTCGATGTGAGCGACCAGCAGCCACGCGGTGTCGAGCAGCAGCGGCGGCCCCTGGACGGCCTGGGCTTCGAGCATGCGCGTGAACGTCTTGTCGGGGAAGAACCGCTCGGTGGATCCGAAGAGGATCCGGCCGAGAGGGAAGCTCGCCCCGTTGTGGCTGTAAGGCGGGATCGTCTCCAGGTTTCCCGTCGAGTTGAGGGTGTCCATCTGGCGCCGCCGCGCCAGGTCCGTCTGCGCGACGACATCGAACTGCTGGATGGCGCCTACGTCGGGGCCGCGGAAGGCGTTGAACACCACCCGCCCGGCGAGGCGCGGTTCGGGCTGGGGGTTGTCGCCGCGGAACAGGTTCGCGGACCGGAAGTTGACCTGCATGACGTGCTGCCCGCCGCCGGGCCCGGGCATGGCCGCGTATCCGGTCTCGAAGAAGTCCTCCGTCCACTGGTCATCTTCTGCGATGTCCTGGGTCACCGGCGCCCCGGCCGCGGCTGTCGCAACGCTGCGGATGGCGGCGGCGAAGGCCAACGACGACGAAAGGCCGGCGATCTTCGATACGTAGGCCACTTCTACCGGCGAGACGTGGTGATACAGCATGACCGGAGACACGCGGAGGCGGACGAAATCGCTCTGGTCGATGGGCCCCGATCCGTCGTATCCACCCGGCGCCGTCACGCGGACGCCGACATCGACGGTGCCATCCCACTGCGCGCGGTCGCGCGTGATGTCCAGCCCCTCGAGACCCAGCTCGACGCCGGCGCGCAGATCTTCGAGACCCAGCGGAGTCACCGGCGGACCGAGCTTGACCCACTGTCCCTGGGCGGTCTTCCGGAACAACCGCACGTAGAAGCTGCCCGGGGCCGGAAGCTGGATCTCGACGGTGGCGTCATCCGGCGCGTCCGGCCACGCCTTGATCCGGAGCGGCGCCAGGTCCTTGACGTCGTCGTCGCCGTTGACGATCTCGTCGGCGGAATCGCGGCAGCGGGACAGGTCGCCGTCCGGGAGGGGGCGGCCGGAGGCGTCCTTCGTGGCGCAAGATTTCGAGTCGTCGTCCAGGTTCGCCAGGAACACCGCGCCGTGGGTCGCATCCCACGTGTCCTCGCCGAGATCGTCGCTTTGATCGTCGAAGTTGACGACGCCGTCCCGGTTGTTGTCGGCCCGAATGTCGACGGTCGGCGGCCTGGGCGCGGCGTCAGGCGGAGGAACCGCCTTACCGGACGACCCGCTCAAGCAGCCCGCTCCCGCCGCCAAGGTCGCGCACGAGACGACGATCAACAGCGGGAACGCACGGCGTCTCATGGGCAGCGGTCAGCTTAGCGCCGGGCCCGTCGCCCGTCCAACCGGGTAACATGCGCGCCATGATCCTGCCGGTGTCTGCATTCGTGTCTGGCCGCCCGCGCGTGGCGTCGCTGCTGCCCTCCGCCACCGAGATCGTGTGTGCCGTGGGCGCGGGCGCCGACCTGGTGGGCGTGTCGCACGAGTGCGACTTCCCGGGCGGCGTCGAGTCGCTGCCCATCCTGACGCGGGCGCGCCTGGGCCCGGTGCGCTCCAGCAAGGACATCGATCGCGAAGTCCGGGCGGTCCTGCAAGACGCCCTGGCGGTCTACGACATCGAGCTGGACCGCCTGGAGGGCGCGCGGCCCGACGTGATCGTCACGCAGGACCTGTGCGACGTGTGCGCGGTGTCGCTGGACGACGTGCGCTCGGCGGTGGCGCGGATGGCGCGCAAGAACGTCGCCATCGTCAACCTGCATCCGACGCGCCTGGCGGACATCTGGGCGGACGTACAGCGCGTGGCCGACGCCCTCGGGCGCGCCGAGGAAGGCCTGCGCGTGGTGCGCAGCCTGCAAGCGCGCGTCGATGCCATTGCGCGCCGCTGCCGGGCCCTGTCGCTGCCGGGCCCGCGGCCGCGCGTGCTGGCCGTCGAGTGGCTGGATCCCATGATGATCGGCGGAATGTGGATGCCCGAGCTGATCGAGCTGGCGGGGGGCGCGCCTCTGGTGACCCAGCCGGGCGAGCACGCGCCGACGCTGGCGTTGCCGGCCCTGGCCGCGCTGTCGCCGGACGTGGTGATCGTCAAGCCATGCGGCTTCTCGCTGCCGCGGACTCTGGCGGAGCTGGACGTTCTGCGCGGGTCGCTTCCGTGGGACAAATGGCAGGCCGCGCGCGGCGGGCGGGTCTTCGTCGCCGACGGGAACGCCTACTTCAATCGTCCCGGGCCGCGCATCGTCGAGTCGCTTGAGATCCTGGCCGCTTGCATTTACCCCGACGCCTTCCCGGACCTGCGGAGCCTCCACGGCGAGGCGGTGGTGCGGCTCGACGCGGACCTCGCCGTGCATCCTTTCTGACCGCGCGGGACGCTCCTGCGATCGCCGGCCGCCGGAGGCGATGAGGGGCTGCCGTGGCCCGTACTCATAGTCGTATTCGTCATCGTCCGCCGTCCTCGCTCGTTACTTCACCGGCTTGGCGCGAAGAACGACGCGGCCCTCTTTGACGCCCACGTCGAAATCGATGCCGAACGCCATGTGCTCCTGCATGATGCGCGGCACCTGCTTGCGCAGCATCTCGCGCAGTTGCTCGACGGTCAGGCTGCGCTTGTCGCCGGTGGTGCGGCGCGCTTCTTCGTAGCGGCGGTGCAGGTCGTCCACCGCGTCGTCGCTCATGCCGGGAACCGGCTCGGCCCGGAGCGGGCGCGTCGGCGGGGCCGAGACCCGCGGCGCGGGAGGATCGGCGGGCGGCAACACCGACGCGGGCATCTGCTCGGTGGCGGGGCCGTCGAAGGAGCCTTCGTCGTCCGCGGTCGTCGCGGTGGTTGTAGTCGTCGCCATCACGCCGGCGGGATCCGCGGCACCCTTCGGCCGCTGACGCGCCGCCAAACGTCGCTTCTGCTCGAAGACGAACGTCCGCGCCCGGGTGGCCGGGATGCCGAGCGCGATGGCCTGCTCCTCGGTAATGGTTTCACCGCGCTCGGTCATGTGGCGCTGCAGGCGGGCGATGTCCTTGCGGTACGTGCCAGCCTCGATCTCGCGCATGGTCCGATTCCAGTAGGTCGTATACAGGGTCCACCGCTGCAGCATCGACTGCATCCGGAACTTGAGGCCCGAGTTGCGGATGTGAATCTGCTGCATCTCCAGCACCAGCCGGTTCATCTCCCGACGCGGCGTGGAGGGCGGCATGCGCTCGGCGCCCGAGAAGTGGTTCTCGTACATCGAGCGCAGGCGATCGATCTTGCGCTCCATCTCCGTCAGCCTGGCCGCGATCACGTCGGGATGGTCGGGAGGGAGCTCGGGGGAAAGCTTCTTCGGCACTCCCGAAACCGTACCATGACCCGTCGCTCCATCCGGCTCACGGGCCGCAGGTCGCGGACCTCGGCGCGTTGGCGGCGCGACAGGACGCGCCGATACCTAGTCCCCTGGAAACGTGATTTCTCACATATCTCGCCGGTCCTCTTCGTCCCTGGCTGTGTTGCTCGTCGTTTAAATACCTTCGGGTATTCGCGCTCCTCGCGCCTTGCCAGGAACGAAGAT
>Ga0187894_10003921_pt1 | contig 16303 bp, 12 predicted proteins | sample GBC1701081metaG_FD_136650 | JGI IMG/M metagenome (GOLD analysis project Ga0187894, IMG submission 136650) | White microbial mat communities from a lava cave in the Kipuka Kanohina Cave System on the Island of Hawaii, USA - GBC170108-1 metaG ... | reverse complement strand
TCGCCTGCGGCCCATTCTCATGACCAGCCTCGCCATGATTGCAGGGATGATTCCGATGGCAGCTGGGATCGGGGAGGGCGGGTCGCAGACCGCGCCGCTGGGACGTGCAGTCATCGGCGGCCTAATCGGCGCGACACTCGCCACGCTCTTCATCCTTCCGTCGTTGTTCACGATGTTCCAGGGCGAGCGAACGCGCAAAAGCGCATCGCTTCATCCAGCTGATCGTCGCGGCCGTTCACTTCAGGACGATCAGCAGGCGGCCTCCATTGGACAATGAGGTGACCAGATTATGAACGGCGCCATTCCTGAAAGACTCCAGATGAACAAGGCACCCCAATCGTATCCCCACTTCCTCTTGATCGTCGTGGCTTATTGCGGCGTGTTTCTTGCTTCGGCTCCTGTTTCGCTTGCACAGTCGCAGCCAGCGCCGATCACCGCTGCATCGCAACCCGCACCGACCTCACAGCCGTCAACGGTCGTCGCGCCGGCGAACGTCGCCGCGTTCTTCAGTGCGGACTTGTACGCGAAAGATTCGGGATATATTTCTGAGGTTCTCGCGGACATCGGCGACCATGTGAAAAAGCGACAAGTACTCGCGGTGATCGATGATCCCGAATTGCTACACCAACTCGCCAGCATGGAGGCGATGCTCGCTGCCAAGAATGAAATGGCGAAAGCGGCGGAAGCAACGGTGGCTCAACATCTGGCCGCAATCGAGGTTGCCAGGAAGCAATTGGTGGGATTGCAAGCAGAACAGAAGCTCACTCAATTGTCACTCAAGAGGCAGGAAGCATTGTTTGCGGGCAAGGCCGTCACCGACCAGCAAATGGACGAGATGCGAGCGAAGGCCGACGTAACCGGCGCTGCGGTCGATGTTGCACAAGCGAAGATCGCGGCTGCCGAGGCCGATTTGCGTGCAGCCGAGGCAAATCAATCGGTAGCCGCCGCACAGGTGCGCGTCACGTCCGCGGATGTGAAGCGAATTCAGGCCCTGGTCGAATACACGAAAGTGACGGCTCCTTTTGACGGAGTCATCACTCGTCGCCTCGTCAGTCCAGGTGATCTGGTTCAAGCAGCGACGGCCAGTCGCACAACTCCGCTGTTCACCTGTCAGAAGATCGACGTGGTGCGGGTATTCTGCGACATACCCGAGGCCAGTGCGGCCGGCATTCGGCCGGGAATCGAAGTAGACGTGAAGCTCTTTGGGATCGCCGGTCAAACGATTCATGGCACCGTCACCCGAATCGCAACATCGTTGGACCCGGCCACGCGAACGATGCGGGCCGAAATCGACCTGCCGAATCCGAGCGAGGTATTGAGACCGGGCATGTACGCTCAGGTGACTCTGACACCTCTGCCTTCGCAGGTCGCGGAGAAGACGCAAACACCCTAGGCGATCCACCAAGGTGAAGCACACGAACGCGGACGGAGTGCAATCTTCAATGATCACCGGCATGACTGAACAGCGAATCTGCATCCTGCTCATCCTTGCGATCGGCGGTTGCAGCCAACCCCGCCCTGTGCTGAGGGACCGCCCTGATATCGCGCCTCCGGCGACAGCGTCGGCACCCACGCTTCGGGTTGGTTCTCCAAACATCAAGCCGATTGAAACCACGGTCATGCCGATCGATCTCTTCACTGTCATGCGCGTCGCAGCCGCGAAGAACATTGACATTCAACAGGCAATCCAACGTGTGGAAGCCTCCCTCGGGAGGCTCGAAAGCACGCAGGGCGCCGTCTTCCCGGTTCTCGCACCGACCGCGTCATTCGAGCATGTGGACGGCACCGTGAGGGCCGTGCAGGGCAATCTGACGGGCGTCGGTTTCGACACCTTCCAACTTTATGCTACCCTTCAGACGGTCTTGAATCCCGGACGTGTAATCTACGAAATCATCGCCGCAAAGAAGCGATTGTCGGCTTCAGAACATGACGAGCGTGCTGTCGTTCTTGAAACGCTTCGTGCGGCGGCCAATCAATACTACGAGCTAGTTCTTGGCCGGTCGCGCCTTGCGGCATCTCAACAAGCCTTGACGGAGGCGGAGGAACTTGTGCGGATCAGCCGGCTCCGGGTCAGCAGCGGCGTCGGCCTGCGCGCCGATGAGTTGCGCGCGGAGGCGGAACTGGCGTCGCGCCAGCAGGACGTGGCGCTGCGGCTGAACGAGTTTTACAACTCCTCGATTGCCTTGGCGGTTACCTTGCATCTCGATTCGACCATCACACTTTCGCCCGCGGGCGAAGCGGTTCCGGCCATCACGCTTGTTCGCGAAGACCTGTCGCTCGATGTCTTGCTTGGGCTCGCGATGGAGCACCGACCGGACCTGGCGAGTATCCGCGAATTGGTCGAAGCGGCCAGCGCCGACCGCAAGGCGGCGTGGTGGGCCGCGTTGGGCGCTCAGTTTCAGGTCGGTTACCAGTACGGCGGGATTACGGGGCACGCAGACAACGTGGTGCAGCGTTCCAGTGTTCCAAGCAATCTCGTGTTCAACCCATTTTCCGATGACGGATCATTCAGCACCGATCCATTTGTCAACAACTTGATCAAGAACCGGATTGCCGACAACTCAAAGAAGCGAGCGGGGTTCTCGGATAAGACATTCGTATTTACTGACCAGGAGCGGTTCAATGCCACGGCGGCATGGCGGTTCAGCGTTTCGGCCATTGGAGACCTGAAAGCCGCCGGCGCGGCGGAACAGTCTGTCGCCCTGGAAGCCGAGAGGCGAATCGATCAGGTGCGCGCACAAGTTGTCCGGGAGCGGCAAGCGAGCCGGACGTATGCCAACTTGATTCCGCGTGCCGATCAGCAAGTAACCGCTGCGGACGAAGCTCTGCGCCTGACACGGTCCAATTTGGAGGCGGGCACCATGACCACGCTAGACGTCCTCCAGGCCGACGATGCCGCGGCCCAGGCTCGTGTTCGATATGCGGAGGCGATTGTGCGATACAACCAATCCCAGTCCAACTTGGCCGCCGCACTCGGCTTGCTCGAATAGAAAGGGGCGACTATCACCACTTTCCAACCGTAGACTCGACGGGGCGCTGCGTTTGTTATGATTGCACCGCCCCCTTCTCGAAGCGCAGCCAGAAAACCGCCCGTATTGACCGAAAAACGAGGTTCCGATCATCGGGTTTATGTCGATGGCAGGCATAGCGGGCCCCCGCTAGTTGAAAAGGCGTTGCGAAATGCAACAACCCACTGGTTAGCAGCAACCGCCCGGACGGAGACGTTCGGGCGGTTGCGTTTTTACGCCAATCGTGGCAAGGGTTTGCGCCGGTCTCGCAGTCAAGGCGGCTCTCGACCCACGTCTTGCGCGCGTGCCGGGCGGCGTGACCGCGCAGACTGACGCCGCAATTTCACCGAAAGTCTCTGGGGCTCTCCGCTGATCGCGCCGTCGGGTTAAGAGACGTTTGGTTTCCTTCAGGGCAAGCTCGATCCTGGTGATTTCGTTCGATCAGAGACGCCGACGCTGTAGTTGGGCCATTGCGATTGCCGCTCCATATTGCTCCGGGCGAAACTGCAATTGAGGAATTCGACGACACCGTCGACCTGCGTCGCCGGTTCTGCCAACAGTTCGTGAAAGCGGATCGTGAACACGCGGTCCGGTGGGACTTTCGTTAGTGCGGCGCGGGGGAAATCAGGGGGATACTCTGCGCCAAGACATACATGTAGACGACACGCGCACTCAAGGCATGATCCAAACATCCAATCATCTCGACGGAACCGTCACAATCGGGGCAGCCGTGCCGATCTCACTGGCCCGAAGTGTCGAGAGATACGATAACAAGGCAAAAGTGCGTTTGGAGCGCATGTTGGAATTGGCGATCGAGAACCAACGATCCTTCCTTAACACCTGGACGAAGGCGTCCGACTGGGGCACCGAAGAAGACACAATTTGCAGCCAAGGAACGAAGGGGGGCGATGAGGAATCGCTCGTGGAGGAGCGATGAGGCTCATCATCGGTTGAACTGGATTGAGCCAACGCGCTCATGACTCCAAGCAGAGTTCGGGTCTTAATTGAGATCTCATTTGCAGAATTGCGAATGCTACCTTCGACGATTTTGAAAGTTCCTTCGCATGATGGGATCTCGAGAAGTTCGGCAAGGCGTTTGCGATCCTTTGCCGAACCCGGAGATTGTGTGTCGAAGCGGAAAAAAATGGTGTGGGAGGAGGTCGCATCTGCATCGAAATGGCCCGGCATGGGGCTCCTTCCCAGCAGATCTGTAAGCTCACGGAAGGCCTTCGCGTCCCCGGCTTCCGAACCTCTCGGGTCGCCTACAGGTCCGTTGTTCAAATCATTGACGCGCTGAACACAGCAATCAAATACTCGGTCGATGCGCCAACCGGCTTCGGCGAGCGCGAGCAAAGTCGCGATCGGGATGGGTTGCATAAACCGCTCGGCGAAGTTCTCGCCCTGCAACGGTACATAAGTGATGGTTGGACTCTCCATATACTCCGCGCTCAGGCCCCAGTTGGATTGCTGGGTCGCAAACGTGTCAAGGCCGTAGTACGCATTGACGGCGTTGTCGTCGATTCGGTTGATGTTGTTCCACCATCCGCCAACGTTAGCCTGTGTATCAAATTTGAACTGGCTTAAGATCGAGGTCAGTTCCAGCACATAGGCGGGTTCGCCATCGCGCAAGCGCAAGAGGTTGAGCAGGATCTGGTCGCTTGCGGCCTGAGCCGCGGAGAGGTTGTACGCAGTTCGATCGTATCGAACGACCGACGGCCCCAGCACGCTGCAACCGCCGGGGATCGTCAAAGCCATTAATATGGCGATCGTCGTTATCTGGCGATATGACCGATTCTTGTCCATTCGCGTGACGCGTTGCACTTTCGCTAGACCACGAAGTGAAGCAGTCCGAGTTGCAGCACGACGTTTACGAGCCCGGCGATCGCGTCAATCAAACTGGACGCAACCGCTGGATCGACGTCGCAACCCCCAGCGAACGCGATGGCGAGTATTGCAACCACGATTCCGCTTTTTGAAAGCGATCCGACGCGGATGCACTCGGCAAGCAGAGTTTCATGCGGGCTCGCATACTTCATTTCTTGTTCCGCCGATAGGGGTCGCGCGGCCGTACCCGAATATCGGCTGAAATCGCCTCAACGCCTTTGCCGACTTTTTCGATCGCCCCGTCGATGTAGGCGGGACCGGCCTCAATGACGCATTCGCGGATCGTGAAGGGCTCCGCAAGCCCCTCGGCCTGCAATTGCTTCTCCGTGTGGTAGGCCGATATGAACTGCTCCGCGAATGTGCGATCGCCCTCGCCCACGTCGATCGTTGAGTTGCCTTGATCGCGGATGACCGGAGCGAAGGCCACGTCCGCGGCGCGAAGTCTCACTGCCTCGCGCACAGCGACCCGGCCGACCAGGCGCAGCGAATCGAGTGACAGATCTTTCTCCGCTCCAAGTCCGATGATGAGCACGCGCTTCGGCGTGATCGAATCGGGCCATGTTTTGAAACATATCGTCTCGCCGAGCTCGCCCACAAAGTCGCCGCGATTGCGCAGCGAACTGAGCAGCCCGAGCAACTTGTCGTCGAAGTCCTTGAATGCCTCGATGTACTTGTCGCCGGACGAGTTGTGCCGGAATACGCAGACGATCTGAAGATCGGCAGGCGCTGCGTATGGAGCGATCATGCGCACGGTCATTTTCAGCGCATCGGGCGCCTCGAATGTGTGTTCGGTTTGCTTCGGCTTGGACGGTTGGACCGTGCCCTGTTCGGCCCGGACGAAAAACGGCACCAGGCCGATGGCGACTGCAAGTGTCCAGAGAGACGCGGTCCTGTCTGCTTGCCTCATTTGAACTCTCCTTCACGAATGGCAAAACTAAAACGCCCAACACGAACATGAACCGATTGGCGATGTCATCGTGTCGTGGCCCAAACAGGCGTGCTGATGACTCTTGGCTGGCAAAAGCGATGCTCCGGCTCCACCGGCTGTCTTAGTGCCGCTCCAGTGTCCACCGAATTTCGCTACGGGAGACCAGCTCGGCAGCACCGGGGGAGGTGGCGGAGCGAGCGTGACGAACGGGGCGCCTGCATGGACAACCTTGCCGCCGACAAGCGTCAATGTGCTTTCGATGCTGCGAATTCGCTCGGACGGAACGCTGAAATAGTCCTCGCTGAGGACTGTCAGATCGGCGAGTTGCCCCGTAGAAATGCGCCCCTTATTTTGCTCTTCCCGGCTGAACCAGGCACTGCCCACGGTATAGAGCCGCAGGGCTTCCTCGCGGCTGAGCAAATTCGCCTCAAGATAAAGACTCGTGCCGCCGACGGTCTTGCCGGTGACGAGCCACGCTAGACTCGTCCACGGGTTGTAGCTCGCGACGCGCGTCGCGTCGGTGCCGGCGCCAACGGGAACGCCCATCTCGAGCATCCGGCGAACCGGGGGCGTCCGTTCGGCTGCCTGCTTGCCGTAGCGATTGATGAAGTACTCCCCCTGGAACGCCATGCGATGCTGAATGGCGATGCCGCCGCCGAGCGCCTTGATGCGTTCGATGTTTCGGTTGCTGATGGTTTCGCAGTGATCGAAGAACCAGCGCAAATCGCCGATCGGCGCTTCGCGATTGACGCGTTCGAAAACATCCAGCGCCCGGCCGATGGTTTCGTCGTACGTCGCGTGCAGGCGAAACGCCCATTTGTTGCGGGCCAACAAGCCCACGACTGCCTCGAGTTCGGACTCCATGTTCGCGGGCATGTCAGGCCGCTTGACGAGAAAATCTTCGAAATCGGCCGCGGAATAAACGAGCATCTCTCCTGCCCCGTTCAGCCGCAGGAACTCATCGCCCTGGTACATGCGATTCGACGCCGCCCAGTTGGCGAAATCCTCCCGCTCCTTCTGAGGACGCTGGGTGAACAAGTTGTACGCGATGCGCAAGGTCATCTCGCCGCGCTTCTGTAGTTCTTGAATGACTGCGTAATCGTCGGGATAGTTCTGGAACCCGCCGCCGGCGTCGCACACGCTGGTGACCCCGAGGCGGTTCAACTCGCGCATGAAGTGTTGCGTCGAGTTTATCTGCTGTTCGGACGATAGCTTTGGCCCGAGTGAGAGTGTTTTGTACAGGATCCAGGCATTCGGATTGGCGACCAGAAGGCCCGTCGGATTTCCGTTTTTGTCGCGTTCGATAATGCCGCCGGGCGGTTCGGGCGTATCCTTTGTGTAGCCCAAGGCCTTCAGCGCGGCGCGGTTGAGCAGGGCCCGATCGTACAGATGCAGAATAAACACCGGCGTGTCCGGCGCAGCTGCGTTCAACTCGGCGATTGTCGGAAGTCGCCGCTCCGCGAATTGCAATTCGGCGAAGCCTCCAACCACACGGACCCATTGCCCTGGCGGCGTCCTCGCAACTTGCTCGCGAAGCATGCGCATTCCGTCCGCCAGCGAGGGAACTCCATCCCAGCGCAGCTCCAGGTTGTAGTTCAGTCCGCCTCGGATGATGTGCAGGTGGGAGTCGTTCAGTCCCGGGATGACGCAACGTCCGCCAAGGTCAATGGTGCGTGTCCGCTGACCGCGACCTTGCAGAATCTCGGAATCGGTCCCGACCGCCAGGAAATTGCCATTCCGAACGGCTACGGCCGTTGCCTTGGGCCTTCCCACGTCCATGGTGGTGATCGAACCATTGAAGAGAATCAGGTCTTCCACGTTATACAGAGTCGATTCATACGCGTGTCGTTTTTCATTTTTCGAACAGCCCCCGAGTGCCACAGCGGCGGCAGAGACTCCCGTGTTGATCAGAAACTTTCGTCTGGAGTATTCCGAGTTCATACGGCCTCCTCGTGGTGGGCTAATGGCCTTTTGCGGCATCACTTCTTGTTCGCCGCATCCTGTGCCCGCTTGTAGCTCTCGGCGACGGCCTTGTAGTGCGGATTGAGTTGGTTGTAGATCGCTCCCCATTGTCCGGCGTCGGGACGATTCCAGCTTCGCTGAAACTCGCAAAGCACGGCGTTGGTCGAAACCGGAACGATGCCCGCCGCTGTCAACCGAGCGATCGTTGTCTGAGAGGCCATGACGCTGGGATCGCCTGAGGCATCGGTCACGAAGTAGACTTTGTAGCCGTCCGCCTTGGCCTCAAGGGCGGGGAAGGCCACGCACACGCTGGTCCATACACCGGCAATGACGAGCGTCTTGCGTCCCGTTGCTTCGACGGCCTTGACGAAGTCCGCATTGTCCCACGCGCTGATCTCGCCCTTTCGAGGCACATACTGGGCGTAGTCCTTGAAGGCGTCGAGTTCATCCATGAGCGGGCCGTTTGGACCATCAGGCACGGAGGCTGTGTAGATGATCGGCGCCTTACCGAGTTTCGCGATGTTCGCCAGCGCGACGGTGTTGTTGCGCAGCTCCGCCACCGGCACATCTTTCACAGTCTGAAACAGACCGGTCTGGTGATCGAGAAGAAGCATCACCGTGTCGGCGGGATCGAAAAGGGCTGCGCGTGCGCCCGGAGTCGGCTGCCGGGAGAGACCGATGATCGGGGCGGCCCTCGACGCATCCTGGCCCGGCCCTCGATCCGGCGTTTGTCCACCGGCGATCTGCATCATGGCGCAGGCGACGATGCTGACCGCCAGAACGCAAACTCCACTCACTCGATTTATACTTCTGTTTGCACAAACCATAACTCTTCTCCTTGCAAAAAGGCCCGCCGTGCAGCACGCCGGCGCGGCAGGCAACGCAGAATACTTAACTGAGCGTTCGGGCTGGTCACGCTCACCGCTTGTCCGCTTCCGGCACAGCGCTTGCGAGGGCCCCCTCGATGCGCCGATCCGGCACCCGCCACGTCAGCGCAACACCGGGTCCACCCGGTAAGAAGCCCACGCCGTCGGAATGCGCCAACTGACGGTCCCAGCAAGCGCTCTGCCTATTCTAAAGCCGACATCCGCAGCGTGTTCAGGCTCGCCTCGAAAGGCGTCTTATCGAAATCTGCGCCGTGCGCGTCGAGCATCGCCGAAACGAATCCACCCGGCACGTTCCAAACGTAGTCGACCCTCTTCCAAGACGCCGGCACCGCCTGACGGTAGAGGTACTTCTTCCCCGAGACGTCGCCATGCTGAACAACCTGCTGCGTGCGCGTCGCCTCCAATCCCGGCGGCGCGATCCAGTTTTCGTGTTGTCGCTGAATCAAATCGAACGAGAGCCCGTCGATCGCAATGATCGTGCCGAAGATCTTCCTTTTCCTCAAGTCAATGCGATACGGAATGATCTTCATCTTCCAACCTTCGGGAGCCACGAAGCTCATCTCCGGGCCGCGGGGCAACGGCGCGCTCGGTTGCGTGAGCTGTGTCGCCAGGTCCGGCGCCCGGAGGTACCCGCAAATCCAGTGCGCCGAGTCATTCGGCTAGTCGGCGAGCCATTGGGCCAGCAACTCGCGAACTCTGGTCAGCTCCGCTGCGGCGGCCCGTTCCTCCAACCCGCGAACGTGCTTCCGCAGTGCCGTCTCCAGTTGCGATGGATCGACATCTTCGTTCAGATCTTCCGGCGGCAACCTCACTCTGCAATACCGCGGCCCCAGTAACGCCGCACCGACACCGCTGGGCGGACTGGGAAACGCCTGCCTCGCCGTCCTTTCTGACACCCTCTCCAATCTTCGTGCCCTGACATTTGTTGGAGGTTCGCAGTTTGACAGGTTTGAGAAATTGGCCACGGCGGATGAAGGGTTCGTCGCCGCGGGCAGGGCGGAATCTCCGAATTTTCCGACCACGTCGGGGGCGTACCAGGTCACGCACGCAACCGGCCTGAATTTCGGTCCGACGTTTCCGGATTTTCCGGAGGTGGGTTTGCACGATCTCTGCGTTGTGCGATTCACCGGTGCCGGAACCGTGGCATGGTCTACGCTCCTGGGTGGGCAGTCGTTGGAACTCCTGCCGCGACTTGCAGTGGCCCCGAATGGTGAAGTGGTCGTGAAAGCACTCCTCGCAGGCACCGATGATCCCAACCAGGGCGCGATTTGCAAGCTCTCGTCGGGCGGCGACCATCTCGCCCACGCAACACCGATTCCGTGGGACACGATCCTGCCTTGGGGGGGGTGGATCGATCAACATCGATGGCGATGCTCTGGGCGTGCTGCCTGAGGGTACACCGGTCGGCGCATTCTCGCTTTCTTTTGCCCAGGCTGCCGCCATGACGGCGACCGGCGATGCATTCGACTCGATTTCCGCAAGCGCCGAGGTTCTTTATGCGCAATTTGATTTGAATGGAAACACCTCATTTCGCTCCTTCCTTGGCGGAACTCATAATGATGAAGTCAGGGACATGGACATTGCACCAGACGGCGCCTCATGGGTGACCGGCGTGACGAATTCACCCGATTTTCCGGTGTCGTTTGGGTCGCCGACAAGCCCATCGCAGGTCGATTTCTTCCTGGTGCAGATCAGGAATTTCCTGCCCCTGCTTCAACTCCAGATAGACGTCGACACGCAGTTCGTCGCTCACGTCAACGTTCGGAACATCGGAAATGGCGACGCGGCCAACATCGTGGTGGACGTTCGCTCACAACCCAAGATGATCGATCTGGTTTCATCACCCACGCCCGGCGTGACGGTAGTCGACGCAAACCACGCAACTTGGAATGTCGGAAGCATCGCTCCCAATGGCGAAAAGACGACGGACCTGACCATGAGAACCGCCGGCCTCGGATTGTCGAGCTTGAATGCGATTGCGACGACGGCGTCCCTGCCCGGGTTGGGCGTCACAGCGTCGCGCCAAATCCTCAATTCCGGTCCGGTCGTCGACCTGGCTATCGCGGAGGTACCACCTCCAACGATCAGTACGGCAGGGCGAGATCGCCATGACTACAAGATCTGTGTCGTGGGGGCCAGTGCAGCACCCTTGGGGATCGTCCAGCTAGAAGTGCAGTTCAACGCCTCTGACAGCACACTGGTCAATCAGGACGTACGTCTTAATTTTGCGGGAAATCACCCACCCGAACGGCCGCATCCGTTGGGGGCCCAGCTGGGCCGCTGGATCGTCTCGGCGAATCTGGAAGTAGACCAGGTGGGGCTGCCCACGACCGTCGAACTGGATGCGCCGACCAGTCTGATCTCCAGTGTGACTGCGAAGATCAATCCCTCGGCGGTTACCGATCTAAATGCGTGCAACAACACAGTGCCGCCATGTAGGCGACGACCCCCCATACGTCACTCGTCGTAGCCGTGACGGATCGCGCGGGGATCGAAGCGAAGATGCGTGACCTGTTTGCGGGGCTGGTCGGACCCTCGCGTCGCGATGAGGGAAGCTTCCAGTACGAGTTGTGCGCGGATCAGGTCGATCCGCGCCGGTTCGTGTTCATCGAACGCAGGGAGAATGAAGACGCCCGGAAAAGCATGACGAGGAAAGCAAGCATATTCGCAACAAACCCCGGCGCGGGTTTCTACGAAACGTCGTCGACCCGATCAACAAAAACCCCGGCAGCCAGCCCACTGTCGCGAGAAGCGCCCAGAACCAGGGATCGCGGAACGTGGCTACCTGCCTCACATTTTTAGTGGAAATGATGTTGTGTGCTTCTGACCGTCTTTTGATTCAATCTCGACCCATAGCCTGCTGTCGGACGGCAAGGGATCAGGTACTTCGGCATGCGTGTGCCAGTGAGCGGCCTCTACATCCGCTTTTGCCTTGACGGAGCCTTTGGCGTCTTCTGTCCCGATCCAGAATCGGACCGCTGAGGCGTTTCCGAGGCCGCCATTCAGCCAGATGTCGATTGGGGAATCACCTCCGGCTTTGATTTCTCCTTTGTCGCGGGTCGCCTTGATCTTAATCCCATCAAGCGTCGTCTCGCCTAGCTCTATCACATCGCCCGCGTGCCCGTCGGACGGCGCCGTCGGAGCCGTTGCCTCTGTTTTCGGCGTATCGCCGAACGGCTGTGCCGGTTGTTCGGATTTCCGATCGCAACCCGCGAGCAGCAGCGTTGACGCGAGAACCGAGAACGAAACCCATCGACTTGTCATGATTCATGTTCCTTCAAGTTGTCCCGACTGCAGCGAGGCGGGAGCGCCAGATGACGCCGGCTTGACCTTCAGGCTGAATACGAGGGAATAGCCGGCGGGTACGACGACAAGGTTTAAGAACGTGGAGGTGATCAGGCCACCCAGAACGACGATGGCAAGCGGAGCGAGCAGTTCGCTGCCCGGTTCACCCTTGGCAAGGGCCAGCGGGAGAAGCCCCAACGCGGCGCATAGCGCGGTCATCAGGATGGGCACGAGCCGTTCCATTGAGCCCTGGATGATCGCTTCGCTCAGAACCTTCCCTTCGTGCGCGATCAGTTGCTGATAATGATTGACGAGCAGGATGCCGTTGCGAACGGCGATGCCGAACAGCGTCACGAAACCGACCATGCTTGCGATGGAGATGACCGGCGCTTCGTATCGCGCGCTCGATAGGCCAAGCATCGCGAGTGTGTTTCGCAACGGGTTCTCGCATTCGGTCAGATAGACCGCCACGATGCCCCCGATGAGCGCCAACGGCAGGTTTACCATCACCAGGAGCGCGGCACGCCAAGACCCGCTTGAAAGCTGGAGCAGCAGCAGCATGAGCAGCGTGACGCCTGCGCCTGCGAGAAAGATCGTCCGCGCGGCCGATTGCTGCGCTTCGAATTGTCCTCCGTAGTGAACGGCGTAACCCGCAGCCTGCACAATCGGATCAACCCGTTGTCGCACGGCCTCCACGGTGTCTCCCAGGTTGAAACCTTCGACGACATTGCACGAGATGACCGCCTTACGACGAGCGTTTTCGCGGGCAATAAGGTTCGAGGTTTGCTCCGGGCCGATGTCGGCGACTTCCGACAGCCTCACGAGCGCTCCGCCGACGCCCCGGAGTTGCAGGTCGCGCAACTGTTCAATGCTCTGACGATCATCGGCGGCGAGACGAACGACCAGTTCGTATCGCCGCACACCTTGATGGATTTCGGCTACGCGCTCGCCGTAGAACGCCTGCTGTACCTGACTTGCCGCGGATGCCGGCGTCAAACCGGCGGCCGAGAGATCCTCCAGGCGATATCGCACCGGCAGCGACGTGACCATGACTTCGCGGGCGGCATTGATATCGCGCACTCCCGGCACCTGCTTCAGTTCGGCCTCCACTTGCTTCGCCAGGTCGCGGAGTCTAATAAGATCGTCGCCATAAATGTTCATGGCGATTGCGGCCGGCGTGCCCGAAAGAATGTGCGAAAGCCGATGCTCGATCGGCTGCCCGACGCTGGTCACGATTGCGGGCACATCCCGAAGAATGTCATGCACCTGCCGCTTGACCTCGTCCTTTTCCGCGTTCGCGTCAAGAACGACATCGATTTCAGAATCGCTGGGTGGTTGAGCGTGTTCGTCGCGCTCCGCCCGACCGGTACGGCGAGTCACGCTGGTGACGCCGGGAATAGCGGTGAGACGCGCCTCAATCCCGCGAGCGACACGGTCACTTTCAACGAGGGAAGTCCCCGGCGGGTTCATCAGAAAGACGGTAAACGTCCCCTCGTTGAAACCGGGCAAGAAACTGGTTCCAAAGGTGGATACCAGCCACAACGAAAGCACGGTTGCCAGCAGTGCGGACGAGAGCACCCACTTGCGATGACGAATCGCACCTCGGAGCGAAGGCTCATACCGCCGTTTCAACCAGCGCACCAGAAAACCGTCCGCGTGAGGATGTTCGACGGTATCAACCTTTTCGAGTTTGCGGCCAAGCAGGATGCGGCACAGGGCAGGCGTCAGCGTCAGCGCGACAACGAGCGACGCCAGGATTGAGACGATGTAGGTGATGCCCAGGGGTCTGAAGAACCTGCCTTCCAACCCCTGCAGGAAGAGCAGTGGCACGAAGACCATCACGATGATAATCGTGGCGAATACGACCGCGCCGCGAATCTCGTTGCTGGCATCAAAAATGATCTGTAAAATCGGCTTTCGCTGATCGATCGGCTTGCCTTGATTCTCCCGCAGGCGGCGAAATACGTTCTCCACGTCGATGATCGCGTCATCGACCAGTTCGCCGACGGCGATGGCCAGCCCGCCCAGCGTCATGACGTTGATGGACAAGCCCCACACCCACAACACCAGCAGCGCGACCGCGATCGAGACCGGCAGGGCCGTCAACGTGATGATCGTCGTGCGAACGTTCATGAGAAACAGCACGAGGATGATCGCGACGATCATCGTGGCGTCGCGCAGAACGTGCTGAACGTTACGGACCGATCGTTCAATGAAATTGGCCTGCCGGAACACCTTCCGATTGAGCACGATGCCCGCCGGCACGCTCTTCTCGATTTCATCGAGAGCCCGATCCACGTCGGCCGTCAAAGCGAGGGTATTCGTGCCGGGTGATTTCTGAATCGTGAGAACCACTGCCGAGCGACCCTGGTCGGCGGCAGTCCCGCGCTTGGGCGCCGGCCCAAGAACCACGTCGGCAACGTCTCCAATGAGCACGGGGGTGCCCTCGTGATACTTGATAATCGTCCCCTTGATATCCGCCACGCTTTTCACGCGAGCCGTCTGCCGAATCGGCAGCTCACGTCGCTCGACGTTTGGCAAATAGCCCGCGCTGGCCGTGCTGTGAGCGGCCCGGGCCGCGTCCACCACGTCGGCGATGATGAGTTCAAACAGATGGAGCTTGTCCTGCCGGACGTTGACTTGATACTCCGGAAGCTCGCCACCGATCACGCCGACCTGCGAAATGCCGGGAATGGACAATAACCGGTTGCGTAATTCAAATTCCGCATAGGCCCGCAGGTCCAGATCGCTGACCTTGCCGTCGGGCGAGGAAAGCGCCAGCAGCATGATTTCGCCAGTGATGGAGGTGATCGGCGTGATCTCCGCGTGCGTGCCTGCGGGCAGAGCTTCTCGAACCGATCCGAGCCGCTCCGTGATAAGTTGGCGGGCGCGATAGATGTCCGTGCCCCAGTCGAATTCGACCCAGACGAGAGACAGGCCGCCAGCGCTGCCGCTCCGGACGCGCCTTACACCGGGAAGGCCGTTGACTGAAGTCTCAATCGGGAACGTGACATACTGTTCCATTTCGTCGGCCGCCAGGCCACCGGCGTCGGACATGATGACGACCGTCGGGGCATTCAGCTCGGGGAAAACATCGACCGGCATTTGCGGGATCAGGTATCCCACAGACGCCACGAGCAGGCCGCTGACGATCAAAACCAGCGACGAATACTTGAGCGAGAATGAAATCAGCCTTGCGAGCACGGGAGGCTCCATTCAGGATTGGTGTCTGTCGTTATTGCGGGCCGGGTCAATCATTTCCTTCGTGGAACGTGCCATCAGGATGGAAATGTCCGCCCTTGGGACTTCCGGCCGATGTCGCCAGCATGAGCTGATAGATTCCATCGAGAACGACCTCGTCTCCTTCGCGTAGTCCGCTCTTCACCACAACCCACCGGCCATCGCTCACACCGAGATCGGCATCCATGCGGATCACCTTGTCAGGGTTCTTGGGGTCGCGACGAAAGAGAAGCTTCTTCAGCCCGTCCTGAATGACCGCACCGACCGGAATGGCAAGCTCGTCGGCGGACTCAGCCAGTGTGATTTCAAGATGCGCTGTGACGCCGGGCCTTGCCCAGGCGGAGCGCTTTTCCGGAACGACGTACAGGTCGATCGTTCGTTGCTCGGGGTCGGCGGAGACGCCGAGCGAGAGCGTGCCCTGCATCGTGTCCTGCAATTCAATGGTTCCGCCGCGAGGTGGAACGATTTGTGCTGACAGGCCTTCGCGTATTCGACCCAGATCGCTCTGCATTCCATGCGCGTGGAAGCGAATCCGCTCCGGCTCCACCGTCGTCAGCACGAGGCTCGTGGTGTCCGCCCAGGCGCCATGGGTCAGAGATAGGGAATCGACTCGGCCGGCGGACGAGGATACGACTTCCACGCGTTCGTGTCCCTGCCAGGACGGCGCAGGATTCTTTTTCTCATCGGCCTGCACTTTGCGGTCGGTATTCGGGATGCCCAATACCATGGCCGCGGAGTCTTGCAGCAGAACTAAACGACGCTTGGCGGCATCGAGTTTGGCACTTACTTCAACGCGCATGACCGCTAATTGGGCTTCCTTCTCTCTTGCCTCTGCCAATTTCGTGTTGGATTCCGCCAACGCAGCCTGGACCTGAGAAAGTTCCCCGGTGCTGACGCTTCCCGCTTCCGTTCCTTTTTGCAATCGTTGCGCCTGCGTTGTCAGGACACGGATTTGCTCTTCGATGCTGTGATGATGCTGCTTATGCGCTTCCAGCAGCGGCGCCATCATCTCCACTCGCTTTTCGAACTCCCGTACCTCCGCCTCTGTCTCGGCGAGCTTTTGTTGCTGTTCGTTCCATAAGGGTGAATCGAGACGATACAGCGGTGTG
>Ga0187894_10003920_pt1 | contig 16306 bp, 16 predicted proteins | sample GBC1701081metaG_FD_136650 | JGI IMG/M metagenome (GOLD analysis project Ga0187894, IMG submission 136650) | White microbial mat communities from a lava cave in the Kipuka Kanohina Cave System on the Island of Hawaii, USA - GBC170108-1 metaG ... | reverse complement strand
CGTCGAGATAGGCGGCAACCGGCGTGGCCCCGTCGATGCGCACGGCGAGATCGGCGTCGCGCACCGCCGGCGATCCTGAATCGAGCTCGTGGAAGACCACGATGGCGCGCCGGCCGCTGGCCTTGACCGTGCGCAGGATACGCCACGCGATCTCGCCGCGGTTGGCGATCAGCACGGTGCCCAGACGGCGCGTCATCTGACCCTCGCCACCAGGCGGCGCGCGGCGGCGGCGCGCGGCGCGATGCCATGCAGGACGATGCCGAGCAGCTGGTCGGTGGTCTGCTCGATACGCAGCCGGCCGCCGCGGCTGACCTTCTTCCAGGCGATGTGCTCGATCGCGCCGTAGAGAACGTCGCGCACCAGCCGCGGCTCGATGTCCGCGCGCACCGCGCCCGCGGCGATGCCGGCCTCGAGGATGCGCACCACGATCGACGTGTAGCGCCGGTTCAGGTCGTGCAGCGGCGAGTCGGGGTAGTCGTCGGCGGTGCGCACCTCGCGGATGAACAGCCGGCAGAGATCCTCGTCCTCGACGAACGCCTCGATCTGTCGACGGACGAGGTAGCGCAGACGCGCCGTCAGGGTCGCCTGCCGTGCGACGCCGGCCTCGACCTCGGCGATCAGCCCCTCGTAGAACTGCCGCATGACGTGGAACAGCAGATCCTGCTTGCTGGCAAAATACTTGTAGACCGTGCCGTCGGCGATCTCGCTGGCACGCGCGATCTCGATGATCGATGCGGCGGCAAAGCCCTTCTGCGCGAACGCGGCGCGCGCTGCGGCGAGGATCGTGGCACGGCGGTCGAGCTTGCGCTGCTCGCGCGTGCGGCGTTGCGGCGCGGCTAGCGACATGGACCGGGGAAGAAGTTTCGCACTTGTTTCATCACGAAAAGTGAATACCATTCACTTTTGAGAGTCAACACGCGCCTGAACGTGCGCGCGGGGAGGAGCCATGACGGAAGCGACCCCTGTCGCCGGCCGCGCGAACCGGCCGATGCCGTCGGCGTTCGAGTTGACGGCCGAGCAGCGGGAGGTGCTCGACCAGGCCGACCGTTTCGCGCGTGCCGAAATGGCGCCGCTGCAGCAGCGCATGGACGACGAGGAATGGTGGCCGCCGCAGGTCATGCCGGCGCTGGCGCGCACGGGCTATCTCGGGGTCACGGCGCCGGCCGAGCTCGGCGGCGCCGAGGGCGATTTCTTCGCGTCGGGCCTGATCGCGCAGGCGTTGGCGCGCTCGAACCACGCCGTGTCGTTGAGCTATATCGCCCACGAGAATCTCTGTCTCAACAACATCCTGCGCAACGGCAGTCCCGACCTGCACCGGCGTTATGTGCCGCGCCTGTGCGATGGCTCGGCGGTCGGTTGCCTGGCGCTCACCGAGCCGGGTGCCGGGTCGGACGCGCTGGGCTCGATGGCCACGACCGCGCGGCGCGACGGCGGTCACTACGTGCTCAACGGCACCAAGCTCTTCATCACCAACGGTCCCGTCGCGGACGTGATCCTGGTTTACGCCAAGACCGACCGCGAGAAGGGCGCGCAGGGGATATCGGCCTTCGTCGTCGAGAAGGGCTTCCCGGGTTTCGGCGTGGCCCAGAAGCTCGACAAGATGGGCTTCCGCGGCAGCGTGACGGCCGAGCTGGTGTTCAATGACTGCCGTGTGCCGGCCGCGAACATGGTCGGCGTCGAGAACCGGGGCGTGGCCGTGGTGATGAGCGGGCTCGACCTGGAGCGCGCCATCGTCGCCATGATCAATCTCGGCATGGCCGAGCGCGCTTTCGACCTGGCGGTCGACTACGCGCGCACGCGCCGGCAGTTCGGCCGGCCGATCGGCGAGTTCCAGATGGTGCAGGCCAAGCTTGCCGACATGTACGTGCTGGTCGAGACCATCCGCACCTTCTGCTATCGCACGATGGCGGCGGCCAACGACCTGGAGATCGGCGGCGGCGGGCGCGGCGACATCCACAAGCTGACCGCGGCCTGCATCCTGCATGCCGCCGAGGGTTGCACCCGGGTGATCACCGAGGCGGTGCAGATCTTCGGCGGCGCCGGCTACATGCGCGAGACCGAGATCAACCGGCTGTACCGCGCCACCAAGCTGCTGGAGATCGGCGCCGGCACCAGCGAGATCCGCCGGCTGATCATCGCAGGGGAGCTGCTGAAAGGATGAGCCACGAGGTTGGCAGCCCTCTGCTGTCATCCCGAGCGCAGCGAGGGATCTAGGGGCGGCGCCTGGATCCCTCGCTGCGCTCGGGATGACAGCGGGGTTGATGAAACGGACGCGGCCCCTCACACCCGGAAATACTCCGGCCGGCCCGCCGTCCATTGCTCGCCCCACAGCTGGTTGCCGCCGTCGACGGTGATCACCTCGCCGGTGATGAACTTGCCGGACGGGCCGGCGAGGTAGCAGCAGGCGTCGGCCACGTCCTGCACGTCGCCAAAGCGTTTCATCGGGTTGGAGCGGTCGAACTCGGCGCGCGCCTCGTCGGGATAGACGTTCATGCCTTCGGTGGCGATCACGCCGGGCGCCACGCAATTGACGCGCACGCGCAGCGGCGCCCATTCCACGGCCAGCGTCTTGCTGAGATAGATCACGCCGGCCCGGGCCGCGCAGGTATGCGCCACCCCCGGCATGCCGCGCCATACCACGGCGACGATGTTGACGATGCTGCCCGCCGTGCCGCTGTCGCGCCAGCGCTGCGCCGCCTGCTGCATCATGTACCAGGGGCCGTTGAGGTTGGTGTCGATGACGGCGTTCCAGCCTTTGGCCGAGAAGTCGATGGCGGCCTGCGGGAACTGGCCGCCGGCGTTGTTGACCAGCACGTCGAGCCGGCCGTGTTCCCGCCAGACGGCGTCGAGCAGGGCCTCGACCTGTTGCGGATCGCGGATCGTCATGGCGTGGACCGAGCAGGCCGCGCCCGCCTTGCGGATGATCGCCGCCGTTGCTTCCAGGCGTTCGACCCGCCGGCCGCAGATCGCGAGCCGTGCGCCCAGCCGTGCGAACTGGATGGCGATAGCCTTGCCCAGCCCGCTCCCGGCGCCGGAGACCAGCACCACCTGGCCATCGAACAGGCCCAGGCTGAAATGCAGCGGCAGGTTCAGCAGCTCTTCATCGCTGAGGCCGAAGGTAGTCGTCATCGGATCTGCCTCCCAGCACGCACCGGCTCACCTGTCATCCCGAGCGAAGCGAGGGATCTTCAGCGAGTGGCGCACCATGCGTCTGCATCAAAAGATCCCTCGCTTCGCTCGGGATGACAGTGTGTTGCCCGATGCCGATCCACCCCTCACCGCGCCGGCCAGTCGGGTGGCCGGCGTTCGTTGAACGCCGTGAAGCCCTCGCGCGCGTCCTGGGTGCGCGCCATCTGGGCCAGGAAGCTCTGCGCGAAGTCGAGGCTCTGCGGCAGGGTCATGTCCTGGACGGCATGCAGCGCGTGCTTGCCCAGGCGCACGGCGGTGGGCGAGTTGCCGGTGAAGCGCTGCAGGAACCAGTCGAGCTTCTCGTCCAGCTGGGCGGCGGGCGCGACATGGTTGACGATCCCCAGCGCCTTCGCTTCGGCGGCGGTCCAGGCCTCGCCGGTGACGCACATCTCCAGCAGCGCGCGGCGCGGCACGACGCGCAGCATGTAGGGCAGGATCATCATCGGGAACAGGCCGATGCGCGCCTCGGGCGTGCCCAGCTTCGCTTCCTCGGCGGCGACAGCCAGGTCGCAGGCACAGACCAGGCCGAAGCCGCCGCCGAAGGCATGGCCGTTGACGCGCGCCACGATCGGCACGTCACAGCGCTCCATCTCCTTGAACAGCTCGACCACGGGGTTGCGCGGCTGCGCCGGGTCGGTATCGAACGGGTTGCCCTCCGCGTCCGGCTTCACGTCGCCGCCGGCGCAGAAGATGCGGTCGCCGGCGCCGGTCAGCACCACGGCGCGGACCGAACGGTCGGTCTGCGCCGCGCGCACGCCCTCGGCGATGCCGTTGGCGACATCCTCGTTCAGCGCGTTGCGGCGCGCCTCGCGATCGATGGTGATCCACAACGCGGCGCCGCGCCGCTCGCACCGCACGTCCGACATGGCGCTACCTCCGCGAAAGACCCGTCCTGCCGGCATAGTAGGGAGGGTCGGCGATCGGCGGCAACAAAAATGAATGACATTCACTTTTCGCCCGGCGATGGACATGCGATGCGGTCATAGGGGTCGGGCGCCAACGCCGATTGACCGCCGACAGCCGTCTGGCCCACATCGCGCCGCCACAAGGAGACTGAAGCAGCAATGATCAGACGCAGACAGATGATGATGCAGGCCGGTGTCGCGGCTTCCATCGCGGCCGCTGGCGTGCGGCCGGCCCTGGCACAGGGCAGTGACCAGCCGGTTCGCCTGGTCGTGCCGTACGGGCCGGGCGGCTCGACCGACACGTCGGCGCGCCTGCTGGCCGAGCGCATGGCGGCCGATCTCGGCAGGTCGGTCATCGTCGAGAACCGGCCGGGCGGCGGCACCATGGTCGGCATGCAGGTGGTCGCCCGCAGCAAGCCGGATGGCACGACGTTGCTGCTCACGACCACGACGGCGGCGCTGCTGCCGGCCTTCGACATGCCGCTGCCGGTCAATCCGCAGAAGGAACTGGCGTGCGTGGCGCAGCTGGCCGACATCCCGGTGATCCTCGGTGTGCACGCCAATCATCCGGCGAAGACGCTGCCCGAATTCGCAGCCTGGCTGAAGGAGCAGCCGGGCGCCGTGCCGTTCGCCACGTCGAGCTCCGGCGGCCTGCCGCACCTGTGGGGCGAGCTCCTCAACATGAAGCTCGGCCGCAAGATGGAGCACATCCCCTACAAGGCCGCGGCCGAGGCGATGCGCGACACGATCGCCGGCCACGTGCCGGCCTTCGTCGACGTGACGACACCGATCGACCAGCAGATCCGCGCCGGCACGATGCGCGGCCTGATCGTCGGCGCGCCCAGGCGCGTGGCTGCGGTGCCCGACGTGCCGACGGCCGCCGAGCTGGGCATGCCCGACCTCGAGGCCGCGGTCTTCTTCGGGGTGACGGCGCCGGCCGGCACGGCCGCCGACGTGATCGCGACCTACAATGCCGCCATCAACAACGCGCTGAAGAACGAGACCGTGCGCGAGCGTCTGGTGGCGATGGGCTACATCCCAACCGGCGGCACGCCGCAGGCCTACACCGCACGGCTGGCCAGCGAGACGGTGCGCTGGCGCAAGGTGATCAAGGAGGCCGGCATCCCGGCGCCGGCCTGAGGAGCATAGGCGCTGGGGGGTGTGCGTACGGCGGCTCGTGCGGACCGCGCGCCTCCCGGCGCGCTCATGATTTCGCCGCGGAAAGACGAAGAGCGCGGCAGGAGCCGCGCGGTCCGTTCGTCCCGTCGCGCGTCGAAGTCAGTGCCTGTGGGCATGAGGGTGCATGGCAGCCGTGCCGTCCGGCTTCCCAGCCGCCGGCCGAATTGGAGTAGGCTACGGCTGCAATAACGACGCGGCCTGGACAAGGCCGCCAAGGGGAAACCGATGGACGGCATAGTCAACGTCGATGACATGCGGCGGGCCGCGAAACGGCGCCTGCCCAAGATCGCCTTCGACTTCATCGAGGGCGGAGTCGAGGACGAGGACGGACTCAACACCAACGAGCAGGCCTTCCGCCGCCACCGCATCGTGCCGCGTTATCTCGTCGACGTTTCAAAGCGCGACCAGTCGGCGGCCGTGTTCGGCCGCAGCTACGCCAGCCCGTTCGGCATCGCGCCCACCGGCATGGCGGGCCTGTTCCGTCCCGGCGCCGATCTGATGCTGGCCGAGGCGGCGCGCGAGGCCAACATCCCGTTCATCATGTCGGGCGCCAGCACGGCCTCGATCGAGGAACTGGCGAAGGTGGCGCCCGAGCACGGCTGGTATCAGCTCTACGCTGCGCGCGACAAGAAGATCTCCGAGGACATGATCCGCCGCGCCAGCGATGCCGGCCTGTCGACGCTGGTGCTGACGGTCGATGTGCCCGTGCACTCCAACCGCGAGCGCAACCAGCGCAACGGCTTCACGCGGCCGCTGAAGATGACGCTGGCCACCAGGCTGGATGCCTTGCGCCATCCCGGCTGGCTGGCCAGCTACCTGAAGACCGGCACGCCGATGTTGTCCAACTGGGCGCCCTACGCCGGCAAGGACGCCGACGCCGACAAGGTGGCTGCGTTCGTCGCGACACAGACGGCGGCACCGCTCACCTGGCGCGACGTCGAGAATTTCCGCCGCCTGTGGCCGCGCAAGTTCGTGATCAAGGGCATCATGCATCCCGACGATGCCGTGCGCGCCGCGTCCCTGGGCGTCGACGGGATCATGGTTTCCAACCACGGCGCCCGCCAGCTCGACCGCGCCCCCTCGCCCGTGGAGGTGCTCCCGGCCATCCGCGACGCGGTCGGTGACCGGATGACCCTGATGCTGGACAGCGGCGTGCGTCGCGGCGTCGATGCCCTGATCGCCCTTTGCCTGGGCGCGAAGTTCGTGTTCGTCGGCCGCGCCACCTTGTACGGCGCCGCCGCCGGCGGCGTGGCCGGGGCCACCGCCGCTATCAATATTTTGCGCCGCGAAATAGACCTGACCCTGGGCCAGATCGGCTGCCCCAGCCTCGACCAGCTCGGCCCCGATTTCCTGATGTGGGAGCGTGAAGAGGACCTGCGTCGCAACCGCCGGTCTTGAGCGCCAAGGGCTTGTGCGCACCTGCCGTCTGGCGGGCGTGAAATCGTCATGACCGTCAATGCTGGCGGCGCTGACGTGAATTGCGTCCACAGGCGACGATTTCACGTCGGTGCCGTTGCTGGATTGTCGGTCGGCTGCGCGCGGGGCGCTAGCGTCCCGGGGTGGGGATGTGCTGCGTCACGGGTGAGATCGTCATGTGCAAGACATTCTTCGTAGCGCCGGGCCATGAAGCTGTGAACCGGGGCGTGTGGCACCGGCCCGGTCTCCTGGTGGCGGTGGAGGAAGGCGAGAGCGTCGATATCTATGCTACCAACGGCAGCGCGCCGAAGATTTGCCTGGCAACCTACCATTACGCCGCCCTCGATGCCGCGGCGCCGCCCACTGGCCTGATCCGTGATTCCAGGGATGACATTGCCAGCCGCTGGGCAGCCACCCCGGCGCTGGCAAACCCCGAACGCCGCACCGCGTGACTTCACGATAGTTGGGAGCGCCGGCTTCCAGCCGGCACCGGCGCGCAGCGTCGGATCATGAGCCGGCTGGAAGCCGGCGCTCCCTTAAGGCCGCGCTGGAGTAGCGGCACGCCAGCGGCTATGAACCGGGGATGACCGGACCCGCCGGCCTCGACCTCAGTGACATCCATCACGCCTATGACGGCACACCCGTGGTGCGCGATTTCGCGCTCACCGTGGCGCCGGGCGAGCTGGTGTGCCTGCTGGGCCCGTCAGGCTGCGGCAAGACCACGGTGCTGCGGCTGGTCGCCGGGTTGGAGCCGCTGCAGCGCGGTCGCATCGCCATCGCCGGGCGCGTGGTGGCCGAGCCGGGTCGCGACCAGCCACCCGAGGCACGTGGCGTCGGCTTCGTCTTCCAGGACGTGGCACTGTTCCCGCACCTCGACATCGCCGGCAATGTCGGCTTCGGCCTGCGCCGCATCGGCCCCGGTGAGAAGCGCTTGCGCATCGAGGCGATGCTGAGCCGTGTGCATCTCGACGGCTTCGTCCATGCCTGGCCGCACCAGCTCTCCGGCGGCCAGCAGCAGCGCGTCGCCCTGGCGCGGGCGCTGGCGCCGGCGCCGCGCGCGATCCTGCTCGACGAGCCGTTCTCGGGGCTCGATACGCGGCTGCGCTCGGCGGTGCGCGACGAGGCGCTGCACCTGCTGAAGTCGGACGAGGTGACCACGCTGGTGGTTACGCACGATCCCGAGGAGGCGATGTTCATGGCCGACCGCATCGCCGTCATGCGCGACGGGCGGCTCGAGCAGGTGGGCGTCCCGGCGGAAATCTATACGCAGCCGGCCAGCGAATTCGTCGCCGAGTTCATGGGCGAGGTGAACCGCATCGACGGCGTGGTGCGCCACGGCGCCGTGGCCACGCCCTTTGGCCCGCTGCGCGTCAACGGCCACGCTGAAGGCATAGCGGTGCATGTGCTGATCCGCCCCGAAGCGCTGAAAGTCGCGGGCGCCGAGCAGGGGATCGTCACCGCGCCGCCGATCGGTTCCCTGCCGGCGCGGGTGCTGGCCTCGCGCCTGCTGGGCCGCACGAGCTGGGTGCATGTCTGCCTGAATACCGACCCGACGCACCGCCACGACGCCCCCGGCGGGCCGGAGGAGCACAGCCACTGGCATGTGCGCGTCCCCGGCCAGTTCCTGCCGGCCGAAGGCAGCGAATTGCGGGTGTCCCTGGACCCTCGCCAGGCCTTCGTTTTTCCCGTTCCAGCGCCTACATGAAGGACATGGCCGCCGGGCCGTCGCACTGACGCGAAGCGCCGGAGCGCGGACCTCCGGCCCGCTCATGATGCGGGCGGGACGCTCCGGGCAGCTTGGCGCTCCCAGTGAGGCCCGCCAGCAACTCCGCGCGAGGTCGTGTTGCGGCAGGGCGGGCAGTAGGCCATAAGACGGATCAAGTTCCCGGGCGCAAGCCCGGCCATCGACAGGCAGGAGGCGGACGATGGGTACATGGAGTATTTGGCACTGGCTGATCGTGCTGGCGGTCGTGCTGCTGATGTTCGGCGGCCGCGGCAAGATTTCCCAGCTCATGGGTGACTTCGGCAAAGGCCTGAGCGCCTTCAAGAAGGGCGTCTCCGGCGACAAGGAGCAGGACGCTGCGGCGGCGGCTGCCCGGACGACGACGCCGGGCGACGATGCCAAGATCATCGGGCAGGGCGCCAGCACGGATCCGGCGCCGGCGACGGCCGGGGCTTCGGCAGCGCCCAAGGAGCAGGTCAAGACGTGATCGGCGCCTGACCGGTTCTTCCTGCTCCCATGTTCGGCATCGACGCCCCCGAGCTGCTGGTCATCGCAGCCGTCGCGCTGATCGTCATCGGCCCGAAGGAGCTGCCCGGAATGTTGCGCACCGTCGGGCGGTGGGTCGCGACGGCGCGGAACATGGCCGGCGAATTCCGCGGGCATGTCGATGACATGGTGCGGCAGGCCGACCTGGATGAGCTGAAGAAGCAGGTCGACGCCGGCACCAAGGACGCGGTGCTGGATTTGCAGGCCCTCGACCCGACGCGGGAGATCAAGGCCGCGATCGAGGAAGGGGCCAACGACGCCCAGAAGGAGATGGACGCCGCGCGCGCCTCGATCGAGACCACGACCGGCGATGCCCTGCCAGCGCCTCCGGTCACGTCCGCCGACCTGGCAATCTCCGGCGATCCCGTCCCCTTGGCGCCGCCGGCGGCCGCCGAAGCGTCGCCGGTGGAGCCGGAATTCGCGGCCGTGCCCCCGGCGACCGAGACCGCGCCGGTCACCGCCAGCGAGGCCCAGCCGCCGCCTGCGCCGGAGCCCGTCGAGCCGGCCGTTCCGGCTGCCGCGAACGAGCCCGCGGCGCCGCCGGCGCAGAAAGTTGCCGTCGGGTGAGGTGGAGCGGCGGCACATGCCGGCCGAATCCAGAAGGGAGACCCCGGTGCTCGATCTGCGTCCCAACTGCGAATGCTGCGACAAGGACCTGCCCAACGGGGCGCCTGACGCGTTGATCTGCACGTTCGAGTGTACTTTCTGCGCCACCTGCGCCGAAGCCCGCCTCGGCGGCCGCTGTCCGAACTGTGGCGGCGACCTGGTCCGGCGCCCGACACGGCCGGCGGGGCTGCTGGCCAAGTTTCCGCCGTCAACAAAGCGCGTGGTGAAACCGCACGCACCCTGCGTCCAGGCCGCCGAGTGACGACCCGGGACCGCCTAAGTCTCTGAAAATAATCATCGTTTGGGGAGAGTCCCGGTATTGGGGCTGCCTCATTGACACCATGGCGAGCGACACCGCGGCCGTTGCGCCGCCGGACCCTCGCCGCTATGGTCCGCGCCCTGCTGCCACCCCCCGACCATGACCGGCCTTCGCTACATCAGCACCCGCCAAGGGTCCCGCGCCCCCGTGGAACGGCTCACCTTCGAGGAGGTGGTGCTGGCCGGGCTGGCGCGCGACGGCGGGCTGTTCGTGCCGGAAAGCTGGCCGGTCCTGTCGACGGCCGAGATCGCTTCGCTGCGTGGCCTGTCCTATGCCGACCTGGCGACCCGGATCATGGCGCCGTTCGTCGGCGACACCTTCGACCCGGCGACCTTCGCCCGGCTGGTGCGCGAGGCCTACGCGTCGTTCGACGATGCCGACGTCGTCAGGCTGAAGCCGCTGCCGGTGGGCGACCTGCACCTGCTGGAGCTGTTCCACGGCCCGACGCTCGCCTTCAAGGATGTCGCCCTGCAGTTCCTGGGCCGCGTGCTCGATGCGCTGCTGGCGCGCTCGGGCCGCCGCGCGCGCATCGTCGGCGCGACCTCGGGCGACACCGGCTCGGCGGCGATCGAGGCAGTGCGCGACCGCGCGGCCATCGACATCTTCATGCTGCACCCCAAGGGTCTCGTCAGCGAGGTGCAGCGCCGCCAGATGACGACGCTGCTGGCGCCCAACGTGCACAACGTCGCCATCGAAGGCACGTTCGACGACTGCCAGGATCTCGCCAAGGCCTGCTTCAACGACCTCGCGTTCCGCGACCGCCATCGCCTGACGGCGGTGAACTCGATCAACTTCGCGCGCGTGATGGCGCAGATCGTCTACTATTTCCGTGCCGCGCTGCTGCTCGGCGCGCCGGACCGTCCGGTGTCGTTCTGCGTGCCCACCGGCAACTTTGGCAACATCTACGCCGGCTACGCCGCGCGCGCGATGGGTCTGCCGATCGACCGGCTGCTGATCGCGTCGAACAGCAACGACATCCTGACCCGCTTCATCGAGAGCGGCGAGCAGCGCATGGCAGGCGTCACGCCGACCTTCTCGCCCAGCATGGACATCCAGGTGTCGAGCAACTTCGAGCGCTTCCTGTTCGACCTGTTCGACCGCGACGGCAAGGCGCTTGCCGCAGCCATGGAGGGCTTCCGCGCCACGGGTGCCATGGGCGTCAGCCCGGCCCGGCTGGCGCGCGCCAAGGCCACCTTCGAGGCTGGCCGGCTGGACGACGCCGGCACCTTGCGCGCCATCGCCGATGCCGAGCGCGAGACCGGCGAGCTGCTCGATCCGCACACCGCCATCGGCTACGCCGTGGCGCGCCAAAAGCGCGGCGATCGCAGCGTGCCGATGGTCGTGCTGGGCACGGCGCATCCGGCCAAGTTCCCCGATGCGATCAGGCTGGCGACCGGTGAGGCGCCGCCGACACCGGCGCGCCTGGCGGACCTGGCGGCGCGGCCCGAGCGTTACGAGATCCTTCCCAACGACATCGGTGCGCTCAAGCGCCTGATGGATGGCGCCACGGTGTTCGCATGACAGCCCGCATTACGACCCTCGACAACGGTTTGCGTGTCGTCACCGACACCATGGCGCATGTCGAGACGGTGGCGCTGGGCATGTGGGTGTCCGCCGGCGCGCGGCACGAGCCGGCGCCGCGCAACGGGCTTGCCCACCTGCTCGAGCACATGGCCTTCAAGGGCACCAAGCGGCGCACGGCGCGCGGCATCGCCGAGGAGATCGAGAACGTCGGCGGCAGCATCAACGCCTACACCGGCCGCGAGCTCACCGCCTATCACGCCACGGTGCTCAAGGACGACGTGCCGCTGGCGGTCGACCTGATCGCCGACATCCTGCTCGACTCGACCTTCGTCGAGGAGGAGCTGCAGCGCGAGCGCGGCGTCATCCTGCAGGAGATCGGCCAGGCGAACGACACGCCCGATGACGTGATCTTCGACCGCTTCCAGGCCATCGCCTTCCCCGAGCAGCCGCTGGGCCGGCCGGTGCTGGGCACCGAGGAAACCGTCAACGCCATCGCGCGCGACGATCTGTTCGACTGGCTGCGCCGCCGCTACGTCGCCGAGCGCATGGTGCTGTCCGCCGCCGGCGCCATCGAGCATGACCGCTTCGTCGAGCTGGCGGCCAGGGCGTTCGGGCGGCTGCCGCGCACGGCCGGCGAGGTGCCCACGTCGGCGCCGGTCTTCGCCGGCGGAGACCGGCGCGACATCGACGACCTCGAGCAGGCGCACCTCGTGATCGGCGGCGAGGCCTTCGGCTACCTCGACCCGGACCACCATGCCCTGGCCGTGTTCTCGACCCTGTTCGGCGGCGGCATGTCCTCGCGCCTGTTCCAGCGTATCCGCGAGGACAAGGGCCTGGTCTATTCGATCTATTGCTTCAACGCCGCCTACCGCGACGGCGGCCTGTTCGGCATCTACGCCGGCACGGCCGGCGACAGCCTGCCCGAGCTGGTTCCCATGGTGTGCGAGGAATTCCGCAAGGTCGCCGACGATGTCGAGGAGGCCGAGATCGCCCGCGCCCGGGCCCAGCTCAAGGCCGGCACCCTGATGGCCCTGGAGTCGAGCCATTCGCGCTGCGAGCAGGCCGCCCGACACCTGATGATTCACGGCCGCCTCATCCCCTACACCGAGACGGTGGCCCGCATCGAGGCGGTCGACGCCGCCGCCGTGCGCCGGGTCGCCCAGCGCCTGCTGGCCTCGACCCCAGCCGTTTGCGCGCTGGGCCCGATCGCGAAGCTGGAGGGCTACGAGGCGATCAAGGGTCGGCTGAAGGCGTGAGTTTCAGGGATCAGGGATCAGGGATCCGAAGGCATTTGGCGTTTTCTGATACCTGATGCCTGATACCTGTCTTCTGGTATATGCTAGGGCAAAATCCTGTCGGGGTTCGCCGACCGATGTTTCGATTTTCGGATGTCCCGCTGGCGCTGATGTCGACCCCGCGCCTGCAGGGGGAGCGGGTCTTCCTGCGCGCGCCGGCGGCTGACGACTGGCGCGAATGGGCTGAATTGCGGGCCGCCAGCCGGGCCTACCTGGTGCCCTGGGAACCGACCTGGGGCGACGACGCGCTCACCCGCGACGCCTACCGCCGGCGCCTGCGCCATTACATGCAGGAATGGCGCGCCGGCGAGGGCTATACGTTCTTCATCTTCCTGAGCAACCCGCGGCGCCTGGTGGGCGGCATCTCGGTGTCCAACGTGCGCCGCGGCGTCGCCCAGAGCGCCAGCGTCGGCTACTGGATGGGCCAGGCCTATGCCGGCCAGGGCCTGATGACCGAATCCCTGCGCGCCATGCTGCCCTTCATTTTCGACGAGGTGCGGCTGAACCGCCTGGAAGCCGCCTGCCTGCAGGACAACGGCTCCAGCCGGGCCGTGCTGCGCAAGGTCGGCTTCCGCGAGGAGGGCATCGCGCGCCACTACCTCAAGATCAACGGCAAGTGGCACGACCACCTGCTCTTCGGCCTGCTCGTCGGCGACTACCGGGTGCTGTACGGGCGCTGAACCGTACGGCAATTGTGCCGGACCGCGCGCCTCCTGCGGACTCATGGCGGCCATCTGGGGGCCGGTTCGCGGGAGGATCCCGTGCTCTCAAGAATGATCGCTCTGTGGAGCGTTTTGACGTTGGGTGTTCATATCGGTGCGCTGCCGGGCATGGCCCAACCAACATCTGCCGGACAGGACGAGGCGTTCTGTCGCGACCTCAAACGTCTGGTGCACGCGGCGCGCGACGGCTTCTCGTCTTTCATCGTCAAGCAGACCAGCGACACCCCCGACCCCGCGCGAGCTTTGAGTTACGACGCCATCCCCGTCGCGGGTTTCGAATCAGCCACCATCACAAGGGCCGTACGCGTGACGGCCGGGGGCAAATCGAAGGCCGCCGTCTATCTGGCCCACTACCCTGTGATTCGCCGCTCGGATCCGAACCGGGGTGCTCGCGCCGAGATTGAAAACCAGGTCGCCCGCTGCCTCGATCGACCCGTCGCTGGCGACAGGTACGGCCATGCGCGCTTCCGCACGGGCGATCTCGAGATCGGCATTCGGGCCGTTCCCAACATCATTGCCGATATTTTCCTCTCCCTGGTGGTCGGCAGCCCGAGTCTCTGCCCCGAGGAGTTGAAGCACGTCCTGGGGTGTTCACCGGAGCCGTGACGGCTGCCTACAAGGCGGTCCACAGTTCCTTGCAGCCGATGGCCAGCGCAGCAGCCAGGGTGATCAGCAGCAGGATGCCGCACGCCCGGCGATAGAGACGCAACGCGGACTCGATATCATCCGGAACGACCTCGCCGCGCCCATCGCCCATCCAGACATCCTCGACACGCGTTCTGCCATAGACGCGCGGACCGGCGAGCCGCAGGCCCAGCGCGCCGGCCATCGCTGCTTCCGGCCAGCCGGCGTTGGGCGAACGATGGTGCCGGGCGTCGCGCCGGACGGCCCGCATCGCGCCGGCCGCTGATTTCCCGTCGATGGCGGCTGCCAGCGCGATCAGCGCCGCCGACAGCCGTGACGCCGGCAGGTTGACCAGATCGTCCAGCCGCGCGGCTGCCCAGCCGAAAGCCCGATGCCGCGGCGTGCGGTGGCCGATCATGCTGTCGGCCGTGTTGATGGCCTTGTAGAGCGCCATGCCGGGCAGGCCGAGGATCGCGAACCACAGGGCGGGCGCGACGACGCCGTCGGAGAAATTCTCGGCCAGGCTCTCGATCGCGGCGCGGCCGACACCGGCTTCATCGAGCGCGTCGGGGTCACGACCGACGATATGCGCTACGGCTTTGCGTCCTGCGGCTAGGCCACCGATGCGCAGTGCGTCGCGCACATCGGCAACGTGCGTGTGCAGGCTGCGTTGCGCGAGTAGGCTGGCGGCGAGCACCGCCTCGCCCAGCCAACCGAAGGGCAGCGCGCGCAGATCGAGCGCGATCGCGATGGTCACCGCGGCGACGAGCGTCAGGACGATGGCCAGCGCCAGCACGCCCAGGAGCCGCCGCCGGCGATCCGGGTCGGAGTCACGGTTCAGCCTGGTGTCGAGCCAGCCGATCACAGCGCCGGTCCAGACGACCGGATGCGAGATGCGGCCATAGAGCCAGGCCGGATAGCCACACAGCGCCTCGAGCGCCAGGGCGAGGGCAAGTGCCGCGAGCTGATATGAGTCCGGCCAGGTCATCGCGCGCCACGACGGAGCGCAAGGGCACGACGCCTCATCTGCCGTGTCGTTCGCTGCGGACCATGGGCAGCAGGCCGATACCGCAGGCCAGGCTGGCGCCGGCCAGCACCGCGAAGTTAAGAGTGTAGGAATCGAACAGCGCCAGCAGCAGGCTGAACGCCGGCGGCACCAGCAGGGCGCCGGTGAAGGTGAAGAACTGGGCGCCACCCGTCATGGTGCCGGCCTGCCCCGGTGGCGCGCGCCGCGCCAGCTCGGCGAAGAACACGCCGCCCCAGCCGATCGCGGTCGAGCCGTACAGCATGGACGCGGCGGCCAGCGCCACGAACGACCAGCCGGCATCGGCCACCGCCAGGGTCCCCGACCCGGCCGCCATACCCAGGGTCAGCGCGGCCAGCGTCAGCATGGGGCGGCCGCTGCGGTCGGCGACGGCGCCCCAGACGACACGCGCGCTGGCGCCGCAGAGCTGGCCGATCGACAGCACCAGTCCCGCCACGGCGAGATCAAAACCCAGGCGCTGCACCAGATAGACGACCAGGAAGGCGCCGAAGGTGGCCTGCATGGCGGTGAAGACAAGCGACACCAGGGCCAGGCGACGGAAGTCGCGGGCAGCCCACACCAGGCGGACCGGCGAGAGAAAGCCGCGCAGCGCCGCGACGATCCCGCGGGTGCCGCCGCTGCCGCGCTCGACGTCGAGCATCGGGCGCAAGGGCTCGATGGCGATGGCCAGCGCCAGGCAGCAGAGCGCGACGGTCCACGCTCCGGAATGCCAGCTGCCCAGCGCGATCAGCGGCGGTATCGCCAGCCCGGCCACCATGTTGCCCAGCGGCACGCCGGTCTGCTTGACCGAGAACGTCACGCTGGCCAGCGCTGGCGGCGTCACGCGCACCAGCACCTGCGAGCTCGCCGGCGTCGGCGGTCCCATGCCCAGCCCCAGCACCAGCGCGGCGGGGATCAGCAGCCACACCGAGCCCAGGCCGAACACGGCGACGCCCGCGCCACACAGCAGCAGCGCCCCCTGGCTCGTGCGCACGGCGCCGTAGCGCGATGCCATCAGGCCGCCGGCCGACGAGGACAGGATGGCGCCGAAGTAGACGAAGGCCATGAAGTAGCCGACGTCGTTGTGCGACACGCCGAAGCTGGGTGCGGCCAGCGGCGCCATGACCGGGATCGCCTGGGTCGCGAAGGACGTGACGATCTGGATCGCGAGCATCGACACGACCGCCCACAGGTAGATGCGGGTGCTCGCGGCTGCGGCGGACGATGAGGCCGT
>Ga0187894_10003919_pt1 | contig 16307 bp, 2 predicted proteins | sample GBC1701081metaG_FD_136650 | JGI IMG/M metagenome (GOLD analysis project Ga0187894, IMG submission 136650) | White microbial mat communities from a lava cave in the Kipuka Kanohina Cave System on the Island of Hawaii, USA - GBC170108-1 metaG ... | reverse complement strand
TCGCCGCGCAATTGCTCCCCGACACAATTCCGCCTTACGGCCATCTTTCCAGTTTGACCGCGCAGGCCAGTTTGACCGCGCAGGCCAGTTTGACCGCGCAGGCCAGTTTGACCGCGCAGGCCAGTTTGACCGCGCAGGCCAATTTGGCCGTGCAGGAACAACGCGAAGCCCACCGCGCGTTGAAAGGCTCGATCCTGCGCCAGGAGACTTACGCGCTGGACCATACACCGAAGAGCGCGCATCCATATGTCGTCTCCGAACGGAACTACACGATCGAGCGATTGCAGCCTCTGGCGGACAACCGCTTCGCCGTCTTCTTCACTCATCCGCGCGAGACGATTGATTACCACTACGAGCGAAATCCGGCTGACCCGCGTACCATCCACTCTCTAACGCTGGCCGTAGACGCTTTCGGCAACGTGCTGCGATCAGCCGCAATCGGCTACGGCCGCCGCCGCGCCGACATATCTCTTGCGCCGCGGGATCAGGCTAAACAGACGGAGACGCTCATCACCTGCGCCGAAAATAAATTCACCAACGCCGTCCAGCTCAATGACGATTATCGCGCGCCGCTGCCAGGCGAAAGCGGCGTCTTCGAGTTGACCGGGCTGACGCCGGTTTCGGGCGGGCGGTTCGATTTCGGCGCGGTAGATGCGGCCGTGCTGGGCGCCGCGCGGATCGCCTATGAAGCGAAGCCTTCAGGCGGTTTGCAGAAACGACTGATCGAACACACGCGCACGCTCTACCGCCGGAACGATCTCAGCGGCCCGTTGCCGCCGGGACAACTCGAATCGCTGGCGCTGCCGTTCGAAAACTACAAACTGGCCTTCACGCAGGGCCTGTTGCTTCAGGTTTACGAAGATCGCGTGACCGACGCGATGCTGACCGGCGATGGCGGCTACGTTCACAGCGAGGGCGATAGCAACTGGTGGATTCCTTCGGGGCGCATCTTCTTCTCGCCGAACGCGACCGACACCCCGGCGCGGGAACTCGATGCCGCGCGCCGGCATTTCTTCCCGCCACGTCGTTTCCTCGACCCGTTCGGCGGCGCCACGACGGTGAGTTATGACGCGCGCGATCTGCTGCCCACGGAGACGCGCGATGCGCTCGGCAATACCGTGCGGTCGGAGAACGATTATCGTGTGATGCAGCCGCGCCTGGTCACAGATCCGAACGGCAACGGCTCCGCCGCCGCGTTTGACGCGCTGGGGATGGTGGTTGGCACGGCGGTGATGGGCAAGGAGAGCGAACACCTTGGCGATTCGCTCGACGGGTTCGAACCTGATTTGGATGAGGCGACGATCATCGCTCATCTGCAAGACCCGTTCGCCAACCCGCACGACATCCTCAAACGAGCAAGCACGCGGCTGGTTTACGATCTGCGTCAGTACCAGCGCACGCGCGCAATGGACAATCCGCGGCCAACCGTCGTCTACACGCTGGCGCGCGAGACTCACGACGCCGATCTGCCGCCGGGCCAGCTCACCAAAATCCAGCACAGCTTCTCATACTCCGACGGCTTCGGCCGCAAGATTCAGAAGAAGATTCAGGCCGAGGCGGGGCCGGCGCCCAGGCGCGACGCCACCGGCAAGATCATCGTGGGCGCGGATGGCCAGCCGGAGATGACACCCGGCGATGTCAGCCCACGCTGGGTGGGCGGCGGCTGGACGGTGTTCAACAACAAAGGCAAGCCAGTCCGGCAATACGAGCCTTTCTTCACCGATACCCACCGTTTCGAGTTCGATGTGCGCATCGGTGTCAGCCCGGTGCTTTATTACGATCCCGCCGAGCGGGTAATCGCCACGCTTCACCCCAACCACACCTGGGAAAAAGTAGTCTTCGACCCGTGGCGGCGGGAAACCTGGGATGTCAACGACACCGTGTCGGTGGCTGATCCCAAGACCGACCTCGACGTGGGCGACTTGTTCACCCGCCTGCCGGATGCGGACTATCTGCCCACCTGGCGCGTCCAGCGCCAGGGCGGCGCGCTCGGCCCGCAAGAGCAAGCCGCCGCCGACAAAGCCGCCATCCACGCGGAGACGCCCATCATTGCCCACTCCGACTCGCTCGGACGCACTTTCGTCACTGTCGCCCACAACATGTTCAAGTACAGCAACACGCCCCCGGCCGATCCGCCCGCGGAGGAGTTCCACCGGACGCGGGTCATCCTCGACATCGAAGGCAATCAGCGTGAAGTGAGCGACGCCAAAGACCGTGTCGTTATGCGCTATGACTACGATATGCTCGGCAACCGCATCCACCAGGCCAGCATGGAGGCGGGCGAGCGCCGGGTGCTGAACGATGTGGCGGGCACACCGCTCTATGCCTGGGACAGCCGGGATCATCAGTTGCGCACGGCCTACGACCCCCTGCGACGGCCAACACATTCCTTCCTGCGCGAAGGCGCGGGGGCGGAGCTGCTGGTGGGGCGCACCGTCTATGGCGAGACCCGGCCCAATCCGGAGGCCGGCAACCTGCGCGGGAAGGTCGTTCAACTCTTCGATCAGGCGGGCGTCGTCGCCAGCGACGACTACGACTTCAAAGGCAATCTGCTCGCCGGACGCCGCCAATTGGCGCGGGAGTACAAGGCGACATTGGACTGGTCAACCGCGCCGCCTTTGGAAGCCGGCGTCTACACCAGCGGCGCCCGTTTCGACGCGCTCAATCGCCCGACGGAACTGACCACGCCGGACAACAGCGTCATCCGCCCCGGTTACAACGAGGCCAACCTGTTGGAGCGGATGGACGTCAACTTGCGCGGCGCGGCGGTCGCCACTTCCTTCGTCGCCGATATTGATTACGACGCCAAGGGGCAGCGCACGCTGATTGACCACGGCAACGGCGTCAGGACGACCTACGAATACGACCCGCTGACCTTCCGTCTCGCCCACCTGAAAACGCTGCGCGGCGCGGAACGGTTGCAGGACCTCTTCTACACCTATGATCCGGCCGGGAACATTACCTCCATCCGCGATGACGCTCAGCAGACGATTTACTTCAATGGTCAAGTCGTCGAGCCGCACTGCGACTATGTTTATGACGCTCTCTATCGCCTGATCAATGCCCAAGGCCGCGAGCATATCGGCCAGGTTGGACGGCCCGAGACCACCTGGAACGACGAGTTTCGCGTGAATCTTCAGCACCCCCATGACGGCCAGGCGATGCGAAACTACATCGAGCGGTACGAGTATGACGCTGCCGGTAATTTCGAGAAGTTGATCCATCGAGCCGCCAATGGCAATTGGACGCGCGCTTACACATACACCGAACCCAGCCTGATCGAGCCGGGCAATAAGAACAACTGTCTGAGCAACACAATCGTCCACCCGAATGGCGCCCAGCCCATTGTCGAGCCACACGCCCACGACGCCCACGGCAATATGACGCGCATGAGCCATTTGCCGTTGATGCGGTGGGATTACCGCGATCAGCTTCAAGCGACCGCGCAACAAGTCGTCAACGAGGGGACGCCGGAGACGACGTGGTATGTGTACGACGCGGGCGGGCAGCGCGCGCGTAAGGTGACGGAGCGCCAGGCCGGCGCCGGGCAGACGCCGACGCGCATGAAGGAACGCATCTACCTGGACGGTTTTGAGATCTATCGCGAGTTTGAAAACGACGGCGCGGCGGTGAAGTTGGAGCGGGAGACGTTGCACATCATGGATGACAAGCAACGCATTGCTCTGGTGGAAACCCGTACCCAGGGCGCTGACGATTCACCGCCGCAACTCATCCGCTATCAGCTCAGCAACCACCTCGGCTCGGCGAGTTTGGAGTTGGATCATGAGGGGCGGGTCATTTCCTATGAGGAGTACACCCCCTACGGCAGCGCGTCTTATCAAGCGGGACGAACCGCGGCGGAGGTGAGTCTGAAGCGGTATCGGTATACGGGGATGGAGCGGGATGAGGAGAGCGGGCTTAGTTATCATGGGGCGAGGTATTATGCGCCGTGGTTGGGAAGGTGGACTAGTACAGATCCTGCCGGGCTAGCCGACGGAGTTAATTTGTATCAGTACTCGTTAAGCAATCCAATTGTACTTTTTGACGCTACAGGGACAGATTCAAAGCGGACTTACCAACTTGGGTTAGGGTTTGATGAAACCGGACTCAGATGGAACCCTCTGGCTCATTCCGAGGTTAACACAAACCTTACCGAGTTTACATTAGGAGGTCTTGCCAGCGTTGTAAGAGAGGATTCCCGCTGGTATTGGTATCTGCCAGTTCTCAGTTTACAGTTTTACACGACGGTATTCAGCCATGAGGGCGGTCATTACCGTGAAGGCTTACGGCAGAATGCGGATCCAGACCTGAATTGGACACTACATTTTATACCAACCAGTGTTTCACCCGGCGGAAGTCTTAGCAATCAAGCGCTTTTCTCCGCCGCCGGCGTGAATCAGAATACGCTCAACGCTCGACAGATATGGAGCAACTTGAAGTTAAGCGGAGGGGGGCGCAGCCTCGCGGAGGGATTTGGGTACTGGGCAAACCAAAGCTATCTGCTCCAATACACCCTGCGAGCAATTGCAAATATAGGAGGCAGCAGTAACGACATAAATAGCTACGTTTCAGGATCCGGCGCGGGACTCGGGGAGGTCTTTACGGCTGCATTTGCAACATCCGCTTTAAACGTAGCTTCAGAAATATTTGCAGAGAAGATTGAAGGGGTATTTGGTAACAAAATAGTGGCTCCCCGATTTCAGACGCTTTTGACCTCCTCCGGGGAGCTATTGCTCGGCGCTCAAACGATCGTCAGGCCAGGCGGAGGATGGCCCTCATTTGAAGTTAACCTCGATTCCACTCCAACCCTCAGCGCGTTTTCCTTGGGGGTTAAGGCTCATGACATACGGGTTCCATACATCTCAAATCTCTCCGTTAGTCCGTTCCTCTCTCTGAGTAATTGGGGTGTATCCGGCGGAACCGACTTGACGTATGACTTCAATTCGCGGCTGGGCCTAAGATTGACGGGTGGATACCGCGATAGCAGCAATCCTCTTAATGATGTGGAGGGTAAAGAAGCAGGGTTTTACGGTAGCGCGGCTGCGACGATCAAATTCGGAGGTAAATGATGAGCAACCATTAGGAAGTAACTATTGCTCAGAAAATCTCAGATCAGTTTCACAAACAAATCTGATGACCAGGAAGGAAAATGATATATGCCAGACCTAATTGTCATAAGGCTTCATCCAGTCGAGCCCACCTCAGGGGCTGATTTCGCGAACTACCTGACAGATCTAACCATCACCGCTTTTGACATATCGTTCGGTCATTTGGAGGGCGAACAGATCGGTCGGGCGCGATTCTTGCCGGCTGATCCCGCGCAGCATCGAATATTCCAGCACTTTCAATTAGCGGGGTTTCCGCCAGTCCTGGTGCCACAAGCGGTCGCCACGGCGGTGATCGAAGTGACGCCGCCCGCCGGTCATCCGGAGCACAGCGACAGTGACATTATTTTGAGGATCGAGCGCGGGAGCGGCGAGATCATTCACCGGAATGTTTATTACAACGTCCCTGTTTCATCCGCCTCCTTGCCGACGGATTCCGACGAGGCCCGCGCCTTGCAGCCGACAAGCTTACACTTGGCGCTGCCTGTGCCAGGGCGAGAGGTAAGCCCTACCGACGCGTTTGTGGAATTGCCCGCCGACGGCTCTCCGCCGAACTTTGCTGATTTGAAGGCCGCCGTGAACATAATACTTTCGGGTGATCCGGGCGGTGGAACTGACATAGACACGCTGGTGGATCCGGGGCCGCCTCCCAGATGGTTGACTTCTCAGCAGAGCCGGCACATCGCTTATGAGATCGTGTGGAACCAGGAATTTCATCCACTCCCTGATCGTTCCACCGATACGCTGGAGAATATCTACACCTCTCCGAGCAGCGACTCCGACGAGAGCACGCAGGAGCGGAAGACGTTCGAGGCGGAGTTGGCCGGTTACTACGCCATCCACAATGCGGAAGCGGAGAGCCTGGCGAGGTTCGTCTTCTCTTTGTCGGCGGCGGTTTTTTGCGAAGCAGAGAGCGCGCGGGCCAAGCGCGTTGGATTCAGGTTCCCGGTGCGCCCCGGAACCACGGGCAATACGATCAAGATCAAGGAAGCCGAGGTCGTTCTCAAAGGCGACGGCGGCGCGGACATGGACCCGGAATTCATCGTTCCCGCTGAATACTTCTACGCCCTCGGGGCCGCGATGTCGCCTCAGGTCGCGCCCCCGCAGCGATACCGGATGGCTACCCTGGAGAATGAAGAGCGGTCGCTCGGCGAGTTGACGAATGCAATCGAGTTGGGCGTCATCAACGAGCCTGCCGCGAATCGGTATCAAGCGGCTCGTCGCCTGCGCTCGCTTGGTGTTAGCCCGGGGGTTAGCCCGGAATGTGAGGTCGAGGTCGGAAGCGCATTACATAGCCTGGTTCAGGATTGGCTTGACTTCACCGGGGCCGATATCGCCGCCTTCTGGACTGGGGCGATCAACGCCGAAGGCCACCTGGACCTGGTCCTCTGCGCCATCACCGGCAACCACGAGCCGTTGATCGCGGCGATCAAGGCGATTCCAATCACCAACGTCAATGATCTGGCGGCGAGAACAGCCGAACAATGGAGAGCTTTGTTGCTCCCCAACCCAGCTCTCCTGCCGCCATTCACTCAACCTGGCACGGCTCAGGAGCGCACGGAGGCTTTCATCCGTCACGTGCGAAAGTTCTTCGATGCGACAGCGAGCGCGGGATCGCCTCCTTCCCCGACTGTGGATGCGCCGCCAGTTCTTGGCCGATCTCTTTCGGACCCCATCCAACGGTTCATTGATCATTACAATGCTGATCCGGGTCCGGATTTCGCTTTCGGTTCAGCCTGGAATGAAGCGCTTGTCCGGAGCGCGCTGAACGCCGTCTTTCCCGCGGACCCGGATGCCAGAGCCTGGTTGGAACAGGTTCTGCGGACGATAGACGAGCTTTACAGGCTCGCGGACGTAACGCCGCCAACGCTGGATGATCTGCGATTCTCCGTCACGGAAGCTCTCTATGCGCGTGGATTCACGAGCCGGCAGAGCGTGCGGGAGATGTCTCTTGAAGACTTTCGGGATGCGCTCACGGGCACGGTGGCGTATGAGTTCGCTGACGCAATCTATCAGAATGCAAGTGGCGCGGGTCAGCCGGGCGAGCCGGAAGGAGAATTCCGCCCGATCAATCCGGATGGCGCGTTGACCAATTGCATTCCGCCGCCGCATCTTTCGCCGCTCGGGCCCGTGGCTTACCTGTACGAGATGCTGAAAGTCTCCGAGTTCTCAACGTGCGGTGACCCGTTCCCCGCCCAAGGTGTCGAACACGAGTTGCGGGATTTGATCGCCGGACGCCGCGGCCCTTTGGGCGATCTTCACGTAACCCGGACCAATCTCGAGACGCCGCTCCCACTCATTGATCTGGTGAACGAGTGTCTCGAATCCATTGCCGGCGCCAACCTGCCGGGCCCCGCGGCCGGCGTCGTTTACGACACGAACGAAAATGAACTCGGAGGCCACAAGCTGCGAGCGTATGGCCCCCAACCGGCGCCTGTCGCCGGCCCGGACGTGTACCATCACGATCCGGTCACGCTGTTCGAGGCGCTGCCGGAGCATTCCTCTCCGGCCACTCCCGTAAAAAAACCGGACGCATACGATAATCTCAAGAGCGATTTCACCTCTCCGCTCTTACCCTATTCGCAGCCGCTGGATATAAACCGCTCCTACCTGCGACAGCTTGGGACGAGCCGCTACGCCACGATGCGCAGGTTCCGCAAGGAGATCACGGAGTTCGTCCTCGACCCGAATAACGAGCCCGCCGAATTCCAGCGCCATCTCTGGCGCTACCCTGTGCGGATTGAGATCGCCCGCGAATACCTGTACATCACGCCCGAAGAGTACGATCTGTTTTTCACTAAAGACATCGTCGAGACGGCATCGGACACTGAGCTCGATCTCCCTGAACTCTACGGTTTCACTCCGACAGATGTGAACTGGATGCAAACCGTCGTCATACTGTCGGAGTTCCTCGATCGCGCCGGCCTGACCTACTGTGAATTCTTCGAGCTATGGAAATCGGAATTCGTGAGATTCTGGAAGCGCCGTCGCCCCGGCGATTCGGATAGAACATTCCCCGAATGCGAGCCGTGTTATTTGGACAAGATCCTGATTCAGTTTGTGGACCCGGCAAACCCCAACGAAGCGCTCAAACGGCTGGCCGTGTTCATCCGCCTGTGGCGCAAGCTGCAGTTGGTTGAAGGCGCGAAGTATTCGTTCACCGAGTTGCGCGACATCTGCGAAGTACTGAAGTTGTTCAACGACGACGGAACCATCAATCCTGAATTTATCCGTCAGCTCGCGGCGTTCCAGATCCTCCGCGACCGCTTCGGACTCGCGCTGAGGGATGAGATGGACGATCTGCCGGGGACGGGCGCTGACAGAACGCATCTGCTGGCGCTCTGGGTCGGAGAGACGGCTCGCAAGTGGAACTGGGCGGTGGATGAGTTGCTCGACCGGATTCAGTATTACGCCCAGGCCAGGCACAAGTGCGGATGCCGTCACCCGGAATTCATCAGGCTGCTTGCGGAGAACCTCGATCCTCTCTCTCTCCTGGCGGGGTTCGACCCCGGCAACGACCCCGACACCTGGCACGCGCTTCCGACGCACACACTGCGCTTTGCCGAGATACTCGCGAAGATTTACGCTTCCGACTTCGGGATAGGCGAAATCCTCTTCCTCTTCACCGCCGATGACCATCTCGATGGAGACGATCCGTTTCCTTTGCAGACGCAGAATGAAGCGCTCGACTCGCCTCTCGACCTGCCCGACGACGAAGACGAATACTCGCTGTGGGAATTGCGCCGGAAGCTGCTCTGGGCGGACGTGTCCTATGAAGAGGCGGCCTACTGGACCTGGCCGCGCATCGTGGCGTCGCTGCAAGACGAATTTTGCTACGTCGCTCCGGCAGGCGCCCCGGATCCGCTGTACTCTCTGGGCGAACATTTCTTCCCAAGCATTCTGGAAGAATGCGATTATCCGGTTGATCTCAGCAAGCGGCAGTACCGCGCCGGCCTGGCGGGCACATCCGCGCAGATGTGGAACACGCCGCCGGACGGGCCGTTCCGTTATGACACGGCCAAGAAGGAGCTCTATACACAACTGCCGCTGACGGACGAAGCGGTGATCGCCAAGCTGAGCCGCATCCGGCAGTTGAGTGTTGAAGAACAGCGCGCTGTGCGGGAGTTGTATTTTCTGCCTCGGGTTGACCTGGCCACCTTCGCGTTCATCTTCGCCAATTTCGCCGAAGCAGACGAGCGCCTGATCCAGGAAGCGGACGAGGCAAAGCGATGGGCTTATTTCCAGCGGGAATTCGCGCGCTGTCACAAACGCTCGGAGATCATCGCCGGCCATCTGGCGGGCCACGTCGCCGCCGCGACTAACCGGGCCAATACCGAGGGCATCGGCTTGGCCTGGCGCTTGCTGAAATGTCTCTTCGCGGACGAGAACAGGGCGAAGACCACTTGGGAGGCGGACAATGGGCAGGTACCCGAAGTTACCTGGAACCCCCAGCCCAACGGAGGCGCGTTCGCGGCGTTGCTCGGACTCACCGGCACGGGACTGCTCGGCGAATTCGCCACGGCGGACAATATCGCCTGGGAGGACGACAAGCTCATTTTGAAAGAAGACCAGCTTGCCTGGCGGGAAGTCCGCGGCCCGATGGACGCCTTCGGCCCCGAGGAGAATGCGTCGAATTCTCCCGTCCCAACCATCCTGCCGTCCATGAGCTTGACTTTCACTCGCGACCAGGAGCGTTTCGCGAGTGTGCGTAACGGTTTCGCAATCTTGAGCCCGGATGGCCGGATGCTCGGCGGCGCGCAGGGCTTTGCCGTGCGCTGGCGCGGCGCGCTGATTGTCGAGAACGAGGGGAAATATGAGTTCCGGGCGGGGTCGCCGACTCCGGACGGGGAAGAACCTGATTTCAAGTCCGCGAAAGATCGCCGCTGGCGCGTGACGCTCAAGCGGGGACAGAAGACCTGGACGCTGCTCAGTCACAACTGGCCGGATGTGAAGGCTCCCGCCGCGTGCTCCGAGCCACTGACGCTCAAACGCGGAGCCTATCAACTGATCGTGGAGTTCGTGCAGCCTCAGCCCGCTTTCGACAGTAAGGAAGACGTGTGTCCGCAAACCACCGGCTTCCAGTTGAAGTATTCGGGGCCGGACAGCGCGCACAAGCTTGTAGCCGTTCCGCTCGAACGATTATTCCGCGACTATAAAAACAACACGCTGGGCTACCAGATAGCGCTCGACCACGACAGCGCGGCCAAACGTTTCCTGGAAACACATTTCACCAGCGCGCTGCGCGACATTCGGCGGACCTATCAACGGGCGTTCAAAGCCCTGCTCTTCGCGCATCGCTTCGGCCTGTCGGCGAAACCGGAGGCGGACGACGGACAGTCCGAGATCGGTTACATGCTCGACCACGCGGATGATTTTGTCGGGACTTCCTACTTTCGAGCAGGCGCGGGATTCAACGTACATAGAGCATACTTCGACTTCAACTTCCTGCCGTTGAAGGATAACTATCATTCGCCCACTTTCGCCCAAGACCAACGGGTGAGACCGTCGGACAAAAGACAGCAGGCGCTCTTCGATTGGTGGGAGCGCGCCTTCGACTACACGACCGTGCGCCGGGAAGCGCAAACAGCGCCGGAACGCCCTGTCTGGCTGCTCTTCCACGAAGCGGCGGAGGCGCACCCGGACGATCCCGCCCACCTTCTCCGCCACATGGGCGTTGACTTCCGGCACGCAGCGCTGGTGTTGCGCTATTACCAGGGATACGACGTAACCAGCGCCGACCTGGAAGACGAACGATGGGCGGTTCGTGTGTGGCAAGCGGAGAAATGGATTCGAGATTTGTTGGCGCGCTTCTTTACCAGAGACATTCGCGATGCGAGGCCTGATCTCTGGGCTTCGGATGATCCGGGCGTCGTGGTAGCCGGCGAAACGCAATCCGGAAACGCGAACCTGACGAAATTCTACCGTGATGGCTGTATCGAAAACGGCGAGCCGCGGCGATACGAAGAGATCAAGCGGCTCAACGACGGATTGCGTGAGCGCGCGCGATGGGCGTTGCTGGCCTACCTCTGCGGAATGAACCGGGTTGAGCTGCCGTGGGGCGTGAACCTTTTCGCGGAAGAGTCGAAGCATCTGAGCGAACTGCTGCTGTTGGACGTCGAGGCGGGACTGTGCCAGCGCGCGAGCAGGATCGAGGAAGCGATCACCGCCGTGCAGATCTTCATCCAGCGCGCCCGGCTCGGCCTGGAGCCTGGCTTCAACGTGTCGGAGGATTTCGTGTTCCTCTGGGATCGCCGCTTCGTCACGTTCCACATTTGGGAAGCCTGCAAGCGGCGGGAGATTTACCGGGAGAACTGGATAGATTGGGACGAACTCCGGGAGGCGAGGCGCAGCGAAGCGTTCCGTTTTCTCGAAGACCAGTTGCGCCGGGTGACGTTGACAATCGCCGCGCCGGGCGGGCTTGAATACTGGCCGAATGCGCGTCCTCCGATCTATCCGGGACTCACACTGCTGCAGGCGCGCGAGCCGGCGCTGATCGAGCGGCTCGATCCGGCTAGAGAAGGCTTCGATCTGCTCGGCGAGCCCGAGCGCCACGCGCGGCCATCCTGGCTTGCGTCGCTGCATGTGGAAGACGGGATAATAATCGAAGGCCCAGACACATCGCATCCGCCAGGCAGTACGGTTCCACCAAACACTTCGCATCCGGACAACTGCAAGAATCTGCCGTTCTGGATAGAAGCCGCCATCCGCCTCGGCGTGCGCTTCGTTCGCGTGGCCGCGGCGGGCGAGCCGCCGGCCTCGACGACATTCGATCCCAGACGCCCGGGGCTTGATGAAGGATGCTGTGTTCAATGCGGACGAACGCACAAGGCCGTCATTGACGAGTATTACTTCTGGCTCCTCGATTCGCGCTATTACGATGAGGTCCCGCAAGACGCGGATTGGGGCGCGTCGGAAGAAGATCCCGAATCGGATTGGCACGACGAGGAAGAACTTCCCAGCCTGCTCCATTGGGCGTCGAAGCGGATGGTCCACCTGATGTGGTGTCGCTTCCACAACGGTGAGTTCCAGCAACCGCGTCGCTCCTTCGAAGGCGTACGCATAAATCCCAATCACTCGGCGCCGCCTGAGCTCGAATTTTTGGGAAGAACCGGCGACTCGCTCAATTTCGAGGTGGAAGGCGGCGAGGCGCCTCCCGGTTATACCACGCCGCCGGAGCCCGGATTCCGCTACGACCTGGCGACCGACACGGCCGTGGTTCTGCCGTTGATCGCGGAGCCAACAGTGACAGCGGCCTACCCGGGCGGATTGCCGGCCTATCCCTACTTCGCATACTTCGAGCCCGGCGCTCCGTTAGTACCCCCGTCGTTCTTCAGCACGGCGTTGACCGTGGCCGGCAGCCTGCGCGCCCATTGCCGTTTCGAGGCGGCGTTGAAATGGTATGAGTGTGTGTTCAATCCGCTTCACGAAGACAACACGTGGTCTCAATGTCCACGGGGCCGGGGGGACCAGGGGGAAGTCCCCACCGGGGGAACGCCGGTCGAACAGCCCACCGGTGAAGGCGAAGACGCCGCCTGTTGTCAAAACAGCGTCGTGTCGGACGAAGTGGCCCGCGACCGTTCCATCACCTTGCATTACCTCGAAACCCTGCTGCATTGGGGCGACGCCGTGATGCGCCGCAATTCGCCGGAAGCGTTCCAACAGGCCAGGCTCATCTTCGACACGGCGGCCAGGATTCTCGGCGAGCGCCCGCACAATGTGATAGACGCGCACACGGTATGGCAAACGGTCGCTCTCTTCGATCCGCATTTCGCCCCGCTCAACACGCGGCTGTTGGCGCTTTACGATCTCGTTGAAGACCGCCTGACGCTGATACACGCTTGCCTCAACGCCCGCCGGCTCAGGAACGGGAGGCCGAACAAAGACATGCCGTACTGGGGCAACACCCCGACGCATGGCGACCGGCAGATCGCGGCCCATATCTGTCACGGCGGGCAAACCATGGACAGTATCTGCGCGGATGAAGACGACTGGTGCTGTTTGCACAGTCCCTACCGTTTTATGTTCCTGGTCCAGAAAGCTCAGGAGATCGCCAACGAAGTAAGCGGGCTCGGCGCGGCCCTGCTCGCCGCGTTCGAGAAGGGTGACGCGGAATACCTCGCCTCGCTGCGCGCCAGCCACGAACGCCAGTTGTTGAACCTCGCGCTCGAGATACGGCGGAACCAGTGGCGGGAAGCCGACTGGCAAACGCAGGCGTTACGGAAGACGAAGGAGATCGCGCAAACGCGAAGGAGGTATTTTGCGACGCTGATTCAGAATGGGTTGATCGGTGGGGAACAGGCCTACCAGGCCCTCACCGCCTCCTCTCTCGCTTCCCGCACAGCGGGCAATATTTCCGAGACGATTGCTCAAGCCATGGGCGGTGTGCCTGATACGTGGTCCGGGGTCGCCGGAATCGCCGGCACTCCGTTGTTCTTCACACAGCTCCCCATTGGAACCAAGCTGGCCGGTGTCTTCGCGACCGCGGCCCGGATAGCGAACACTCTGGCTGAGATTTTCAATACAACAGCGTCGCTGAATCTTACCGAGGCCGGATGGGTCCGCCGCGAAGATGAATGGCGGCATCAGGTCGAGGTCCTGGACATCGAAATCGAGCAGATCGAGCGCCAGATACTGGCGGCCGAACGGCGGCGGGATATTGCGTTGCGTGAACTGAACAACCATCAGCGGCAGATCGAGCACTCCGCCGAAATTCAGGACTTTCTGCGCGACAAATTCACCAACCATGCGCTTTTCCTCTGGCAGCAAAAGGAGACCGCGGCGCTCCATTACCAGATGTACGAGCTGGCGCTGCACGCCGCGCGGCAGGCCGAGCGGGCTTTCAATTACGAGCGCGGCCATACGACGCGCAGGTTCCTGCCCGCTGACGCATGGGACAACCTGCACGAAGGTCTGCTCGCGGGCGAACGGCTTCAACTTTCCGTTCGCCAAATGGAGAAGGCTTATCTGGACGAAAATGTCCGCGAGTATGAATTGACCAAACACATCTCCCTGCGCCTCCATTTCCCGATGGCGTTCCTGATCCTCAAAGCGACCGGGAGTTGTGAGATCGAGGTTCCCGAATGGATGTTCGACCTGGATTATCCGGGGCATTACATGCGGCGCATCAAGAATGTGACGCTTACGCTCCCCTGTGTCGTTGGGCCTTACACCGGAGTGCATTGCCGCCTGACGCTATTGAGCGGCGTCACACGGGTGGATCCGCGCCTGAGCGATCCTCCCGGCCATTGCTGTTCGGACGACAAGCCGGCCAACGGCTATCTGGCGCTGCCCGATGATCCGCGCATCGTCGCCCAATACGCGGCCACCGAGGCCATCGCCACTTCCAGTGGCCAGAACGATTCCGGAATGTTCGAGCTTAACTTCCGCGACGAGCGCTACCTGCCATTCGAGTTCGCCGGCGCCGTCAGCCGTTGGCGCCTCGAGCTCCCGCAGGAGAACAACCAGTTCGACGTTGACACCCTCAGCGACGTGATCCTGAGCCTGAATTACATGGCGCGTGAAGGCGGCGATGTGTTGCGCCGGGTCGCCAACGAAGCCGCGCAACAGAACCTGCCCGGCGCCGGTCTGCGGCTATTCGACGTTAAGCACGAACTGCCTGACGCATGGCGGCTCTTCCAGAACTGCTTTGCCGATGGAATGAAGCCGAAACAACTCGGTCTGCGGCTGGGCCGAAACATGTTCCCGTTCCTTCCCGGTCGTCGTGACCTGTGGATCAACCGGCTGGAGCTCTTCATCGAGGCTCCGGGAGCGGAGCCGAGCGCAAACCGTGTGATCGAATTCCTGGCTGATCGCAGGCTCGGGCATATGAATGAGGACGGGCGCCAATGTGAGGCGCAAAATATCTACTGCGTCGCGAGCGCCGAATGGCCGCGCCTCTATCACGGAGTTCTCGATGTTCGCCTGGGGCCGCTCGGTCAAAGCGGGCATCGGGAGATCGGGACGTTCACATTCCCGCCCGATATCGGCGAGGTCTCGCGCATATACCTGTTTTGCGGCTACAACGTTGCGGGATGAGATCTGGCGCCATTTTAACGGGATCGCATTCCTTGTTATACTCAATAACAAGGAGGAGCGCATGCGGTTCAGAAAAAAAGGCAAAGTAAAGCGATTAGCCAATAAGTCGTTTAATTACTCTGCCTTTGTGGCGGCAACTTTCATTCCGACTGTGTGGCTGCTATCCGCCAATCTGCTACAATTTTTACTGAGGGAAGAGGAATTGCTTAGTCCATACCGCCTGGTCGCGGCGGGGACTGGAGTGATGTGGGGCGGTATTGTCGCCTGGATTACGAATGTGCCACAGGTGCTGTATTTTTACAGACCAGGGGGCAGGAATAGAACACAACGATGCTTATTCATCATGAGTGTGGTAGGGCTTGTCATATCGCTTTCCGCGCTGGTGATGCTGGGCGTGGCGCAAGTGTCTTTGATTACAAATGACCCGATTGTAACGTACATAGTAGCATCGCTGGTAATTATGGGGTTACTACCTATTATGATAGGTTGCGCAAAGCACTGGCGGTACATTTATATTACCGACCCACGGGGAGTGTACATTGCGTATACGGGTCAAGTGTTACAACCAAATACTCTCTACCGAACGGGGCTGACCTGGAAGACGCCCGCGCTGGAACACCATCTGGAATCCGAAGAAAGGAAGATTTACAAGCTTCGGTTTAAGGACGGCACGTTTGAACTTCGCTGCGATGCGACAGTGAGCTTTCCGGAAACACCAGTGGCGTCCGAAGAATGCAAAATTGATCCGCTTGCGCTTTATAGGTCCGCTTCCGATTTCCTTCTAAAACATCTGCAAGAGCAATGCGTGAAGTTTACGGGCATGCAATGCATGAAAATGCAGCCAGGCTTGAAACCGGTGGATGAATACGTTCATGTGCCCGCTCTCGAACCGGAGGGCTACAAGATTCCTATACGTATGCAGTGGTCGGGGAAGTTCAAGCTTTCAGATATATGAGTACGTGTGCAAAATAAGCATCGAAGCAAAAATTCTGAGCCATATTCAAGATGGAATATGGAATATGGCCGTTGAACCTACCGACACGACTTGGAAAGTTAATGGGTGGGAATCAACCGCCAAGACGCCAAGATCGCCAAGAGTAGGGGCCAGAGTGGCTTTTCATTCTCTCAGCCGGCTGATCCCTAGCTTTTTCTTGGCGATCTTGGCGT
>Ga0187894_10003917_pt1 | contig 16321 bp, 13 predicted proteins | sample GBC1701081metaG_FD_136650 | JGI IMG/M metagenome (GOLD analysis project Ga0187894, IMG submission 136650) | White microbial mat communities from a lava cave in the Kipuka Kanohina Cave System on the Island of Hawaii, USA - GBC170108-1 metaG ... | reverse complement strand
GCGGTAGCGCTTGATGACCAGGTCGGCCGTCCGCGGCGAATTCGGGATCGCGATCGGCAGACCGATGTCGCGGTTGTACGCCTCCACGGCCTGGTCGATCTGGCGCCGGAAGAAGCCGAGGAACGCAACGTCGGACATGCGCGTCACGTTGAGCTCGGTCCAGGCCGAATCCTCCAGGCCGGGCCGGACGCCGCGACCGTTGACCTGGTGAAACCGCGACAGGGAATTGAAGGAATCCACCATGCGCTGGCACAGGGTCGGCTCCAGGTTCGCGTCGTAGACGCGCACGTAGTGCCTCAGGTCGGTGGCGTTCATACCGGGTACGATAAGGCCTGTCAGCGGGACGACTGAACCGCGGGGTGTATTGTAGCCAGCATGAACGTGTCAGCCGAAGCCCAGAGCCTCCTCAGGCAGGGCAGGCGCGAAGAGGCGGAACAGGCCTATGCCCGGCTGCTCGAGCGCCAGCCCGACAACGTGGAGGCACTCAACGTAGTGGCCATCGCGGCCCTGCGCGCTGGTCAGCACGAGCGGGCGCTGGAGCTGCTGCAGAGGGCGTTACGAGCCAACCCGGCGGATCCGATCACGCACCATCACATGGCCCGCGTGCACGAGGGAACAGGCAACTTCGACGCAGCCCTGGCCGAGTATGAAGAGACGCTGCGCCTGCGGCCGCAGCTGTACGTGGCCCGCCTGCACTTCGCGCAGGCGCTCGAACACGCCGGACGTGCGCCACGCGCCCTGGTCAACTATGCCCGCGCGCTCAAGGAAGCGCAGAAGCAGGGCCGCTGGCTCAATTCGCAGAGCACTCCTCCCGGTCTGATACCGGCAGTGGAGCACGCCGTACGCACCGTGCGCAGCAACACGCGCCAGCTCTACACCTCGCTCTTCGAGCCGATTGCCGAGCGTTTCGGTCGCGACTCCCTGATGCGCGTCGAACGGTGTCTGCGCATCTACCTGTCCGAGGAATCCGCCGAATCCTCCGACCCGCGCCAGCGCCCGACCTTCCTGTTCGTACCGGACCTGCCGCCGACGCCGTACCTCGACCGCGCGCTGTTCGACTGGATCGACGCGTTCGAAGCGCAGACGCCGGCCATTCGCAGCGAGCTCGAGCGCCTGTTGCCTTCCGCGCGCGGCCGCGAACGCGTGTTCACCAGCGAGGAGCTCGAGCGCCAGAACCTGCGCGGCGCAGACCAGGCGCCCTCGTGGAACGGCTACTACTTCTATCGACACGGCGAGCGGCGCGACGACAACTGCGCGGCCTGCCCCGCGACCGCAATGGCACTCGATGCGCTGCCGCTCGCGCGGGTGCGTGCGCACGCGCCTGAAGTCCTGTTGTCGGTGTTCACACCCGGCACGCATCTCCTCCCGCATCGCGGTGTGACCAATACGCGCGTGGTGGGACACCTGCCACTGATCATTCCTCCCGACTGCTCGCTGCGCGTCGGGGGCGAACAGCACGACTGGCGCGAAGGGCGCGTCGTGGTGTTCGACGACACCTACGAGCACGAGGCCTGGAACCGTTCGGACCGCACGCGTGTCGTGCTCATCTTCGACCTGTGGAATCCGCACCTGACGGCCGCCGAGCGCGAGGCGATCGCGCAGCTGGTCGCCGCCATCGGCGACTTCGATTCCGAGATGAAACAGGCCTGAGCGATGCGCCTGCCCCGGCCGTTCTACCGCCTGCCCGTGCGTTTCGACGCCGGCCGGCTGCGCGAAGAGGTGGCGGCCCTGCCGGCCGAGGCTTGGGCCGCGCATCCGGGCAAGATTCCCGGCAATAGCTCGGTGCGGCTGATCAGCGTCTCCGGCCTGGAAAGCGACGAAGTGATCGGCGCGATGCTGCCCACGCAGCACCTGCAGGCCTGCCCGTACGTGCGGCAGATCCTCGCCAGCTTCGGCGTGGTCTGGAGCCGGTCGCGCTTCATGCGGCTCGCGCCGCGCGCCAACGTGCCCGAGCACGCCGACATCAACTACCACTGGTTCAACCGGGTGCGCCTGCACATTCCGGTGATCACGCGTCCGGAAGTGCGTTTCCACTGCGGCGACGAGTCGGTGCACATGGCGGCCGGCGAGGCCTGGCTGTTCGACAACTGGCGCCTGCACCGCGTCGAGAACCCGTGCGACGCCGAGCGCATCCACCTGGTGGCGGATACGACCGGCACTTCGGCGTTCTGGCAATTCGTGGCGCGCGCCGACGCAGCCGACATGACGGTACGCGAGTTCCGTTTCGATCCTGCGCGCAACGCGGTGCCGATGACCGAACGCATGGCGCCGCCGCCGATCATGCTGCCCGCGGAAGTGGAGCTGCAGGTGATGGACCTGCGCGGAGAGCTGACGCCACAGGCGGACCCTCCGGACGCGCGCGATCGGGCCGCGCGCTACCACGGCCTGCTGGATGGCTTCTGTCGCGACTGGCGACAGGTCTACCTGCTGCACGGGGCGCAACGCAGCGGCTGGCCCGACTACGTGACCTTGCGCGACACACTGCGCGCCGCGTCGCGCCAGCTCGCCGAAGGCCTCGGCACGCGCACCAACGGCGTCAACGTCCACCTGGTGCTCGAAGCGCGGCTGTTGCAGCACGTTTTCACGATTCCCGACGCGGAGGTGGCCCGAAGCGCGCCGCGCGCGGGCGGCGCTGCTGGTGCCGGCGGCGCGAGCGCGAGCAGCGCAGCCAATCCGCGCAACGGCACGACGGGGTCGGCCAGAACGAGCGCGCCAGAGGCAACCCGCCCAGTACTCGAGCGGCCGATTTTCATCGTCGCGGCCCCGCGCTCGGGAAGCACCTTGCTGTTCGAAACGCTGGCCGCCAGCACCAGCCTGCACACGCTCGGTGGTGAGGCACACTGGCTCGTCGAGCGCCTGCCGGAACTGCGGCCCGGTGCGACGGGTGTCGACTCCAATCGCCTGACCGCGGTGCACGCAACGCCCGAAGTCGCCGCCCAGATAGTCGCCGGCGCGCTCGGTCAGCTTCGCGACGCGAACGGTCAGCCGCCACCTGCCGGCGCCAAGGTGCGCCTGCTCGAAAAGACGCCGAAGAACGCGCTGCGCATTCCGTTTCTGAACGCGGTATTTCCCGACGCCTGCTTCGTCTTCCTGTGGCGCGACCCGCGCGAGAACGCGAGCAGCATCATCGAAGCCTGGCGTTCTGGGAACTGGGTCACGTATCGCGAGCTGGCCGGATGGCGGGGCAGCTGGTCGATGCTCCTGCCGCCCGGCTGGCAGCAGCTGGCAGACAAGCCGCTCGAGGAAATCGCGGCGTACCAGTGGGAGGTCGCGAACCGCACCGTGCTCGACGATCTGTCCGGCCTGCCGCGCGAGCGCTGGTGCTCGCTGGCCTGCCACGAGTTTCTCGCCGATCCGGTCGCCGCCGTCCGGCGCATCTGCACGCACATCGGCGTCGAATTCGATGCCGGGCTCGCGGCCCGGGTGGCCTCGCCGCTGCCGCTGTCGCGCTACACACAGACCTCGCCCGAACCCGACAAATGGAAACGCAACGAGCAGCTCGTGCTGCGTGTGCTGCCCGCCATGGAAGGAACCTGGAAGCGCCTGCAGGCGCTGCGTCCCTAGCAGCACCATGGCGCAGCTGGTGCTGTCGCCGGATGCGCTGCTGCGCTTTCGCAACGGCGAGGTGCTGCTGCACAACGCGCACAGCCCGCTCGGCGCGGTGGCCAGTCGCGATTCCTCGCTCCTCGGCTTTGTCGCGCGCTTCATCGTACCGGCCGACCCGGACGAGCTGTTCGCTGCGCTCTCACCCCCCGCCCGCGTGCGAGCGGAAGAGCTGGTCGAGCGGCTGCGAAAGATGGGCGTGCTGCTCGACGCCCAGAAAGTGCCCGCCGGGCGCAGTGCCGAAGAAGAGGTCGCGTTCGGCATGCGCCAGCTCGGCACCATTGCCAACGCCACGCACGCGCTCGCTGCCGACCTGCAGACCCTCGGCCCCTCCGCCGTCGAGGCCTTCACCCGACGGACCGGCATCGGTCTGGAGGCGCGCCTCACCAGCCTGCTCGCAGCAGTCGACTCGCTGCGCACGACACTCACGCAGACCAGGCACGAAGTCGCGACCCGTCAGCTCGAGAAGCTCGGCGTGAGACCGGATAGCCGCAATCTGCGCCTGCATGTCGGCTCTGGCGGCCACAACTTGGACGGGTGGATCAACATCGACATCGCCCCCGCCGATCTGACCGTGAACGTCGCGGACGGCCTGCCGCTGCCCGACGGGAGCGTGCGCTTCATTTTCGCCTCGCACATGCTCGAGCATCTCTACTACCCGGGACAGACGCTGCCATTCCTGGCCGAGTGTCACCGGGTGCTGGAGCCGGACGGGGTCCTGCGCCTCGTCGTTCCCGACGTCGAGCAATGCATCCGCGCCTATCTGCGCCGCGACAGTGCATTTTTCAGCGGGCGGATGGAAAAATGGCAGCACTGGCGGCCCGGCGCCACGCCGCTCGAAGACTTCCTGGCTTACGCCGGGGCCGGCCCCGCGCCGTCGTACTTCCTGGAGAGCCACAAGTACGGCTTCGACTTCGAGACTCTGGCGCAGGCGCTGCGCCGCGTGGGTCTCGGGAATGTGATCCGCAGCACGTTCGAAGGCAGCGTGCATCCGGAGCTGCGCGTCGATGCGCACAGCGAGGTTGCCAGCGCGCGGCACGGCGAAAATTACTACTCACTCTTTGTCGAAGCGACGAAGGCCGGGACGCCGAATGCCGGGGCGGGGGTCGAAGCGCCACCCGACAAGCCGACTTGACCTAATTCGGGTCGCGCCTGTCGAAAACCGGCGCGGGCGGGGCGGGCCGCTCGCGCCTGGCGACTCGGAGGGGACGTTTTTCCGACGCCGTAATGGGACGAACGTGCATTGCCTGCGGCCCGCAGCCCGGCGTACTGTTGGGTCCACGAGAACTTTCGTGCTTGCGCCATGGCGACTCCGAACGCCCTGCTGTGCTGCTGGTGGCTGACGTACTCCGCCGTCGGCCTGGCCGCGGGGAACAACGTCAGCGACCGCGCTGCTGCCTATGAGCAGTTCCGCGGCCATTTCGACGCCCGCCGCTTCGAGCTGGCCCTGGCGCCGGCGCTGCGCATCGTCGAGCTGAGCGTCGACAACCCCGGCAAGAACAACGTCCAGCTGGTCAACGCCCTCAACAACCTGGGCACGACGCAGCTGCGCCTGAAGTCGTACACGGAAGCTGCGTCGACGTACTGGCGCAGCGTGCGCCTGATCGAGCGCACGGAAGGCGCGATGGCGCCGAGCCTGCTCCATCCCCTGCTCGGCCTGGGCCTGACGTATCAGGCGCTGAGCGATCACGAGCGCGCCATCGAGCTGCTGCGGCGCGCCGTCGATATCAGCCGCCGGCTGGAGGGACTGTTCACCGTCGCGCAGCTCGAAATCCTCAAGCCGCTCGTCGACAGCTACGTCACGACCGGCAAGGTCGACGACGCGGAGCGCGAGAACAAGTACCTGCTGCAGCTCGCCGAATCCGCCTACGGTGAGGACGACGTGCGTATCCTGCCGGCGCTCGACCGGATGGCGCGCTGGTACGAGGTCACCGGACGCTACCTGTTCGCGCTCGAGACCCACAGGCGCGCGCTGCAGATCGTGCGCAAAGCCGCAGGCGACGGCGACATCCGCCTCGTCCAGCCGCTGCGCGGCATCGCCCGCACCTATCAGCTCGAGTTCATCAACGGACCGGAGCCCTACGAGGCGATCGGCGCCTCGACACGCAAGCTGGAGATCATCGGTCAGACGGCGGGCGCCCCCGGCCTGCAGCCGATCGCCGGCATGACGGCGGTGCGGAACAAGCCGCGCGAGGAAGGGGAACGGGCCCTGAACCTGGCGATGAAGGTCATCCGCGACAACGGCAACACGGTGGACCGCAAGCTGCACGGCGAATCGCTCATCGACTTCGGCGACTGGTACCTGTTGAGCAACGACAAGCCGAAAGCGCAGCGCATGTACCACGACGCCTGGAACATCCTGAGCCCGCCGGCCGGTCCCGGCACCCTGGCACTCGAAGCGCCGATGCAGCTCGCCTACCTTCCTCCACCCACCTCGTGGCCCAATCGCGTCAGCGATCCGCTCGGGCGCGGCGAGTATTTCGTGGAGCTCGGCTTCACCGTCAATTCAGAAGGGCGCGTCGAAGACGTCGTGACGCTGGCGAGCGAACTCGCCCCCGGCACGACGCGTACGGTCGCGGACGCCCTGAAGCGCGCGCGCTACCGGCCGCGATTCGTCAGCGGCCATCCCGTTGCAACGAACAACCTCATCCTGCGCCAGCCCCTCTATGTGCGGCGCAGCGCCGACAACAGGCCGGACAGCCGCTGAGCGGCGGACATCGGCAGTGAGCGCCGGGTGGCGCGCGTCTAGTCGAACGAATAGCCGAAGCGCGCGATGACGCGCTCGTCGCGCCGTGCTACCAGCGCGCGCAACCTGGAGTCGTAGCAGGTGCGAAAGTCCGCGTGCGTGCTGGTATTGGCCGGCGGCGCGGTCGCGATCCACGCACGCATCTCCTCCGTGACTCTTGCGTGCTTCTCCAGGAAGGCGAGCAGGTCTGCGCGCAGAGATTCCATGCGACCGAACGTCGTGCCGCTGCCGTCGCCGAACATGCGTGCGAACAGGAACGAATAGAAACCCAGGCCCGAGCCCAGCAGCGGTCGCACGGCGTCGCGCGTGAGGTTGAGGCCGCGATTGACGAAATCCTCCGGCAGCGCGGCCATCAGGGCCGCATGCCGTGCGGGATCGTCGCAGAGGTTCGCGAGCTGCGCGACCGTGCCGCGGAAATCCAGGCGTCGCTCGTCGCTCACGATGCGAAACAGCGCGTTCGGCTGCTGCTTGTCGTTCTGGAAGCTGTACCAGGAAACGTAGTAATCCCAAGGGTTGCGCACCAGCCCGAAGATGGGCAGGCCGCGCGCCGCGTCGGGAACGAAAGTGCGCGGCAGGTGATACCCGACCTGGCGCGCTTCGGGAAAAAAACGCGCGAGAAACGCGTTCACGAAAGTGCCGCCCGACTTGTGCAGGTGCAGGAAGACGAAGCGATCGGTGACGATCAAGCTATCGCAGACTACGGCGCCGGAGCGGAACGGCGCTGCTGCTCCTGCAGATGTTGCTGCTGCAGCCGCGCGAGCTCGGCTTCGACCGCCGCGTCGGCCGCACCCAGATCGCGCTCGCTGCGCGCCAGCAGCTCGAGCAGCGGCGCGTCCGGCAGGAAGTCGCAGATCACGTGCGTGCGCGAGCGTGTGGCGCTCGCGTTCAGCACGCCGTGCACGCCGCAGTTGTTGAGTGCCCAGACCTCGCCCGGGCGCATCCGGTAGACGTGCCCGCCGGCGTACATCGCGACCTGGTCGTGCGTCGTCACCGGGAGGTGCAGGCGGATAGTCTTCAGAAAATAATCGCCGCGATCGACGTGCGGAGCGATGTAGGCGCCGCCCTGCATGCGCGCCAGCAGGCAGCGCATCGGGCGTGCCCGGATCTCGCCGGCGAACACCGAGCGCAGGTACGGCAGCAATGCGAACGGCTCGCGATCCTCGATCGGCTTGTCGCCCTCCGCCGGCGCGTAGCCGCGCAGGAAGATCGCTTCGGCCTGGTTGTGCACGCCGACCCGTCCACCCCTGCTCCCCCATAGATTGGCCGGAAGCGCGTCGACCTCGGCTGCCAACCGTCCGGCGTCGATGCGTAGCGGCAGGCGCGTGCACCCACCCACCAGAGCGGCCTTGTCGATGACGGGAAGGGCGCCGAGATCGAGCATGGATGAACGATAAGGGGGCCGGGCCTGGCAGGCAACGGCGGGCCGGCGAGGCTATGCCGCGGGCTGGGGCACGTTGGCGGCGCCCCAGAAGGCGTCATCGCGGACGTAGCGATTGAGCCGCTCGGCCTGGTCCGCCAGCGACTTCGCCGAAGCCATCCAGGCGCCGCCCTGCTTCGCGTCGGCCCCGCCCAGCCCTTCCAGGCGCGCACTCTCGAGCTGCCAGCGCAGGGAGAAATGACGAGCCGCATCGCGCGGACCGCCCGCCACCTCGAGCAGGATGCTGTCGACCGGGAGGTTGCCGCCCGTCGCCCAGAGGTCGCGACCTGCGCGCGTCGGGCAGCTCACGCGAGCGATCAGGCATTCGTTTGGAACGGTCCACGCCACTTGCGCGTAGGCGTCCTGCCCCACCGCGTCGCTCTCGATGAGGCGTTCGCAGATGCTGAGCAGCACCGCGCGCGCCCACTGCGTATAGCTTTCCTGCGGGTCGCCTCGTGGTGAGCTCGTCGGTGCCGGCGGGTCGCTCATACGCAGCCTTGCCCTGAATGTCCCATGCCGCTTCGGTCCGCGGCGCGTTTGAAGATAACATGGCCGCTTCGTCTCTCATCTCCGCGGAGCGTTCCTCATGGCATCGCGCGTCGTTCTGTTCGTCTGCGCCCTTTGCGTCTCCCTGTCGTGCGCGGCCCAGGAGCCACGCATCGACCCGGCGCGGATCCGCGCCCACGTCGAGTTCCTGGCCAGCGACGCGATCGAGGGACGAATGGCCGGCACGCGCGGTTACGACGTCGCGGCCCGGTACGTGGCGAGTCAGCTCGCGCAGCTCGGCGCGCGTCCGGCCGGCGATGGCGGCACCTGGTTTCAGACGGTGAACCTGCTGCAGGCGACGCCGACCCTTGCGGCGGGCAAAGTCCGCATCGCCCGCGGCGGCATGGTCACCGAGCTCGTGCTCAACGACGAGTACCTCCCGCGCGCCTACTACGCCGAGGGCCCGACCGAGATCACGGCGCCCGCCACGTTCGTCGGCCATGCCATCCGCGCCCCGGAGCTCGGGTACGACGACTTCGCGGGTGTACAGCTCGCCGGACGTATTGCCGTGGTGCTCGGCGGCGCGCCGCCCACCTTTCCGCCGGACCAGCGCGCGCACTACTCGCACAGCAGCACCAAGTTCCGCGCGCTCACCGAGCGCGGCGCGCTCGGCGCCGTCTTCTTCGACACGCCGAGCAACGAGAAGCGCTTTCCCTGGGCGCGCGCCCTGCAGATGAGCTGGCAGCCGTCGATGCGTTGGGTCGACGCCAAGGGCGAGCCCTTCAACTCTTTCCCGAACCTGCGCGCGCGCTTCGTGCTCAGCCGCCCCGGCGCCACCCGGCTGTTCGAGGGTGCACCGCGCACGCTCGAACAGGTGTTCGCGACCTCGGATGCCGGCAAGGCGCAGTCCTTCGACCTGCCGGTGCAGCTCACGCTGTCGAGCACCACGCAACTGGCGCGGATGTCGAGTGCGAACGTCGCGGGCGTCATCGAGGGTTCCGATCCTGCGCTCAAGAACGAGTACATCGTGTTCACCGCGCACCTCGATCATCTCGGCACGGGCAAGCCCGTGTCGGGCGACGCCATCTACAACGGCGCCTTCGACAACGCCACCGGCATCGGCGTGATGCTGGAGGCGGCGCGCTACTTCGCTGAGCTGAAGCGCAAGCCGCGCCGCTCGTTGCTGTTCCTCGCCGTGACTGCCGAGGAACAGGGGCTGCTCGGCTCGGAGTACTTCGCGCGTCAGCCCACGGTGCCGCGCGGTTCGATCGTCGCGAACATCAACATGGACATGCCGCTCGCGCTCACCGATCTCGCCGACCTCATCGCTTTCGGCGCCGAACACAGCTCGCTCGGCGCAGTGACCGCGCGCGCGGTGAGCGCCGAGGGGATGAGCATCAGTCCGGACCCGATTCCCGAAGAGGTCATCTTCGTGCGCAGCGACCAGTACTCGTTCGTGAAGGAAGGCATCCCGGCCGTGTATCTCGACATGGGCACGAAGAGCCGCACGCCGGGAGTCGACGGCTCGGCGCTCTCGGAGCAGTTCCTGAAGGAGCGCTACCACATGCCGGGCGACGACGTTTCGCAGAACATTCACTACGAATCGCTGGCGGCCCTGGCGCGCATCAACGCGCGCATCGGCACGGAAGTCGGCAACGCGCGCGAACGGCCGAAGTGGAACGTGGGCGATTTCTTCGGCGACCTGTTCGGCGGCGCTCAGAGCGCGCGCAGCTCGGCGAAGCAATAGGCAGCGCCGCCGTATTCGGCCGGCGCGGTGTAGGGCGTCAGCCGGCCGATCTCGAAGCCGACGGGCCGCGCGAACGTCGGACCGTCGTAGACGAAGGTGTGGAATTCGCCGTTCTCGCCGCAGGCATCGACGCCCGGCGGCAGCGTGCGCACGAACTCACGATCGAACTCGCGCCCGCAGAACTCGTGGCCCAGGTAGCGGTCGTCGGTGCACACCACCAGCGCGCGAAAACCGCGCTGCCAGAATTCCTCGGCGAGTGCGAGCCGCTCTGCCTGCCAGAGCGGCAGAACAGCCTCCATGCCGGCGGCAGCACAGACTTTCTCCTCCCACTCGCGGTGCGCCAGCAGGTCGATGTCGCCGAACACCGCCTGCGTGTGACCGAGCGAGCGCAGCGTGCGCAGCTCGGCGATGAACTCCTGCTCGTACGTTTTCCACGTGGCCCTGCGTCCGCGCCAGTCGCATCCCATTGCCGCGGCCTGTTCCTGCAGGAGCGCCGGCGGCAAGCCGTGCGAGCGACTGCGCTCGCCGGTTTCGTCAAGCATCGTCAGCAGGGTGCGCACCTGCATGCCCGCGCCGCGCGCGCGGGCGACGGCAAGGCACGAGTCCTTGCCGCCGCTCCACGATGCAAATGCCAGGGGTCGGCCAGAGGCGCCTGCCCCGCTCGAGGCTTTGCTCACCAGTTGTAACCGAGACGCGCGTAAACGAAGCGCCCGTTGAAGCCGAAGGGCGAGTAGCGCGAGAAGCCGAGCGCACCGGTGGTATTCGCCGCAGCCGAGAGCGGCGTCGGGTACTTGTCCAGCACGTTGTCGGCACCGATCGCGAAACTCAGGCCGGTGCCCACGCGGGCACGCAGCTCCAGGTCCACCAGCGTCGCCTCGCCCATCAGCGTATCCGTGGTCGCGGCCGCCGCCGGCTCGAGGACCTTGCCGTAGTTCACGGCCTTGACCAGCGCGCCGATGGTGCCCCACTGCGTCGGCCGGCTCCAATCGACCGACAGGGCCTGCTTGCTGTCGGGCGTGCCTTCCTCGAACGTCACCGTGTTGATGCGCCCGAACAGCACCGGCGCCGTCACGACGTCGGTCGACGGCGTGTCGGTCACCTCGGTATCGTTCCAGTTCGCCGAGGCGGTGAAGTCGAACCGCCCCAGCTTCTCGGTGCGCAGCCCGTAGCGCAATACGATGTCGATGCCGTCGGTGGTGGTGTCGACGCCGTTGATGAAGAAGCGCGCGCGGCCGACGCCGAACGGCTGCAGGATCGCGTCGATGTTCGCCGTGCCGCCGAGGTTCTCCGACAGCACGATGCGGTCGTCGATCTCGATGCGGTACGCATCCACGGTCGCTTCGAACGGCCCGCGCTGGAAGACGGCGCCGAGCGAGTAGTTCACGGACTCCTCGGCGTCGAGATCGCTGGCGCCCAGCGCCTGGGCGATCTGCGACGTTGCCGGGAAGGTGCCCACTTCGAACGGCAACGTGCCCGCCGGCGTCGCGATGAAGTTGGTCGCCGTCGACGTGAAGAACGTCTGCTGAATGCCGGGCGCGCGAAAGCCCGTGGACACGGTGCCGCGCAGCGCGAAGTTGCTCGTGAAGTCGAAGCGCCCGGAAAGCTTGCCGGTCACCGCCGACCCGAAGTCCGAGTAGTCCTCGGCGCGAGCGGCCACGGAAGCGAGGAACCGCTCGGTGAGCTGCGACTCGAGGTCCGCGTAGAGGCCGACCGCGCGCCGGCTCTCGTCGACCTCGTTCGCCGGCTGGAATCCCGGGAATCCCTGCGCACCGGGCGCCGCGCCCGGCGCACCGGTGGTCCCGGTGACATACGACGCCTCCTCTCCCGCGCTGATCGAATACGTTTCGCGGCGCGCTTCCACGCCGACCGCGAAGTTGACCGGCCCGGCGCCGAACCATTCGAAGCCGCGCACCAGGCCGGCGTTCAGGACCAGCTGGTCGTATTCGAGACCGCCGGCGTCGAAGCTGAGCGGCGACGTGGCGCCGATCGAGCCGTTGATGCTGTTCTCGACACCGTAGTCGAGCTGGTTACGCCCGTAGACCAGGCTGAAGTCGGCCTTCCAGTCCCCGATCTCGCCGCGCGTGCCGGCGGCGAGCGTCAGGTCGTCGATGTCGCTGATGATCAGCGGCACGAACCCGTTCGGGTAGATCGAGAGCACGTTGTTGACGTTGTTGCGCAGGCGCGGGAACACCGCGGATTCCCCGTCGCGCTGCTGATAGCCGAACCAGCCGTAGAGATCCCACGCGCCACCGACCGGTATTCCGGCGTTGGCGTAGAACGTCAGGTCCTCGGTGGCGGAATCGCCGTAGCGCGACGTGACGCGCGGCTCTTCCGGCGGCGTCAGCGTCGCCACGCGCGGATCGAGGTCGCCACGGCTGGTGGGATCCCGGTCGCGATACTCGCCCGTGAGCGTCACGAAGCCTTCCTGCGCCAGCGGCAGCCCGACCCAGGCCGAGGCGGTGAGTGTTGCACCGTCGCTCTCGCTTCGCGAGCCACGCGCAGCCTCCACGTCGGTGTCGTATTCGCCGAACGTCACGCGCGCCTCGCCGCCGTCGCGCGCGTCCCGGAGCTGGATGTTGATGACGCCGGCAATCGCATCGGAGCCGTACTGCGCCGAGGCGCCGTCACGCAGTACCTCGACACGCTCGATGGCCGCAACGGGAATCGCGTTGAGATCGACGGCGGCCGAGCCGCGACCGATCGAGCCGTTGACGTTGACCAGCGCCGACTGATGGCGACGCTTGGAGTTGACCAGCACCAGCGTCTGGTCCGGCGCCAGGCCGCGCAGCGTCGCCGGGCGGACGTGATCGGTGCCGTCGGTGATCGACGGGCGCGGGAAATTGATGGATGGCGCGACCGTCGACAGCGCCTCCGCCAGCTCGGTGCTGGCCTGCGAGGCGAGGACCTGCTCGCTGAGCACGTCGACCGGCGCGATGGTGTCGAGGCGCGTGCGATCGGCGACGCGTGTGCCGGTGACGATGACTTCGTCCACGAGGCTCTCGAGATCGTCGGCCTGCTGCTGGTCCTGCGCCTGCGCGGCGCTCGCCAGCAGCACTCCGGAAATGCAAAGTGAAAGATAGGAACGCATGCTCTCCCCCAGGAAAATGAAGCGACGGTGAAGCGACGCGCGAGTCGCGGCGCATTGATTCATCCACATAAGACAGCCCGAAGCCGGCGAAGCGCCCCCAACGATGCGTGACGGCAACGACCGGCGACGTGAAGATTATGCTGACCCGGCAGCGCGCGGCCAAGGGCACGAAAGTCAGCGTTGCGCCTTCGCGACAACCGTACGAAGGTCGTGGCAGACTGCCGCGCAGGACGTGGAAAAATTTGCTCGAAGCCGCCAGGCGGATGAACCTCGGGACGAGCGGCGGGAATCGGAGGAGCTCATGAACGAGACGAAGCGGATCAGCCGGCGTGCTGCAATCGCGCGCGCAGTGGCAGGGGCACTGGTCCTCTCGTTCCCCGGGCGCTGGGCACGGGCCGCCGGCTGGGAACGCTATCGCGAGGCGATCGTCATCGACGGGCTCGGCGGACCTGGCAGCCTGACGGCCGATTCCGAGGATCCCCTCACCGCCGAGCACGTGCGGGATGCGAAGGAATCCGGGCTCACCTGCGCGCACATCACCATCCTTCCCGTCGGCACCACACCGCCCGACACCGGCTTCCGGCAGGCCGTGCAGGGCATCGCCTACTGGGAAAGGGAGATCGACGCGCACCCGGAGACGTTCGCGCGCGTGCGCACGGCAAGCGACATCGAAGCGGCCAAGCGATCCGGGCGCGTCGGCCTGCTGTACGGCTTTCAGGACGCCGTCGCGTTCGAGACCGACCTCGGGCGCCTCACGGATTTCCACGGGCTGGGCTTGCGGGTCGTGCAACCCACCTACAACCGCCGCAACCTGCTCGGCGACGGTTGCCTCGAGCCCGCCAACGCCGGCCTCAGCCGCGCCGGCGTCGAGGCGGTCGGGCGCATGAACGAGCTCGGCATCCTGGTCGACCTGAGCCACTGCGGCCGCCAGACCGCCACCGACGCCATCCGCGTGTCCAAGCGGCCCGTGGCGTTCACGCACACCGGGTGCGCCGGCGTCATCGATCACCCACGCAATCGCACGGACGCCGAAATGCGCGCGGTCTCGGACAAGGGCGGCGTGACCGGCATCTATTTCATGCCGTTCCTCGCCGGAGGCCGCCAGCCCACCGGCGCAGACGTGGTTCGCCACGTCGAGCATGCGCTCGAGGTCGCGGGCGAGGATCACGTCTCGATCGGCACGGACGGCACGATCTCGCCGGCGGTGCTGGATCAGGCGTACAAGGACGCATTCGGGCGTTCGGTGCGCGAACGGCGCGCGGCCGGCATCTCCGCGCCGGGCGAGAACGAAGAAGGTTATCTGTTCGCGGCGGACCTCAACACGCCGCAGCGCCTCGAAACGCTCGCGACCATGCTCGCGGCCCGCGGCCACACCAGCTCGCGCATCGAGAAAGTGCTCGGCCGCAACCTGCTGCGCGTGTTTGCGGAAACCTGGGGTCAGCCGAAGCGCACGGTCAGCATCGAGACGGATCCGCCGTCGATGCCGTCGACCGGATACGACACCGCGTCGTCCGGCTCGCGTGCGCCGAGGACGTAGAGCAGCGGCAGGTAGTGCTCGGGTGTCGGAACGCTGAGCTGCGCATCGGCACCGAGATTTTCGTACCCGACCAGTGGCTCGTGCTCGCCGGCGGCGATGAGATCGCGCGCACGACTCTCGAAGCGTCGCGCCCAGTCGAACGGCTCCACGCCTTCGCGTCCCCACGCGTAGGTGTGGAGGTTGTGCACGATGTTGCCGCTGCCCGCGAGCAGAATTCCCTCCTCGCGCAGCGGTGCGAGCCGGCGACCGATCTCGTAGTGATGACTCGCGGGCTGCGTCTCGTCGATGCTGAGCTGTACGATCGGCACATCGGCACGCGGGAATACGTGACAGAGCACGGCCCACGCGCCGTGGTCGAGGCCCCAGCGATCGTCCGCCCGCACGTCGGCGCCGAGCAATTCGCGCACGCGCTGCGCGAGCGGCGGGCTGCCGGGCGCCGGATACTGCATTTCGTGAAGCTGGCGCGGGAACCCGCCGAAATCATGGATGGTGCGCGGCCGCGACATCGCAGTGACTGCAGCCTTCGGCACATACCAATGTGCGGAGATGCACAGCACGCCGCCGGGAGGCGGCATCGATGCGCCGATGGCCGCCCAGCCGCGCGTCCAGGTGTTGTCCGCCAGGGCGTTCATCGGATTGCCATGCCCGAAGAACACGGCCGGCATACGCGCCACGGGCCGATTCCTCTCAGCGATCGAGCGCGACGACGGTCGCGTGGCCGCCGAGGATTTCCAGCTCGTCGCCGACCGCCGCTCCCGTGAGCGCACTGCCGATCGGCGCCACCCAGCTCACGAGGCCGCGCGCCGGATCGGCTTCGTCCTCGCCGACGATGCGCAGCGACCGTTCCTTGCCGTCGCGGAACCGCAGCGTCACGCGCACACCGAAGCGTGCTACGTCGAGGTCCGCGGCCGGCTCGATCAGGCGCGCGCTGCCGCGTCGTTGCAGCCAGTAGCGCAGATCGCGATCGATGCGGGCCAGCGTCGTGCGATCGTCCGCGGTGCGCGCGGCGACGCGATCGGCTTCCAGTTGCTGGACCTGCGTCTCGATCTGTCGCAGCCCGGCGGCCGTGACCAGGTTCGGGTGCGGGCTCACGACACGCTCCGGCAGGGCGTCGCCTTCCTGGTCGGATTCCTTGACGAAGGCGCGGCTCACGTTACTGCCGCGGTGGTGTCGCGGGCTGTGTCGCGGGTTGTGTCGCAGGCTGCGTCGCAGGTTGTGTCGCGCCTTTGCGCGTGATCTCGGTCCGCAGCTCGCGCAATTTCCCTTTCAGGATGCGCGCGTTCTGCGGACCGATGCGGATCAGCGCCTTCTGCCCCGCCGACAACGCTTCGAGCTTCGGATCGGCGAACTCGTAGAGCACGTGAGGTTGCGCGAGACGAACGGGCCCCTGCACGTCCGGCGTGGCCAGCAGGTGATCGATGACCTCGACCATGCGATCGTTGAAATAGCGCGACGGGTAGCCGAGGCCCTCGTAGCTCTCCTGCATCAGCGGATAGAAGCGCAGGTAGGTCGCAGCCAGTTGCTTAGCCTCGACGCCCTCGAGCGCCTTCATGAGCGGCACATAACGCGCATAGTTCTTTTCGTCGAGGGTGAGAGTTTCCTCGTCCTGGCCGGCAACGGCGAACGTGCCCGGCACGCCTTTGAGCGGCCGCACAGTCGCAGCAACCTTCTTGCGCGGCAGGTTGTCGACAGTAGCG
>Ga0187894_10003916_pt1 | contig 16324 bp, 13 predicted proteins | sample GBC1701081metaG_FD_136650 | JGI IMG/M metagenome (GOLD analysis project Ga0187894, IMG submission 136650) | White microbial mat communities from a lava cave in the Kipuka Kanohina Cave System on the Island of Hawaii, USA - GBC170108-1 metaG ... | reverse complement strand
GGGTGTTAGAAAAGCAAGCCGGAGGCTTGCCAGATGGTAGCCGGAGGTCGAAGCAACGCGAAGACCTCCGGGAACGGCGAGAGAGAGGAATGGCATCCCGGAGGGATGCAAGAACATTGGATGGAGGCAGCGGTTCTGGCACCCCTCCGGGGTGCGGGATTTCTCGCGACGCGGTTCCGGGGGTATCGCTGACGCTCAACCCCCGGCTACCTTCTGACAACCCTCCGGGTTGCATCACACCAACAACCCCTTCTGCACTTCGCCGTCCTTCACGATGGCGATGGGGCGGTTGCCGGGGGCCAGCAGGGTCTTGTCGTATTGGATGCCGAGTTGGTGATAGACGGTCGCGGCCAGATCTTCGACCTTGAGCGGGTCGCTTTCGGGTTCGCCGCCGGTTGGATCGCTCGCGCCGTGGATGTGGCCGCGTTTGATGCCGCCTCCGGCCAGCGCGATGGAGAAGACTTTCGGATAATGGTCGCGGCCGGCAGTGCCGTTGATCTTTGGCGTGCGGCCGAATTCAGTCGTGACCATCACCAGCGTGGAGTCGAGCAGGCCGCGTTGGTCGAGATCGCGGATGAGTGCGGCGAAGGCCTGGTCGAAACGCGGCAACTGGCTGTTCATCGCGTTCTTGATGTTGTCGTGATGATCCCAGCCGCCGTACGTGAGCGAGACGAAGCGCACGCCGGCTTCGACGAGGCGGCGCGCGAGGAGCATCCTCATGCCGGCCTGGTTCGAGCCGTATTCTTCGCGAAGCTTTTCCGGCTCGTCGTTCAGCGAAAAGGCGGCGCGGGCTTTGTCGGAGGAAATCATCGAGTAAGCGCGCTCGTAGAAGGAATCCATGCCGTCGAGCGCATCAGATTTTTCGAGCGCGCTGAAGTGGGCATCGACGGCGGCGCGCATTTCGCGGCGGGTGGCGAAGCGTGTTTCGTCCACGCCATTGGGCAGCGAGAGGTCGCGCACCTTGAATTCCTTTCGCGACGGATCATTCCCGAGGCTGAACGCGCCGTAGGCCGAGCCGAGGTAGCCGGTACCGGCAAAGGTGTTCGGGACGGACGGAATGCAAACGTAGGGCGGCAGTTCGTTCTTCGAGCCAAGTTCGTGCGACACAATGCTGCCGAAACTCGGATACTGGATGGCCGGGCTGGGGCGGTAGCCGGTGAACATGTTGTGCGTGCCGCGATCGTGGTCCGCCTCGCCGTGGGTCATCGAACGAACGACGGTGATCTTATCGGCGACCCGTGCCGTCTTCGTCATCAGTTCGGAGAAATGAACGCCATCGAGCTTGGTCTTCACGGTGCCGAGCGGGCCGCGATATTCGATCGGCGCGAGCAGCTTCGGATCGAACGTCTCCTGCGCGGCCATACCGCCGGGCAGGTAAATCTGAATGACGGATTGCGCGACGGCCTTGGGCGCGTGTCCGCTGGCAATGGCCTCGGCGCGGAGCTTGAACAGATTCCCCATCGTCAGGCCGAGCGTGCCGATGACGCCGGTGAAGAGGAACTCGCGGCGACTGGGACGCCAGAGGTGATCAGGGCTGTTGCACCAGGAAGGAACGAACGGCTTGCTCATAATCGCGTTTTGTCTGTACTTCTGATCTTGCCAATAATTACTAGGGGCTTTTGACGTTCTCGGCGAGGTTTTTATGCAAGGATTCTTGGACAACTGAGGCGATGAAGGAAAAACGATTTTCCAGTGGCTTGAGAACAACTCGACTCAGTAATTTGCTGCCAGTGAACGTTTTGAAGTTGGTGCGAAACGGACGGTCGAGCCTGGTGCTTGGGATCATGTCTGGCACGAGCGTTGACGGTGTCGATTACGCAGTTTGCCGAATAAACGCGCGCAGAATTGTACTTGTTCAGCGTTGGCACGCGGCCTTTCCTTCGTCGCTACGGCGGCGCTTGCATGATGCGGCCACAGGGGAAGCTCATTCCCATGAGGTGGCTCAACTGCACCATGACCTAGGTCGATTCTATGCCAACCATGCTCAGGATCGGAGAAACCGTGATCTCCCCGAAATTGTCGGACTGCACGGTCAAACCGTTTTCCACAACCCCGACCCGCGCGCGCCAGCCACTTTGCAATTGGGCGAGCCCGCCTACCTCGCTGAACGGCTTCGGATTCCCGTCGTATCCAACTTTCGAGCAAGTGACATGGCCGCAGGCGGACAAGGCGCGCCTTTGGCGACGGCATTCCACGTGCGCGTGTGGGCAAGGCGCGGCGAGCATGTCTGCGTGAACAATCTGGGCGGCATCAGCAACGTAACATCCATCGACTGGCGCCGAGGCGAACAACCCACCGTGGCCGCGTTCGATACCGGCCCGGCTAATGTCTTGATCGATTTGGCGGTCCGGCGCTTCACGAGCGGGCGGCGTCATTTGGATCAGGATGGCGCGTGGGCGGCTCAAGGGAATCCGTCTGAGGGTTTGTTGAAGCGCTGGTTGCGCCACCCTTATTTCGGGCGGCGTCCACCCAAGAGCACGGGCCGCGAACTCTTTGGCGAAGCATTCTTCACCGACATTTTCTCCCAGACGCAGCGGGCTGGGCTTTCGCGCTTCGATGCGCTTGCGACCTTGACAGAGTTTACCGCCCGCACGGTCGCCATGAACTACCGTCTCCATCTTCCGTCTGCTCCATCCACCGTAATTCTGACCGGGGGCGGAGCAGCGAATCCGGTGTTGGTCCGGGCCATCCGCACTCACCTGCGCGCATTATGTGGTCCCAAACTTCGGGTCATCACGAGCGAACAAGCTGGATGGCCGTTGCAATCGGTGGAACCGGCCGCATTCGGTTTGCTGGCTTGGCTGCGTCTGCGCGGCGTGCCAGGAAACTTGCTGGAGACGACGGGTGCGCGCCGGGCCGTCTTGCTGGGTCAAGTCATCGAAGCGTAATCGCAGCTTTTTCTTGAACCAGGCCGCCAGCTTTCGCACCCTCGGCGCCGTTCACCAGCAACACAACGAAACCTGCTTTGCCATGAACTCGACTGCACTTCACTCCAATCAATCTCACTCCATCAACCGCCGCGGGTTTCTCGCCGCCGCCACGACAGCCTTCGCTGGCGCAGCCCTCGCGCGCCCGGCCGCCGCCGCCGACCGCGATTGGTCCGGCCTGAAGCCGACGCGCTATCCGGACCCAGACATCGTGGTGCTCGACCCGCGTTTCGCTCAATACAAACTTGGCAACACACCCATTCATCGACTTTATACAAACCCGAACATGCTCTGGGCCGAAGGACCGGCGTGGAATGGCGTGGGCCGCTATCTCCTCTGGAGCGATATCCCGAACAACGTCCAACTCCGCTGGCTGGAAGACGACGGCCGCGTGAGCGTCCTGCGCCAGCCCGCTGGCAATAGCAACGGCAACACGTTCGATTGGCAGGGCCGGCAGATTTCTTGCGAGCACGGCAACCGGCGCGTGGTCCGTTACGAGTACGATGGCTCGGTCACCGTGCTGGCGTCTGAGTTCGAGGGCAAGCCCTTCAACGCGCCCAACGACGCCGTCGTGCATCCCGACGGCGGCATCTGGTTTACCGATCCCGGCTATGGCAGCATGATGAATTACGAAGGTAACAAGGGACCGCTTCATTTGAAGGAAGCCGTCTATCGCATCGATCCGAAAAACGGCAAGATCGTAAAGTTGACGGATGATGTGGAGAAACCGAATGGCCTTTGTTTTTCGCCCGATTACAAAAAGCTCTACGTCGCGGACACTGGGAAACCGCGCGATCTCAAGGTGTGGGACGTTGAAAACGACTCCAAGCTGGGCCGAGGCCGGCGATTCGCGGACATGAAGATGGGCGATGTCTCGGTCGGCCCGGACGGCATTCGCGCTGACGTGGACGGCAACATCTGGGCGGCGGCAGGCTGGGCGGGACCTGGTTATGACGGCGTGCATGTTTTCGCGCCGAACGGGGATCGCATCGGGCAAGTTCTTTTGCCGGAGATTTGCGCCAACGTCTGCTTTGGCGGGCCGAAGAGGAATCGTCTTTTTATGACCGCCAGTCAGTCGCTCTACGCCGTGTACGTTGAAACCAAGGGCGCGCACATCACTTGAGCCGTTGGACGATCATCGGTCTGGCCCGTGCTGCGGCATTGCTAGGCTTCGGGGCAACCGTGATGGATGCGCTGGGCCAGACGGAACTGCGCTCGGACGAGCGCGTGATGTTCTTCCCGACGTTGGGCTGGAAGCGTGGAGGCGCTTGGCATCTCGAAATTCACGGTTGGGTTTACGAACCAGAAACCCGCCCCTTGATTGAAGCTACGCTACGCCATGCCCTCGGCTTGAGTGACGACGAACTGACGGAGAAAGGAAAAGCTGTCTTCTCCGAACGAGCGCGCTTTTTTCTCGTGGACAACGAAAGGCGCAAGCGCGTTTCTATCGAACTGGCCGGCAACGTTTATCGGCTGGCCCGATCTGAAGCCAACGGCCATTTCACCGAAAAACTGGAGTTGGCTGGGATGCTGTTAACCAGGATGGTTGAAACCAATCGGATCGCTTCCTTTCGGCCCGCCGAGTCGATGGAGCCGGCTCCAATTGGCGAAGTTCATCTGCTAGAAGACCACGGCCTGTCGGTCATCTCCGATATCGACGATACGATTAAGATCAGCCAGGTGCGCGACCGCGATGCGCTGGTGAAAAACACGTTCGTTCGCCCGTTTCAGCCCATCCCCGAGATGGCGGCGTTGTATCAATCGTGGGCCGGAAAGTTCGGCGCGCAATTTCACTACGTCTCGGCCAGTCCGTGGCAATTGTACCCAGCGTTGGCGGGTTTCACGCGCAGCAACGGCTTTCCCGCCGGCACATTTCATTTGAAACAGTTTCGCGTGAAGGACGAGAGCTTCTTCGACTTGTTCGCGTCGCCCGAACGCTACAAACCGGGCGTGATCGAACCCATGCTGCGACGCTTCCCGAATAGGAGATTCGTGCTGGTGGGTGATTCGGGCGAGAAAGACCCTGAAATCTACGGCGCCATCGCGCGCAAATTCCCCCGCCAGATCGCTGCGATTTTGATCCGCAACGTGACGGCCGAGGAGCCTGCATCGGTTCGCTATCGCAATGCCTTTCGCGGACTGCCGGCCGAACAGTGGGCGATTTTCAAAGACCCGTCCAAGATGTTGAATTGGTCCCTGCCCCGTTAATCGCCGGCTTCCCTCGGTTTCCCGTGATCTCGCAACGCTTGCCCGGTCCAATCGTCGATGCCATCTTTTGCCACTGAACAGCCTGTGGAGACCGAAGTCAGCACCGCGCCCGTCCGCGCCGCGTTTGATTCCCCCGAACGCGCGGCGATCTACGAGGAGCATTCTCAACAGATTTACTATTTGGCTCTGCGTTTCCTCGGTGACCCTACGCAAGCGGAAGACGCCACCCACGACGTTTTCCTCAAGGCATTCCGCAAGCTGAGCGATTTCAAAGGCCAATCCACCCTGCGCACCTGGCTTTACCGGATCACGATCAATCATTGTCAGAACCTGCGGCAGACTTGGTATGGCCGGAACGTTCACACGACCGACGACGACACGTTGTGGGAACGCACTGCTGGCGCGGCGCAAAGCCCGTTGCGCGTGCTCGAAACCAAGGAGCTCGGGGAGCGCATTCAGAGCGCCCTCAATGCTTTGCCAGAGGAATACCGGCTGCTCCTGCTGCTCGTGGCCGATGAAAAGTTGAGCTACGAGGAGGTCGGTTCGCTCACTGGCCAGACCAGCGACGCCGTCCGGGGCAAGCTGCATCGCGCCCGCAAATCCTTCGCCGCTATTTTCAACCAGCAAGATTGAACCTCGCCATGAATCGCCAGCACCAAAAACTCACCCGGAAGGAACAGGAGGAACAACAGACGGCGTCGCATCAGCAAAGCGGCCAGCACCAGACTGCTTTGGAGTTCAAAACGCCGGAGGAAGCGTTGCGCCACGACCGCGAGCAAACGAGTGTGCCCACTGCCGTGGTCGAGCGATTGAACCGCTCCGCTGGCGATTTGCCGAAACCACGCCGGAGTTGGTGGCGGTTTTGGGAGCAGGAATGAACGTCGGGCTTTCAGCCATTGTCATTCCATCGATCCTGAATCGAATGCTTGTGGAAACGGAACTCTTAACAGCCATTGGTTTTGAAGCCGTCATGCGAACCGTGCTCTGGGACTTGGTCCTGATCCTTTTGGCGTGGGCCGTGGCTCCAAATCTTTTCCGGGCTGAACGTGGATCGCGCAGGCCATGCTCCAGGAATTTGGAAATCATCGAAGCGGCGCAAAGCATTTGGTACCTCGAAACCAAATCAACTGATCGGACGACAGCGGTCAAGGACCTGTTTGGCCGCGAAAAAACTCTGGCCATGATGCCCGTTTGTCCGCAAGGAGCTACACGATCGGCGGGTACGAGATACGGGTTCGGTGCTCGATTCCAGACCATGTGCTTCCTCCATCGCAGCAACCAATGCGTGATTTGCCCACTAGCGCCCCGTAGCTACTTACTACTGACCACGGACGACTGACGAATGTCCATCGCCACCGAAATTGAAACCCTTATTCGCGCTCGCTACCCGATCCTTTACGTGATCAGCAGCGAGGAGATGCGCGTGGTCGAGACGGTCACAGCCATCGCGGCCAAACGCACCAAGCGCGTGTTCGAGTGGAGTTGCAGCACGGGCGTCGTCCCGGCCGGCACATCCATCCAGTCGCAGAAACATCGCCACGCCGCCACCAAAGACCCACTCGCCGCGCTGGACCAAGTAATCGAGCAAGTCGAGCCGGCTATTTTCGTTTTCAAGGACCTTCACCCGTTTCTCTCCAAAGGCAACTTCGCGGTCACCCGCAAGCTCAAGGAAATTGCTCTGCACCTGAAGAACAGCTTCAAGACCATCATCCTGGTTTCGCCAGTGCTGGAGATTCCCACCGAATTGGAGAAGGAAGTCACCGTGCTCAACTTTCCGCTGCCCGCGCGCGAAGATTTGTCCGAGTTGCTCGATCAGATTATCGAGAGCATGAAGCAGCACAAACAGGTGAAGATCGATCTCGACGACGCAGGCCGGGAGCGATTGCTGCAAGCCGCGCTGGGGTTGACTCTCGGCGAAGCAGAGAACGTCTTCGCCAAAATCATCGTGAAAGACGAGCGCCTGAGCGGCGAAGACATGGGCGAAGTGTTCGCGCAGAAGCAGCAGATCATCCGCAAGAGCGGACTCCTCGAATACTACGACTCGAACGAGACGTTCTCGAACATCGGCGGACTCGCCGTGCTCAAGGATTGGCTGGGCAAACGCGCCGCGGGCTTCACTCAAGAAGCTCGCGACTTCGGCTTGCCCGCGCCGAAGGGCATCCTGCTGCTCGGCGTGCAAGGCTGCGGCAAGACCCTGTGCGCGAAAGCCGTGTCCAGTCAGTGGCAACTGCCGCTGTTGCGCTTCGACATGGGCCGGATGTTCGGCAGCTTCGTCGGCTCGTCCGAGGAAAATATGCGCCGCGCCATCGCCGTAGCCGAGTCCGTCGCGCCAGCGATCCTCTGGGTGGACGAAATCGACAAGGCGCTGGCCGGCGCGCAAGGCTCTGGCGGCAGCGACGGCGGCACCACCGCGCGCGTCTTCGGCACGTTCCTCACTTGGCTATCCGAGAAAAGCCTGCCCGTCTTCGTCGTCGCCACGGCGAATGACATTTCGCATCTGCCCGCCGAACTACTGCGCAAAGGCCGTTTCGACGAAATCTTTTTTGTGGACCTTCCTAACGCCGACGAGCGGCGCGAGGTTCTGGCTATTCATTTGGCCAAGCGCGGACGTGATCCGCGGGCATTCGATTTGAGCGCGCTGGTAGAGGCCAGCCCGGAATTCAGCGGCGCGGAGATCGAGCAAGCCATCATCAGCGCGCTCTACGACGCCTTCGTCGAGCGGAAGGACTTGGGCACCGAACACATCCTGGCCGCCCTCCGCGAAACCGTGCCGCTTGCCAAAACCATGGACGAACCGATCGGCCGCCTGCGCGCCTGGGCCGACGGCCGCGCCCGCAACGCCAGCGTGCCACGCGCCGTGAACGGAAATGCAGGAGAGTAATGACAGAATGAGTTCGTTTGCCCTTCCTGCGAAGCTTCGCGCGCAATTATTCGAACGCGGAAACGCTCAGTTCGAGTCTCGCGACCTCGACTGCCACTCTTCCGCCGGTAGCAGACGACGTGAGGAGACTCACTCTTCTCCTCTCCCCTTTGATTCGGTCCGATGGCAGTCGCCTCAGCTTCGCCTCCGGCTGAACCGCCGCCTCATACTCCAACGCGGTCATGGTTCGTGACGCTTTCGAGTCAGCTCGGTCTAACCGCAGAACTCACATTTTATGATCTTCGCCCCAGTTTCTGCACGAGGTTCTCCAGCTTCCATTTTCAGCGCCAGAGGTTAGAGTGATGGCGAACTAACGCTGCCCGCGATCATCACATGAGCCGATTCGGTAACTTGGAGTTTGACGCCGAGTTCGAGGACGAGGCGCGCCAGAAGGTGGTGAAGGACGAAGCATATTACTTCGCCGGGGCAAGACGCGCGTTTGAGCAAGGGCAGTTCGAGCAGGCGCTGCGTTCCTATTCCAAGGTGCTTGAGTTTAATCCCAACAACGCGGCGGTCTGGAGCGGCCAAGTGCGGGCGTTGATCGAACTGGGCGAATACCGTGAAGCCAAAGTGTGGGCGGACAAGGCGCTCGAACGTTTCCCGAACGAGGCGGAATTGTTAGCCGCCAAAGCCGTGGCCCTGGCGCGCAGCGGCGACCACCAGGGCGCGCTGGCTTTTTCCGACGCGGCGATGGAAGAGCGAGGCGATACCCCGTACATCTGGCTGGCGCGTGGCGACGTGCTGCTGGCGCGGGAAGAAAAGCGCGCGGACTACTGTTTCGAGAAAGCGCTGGCGCTGGCGCCAAAGGATTGGTTCATCGCGTGGCTGGCGGCGCGGATTCGGCATTTTTACAAACAGTTCGCGCTGGCGCTGCGTTTGGCCCAACAGGCCATCGAATGGAATCCGGCGCAAAGCGCGCTTTGGCTGCTGCGTGGTTTGTGCGAGAAGGAACTGCGGCTGGTCGGCCACGCCCGCGAGTCTTTCAATCGCGCGCTGGAGTTGAATCCGCATTGCAGCACGACGGCGGCGGCGTTGACCGATTTGTCGCGCGCCAGCCCATTGGATCGATTCGAGGGCTGGTGCCGCGAGTGGTTTCAAAGATGAAAACACGAATTATAGCACTATTGGAGCACGGCCTTCAGGCCGCTTCGCGGCGGCTCAAAGCGAAAGCGAGCGTCTCTGGCGTGAAGTGCGATCCTATTGAATCATTGAAGCAGCGCAAACGCCGCGCTCCATGACGATGAACCCCGCCCGGCTTGATCTCTTCCTCGCGTCCGCCGCGGAGTTCAACGCTTCTGACCTGCATCTTATCGCAGGTTTGCCACCGAGTTACCGGGTGAACGGCGAAATCATTATCGCGGACGAGGACGCTTTGACCGAAGCCGAGGTCAACGCGATGGCGCGCTCGCTTTTGAACGAGCATCAACTGGAAAAGTTCGAGCGTGAATGGGAACTGTGCATTTCGCTGCTGCACAAAGACGCCGGGCGCGTGCGCGTCACCTTCTATCGCCGCAACGGACACCCGGAAATGAGCCTGCGCTTTTGCGGCGACCGCATTCCGTCGCGCGAAGACCTTGGCTTGCCGGCGAAAATCGACGATCTGGCGCGCCGGGCCAACGGGCTGGTCATCATCAGCGGCCCAACCGGTGCGGGCAAAACCACGACGCTCAATTACATGGTCGATCTGATCAATTGCGAGCGCCGCTGCAAAGTGGTGACCATCGAAGACCCGATTGAATACGTCCATCGCAACAATCGGGCGATCATCGTGCAGCAGGAAGTGCTCACTGATGTGCATTCATTCAACCGTGCGCTGGTGCACGTGCTGCGGCAGGATCCGGATGTGATCGTGGTGGGCGAGATGCGCGACCCGGAAACCATCGCCACCGCGTTGAACGCCGCAGAGTCAGGACATCTGGTGCTGGCGACCATGCATTCGCCAAACGTGATGCACTCGATCGAGCGGATGATTGGTGTGTTCGACGGCAACGCTCAACGTCAGGTGGTGTTGCAACTGTCCAACGCGCTCCAAGGCATCATCGCCCAGGATTTGTTACCCGCTGCGGACCGCTCACACCGGGTGCTCGCCTACGAGTTGTTGGTCGCCAATGGCGCGGTGCGGAATTTGATTCGTGAAGGCCAGCTTCATTTTCTGGAGAACACGATTCAAACCGGTGCCAAAGAAGGCATGGTGCTCATGGACAACTGCCTTTACGATCTCTACTGCAAATGCCGGATTAGTTACGACACGGCGATGGGCCGCGCGCGGCACCCGGATCGGATCAACCGGGGGAAAGGCGAAGCGAAGCCAGCGTGAATCAATTGGCCTTTTCGTAGCCGCGGGATGACGAGGCTCACTTCGTGAAATGGAACCGTTAAACGAAACATGACTCTCAAAGCCATCATCGTATTCTTATTCCTGGCGCTGCTCGGCACGGGGGCGGTGTGGCAGATGATACGCAGCTTGAAGCGCAGCGACGACCCGCCGAAGCTGCTATTCAAATATGTGCTGACTTTCGTCGTCGTCGGGCTGTTCTGTTACGCGGTGTTATTTCGCACTTGGTGGCACACGCAAGCGGGCGCATTCATCGTGCCGGTCATCTGCGTGGTCGTCGGGATTGCCATGAGTATTGTCTGGGCGCCGAATCTTGGCGCGCTGCTGGCCAAGCCGATCACGTCGCTCTTCGATGGCGGCGATACCGAGCCGGATCCGCAGCCGCTGTATTCGATGGCGCAGGCCAAGCGCAAGGCTGGCAAATTTCGCGAAGCGCTTTACGAAATCCAGCGGCAACTCGAACGGTTTCCTAACGACGCGACCGGTCAGATGATGCTGGCTGAAATCCTGGCCGAGAACATGAACGACCTGGCCGGCGCGCAAAATACAGTCGAACGCTTTTTGCGGCAGCCTGGTCACCCAGCCCCGCAGGTGGCTTATGCGCTGAATACGCTCGCGGATTGGCAGCTTAAATATGGGCAAGACATCGAAGCGGCTCGCCGGTCACTGGAGAGAATCCTCGCTTTATTTCCCGACACTCAAGAGGCGCTGCTCGCTTCGCAACGCATCGCGCATCTGGGCAGCACGGATTCCCTGCTGGCCGCACGCGAACCAGCGAAAGTTCAACTCAAGCCCGGCGCGCAGAACATTGGCTTGATGAAAGATTCATCCGTGTTGCGTCCGGCGGAGGATGATCCCGCCGCCAAGGCCGCGGCTTATGTGAAGCACTTGGGGGAGTATCCCAACGACAGCGAAATTCGAGAGAAACTTGCGCTGATTTACGCCGAGCACTACCAGCGGCTTGATCTGGCCACGGGCGAATTGAATCAACTGATCAAGCAACCCAATCAGCCGGCGAAACAAGTCGCGCGCTGGCTGCATTTGTTGTGCGACCTGCAAGTGAAGCACGCAGGCGATGAGGCCCTCGCGCGGGAGACGCTTCAGCGCATCATCGATAAGTTTCCAAATCTGGCCGCCGCCGAGCAGGCGCGACTCCGCTTGGATCATTTGCGTTTGGAGATTCATGGACGCAAGGAGAATGAGGCGATTCAACTCGGTGTGTACGAGCAGAACATCGGACTGAAGTTGGGGAAGCCGAAGGGTTGAAGGAATTGGAGATGGCCGGCGCAGCAGGCAAGCACCACCAATACTCGGCATGATCAATGCGTTTGCAGGCCGTATCCCAGAATTAAAACGGAGTGGCTCGCTCGGTTTTGGCTGCGCCACTAGGATGGGTAAATGGCGTGAGATTGCCGGTGGCGAGGCGGATGGCAATTTGTTTGTCGAGCTCCGCGGCCAGCCCTACGTCTGCTCCACCGGCGCTATTGCGAGCTTGCACGAGCACGCGGGTTCGATTGGCGTCGATCTGTTCGACTTTCACCCAAACGGTGCGCTGGTTCACCGAAGCTTCCAGCACGCTCTTGAGCACGTCCTCGGTGTAAAGCTTGCCATTGTAGTTGAGCACATCTTTGGCGGCGGCCCACACCTCGCGCACTTCCCGCTCGTAAGCGGAGGTGATCCGATCCTTCGTGAATGGAACGCCGAAATGTTGTCGGCCATCCGGCGATGAAACGCAACCGGCCAGCAATCCTCCACTGACTACCGCGACCGAAAGAAAAAGTGCATTCAATTTCATGGCTGCGAGTGCAACCAGAACGCCGGGAAGCGTCAAGCTTGCAGTTGGTTGAAGATGCAAAGAGCAGACAGACCGAAGAATGGGCAAAGGGTAACAGGGAATGGAGCGCAAGGCGCGGCGACCAGTCATTGATCCTTTCTCCGTTACTTTGATTACTTGCTGCAAATTCCATTCGCCCTTCACGCGGGTTGCTGGCAGACTCTCGGGCGATGTTCGAGGCGACGGTAGTTTTCTCCGGGCGCGGCTGGCTGGTGCCGGCGGCGATTTTCGTCGCCGGCAGCGTGTTCCTGCTGATCTGGAGTTATCGAAAGGCGCCCGCCCAGCCCGGAGTGCGCGCGGCTTGTCTGGGCCTAAAGCTGATCGGCTTGCTGGCCCTTGCGGCTTGTTTGCTGGAGCCGCTCTGGAGCGGACAACGCGCGCGTCCGGGCGCCAACTTCTTCACTATCCTCGCCGATAACAGCCAGGGCTTGCAGATCAAAGACCGTGGGGAAACCACCAGCCGTGGCCAAGTGATGCAGAGTTTGCTGACCGGACCAAAGTCCACCTGGTCTCCGAAGATCGAAGAGCATTTCCAAGTGCGCCGCTACGCCTTCGACACTCGCCTCCAGTCCACGAGGGATTTTTCCGAACTGAATTTCGATGGCCCTTCCACCGCCCTCGGCACGTCCTTGCGCAGCTTGGTGGAACGCTACAAAGGCCAGCCGCTCGCCGGTGTGCTGCTCTTCACCGATGGCAACGCGACCGACCTGCTGGACGGCTCGCTCGACACCACGGGCTGGCCGCCAATTTATCCGGTGGTGATCGGGAGCGACGACGCGATCAAAGACATCGCCGTGCAGAAAGCTTCGGTCAGCCAAACAGCATTTGAGGACGCGCCGGTAACGATCCAGGCCGAAGTGTTGGCCGTGGGCTACGGCGGCGCGAATGTCGTCGGCCAGTTGGTCGCCGTCGCCCAGTCCGCCAGCGCCGCCACGAACGTAAGCCGCGCGGCGACGAATGCCGCTTCAAGTCCCACTACCGTCCCTGCCACGGCCAAGCCTGCAGGGCTGGTGGTGGCGCAAGAGAAAATCGTCGCGGAACAATCGCTAAAAGTCGGCCGCGACAACGAGACGTTGTCTTTCCGTTTTCAAGTTCGTCCCGAGAAGGGCGGCATCACGTTTTACCGTCTGCGCGTGGCGGCCAAGGGCGAGGTGGATCAGTTCACCGATCCCCAGAAAGTCACGGAAGCCACCGTGGCCAACAACACGCGCGTGCTGGCGGTGGATCGTGGCCAAGGGCCGTATCGCGTGCTCTACGTTTCAGGCCGGCCCAACTGGGAATTCAAATTCCTCAACCGCGCCGTGCAAGATGATGACCAAATGGAAATGGTCGCGCTGATCCGCATTGCCCGGCGCGAGCCGAAGTTCGAGTTCAAAGGCCGTGCGGGCGAGGCCAGCAATCCGCTGTTTCGCGGTTTCGACAAGAAGACCGAGGAGACCGAGCGCTACGATCAACCCGTGTTGGTCCGGCTTTACACCAAGGATGAACACGAGTTGCGCGGCGGCTTTCCGAAACTTCCAGAAGACCTTTTCGCATACCACGCAATCGTGGTGGATGACCTCGAAGCCGAGTTCTTCACCCACGAGCAGCAGACACTCTTGCAAAAGTTCGTCTCTGAGCGCGGCGGCGGGTTCCTGATGCTTGGCGGGCAGGAGTCGCTGCGCGAAGGCAAATACGCTCGCACGCCCGTGGGCGATATGCTGCCGGTATATCTCGACGGCGCGGCCGACGAACGTCCCGTGGCCGACTTGAAACTTTCGCTCACGCGCGAAGGCTGGCTCCAGCCCTGGGCGCGTTTGCGCACGACGGAAGGCGACGAGCGCGCTCGCCTGGAAACCATGCCGCCGTTTCAAGTGCTTAACCGAGGGCTTAAGGAAAAGCCCGGCGCAAGTGTCATTGCTCAAGTGGCCGACGCGCGGGGAAACAAATACCACGGCCTGATCGTTCAGCGCTTTGGCCACGGCCGCACCGGCGTAGTCGCCGTGGGTGATCTGTGGCGTTGGGGCCTGGGCGACGAAAGCCGCCAGCGCGATCTGGCCAAAGGCTGGCGCCAACTCATGCGCTGGCTCGTGGCCGACGTGCCGAATCGGATCACCCTGCAAGCGGAAGTCAAACCAGGTGAAGCCAACCAGGGGCTGGGGTTGAACATACGCGCCCGCGACCGGAAGTTTCTCCCGCTCGACAATGCGTCCGTGCAGGTGACGGTGCAGCCAGTCAGCGGCGAATCGCGTAGCGGCGCGGCGAGCGTTCGCTTGACCGCCGAGCCGGCCGTGACTGAAGCAGGCGCGTATCAAACCGCGTTCGTCCCGCGCGACACCGGCGGTTATCTCGCGCAAGCCGTCGTCACCGATGCCAACGGCGTCGAAGTGGGCCGGGCTGAAGCCGGCTGGACTTCTGATCCTGCCGCTGAAGAATTTCGTTCGCTCAAACCCAACCGCGCATTGCTCGAAGCCATTGCCAAACGCACCGGTGGCGAAGTGATTGCGGCATCGAAACTGGACGCCTTCGCCGAAGCGCTGCCGCATCGCCAAGCGCCGATCACCGAGAGTTGGACCTCGCCGCTCTGGCACCAAGCCGGAGTGTTTCTCTTCGCGCTGGCCTGTTTTGTTGCTGAGTGGGGTCTGCGGCGGTGGAAGGGGTTGGTTTGAATCACCAATTGATGCCACTTGATAGAGCGCTGCTGGGTCCCCCGAACCAGCCGCTGCACGCACGAATCGCAGGGGTCCGATCCATCCGCTGCTGTTGGTGCTTCGCACATGGCGCGGTCCGGCGCATTTTTTCTTTCGACGGTTGTTCCCTCGGATAAGCTGATTTCGCTTTGCCTTGCGCATCGCACATGGCGACTGAAACGAATAGCCGCCCTTCTTTCCGCGAAGCGTTTCGCTTTTGGCTGAAACTCGGCTTCATCAGCTTTGGCGGGCCGACTGGGCAAATCGCCATCATGCACACCGAGTTGGTGGATAAGCGCCGCTGGATCAGCGAGGAGAAATTCTTGCACGCGCTCAACTACTGCATGTTGCTGCCCGGCCCGGAAGCAACGCAACTGGCCACTTACATCGGATGGCTATTGCATCGTACTTGGGGTGGGATCGTCGCGGGCACGCTGTTCGTCCTGCCGTCAGCGATCCTGCTTTGGCTCCTGAGCTGGGTTTACGTGTCCTTCGGCAAACTGGCTTGGGTCGAGTCGATTTTCTACGGATTGAAACCCGCAGTCGTCGCCATCGTGGCGGCGGCGCTCCTCCGCATTGGAAAGCGGGCGCTCAAGAACGAACTGATGTGGGTGCTGGCCGGTGTGGCGTTTGTCGCCATCTACTTTTTTCGCGCACCGTTTCCTGCGATCATATTGGCCGCCGCTTTGATTGGCCTGGTGGGACAAAGAGTTTGGAACGCGAAGTTTGCGATGGACTCGGAGCACCGATCCCGGAATCGGCGGGAGATAGCACAAACTTCTTCGCTCGCCGGATCGGAGTCCTGCGTTCCGAAACCTTCATTGGGCCGCGCTCTTAAAGTCTGCGCTGTCTGCCTCCTGCTCTGGTGGGGGCCGGTGGCGTTGCTGGTCTGGTGGCTTGGCGGTGATCACACGCTGGTGCGCGAAAGCGTCTTCTTCAGCAAAGCGGCGATGGTGACCTTCGGCGGCGCTTACGCGGTGCTGCCCTATGTGTCGCAACAAGCCGTCGAGAATTACCAGTGGCTTAATGCCGGCCAAATGCTGGATGGCCTGGCGCTGGCGGAAACGACACCGGGGCCGCTCATCATGGTGCTGCAATTCGCAGGCTTTCTTGGAGGATGGAATCATCCAGGCGCGCTGCCGCCGCTGCTTGCTGCCACGTTGGGGGCGGCCATCACCACTTGGACCACGTTCGTTCCTTGCTTCCTGTGGATTTTCCTCGGGGCGCCGCACATCGAACAACTGCGCGGCAACGTGAAACTCACGGCGGCATTGTCCGCTGTCACCGCTGCCGTCGTCGGGGTGATCTTGAATCTTGCCGTCTGGTTCGGACTGCACGTTTTACTTCCCGAGATGAAACCGGACTGGTTTGCCATCGTCACGACACTGCTTTGGTTCATCGGCCTATGGCGGCTGAGATGGGAAATCCATT
>Ga0187894_10003915_pt1 | contig 16333 bp, 18 predicted proteins | sample GBC1701081metaG_FD_136650 | JGI IMG/M metagenome (GOLD analysis project Ga0187894, IMG submission 136650) | White microbial mat communities from a lava cave in the Kipuka Kanohina Cave System on the Island of Hawaii, USA - GBC170108-1 metaG ... | reverse complement strand
GTCTTCGTGGTTCCCAACTGGGGCTGGCATGAGCACAGTGCCGGCAATGGCGATTGCTATCTCTTCTGTGTCACCGACGAACCGGCAGTGACCATGCTCGGGCTCTACCGCGAACAGCCCTATCCCGACAATGGTGGACGGCAGCACATCAAGGCGACATTCGCCGGCTAGCAGCGCTGCTCGTCTCAGGGCTGTTCGAGCCTCTCATTGCGCGCCGCGGCTGCTTGACTCTGCAACAGACTCCGCATAGGTTCCGCGCCCTTTTCGACCAACCGGCGGACTGCCGCCCATGCCCCAGATCCTCGTCGAGGCGCTGGCCAAGACCTATCGCGTCGCTGAACGCGCGCCAGGCCTTGCTGGCGCATTGCGTGGCCTCGTGCGCCGGCGATGGCGGGAGGTCCAGGCCTTGGCTGATGTCTCGTTCAGCCTCGAGGCCGGCGAGTTGCTGGCCTTCATCGGCCCCAATGGTGCTGGCAAGTCCACGACAGTAAAGATCCTGTCGGGCATCCTGCGGCCCACAAGCGGTCGGGTCGAGGTGGGCGGCCTCGTGCCCTACGAGGACCGCATGCGCCACGTCGCGCGCATCGGCGTGGTGTTCGGCCAGCGCAGTCAGCTTTGGTGGGACTTGCCCGTCATCGATGGCTTCGATTTGCTGGCCGACATCTACCGCGTGGACCCGGCGTTCTATCGCCGCCGCCGCGACGAACTGGTGGCCATGCTGCGGCTCGAGCCCCTGCTTGACCAGCCGGTACGCCAGCTTTCGCTCGGTCAGCGCATGCGCGCGGAGTTCGTCGCCGCCTTGTTGCATGATCCGGCGATCCTGTTCCTCGACGAGCCGACCATCGGGCTCGATGCGCCATCGAAGCTCGCCGTGCGCGCCTTCGTGCGGCGGCTCAACCGCGAGCAGGGCGTGACCGTGCTGCTCACGACCCATGACATGCACGACGTCGAGGCGCTGGCCGAGCGCGTCATCGTCATCGGCCAGGGCCGCTTGCTCACAGACGGCCCGTTCGAGAACCTGCGTGCCGGCGTTCTCGCCGAGCGACGCCTCTACATCGACTTCGCCGGCCCCGCGCCCGACCTCGAGATGCAGGGCGTCACGGTTCGAGCCCGCACCGAGCGCTCGCTCGAGCTCGCCTTCGACCCGGCGCATATCCCGACACCAAAGCTGATCGCCGCCATCGCCACGAAGCACGCTGTCGAGGATATCCATGTCGATGAGCCCGCCATCGAGGAGGTGATCACGCGCTTCTACGACCTGCATGATGCGCACGAGGCATGACGATGCACATGGCACGCCCTTACCTCGCGGCCTTCCGCGCACGCTTCCAGCTCATGCTGCAATATCGAGCCGCAGTCCTGGCGGGCTTTGCCACGCAGTGCTGGTGGGGCGTCATCCGCATCATGGTCTTTGCTGCATTCTACGGTGTCCACGCCGCGGCGGCGCCGATCAGCCTGGCCGATGCCGTCACCTATGTTTGGCTCGGCCAGGCACTGCTGGCGCTGCTGCCCTGGGTCGCCGATCCGGAGATCGGCCAGGCGGTGCGCACCGGCGGTGTTGGCTATGACCGTCTGCGACCGCTCGACGCCTACGGTTACTGGTATGCACGCACGCTGGGATGGATGCTTGCCCGTGCTCTGCCGCGCGCGGCGCTGATGTTGCTGGCGGCGGGCATCGTGCTGCCGCTCGTAGGCCTCGGTGCCTGGGCATGGCAGCCGCCGTCCGGCATGGCGGCAGCATTGCTGTTCGTCCTCGCTTTCGTTCTCATGACGGCGCTCGCGGCCGCGGTCATGATGCTGGCGAACATCATCGTGGCCGCAAGCCTCAACGAGCGTGGGGTGAATGCCGTCCTGACACCCGTGGTGATCGTCTTTTCCGGCAGTCTCCTGCCGCTCGACTTCTTCCCCGACACCCTGCGGCCCTTCCTGCACGTTCAGCCGTTTGCCGGCCTCGTCGACATCCCGTTCCGTATCTACTTCGCCGACCTGCGGGGTGGCGCAGCACTTCAGGGACTGGCCCTGCAGGCGGGTTGGATCCTGGTGCTGATCGGTGTCGGCCGTCTCGCCATGGAGCGCATGATGCGCCGGCTCGAGATGCAAGGCGGTTGACCATGAATGGGTTCGCCCTCTATGGCCGCTACGTCGCAACCTCACTGCGCGCGCAGGCGCAGTATCCGGCCGCGACCCTGATGCTCACCGCCGGCCACTGCGCGGCGACAGCGATCGAGATTCTGGGCGTGTTCGCGCTGTTCGATCGCTTTGGGCCGGTCGGCGGCTGGTCCTTCGGCGAGGCAGCCCTGTTCTACGCGCTGGTCAACATCATGTTCGCGATCGCCGATCTGCTCACTCGCGGTTTCGACGTGTTCGGGACGGACTTCGTGCGCACCGGCGCTTTCGACCGTGTGCTGCTGCGACCGCGTGCCGCCGCCCTGCAGTTGATCGGTTACGAAGTGCGACTGTCGCGATTGGGACGACTGCTACAGGGTCTCGCGGTGCTGATCCTCGCGAGCAATCTCGTTCCGATCGGCTGGGATGCGACGACGATCGCGATCGCGGTCTGGGCCGTGGCCGGCGGTGTGGCGCTGTTCGCCGGGATCCTGGTTCTGCAGGCCTCGCTTGCCTTCTGGACCGTCGAGAGCCTGGAGATCGTGAACGTGCTCACCTACGGCGGCGTCCAGGCGGCGCAGTACCCGCTCAACATCTATGCCGCCTGGTTCCGGCGGGTGCTCACCTTCGGTGTGCCGCTCGCCTGCGTGGCCTACTACCCGATGCTCGCGATCCTGAGGCGACCGGACCCGCTCGGCGCGCCGAACTGGCTCCTGCCGCTCACACCGCTCGCGGGCTTCGCCTTCCTTGGCCTATCGTTCCTCGCCTGGCGCGCCGGCATGGCGCGCTACACGTCCACCGGCAGCTGAGCCACAGCCGAGATTCACGTTGATCGATATCGACACCTCATGGAAGGTGATCGTCACGGTCGTTCGTCGGTTCGAGAGGTGGGCGTGATGCGTATCGCCGTTGTCGAAAACATGGAGAACACGCATCTCGGCACGCTGGGTCCGGCGCTGGACGATAGCGGCGCCGAGCTCGAGTGGTTTCGGCCCTGGCTGAACGGCGCCCTGCCCTCAGGAGCCCACAACCACGATGGCCTGATTGTTCTCGGCGGCAAGCAGAGCGCGGTCGATGACGCAGCCTATCCCTACCTTCCCCGCCTTGCCGGCGTGATGCGCCACTTCGGCGACACCGACAAGGCGGTGCTCGGGATTTGCCTTGGATCGCAACTGCTCGCACGGGCCTACGGCGCCAAGAACCTCCTGGGAGACGCCCGCGAGTTCGCCTGGACGACGCTCGACGTCACGCCGGAGGGCACGGCCGACCCATTGTTTCGCGGCGTCGGCGCGCGATTCGAGAGCTTCCAATGGCACGTCGACACGTTCTCCCTGCCGGACAATGCCGTGCGGCTCGTGTCCGGTTCGGTGGTGGCCAACCAATGCTTTCGCGTCGGCCGCGCCGCTTATGGCGTCCAGTTCCACGTCGAGGCCAGTGCGGCAGTCGTCGAAGCCTGGTCGATCGAGTATCGCGACGCAGTCGAGCAGTTCGCACCCGGCTGGCTCGATCGCTACCCTGAGACGGCAGCACAGCACGCCTTGGCGGCGGACCATGCCGGCGACGCTATCGCGCGCGCTTTCGTGCGATCTGTTCTGCCCGCGCGCAACGCGGCAGCGGCCGACTGACACGACGGGTGGGACCTCAGCGCGCCAGATCGGCGCTGAATAGCGGATGGGCCGTTTCCGCCAGGGTATGCCGACGCCAGAACGCCCGCATCGACAGGATCGCGCCAAGCAGGCTGCGCCAGAGCCCCGCGACATGCGGTGTTACGGAGTACATGCGGGCATTCGCGATCATGGCTAGTCCCGATATAGTCGCTTGGTGCTACGGTTCACAAATGGATACTTCCATGCCGCCGATCTACATCACCTTCCTCAACCGTCTCGATATCGAAGAGTTGGCGCTCGCCAACGATGAGATCCTGGGCGCGATCGAGACCAGCCTGGCGGCCCAGGGGCGTGGCCAGACCGTCATCGAGCCGCGCGTCCATTTGGCGCCCGGTCAGTCAAATGGCCACTTCAACGTCCTGCGCGGCGTGATCAACGCGCCGGTCGATCGCGCCGGAATCAAGGTTGTGGGCGACTTCGTCGACAACTACAAGCTCGGCTACCCCTCCGAGCTCGGCGTGGTCCTGTTGCTCGACCCGCGTACCGGCGCGCCGCAGGCCATCCTGGATGGCGCCGGCATCACCGACATGCGCACCGGCGCGATGACGGCCGTCGGCGCCAAGTTTCTTGCGCGCAAGAACTCGAAGGTGCTGGGCCACATCGGCGCGCGCGGCTCGTCCTACTGGAATGTCCGCTTGCTCGATCATCTGTTCAACTTCGACGAGATCCGGGTTCACTCCAGGCGGCCGGAAAGCCGCAACAGCTTTGCTTTGCGTCTGGAAAAGGACCTCGGCAAGAAGGTTGTGGCCACGAACGACTGGCGCTCCTGCGTCGAAGGGGCGGATATCGTGGTCGAGGCATCGCGACTCGACAAACCCGAACCGCTCTTGAAGACCGAATGGATCAAACCCGCCGCATTCATCGTTCCCTACGGCACGATGAGCGCGGTCGAGCTGTCGCTCACCGATATCGCCCAGAAGCTTGTGGTCGACGATTGGGGCCAGTGCAAGGGCGGCCCGTTCGGCAGCCTTCGCGCGCACGTCAACGCGGGCAAGCTGTCGGAGAACACGCTGCACGCCGAGATGGGCCAGATCGTCGCCGGCCTCAAGCCTGGTCGGGAGCGCGACGACGAGACCATCATCTTCTGGCATCGCGGGTTGTCGCTCTCCGACATCGCGCTCGCTCATGCCATGATCGAGAAAGGCAACCGCCTCGGCATTGGCCAGAAGCTGCGGTTCTCCTAGCGACTGCGCCAAACCCACTGAAACCATATGCTATGTGACGCGCATGGGAAATGGAGTAAGCTTCGGGACAACGACAGCGGGGGCAAGTCAATGCGGACTTTCGCCAAGGGGATCGTCGTTGCGCTGGCGGCGGTGCTATTCAGCGCCACTGCGTCGGCGCAGACGACGCTGACAGTCGGTTCCAAGAATTTCACCGAGCAGTTCATCGTTGCCGAACTCTACGCCGCGTCCCTGGAGGCCGCCGGTTTCAAGGTCGTGCGCAAGATCAACCTCGGCGCCACATTGGTGGCGCACGAAGCGGTGCGCACCGGCGCCATCGATCTCTATCCGGAATATACCGGGACCGGCGTGACCGCTGTCATGAAGGCGCAAGGCGCGACCGAGACCGACCCGCAAAAGGTCTATGCGATGATCAAGGCGTACTACGAGAAGGAATACAAGCTCACCTGGCTGAAGCCGTCGGGGGTCAACAACGGCTATGCCATGGTCGTCCGGCCCGAGACGGCGCAGTCGATGAATCTCAAGACGCTGAGCGACCTCGCCAAGGTCGCAGGCAAACTGAAGCTCGGCGCCGGCCCCGAATTCGGTGACCGTCGCGACGGGCTGAAGGGCATGAAGGAAGTCTACGGCATCGAGTTCGGTGAATATCGCCAGTTTGCCGCTTTGCGCCTGCGCTATGAGGCGCTGATGCAGAAGCAGATAGACGTCGCCAACGGCTTTGCCACCGATTGGCAGATCGCCGCCGAGAAGTTTGCCGCCTTGCAGGACGACAAGGGCCTCTTCCCGCCCTACTTCCTGGCGCCGGTGGTGCGCATGGACACCGTTGCCGCGAATGCGAAAGCCGTCGAGGCGCTCGATCGCGTGAATGTGCTGATCGACAACGCGACGATGCAGGAGCTCAACCGGCAGGTCGAAGTCGATAAGAAAGAACCGCGCCAGGTGGCGGCGGCGTTCCTCAAGGCCAAGGGGGTCATCCACTGACCCCTCGTCATCGGGTCATCGATACGGGTAAGCGGGCGATCGCCATTGCCGACGTCGTGGCGGTGGCCCGCCAGGGCGCTTCCGTGCGCATCGCGCCATCGGTCATTCCACGCCTGAAGCGCGCCCGCCGAATCGTCGAACGGTTCGCCAAGGGCGAACAGGCCGTCTATGGGCTGAACACCGGCCTGGGTGCCGCCGTCGACACGGCACTCGCCCGGCACGAGATCGCCGCCTTCCAGCGCCAGGCCATCATGGCGCGCGCCGTCGGCGTCGGCGACTTCCTGTCGACCGACGCCATACGTGCGACACTGTTCGTACGGTTGATCGGCATCGCCCGCGGCGCATCGGGCCTGTCGCCCGCTTTCGCCGCTGTGATCCGCGACATGCTGAACAAGGCCGTTCACCCGCGCGTGCGGCGTATCGGTACGCTGGGTGAAGCGGATTTGAGCCCGATCGCGCAGCTTTTCCTGCCGTTGGTCGGCCACGGCGAGGCGGAACTGCATGGCCGTGTCGAGGCCGGTAGAAAAGCGTTGGCCCGCGCCGGCATTGAGGTGCCGGTGCTGGGCCCCAAGGACGCCATCGCGCTGCTGAACGCCAACGCCTACAGCGTCGGCATCGGCGCCTTGACGCTGCACGACGCCCGATTGGTGCTGGACGCGCAGACCGTCGCGGGTGCGCTGTCCCTCGAAGCCGCCGGCGCCAACCTTTCGCCGATCGATCCACGGGTCGTCACCCTGCGACCGGCACCTGGCCAGGCCGAGGCGTCGCGCCTGGTGCTGTCACTGTTGCGGGGCAGCGACCTTTTGAAGGCGAAGCACCCGAGACGCGTGCAGGATCCGCTGTCCTTCCGCTGCCTTGCGCCGGTGAGCGGCGCCGCCTATGACCAGCTCGCCCGCGCCACAGCCGCGCTCGATGCCGATCTCAACGGCGCTGGCGACAGCCCGGCCGTCCTGCTCGACGCCGAGCAATTGATGTCCACGGTGAACTTCGACACGACAGCAACGGCGCTCGCGTTCGAGGGACTGGGGCTCGCGCTCTCGCACGTCGCCGCGATCGCGGTGTTTCGGATCGCCAAGCTGATGTCGTCGGGCTTCACCGGCCTGCCGCGCTTCCTGACGCCGAAGGCCGGCGTGCGCACGGGTTTCGCCACAGTGCAGAAGACGGCATCGGCGCTGGAGGCCGAGATTCGTCATCTCGCGTTACCGCTGGGCGCCATGGCTGCGCCCGTCGCCGACGGTGTGGAAGACTATGCGCCGATGACGCCGCGCATCGTGGAGAAGACCCATGACATCGTGCGTCGCCTGGCGCGCCTTGCCGCGATCGAGCTGGTCGTGGCGGCCCAGGCCGTCGAATTGCAGGGTGGCGTGAAGCTCGGCCGCGGCACGGGACGCACCTTCGCTTTCGTGCGCAAGCACGTGGCCAAGCTCGATGAAGATCGGGCCACCGGTTCCGACTTCGAGCGACTGGCCGCTGTCATTCTCGCCGGTGAGCCGGTGGCATGAGCTGGACGCTGGAGAACTACGACATCGCGGCAATCGCTCTTGGCGAGCACGTGTTGATGGTCGGAAGTGCCCTCGCGATCTCGCTGGTCATCGCCCTGCCGCTCGGCATCCTGACGGCACGGCGACCGGCTTTCTACGTCGCCGCCATGAGCGTGACGGGCGTGCTCTACACCATTCCCGCGCTCGCGCTCTTTGCGCTCCTCATTCCAATGATGGGGTTGGGCCTGGCGCCCGCGATCAGTGCCCTGGTGCTCTATTCGTTGCTCATCCTGGTACGCAACATTGCCATCGGTATCCGCGAGGTGCCGGCCGAATTGATCGAGGCCGCCGACGGCATGGGCTACGGCAGGGCCAGGCGCCTGCTCGATATCGAGCTTCCCCTGGCCTTGCCTGTCATCGTGGCCGGCGTGCGCATTACAACTGTGACCCAGATCGCGGTGGCCACCGTTGCGGCCTACATCAGTGCCGGCGGGCTGGGCGATCTTATCTTCCAGGGCATCACGCAGGATTTCGGCGAGAAGATCGTCGTCGGCGCCCTCTTGACGTCGCTGCTGGCGATCGTGGCCGACGAAGGACTGAAGTATGTCGAGCGCCGCCTGCGCGCCGCGACAGCGGAGCGGCTGTGATGCTGCGCGACGTCATCGCCTGGCTGACCGACAACCGACAGGCTTTCGACGCTGCGGCCGGCCAACACCTGGTGCTGTCGGCCACGGCCCTGGCCGCCGCGATCGTACTGGCTTTGCCGCTCGCCCTGGTACTGGTGCACTGGAAACGACTGGCGCATGTCGCAATCACCTCGGTCAATGTCCTGCGCACGATCCCGAGCCTGGCGTTGCTCGCCGCCATGCTGCCTTTGATCGGCACCGGCTTCCTGCCCTCGGTGATCGCGCTTACGCTCTATGGCTTGCCGGCAATCCTGATCAACAGCCACACCGCCCTGCGCGAGGTCGATCCCGACATCGTCGAGGCCGGGCTGGGCCAGGGCATGACCGGCGGCCAGATCCTGCGCCGCATTACCATTCCGCTGGCGCTGCCCGTGGTCTTCGCCGGCATCCGCACCGCCGCCGTACAGATCGTATCGGCGGCCACCCTGGCGGCCTTCATCGGCGGCGGCGGGCTTGGCGAGCTGATTACCGCTGGCATGGGCACGCTTAACATCCCGCAGCTCGTGTCGGGCGGCCTCGCCGTCGCGGCGCTGGCGGTGATGACCGAGCTGGGTTTCGCCTTCCTCGAACGCGGTGCTCGGTGGTCGATCGGGACGGCCGCATGATTCGTCTCGAGAGCGTCAGCAAGACCTTTCCCGGTGCAGCGCGCCCGGCGGTCGACCACCTCGACCTCGACGTGCCGAACGGCACGACCTGCGTGCTCATCGGGCCATCGGGCTGCGGTAAGACCACGACGATGCGCATCGTCAACCGGCTGATCGAGCCGACGTCGGGCCGCATTGTCGTCGAGGGCGAGGACGTGACCCGCGCCGATCCCGTCGCGCTTCGCCGGCGTATTGGCTACGTCATCCAGCAGGTCGGCCTGTTCCCGCATATGACGATCGCGCAAAACGTCGCCACCGTGCCGGAGCTCCTGGGATGGCCGGCCGCGCGCGTCGCGCAGCGCGTCGAGGAGATGCTGTCCCTGGTCGGTCTTGAGCCCGGGCAGTTCCTCGAACGCCATCCGCGGCACCTCTCGGGCGGGCAGCGCCAGCGCGTCGGCGTGGCCCGCGCGCTCGCTGCCGATCCGCCGGTGCTGCTGATGGATGAGCCGTTCGGCGCCGTCGATCCGATCGTGCGGGCGGGATTGCAGGCCGAACTGCTCGGTATCCTGCGCCGATTGGCCAAGACTGTCATCTTCGTCACTCACGATATCGACGAAGCCGTTCGCATGGGCGATCTGATCGCCATCATGAAAGACGGCAGGCTGGTGCAATGCGACGCGCCCGAACGGCTTCTGTCGGCGCCCCGGGACGCCTTCGTTGCCGATTTCGTAGGCGCCGACCGCGCCCTCAAGCGCCTAGCGCTGATCACGGCGGGCACGGTCGCGCGCCCGGGGCCGGCCGGGCCCGGCGCCCCGGTCGTTGCACTGTCGACCTCGTTACGCGACGTGCTCTCGGTCCTTCTTGCGTCGGGCGCGGACGCCGCTACGGTCACTGAATCCGGAGGCTCTCCGCTTGGTGCGATCTCGTTGGCGATGATTCGCGCGCGGGCGGCGACGTCCTCGCAGGGTGACGGAGCCGAGTCATGAACGAAAGCCGACGTGCACTCCTGGCCCTCCCCGTGCTCCTCGTCACGGGGAGAAACAGCTGGGCGGAAGATTATCCTTCCCGCTCCATCAGGTTCGTCGTGCCATGGCCTGCCGGCGGTGTTGCCGACACCATCGCGCGCGTCGTCGCGGAGAAGCTCACCGAACGGCTTGGCCAGCGACTGATCGTGGAGAATCGGCCTGGGGCCTCGGGCAATATCGGGATGGCGGCCGTCACCGCTGCCCCAGCCGACGGATACACGCTCGTCCTCACCCCGACCGGCAACCTCACGGTCAACCAAACTCTCTACAAAAACTTGCCCTTCGACACCGAACGAGACTTCCTGCCGCTGACGGTTCTGGCGACGGTGCCGAATGTGCTCGTCGTCAACCGCACGGTGCCGGCAAACACGCTTGCCGAGCTCGTCGCCTACGCCAAGGCCAATCCGGGAAAGCTTTCCTTCGCCTCGCCAGGTCAGGCGACCGGCGCCCATCTGGCCGGCGAGCTTTTGAAAGTCGAGGCCGGTATCGACATGCTGCATGTGCCGTACACCGGCATCGCGCCAGCCATGAACGATGTCGTCGGCGAGCGCGTCTCCTTGATGTTCCTCGGGATCTCCTCCGCGTTGCCGCATATCCGCGCCGGAAGCCTGCGGTCGCTGGCCGTGGCAGCCTTGAAGCGATCGCCGCTTCTGCCCGATGTCCCCCTCGTTGCCGATTCGGGTTACCCGGGCTTCGACGTGACGTCGTGGTATGGCGTTGCACTGCGCGCCGGCGTGCCGGCACACATCGTCGATCGGCTCTATCGCGAAACCGCCGAGATCCTCAAACTCGACGACGTCAGGGAACGGTTCGCCGGCATGGGCGTGGAGCCGGGCGGTCTGTCGCCTCGGGAATTCGCTGAACTGGTCCGCAGCGAGTCGGGGAAATGGCGCGACATCATCGCGCGCGCCAGCATCAAGCTCGAATAGCCACAGCGTTCTGCAGCGGGCTGTCTCGGTCGGATCCGACCGGGCGCGGGCCAATCGGGAAGATACTCGGAACCGGGAGAGACCATGCCTTTCGTGAACATCCGCCTCGTCGAAGGTCGTTCGCAGCAGCTGAAGGACGAGATGTCGAAACGCGTCACCGCAGCGATCAGTGAAGTGTTGCAGCTGCCGAAGGACGACATTTGGGTTGTCTTTGAAGATGTGCCGGCCGGCGACTGGTACGTCGGCAGCGCGACCGTCGCCGAGCTCCGCAAGAAAGCATAGAAATGAGGTCGGTCGATTACCGAATTGAGTCCGGGCCAGGTGATCGAGCCCCAAACGCAAAAAAGCCGTCCCCCTTGCGGGAACGGCTTTTTGAGTTGGTTGCGGGGGCACGCAACCACTTATACCGAACTGTCGTCGCAATTAGCTGAGGGTCGACGACCCCGCCTAGATCAGTGCGAGGCGCCCGCAAACGGACGCCTTGATCCGACCGCGCATGCCCTCAAGCGTACGCCTGCCGACGTCGACCACGACAGGTTCGAGCGCGACGATGCACTGAACGCTCACGACACCCGCACCGCTCCGCCAAGGTACAGCGTCCGGACGTCCGGGCTATCGAGCAGCTCCCGGCCCGTGCCTTCGTAGCGGTTGCGGCCAAGCTCGAGAACGTAGCCGCGGTCGGCGATCTCGAGGGCCCGCGCGGCGTTCTGCTCCACGAGCATGATGGTCAGGCCCTCTCGCGCCATCGCCACCGTTTTGTCGAAGACCTCGTCGACCAGGCGGGGCGACAGCCCGAGCGACGGCTCGTCGAGCATCATCATCTTTGGCCGCATCATGAGGCCACGGCCCATGGCGAGCATCTGCTGCTCGCCGCCGCTCATCGAGCCCGCGATCTGGCTCGGGCGCTCGCCGAGCCGGGGGAAGAGCGTGAAGACGTAGTCCATCGCCTCCGCGATCCTGGCCTTGTCGCGCTCGAGGTATGCGCCCATCTCGAGGTTCTCGCGGACAGTCATCTGCGTAAACACGACGCGTCCCTGGGGGACGTAGGCGAGCCCGAGCCCGAGGATGCGGTCGGGGCGCACGCCTACCAGGCTGCGGCCCAGGTAGACCACGTCCCCGCCGAGATGATTGATGAGACCCATGATCACCTTGAACGTCGTCGATTTCCCGGCGCCGTTGGGGCCGATGACGGCGACGATCTCGCCCTCGTCCACGTGCAGCGACACCTCGTGCAGGATCTGGATCGCGCCATACCCCGCCGAGACCTCGCGCAACACCAGCACGGGCGCCCGCCCGCCAGCCGGCCTGCTAGCCAGCATGGACCACGCCCGACCGGCGGCGCCCGAAGTATGCCTCGGTCACCCGCTCGTCGCCCTGGATCTCGGAGGGAGGGCCCTCGGCGATCTTCACGCCATAGTCCATCACGAAGATGCGCTCGCAATGGTTCATGATGACGTTCATGTCGTGCTCGACGATCAGGATCGTCTTGCCGGCCTCCTGAAGCCGGTGGATCTGCTCGAGCAGATGCTGGAGCAGCGTGCGGTTCACGCCGGCCGCCGGCTCGTCGAGCAGGATCACGTCCGGATCCGTCATAAGCGCGCGCGCGAACTCGAGAAGCTTCTGCTGGCCGTACGACAGGCGCCCGCCGTACTCGCCGCGGAGATGGCTGAGCTTGACAAGCGCGATCAGCTCGCCGGCGCGCTCCCGCGCCACCCGCTCCGGAACGTCGAGCCCCGTCGCCGACAGCATGTTCTCCAGCACCGTCATCTCGCGGAAGACGCGTGTGATCTGGAAGGTCCGCGTGATGCCCCGGCGGAAGACGAGGTGGGGCTTCAGGCCGGCGATGTCGACGCCGTTGTGAAGGACCTGGCCCCCGTCGGGCTGCGCGACCCCGGTCAGGAGGTTGAAGGTCGTCGTCTTGCCCGATCCGTTCGGGCCGATGAGTCCGCAGATCTTCCCGCGCGGGATGGCGAAGCTGCAGCCGTCGACGGCGTGAACGCCGCCGAATGCCTTGCGCAGGTCCCGGGCCTCCAGCACGATTCCGTTTGCGCCTGGCGCCATCAGTGGACCATCCCTTTGCGGACCCAGCCGCGGTCGATCGCGAACCCGATCAGGCCGCGCGGCATGAACCGCGCCACGACGATGATGAACAGTCCGTACGCGATCAGGTGCGCCGTCGGGAAGTTGACCCAGGTGAGCTCCTGGGCCGTGTAGAGCAGCACCGCGCCTATCACCGGTCCGATGACCGTGCCCTTGCCGCCGAGCATCGACATCAGCGCCATGGCGATGGTGATCTGCACGAAGAAGACCGCCTGCGGCTCGATGTAGAGCACCTTGTAGGCCTGGATGCCGCCCGCCACGGCGGGGAAGATGGCGGAGAGGACGAAGGCCACCAGCTTGTACCGCGTCACGTTGATGCCGATCGCCTCGGCGGCCACCTCGTCCTCGCGGATCGCGTTCAGGCGGATGCCGAAGCGCGAGTGAGCCACGAGGTAGGCGACGGCGATGGTGATCAGCATCAGCGCCAGCATGGCGTAGTAGGTCGAGGTCGAGTTCTCGACGCTGGGGAAGCTGATGCCGACACCGCCATGCGTGAGGCCGTCCCACACCGTGGCCACGACGCGGGTGCCCTCCGCCATTCCCAGCATGGCGATGGCAAAGTACGGGCCCTTGAGCCGCAGCACCGGATAGCCGATGGCCACGGCGACAAGCCCGGCGACGAGCGCGGCCATGACGAGCGTCGGCAGCCAGGGCCAGCTGTGGTCCACGACCAGGATAGCGCAGGCGTAGGCGCCGATGCCGTAGAAGGCGACATGCCCGAACGAAGTGTAGCCGGTGAAGCCGCTGATGATGTTCCAGGACAGGGCGAGAACGACGTACATCATCGTGAACATGGCGAACGACAGCAGGTAGACGCTCAGTCCGCTGGGCAGGACCGCGAGGACGAGGGCCAGCAGCCCGAGGAGGGCGAGGTTGCGGAGGTGTTCACGCTGCGTCATTGGCCTCACCCTTCCTTCACGCCCATGAGGCCGCCCGGGCGAATGAGGAGCACGGCGATGAGGAGGCCGTACGCGGCCAGCTCGACCATGGCCGTGCCGTTCGGGATCATCAGCGACACGAGGCTCTCGAGGACGGCAAGCATGAACCCGCCGATCAATGCGCCCACGTAGTGCCCACGGCCACCCAGGATGATGATGGTGAAGGCCTGAAGCGTGTAGACGATGCCGGTCTCGGGGTTGAACCCGAACTGGATGGACACCAGAGCGCCGCCCGCCACCGCGAGCGACGCGGCGATGCCCGTCGTGATCAGGTAGATGCGGCCGACGTTGATGCCGCAGACCATGGCCACCTCGGCGTTCAGCGCGGTGGCCCGGATCGCCTTGCCGGTGCGGGTGACCCTGAGGAAGAAGTAGACGCCCAGCGAGATGACGAGGGCCATCGCGAAGCTGATGACCTTGTTCTGGCTGACGGCGATGGTTTCGGTGATCCGGACGGTCTGCGGCGCGTAGGGGATGGTCCGGAAGTCCGTGGTGAAGATCAGCTCCGCGACGTAAATCATGGTCAGGCCAAGCCCGAAGGTAACGAGGAGGCCCGTCAGCTCGGGCTGGCCCACGACCGCGTTCAGCAGGACCTTCTGCAGCACCATACCGAAGAGGAAGGCGATCGGCAGCGTGAAGACGAGGGCCATCAGGGGGTCCACACCGAGGAAGAAGAACGCGACCCAGCTGAGGTAGGCGCCCATCATGACCCACTCGCCGTGGGCGGCGTTGATAATACGCATCACCCCGAAGATCATGGTGAGCCCGACGGCGAACATCGCGTACACGCCGCCCTGGAGGAAGCCCGAGAGGACGACGGTTCCCAGGTAGCCGAGCCAGTCGGCGTCCCAGCGCACCGTGCCGTACCAGATGCCGATCACGAAGGGCAACGCGTAGGCGGCGACCAAGAAGGCGGCGAGGAGATAGAGGCTCCTGACCTCGCTGCGCTCCATCCACCCGCGGCCGCGACGTCGTCCCGCGGCCGGCGCCGCCTCTGCAAATGGCCGGGAGCTTCCCGTCTCCCGGCCCAGCGTCTCGGCGGGGTCAGCCACGCCCGGCTCTACCGCTTGTCCCACTCCGGCATGGGCAGCAACGGCTTCGTCTCCGCCCACTTGTCCGGAAACACGACGCGGCGCTGGCCCTGGAGGATCTGGAAGGTCAGCCCCTCGTGGTCGTTCATGCCCTTCTCGTTCACCTTGTAGCGGCCGAAGACGGTGGTCGTGTCGATGGAGGCAAGCGCCTCCCGGAGCTTCTGGCTATCGAAGCTCCCCGCTTGCTTGAGCGCGGCCTCGGTCACCTGCAGCGCGCCATAGGTCCCGCCGGCATGGTAGTTCGGCTTCTCGCCGTAGCGCTTCTCGTACTCGACGATGAACTCCTGCATGCCGGGGTGCTTGAGGATGTCCGGCACAGGCTCCCACTGGCTGAAGCCGAGGACGTACTCGGCGGTGCCACCGAGCTGCTCGGGGAAGTTCGGCAAACCAGGGCCGACAGTCGAGGAGAACAGCTTGAAGTTCAGGTTCAGCTCGCGCATCTGCCGGAGCTGGGCGGCGGCGTCCGCGAAGTAGCTGTTCGATATGATCGCCTCGGCGCCCGAGGCTTTGATCTTCTGGAGCAGAGCCGTGAAGTCGGTCTGCTTCTGCGGATAGTTCTCCTCGAGCACCACCTGGAGGCCGAGCTTGGCCGCCCACTGCTTGGCGCCGATGCCGGCCTGCCGCGGGAAGAGGCTGTCCTCGCCGATGATCGCGATCTTCGTGACGCCGATCTGCTTGGCGAGGTGCACGGCGCCCTTCTGGTAGTCCTCGGCGATGGCGACGATGCTGAAGATGTACTTGCGGCCCTTCTCCCAGATCGGGCTCGACGCCGCGCCGTAGGCCACGAACGGCATCTTGTACCGCTCGTTGATATTGGCCACCGCCTCAGTGATCGCGCTCGAGTACGGCGCAAGAAGAACGTCGACCTTGTCCTCGGTGATCAGCTTCTCGTAGAGCTTGACGGCGGTCTGGGTGTCCGATTTGTCGTCCAGCAGCAGGAGCTTGATCTTGTGGCCGAGTAGGCCGCCCCGGCTGTTCACCTGGTCGACCCACATCTTGATCGAGTTCACCTGTCGGCCGGCAGGCTCGGCGAAGCGACCCGTTTGCGAGATCGCGCCGCCGACCAGAACCGCATTGTTCGGCCGGTGCTCCGCCCTGGCGGCGGGAACGAGCACCAGGAGCGCTGCGAGCACTGCAACGAGATTTCGGAGTATGCATTGCGTCATCGCTATCTCCCGTAGTCGCTGAACAGGACTTGGGACTATGCGCACGCAAATTCGACAGGCGAAACAAGCAGTACCGCTCAAGGGCTGTCAAGAGCTTGCGAATCCTGTGGTCGCTGATTGAGCAGATCGTCGTTCGTCGCGGCGAGCGGCGGCCGGAGACCAAGCTTGCCGGCGCGATCGCCGCCATGGTGTAACTGGCCATGGGTGCACAAACGACCAAGGCCGCTCGTGGCGGAGCGGCCTTGGTCGACCTGGAACGGCGGTCGGTAAAGTTGGTTGCGGGGGCAGGATTTGAACCTGCGGCCTTCAGGTTATGAGCCTGACGAGCTACCGGGCTGCTCCACCCCGCGGCGGTGGGTGGCGTGAAGAGGGTGCGATGAGTTTGAGTGCGGACT
>Ga0187894_10003914_pt1 | contig 16334 bp, 13 predicted proteins | sample GBC1701081metaG_FD_136650 | JGI IMG/M metagenome (GOLD analysis project Ga0187894, IMG submission 136650) | White microbial mat communities from a lava cave in the Kipuka Kanohina Cave System on the Island of Hawaii, USA - GBC170108-1 metaG ... | reverse complement strand
TTGATCGAACCGGGGACGTAGCTCAGTTGGGAGAGCGGTGCGTTCGCAATGCACAGGTCAGGGGTTCGAGCCCCCTCGTCTCCACTCCTCCATGAAAAGAGTCATTCTTGATGCCAGCTTCGTCCGAGGCTGCCCCACGGACGGCACATGGCTCACGGAACTCGCCAAGAGATTTGATCGACTGATTGTGATCGATACGCTTGGCTATGAACTTTGCTCAACCGACAATCTTCAACAATGGCCTGCGGCTCTTCGCAAATTTCAACCCGTTAAAGAAAACATCGACGTCTGGGTACACACGTCGACCATGCTCAAGTTCGAGAGCAAAAAGCGTATGGCCTATCAAGATCCGCGTGATGAAACCAATTCCCAGCGACTTCGGGATGCGATTAAGGCACAGCAAGCGATCGATTGGGAACAAGCTGAATTGAACGGTTTCAAGGCGCAAAGAGAAATAATATCCCCAGCGAGCCATCTAAAACTAAAATCTGACCTTGGTTCAAGACTTGATGGCCTTAGATAATCGATCGCTGGCAAAGAACGACAGGACAAATCCATCCAACCGATCGCCAAAAAATTTGTCCATGATGAAGAATTGATCAAGAATCTACTCGGTGTTGATCGGAAGGATAGTGTTTTCTTTGAGTGTGAGGTCAGCCATGATTGGATTGCATGGCATCATGCTGCGTGGACTTTGGCAACAATCTTTGATCATGTGCGAGCCCAACAGAAGGATACCGAACTTCGCCTCAATCCCAACCAGCATCAAGACGGCCATTATCTTACGGCCTTGAGTCGCGCAGAAGCGATTGCCACGAATGAATCCGGCGAAATGAGGACATTCGCGCAATGGATGTATGGCAACACCAAGCAGATTGAGACAAACAAAAACCACTAGCAGCCTCTCTTGGCCGCCGCGCGGAACCTGCTGCAATTGCGTTATAATCATCCACGAGGTGTTTCATGGTTCGGCGACTTCGCGCGGTTTACGAGAATGGCCTGTTCCGGCCGCTGGAGACGGTCCAGGGGCTTGCCGATCAGACGCCGGTTCGCCTGCGGGTCGAGGAATGCAAGGACGATGCATCTGAACTCTCAGAATTCGCGGGCATCTGGTCAGCGGAGGAAGCCGATGAGGTCTCCGCGCTGATTGACCAGGAATTCGGGCGAGTGGATCGGCGTGAGTGGTGATCGTCCAATCGCCGTAGACACGAGTTTCATCGTGGCGCTGCTCAAGGGGAGCGTGCGGACCGAACGGCGGTTGAATCAGATTGCCTTTCCCGTCTGCGTGGCGGGCGAGCTTCGCTTCGGCGCGCGGAGCGGGAAAAATGCCGAGCGGAAACTGACCGAGGTCAATGACCTCATCTCGCGGGGCGCGATCCTGCCGATCGACGATGGAACAGCTCATGTTTACGCCGAGGTACGGCAACCGTTGAAGACCGCCGGAGCACCGCTGCCCGAAAATGATGTTTGGATCGCCGCCACCTGTATTCAACATGAACTTGAACTTTTAACGCTGGATCGACATTTCGATTTCGTTGATCGACTTCGTCTGGCACAGGCCTAGGACCTGATTCGCTCCCGCCGGTTATAACGACATCAGCATGGATATTTCCCGCATCCGTAATTTCTCGATCATCGCTCACATCGACCACGGGAAGAGCACCCTGGCCGACCGGCTGCTGGTGCGCACCGGAGCCGTCTCGCAGCGCGAAATGCGCGACCAGTTTCTCGACGACATGGAGCTTGAACGCGAAAAAGGCATCACCATCAAGGCCAACCGGGCCTGCCTCAACTTCGACTACGAGCCCGATCCCCCCGGCGCCCCGGCCGACGCCCACGCGATCCAGGCGGTCGAACCCGGTCCCTACATCCTCAACCTGATCGACACTCCCGGCCACGTCGATTTTCACTATGAGGTCAGCCGGGCGCTGGCCGCCTGCGAAGGAGCGCTGCTGCTGGTCGACGCGACACAGGGGATCGAGGCGCAGACGCTCGCCAACGCCTACAAGGCCATCGAGGCGAACCTCGCGATCATCCCCGTCGTCAACAAGATCGATCTACCCTCCGCCCGGCCGGAAGACATCGCCCTCGAGATCGAGAACGTGATCGGCCTGCCGGCGGACTCCGCCGTCTTCGTTTCGGCCAAGAGCGGCGTGGGAGTCGACGAGCTTCTGCGGACCATCGTGCGGCGCATCCCGCCGCCCACCGGCGACCGCGACGCCACGCTCAAGGCGCTGCTCTACGACGCCAAGGCCGATCCGCATCGCGGCGTCATCTGCCACCTGCGCGTCTTCGACGGCCGCATCAGCCGTAACGACAAGATCGACCTGATGGGGGTCGGCCGCACCTACCACGCCTCCGACGTGGGCAAGTTCACACCGCGCATGTCCAGCACCGACTTTCTCGAGGCGGGCGAAGTGGGCTACCTCGTCGCCAACATCAAGACGATCCACGACGTGCACATCGGCGACACAGTGACCCTCAGCCACGCCCGCTGCGCCGAGGCGATGCCCGGCTACGAGCCGCCGCGCCAGATGGTCTTCTGCGATTTCTATCCCGGCCCCGGCACCACCAGCCCGCAGTTGCGCGAGGCGATGGAAAAACTCTGGCTGAATGACAGCAGCTTTTCGTTCGAGCCGGCCAGCAGCGCCGCGCTGGGCACGGGATTCCGCTGCGGCTTCCTCGGCCTGCTGCACATGAACATCATTCAGGAGCGGCTGGAGCGCGAGAGCGACATCGACCTGGTGCAGACCGCGCCGACCGTTCCCTTCGAGATCGTGATGCAGGATGACAAAGTCCAGCGGATTGAATGCCCCGGCGACCTGCCCGACCCGAGCCATTTCAAGGAGATTCGCGAACCCTTCATCAAGGCGGACATCATCGTTCGGGTGCAGGACATCGGCGCGCTGATGAAACTCGCCGAGGACCGCCGCGGGAGCTACCTGCGGACTGAGTATCTCTCGCCCCAGCGCGTGCTGCTCGCCTACGAGTTTCCGCTGTGCGAAGTGATCTACGACTTTTACGATCGGCTGAAGAGCCTGTCGAGCGGTTACGGCACGATGGATTACGAGGTGATCGACTTCCGCGCGGGGGACCTGGTCCAGCTCAACGTCCTGGTCAACGGCGACCCGGTCGACGCGCTCTCCGTCATCGTGCACCGCACCAAGGCCGAGACGCGCGGACGCCGGCTGATCACCCGGCTCAAGAAGGAGATCGCGCGGCATCTCTTCGAGATTCCGCTCCAGGCCGCGATCGGCAGCAAGATCATCGCCCGCGAGTCGATCAAGCCTGTGCGCAAGGACGTCACCGCCAAGTGCTACGGCGGCGACGTGAGCCGCAAGCGCAAGCTGCTGGAGAAGCAGAAGGAAGGCAAGAAGCGAATGAAGCAGGTCGGCGCGGTCGCCATCCCGCAGGAAGCCTTCATGGCCGTGCTCGATCCGGGGGACTAGGCGCACCCGTCCGCTCGGAGCAGCGAAGCTTCTTCTGTTCCCCTCCTTTTCAAGGAGGGGCAGGGGAGGTGGAATCGCTCGCTCACCGGCGCCGCAATACGCGCGCGGCTTGAGTGTTTCGCTACATACGAAATCGCCGCGCCGCTTCCTGCTGGGCTTTTTCTGCTTCATCATCTGCGTTGCGGCGATCTTTGATCTGGATCGCGATGCCCCACGCGATCAGTCCGACGCCCAATGCGATCACGGCCACTCCGCCCAACACACTGATGCCCAGCAGCCACACGCCGATGAGGCCGGCGCCCACTCCCAGCAACGGAAACAGCGCTGCATCCGGAAGCAGCAGGATGAATGCGACCAGCCCCGCCAGCGCAAATGCCAGCGTGCGAATACTGAAGTAGCTCATGCGCGCTATTTTACCTCAGCTTCATCCGAAAATGGTGCGACGTGATGTCCATGCGATTCAACAGGTAGAACCGGTGCGCCGCAAACCGCTGTACGCCGCTGTCCAGGTGCAGCTCTTCGCAGTTCGCCGCGACGGCCCGCGAGCGCAGCCAGTCCATCAGCCGCCCGCCATAGCCGCGCGAGCGCTCGGTCGGCCGCGTCACCAGGTCATCCACGTACATCGACATGCCCCACGCCAGGTATTCGCCGAGGCGAAACCCCGCGACGGCCCGGATTTCCCCCTCGTGCTCGACGTAGGCGATCCGGTATCCCGCCTGCCGCTCCTGCCGCCGCACGCGCTCGATGAACTCCTCGCGCTTCAGCGCCGGCCGCAGCTCGTGCATCACGTCGAAACAGCGCAGGATGTCGGCGTCGGTATCCGCGACGGCAATGCGAATCTGATCCAGTGCGGACATTTCCTACTCCGAAGGTTTCAGGAAGAGCAGACCCAGCCCGGCGACCGCGACGCTCGCGCCCAGGGCACTGCGCGCCGTGATGCGTTCGCCATGCATCTTCGCCGCGAAGGGGAGGATAAAGATCGGCGTCAGCGAACAAAAAGTCTGCGCGATTCCCAGCGGCGCGCGGTCCGAGGCGATCAGCGACATCCAGACGCCGAGATAGGGCCCGGCGACCGCTCCGATCGTCGTAAGGACAACCCCCGCCGTGCGCGACCCCTGCGTCTGCCGCGGCAGTCCTGCCCGTCGCCTCTGCATTTCGCGCCAGATCCGCATCCCCAGCAGCGGCACCATCACCGCTCCCGCGAAGGTCATCCGAACGAGCGCGGCCGGCTGCGGCGACAGCATCTGTTCCCGCAGCAGCCAGCCATGCCCCATGCCTTCCTTGCTCAGCAGCAGCCCGCCGGCCTGACAGGCCGCGGCCAGCAGCGCCAGGCCGTACCCGCGCGCGGCGCGCGGCGGATGCGCGCCGAATTCCGACTCGCGCCGTTCGGCGATCACCCACGCCACGCCGCCCACGGTCGCCACGATTCCCAGCCAGGCCGTCACGCTCAGCCGCTCGTTCAGTGCCACCCAGCCGAACAGCGCCGCAAAGAGCGGCGCGGCCGTCATGATCAGGCTGGCGCGGCGCGGCCCGATGTCGAGAAACGACGTCAGCAGCGCCTGATCGCCGATCGCCAGACCGATGATGCCCGAGGCGCCGAGCAGAGCGACTTGTCGCATCTGCACCGGCGGCCACCAGCTTCCGGCCGTCAGCCGCAGCGTCGTCGCGAGCAGGAGAATCGCCAGCAGGATGCGGCCGCCGTTGACGAATGTTACGCCCAGGCGGCGGCCGGCGGCGGTGAAGACGAGGGAGGTACAGGTCCAGAGGAGCGATGTGGCCAGCCCCGCGAGGTAGCCGGCGTAGGTGTCGACGAATTCGTGCATCAACGGGACCGCCGGAGAATCAACTCAGACTCCTCGGACGGCGCCGCCGTCGACGATGATGCTCGTACCGGTGACGTAACTCGCGCGCTCGCTGCAGAGGAAGACCACCACGTCGGCCAGCTCCTCCGGCCGCCCCAGCCGGCCGAGCGGAATCGCCTCGGTGAGCTTGCGCAGCTCATCGGCCCGGCTGGTGCGATTGTTCGCGGCGCGGGACTCCGCCAGCTCGAGGATGCGGTCGGTCTCGTGCGAGCCGGGGCAGACGCTGTTGATCAGAATGTTGAACGCCCCCAGTTCCTGCGACAGCGTCTTGGCCAGCCCGAGCACGCCGGGGCGGATGCTGTTGGAGAGGACCAGGTTGGCGATCGGCTGTTTCACCGAGGTGCTGGTGATGTTGACGATCCGCCCCCAGCGCCGCGACTTCATGTGCGGAATCACCCGACGCGTCAGCCGCACGACGTTCATGAGCGAGTTTTCGAACGCCGCGCTCCAGGCCGCGTCGTCCGCCTGCTCGAACGCGCCGGGGGAGGGGCCGCCGCTGTTGTTGACGAGGATGTCGACGCCGCCCCAGCGATTCGAGATCGATTCGATCAGGCGCGCGCCATCGGCGTCGCGCGTGACGTCGGCGGGAATCGCCAGCGTTTCGCGTCCGGTCGCGGCGCGGATCTCCGCGGCGGCCTGCTCCAGCGGCCCGGGCGTACGGGCGCAGAGCGCGACGTTGGCTCCTTCGCGCGCCAGCCCCATCGCGATCGCCCGGCCAAACCCCTTGCTCGCCGCGCACACCAGCGCCGTCTTTCCCGCGATTCCCAGATCCACTTTATCCACTCCGCGCAAGAAACCGTAACGACGCTCTATCTTCGATCCGAATGGCGGCCTGTCAAATGTCGCCGGACTCAACCGTAGCGTGCCGCTACTTCATGCTGTAGTTTGCCGCCTCTGCTTGAAGCCGCGACGACCCTCTGTTATGAACACTTATGCTCCGATCCGAGCTTTCTCACCGTCTCAGTCGCCGCCGATTTATCGTTGCAGGTTTCATCCTGCCTGCGCTGCTCACCTGCGGCTGCGTGACGCGCCGCGGCGACCATCCGCCGCGATTTGAATGCGGCGACACCTACGACCGGCTCACCGTCGAAGTGCTCGACGACGACCTGCTGCGCTGCGCCTGGACGCCGCGCGACGACCCGCGCCGCTGGGATCCACCTGCTCCGGCGACCCCGATGATCGTTTCGCGCGAATACACCGGTCCCCGCGAGTTCTACGATCTCGGCGGCGGGCAGTTCGAGACGGCCGACCTGATCGTGCAGATGGAGCCGCGCTCGTCGCGCGTGCGCGTCCATGAGCGCCGCCGACCCCATCAACCGCTGCTGGCCGAGTTTCGGCCGATCCATCGCGGCGGCCGCCCCACCCTTGAGATCACTCCCGGCGACGTGCAGAACCTCTATGGACTCGGCCAGCAGTTCGCCGCCCCGGGCGTGACGGATGGCGACTGGGTCGGCCGTCGGCGCGCCCCGGGTTGCGATTTCGGAAACGCGCTGGTTCCCTTTCTCGGCGGCGCGGTCGGCAATCTCCAGATTCCCCTTCTCTTCGCGGTTGATCCGCGCGGAAGCTGCTACGGTGTGCTGGTCGACGACGTGCGCGCGGTCGAATGGGACTTCACGCGCGCTCCCTGGTCGGCGGCGAGCACGGGCGACCGGCTTGCCTGGTATGTCATGGCCGGCGCCGATCCGATCGACGCGCGGGCCGATTACCTCGAACTCACAGGCCGGCCGCCGGTTCCCCCGCGCAAGATGTTCGGCCTGTGGGTCTGCGAGTATGGCTACGACGACTGGGCCGAACTGCGCGACAAGTTGCGCACGCTCGAGGAGCACGGCTTTCCGGTGGATGGTTTCATCCTCGACCTGCAGTGGTTCGGCGGCATCGGCACGGGCAGCGACACGACGCGGATGGGGCGGCTGGACTGGGACCTCGCTCACTTTCCCGATCCGGCCGGAACGATGGCGGAGCTGGAGCGCGAACACGGCGTCGGCCTGATGGCGATCGAGGAATCCTACGTCGGCGCGGCGCTGCCGGAGTTCGAGCGGATGTCGCGCGACGGCTTCCTCGTCACCGACCGGCGCAGCGGCGCGGCGCTGATCTTGAAGGAGTGGTGGGGGCGCGGCGGCATGGTCGACTGGACCCATCCCGCCGCGGCGGACGCCTGGCACGATCGCAAGCGCCAGCCGCTGATCGACGCCGGTCTGATGGGCCACTGGTGCGACCTGGGCGAGCCGGAGAATTTCGACCCGCAGGGACGCTACGCCGGCCGCCCCGAACTCGGCCTGCACGATCACGCCGACACCCACAATCTCTACGCCTTCCGCTGGGTGGAGAGCATCGCCCGCGGCTACGAACGGCACGGCGTCGCTCGGCGACCATTTGTGTTGTCGCGCAGCGGGACCGGCGGCGTGCAGCGTTTCGGCGCGGCGCTCTGGTCGGGCGACATTCCCTCCAGCACCGCCGGATTGGCCGCCCATCTCAACGCGCAAATGCACATGTGCATGTCGGGCATCGACTACTACGGCTCCGACATCGGCGGCTTCAAGCGATCCGCGCTCGATGCCGATCTCGGCGACCTTTACACGCGCTGGCTGGCGGACGGCCTGGCGACCGACGTGCCGGTTCGTACCCATACCGCCAACACGCGCAACCAGCATGAAACCGCGCCGGACCGCGTGGGCGACCGGGCCAGCAATCTCGCCAACGCGCGCCTGCGATACGAAATGATTCCTTATTACTACAGCCTGGCTCACCGCGCCTGGCGGTTCGGCGAACCGGTCATCGCGCCGCTCTTTGCCTGGTTCCCCGCCGACCCGCAGGCGCGGCTCCTCGGCGCGCAGAAGATGATCGGCCGCGATCTGATGGTGGCCGCGACCGCTGCCTGCGAGACGACGCGCCAGCCGGTTTATCTGCCCGCGGGCCGCTGGATCGACTGGCACACGCTCGAATCGCTGGAAAGCCGCGGCGAGTGGATGACGCAGCCGCTGCGACAGGGGAGTTTGTTCCGGCTGCCGTTGCTGGCGCGCGAGGGGGCGATCATTCCGCTCGCGCCGGTCGACGAGAAGACCACCAATGCGCTGGGGCGGCGGCGCGACGGATCGCGCCGCGACGAACTGATCCTGCGCGTCTTTGCTTCCGAGCGTTCCGGCGAGTTCACCCTGTATGAAGATGACGGGGTGACCACTGCCTATCAGCGCGGGGCCGTGCGCGAAACGCGGATCACGCAGCGCCTGACCGGCCGTAGGGCTGTGGTGGAAATTTCCGCGGCGACAGGCGACTACACCGGCGCGCCGGCGACGCGCGGTCTCTGCGTGCAATTCGTTCCGCCGGCGGGCCGCCGCGTCCGGTCCGTGCGGCAGGAGGGGGGGCCTGCGGCTGGTCTCCGGGTATCGCTCGATTCGCCGCGTATGGCGTTGGTTCGCACCGATCCGCGCGACGTGAGGCAGGCGGCGCGGTTCGAATTTGAACTGGAAGACCTCCCGCCTGTTTCGAGAGATGAGTCCGATTGAGTCCGAAAGGCGGGATGTATTCAGGAAGTTGACAAGGGGTGCTTGAGAGCGGGGGGTATTTCGGGTGACTCCCGACGGCTCTGCCCGATATAATGGTGGGTGAGTTGACTCATGCTCCGCGCACTGCTCAGCATTGCGATCGCGATCCAGCCCGTCTGTCCGGCGCTTTGCGGCCTGCTGTCGCTCTCGATTTGTGCCGCGCCCGCGACCGCCGCCGAGACCACTGAACAGGCAGACGCATCCGCGACATGCCGCGCGCGTTGCGGCGGATCGACCGCCCGGCAGCGTTCCATCTGCGGCGGGAATTCATGCGGAGCGGCCAGTTGCTGCGATGCGACCTGCGACTCGTCGAAGTCCGGCTCGACCGCTCTGCCCGCTCCCGTCGATCCCGATCGTCCGGCGGATCGCGGCTCGCAGCGCGGCCCATGCGGCGGTTGCCGAGATTGCAGCGACTGCCTCTGCTGCGCGCCGGAGTTTCCGCCCGGCGCTCCATCCTCACACGGACGCGTGGCCGGTGACCGCCCCTTCGACACGCTGCTCAAGATCGAACAGCCCGCCGATCGGTCGCTCTTTTCATTCGTCGCGGAGTATTCAAATCTTCCGCACAACACGCACTCGCCGCCGACTCATTCCGCCCGGCAGGCTGCGCTCTGCATCTGGCTGGATTGATTCGCCCGGTCCACTCAACGCCACTGTATTTCCAAAAATATTGATTGCGTATTGATGCGCTGGCTGCCGAATGCGCGGCGGCTGCGCGATGTTCGAGATTGTTCAACCATGAAAGGAGTGTCCTCATGACACGCCTGTTGTTTGCTTTGCTGATCGGATCGTCCGCCCTGTCGGCGGCCGACCGGAAGGATTGTTCTCCATTGGGTTCCGAGCGCACGGCCTGCGCCAGGTCGGCCGTCGTCTGTTGCCGTGAGGGGGTGGCATGTGAATGTCCCCTCTGCGGCAAGGACTGCTCGAAAGCCGAGTGCTGTGCCGGGTGCAGTGAAGAATGCTGCGACGCGGCCTGTTGCTCGAAATGCGCGGACGACTGCTGTGCGGATGAGTGCTGCGGAGCGCCATGCTGCAAGGCAGGCTGCTGTGGCGGCAACGCGTAGCGGGTCGGACGTCGCCTGACGCAACGTCACGCGGGGCTCGCCATCCGGCGGGCCCCGTTTTTTTATCGCGGCGTCGGTCCGACCACCCGGCCGCGCTGCACGGCCTCGCTGTATTGATTGCGCAGTACTTCGTCGCGGATGGTCAGCACGGCCCGCTGCTGCAACTCCGCTGACAGCCGCTCCATCTCCGGCGCCAGCATCCGCTCGCGCAGCGATCGCTGCACCGCCGGCCGCACGTCCTCGAATTTGATCACTTCCGGCGTGATGCGACGCTCCACCCGGATCAGGTGATACCGCGAATCAACCTTGATCGGGTTGGAGACCTGTCCCGGCTCCATGCTGAAGGCCGCCTCGCGCAGGCCGCCCGGAATCGTCTCGTCGTAGCGCGTGAACGGGGGGAGCAGCCCGCCCTTGGAGGCGGTCAATTCGTTGACGCTGAATCGCCGCGCGAGCATGGCGAACTCCTCGCCCGCCTCGACATAAGGGCGCACGCGATCGATGTCGCGCTGCGACGCCAGCTCGATGTGCCGGATTTCCACCTTCGCGCCGTAGAGCCGCGCGAATTCATCGCGCTCAGCCGATTCCGTCAGCGGCATGCGCCGCTCGGCGAGCTTGCGCAGCAGCGCCTGGCGGTTCATCGCCAGCCGAAGCTCTTCCGCGGAGACGCCTCGCGACATCAGCCACCGGTCGATCAACTGCTGCCGGCGCTGCGGCGTCACGCCGCCGCCCGACTCGGCCACCTTCAGTGCCAGGTCATATTCGCGATCCACGTCGGCGGTGGTGATCTCCACGCCCTGCCGGGCCGCCTCCTGGCGCGCGACCTCCACGGAGATCTTCAGCACGAGCAGCTCCAGGCCGTGCGTCTGAATCAGCGCGCGGGTCAGCCAGTCGCGCGAGATGGCCTGTCCGTTCACCGTTGCGATCGCGTCGTCGCCAGAAGCCGCCGCGGCCGGGCCGCCGGCGTTGTCACCTTCAAGAGGAGAGGAGGATGCCTGAGATTCAGTGCGGCGCCCCGCGAACGCGTCGCTGATCGACGCGCCGGCCGGTTTCGGCGTGCAGCCGCCCACCGCGAGCGCGAAGAGCAGCGTCATCGCCGTCGCGATGCGGGTTCTGCTCAGGATTTGCGCGGCGGAATCCACTCCACGTCCTCCACCGAAAGCTCGTGATTGGCGACTCGTGCCCATGCGAAGAGTAGATCGTTCAGCCGATTCAGATAGGGAATCACCGCCGGGCCGACCGCCTCGCTTCGCGCCAGCGTGATCACTTCCCGCTCGGCGCGCCGCGCGATCGTTCGCGCCGCGTGCAGCCGCGCCGCCGCCTCGGATCCGCCCGGCAGGATGAAATTCTTCAGGGGCCGCACCGCCGCCACGGCCTCATCGATCCAGCCTTCCAGTCGCGTGACCTGCTCCATGCTGATCGCCGGCACCCGGTCGCGCCGCGTCGAGTCGATCGGCGTCGCCAGGTCGGAGCCGACCTCGAAGAGTTCCCGTTGCACCTGCAGCAGCCGTTCCCCCAGCGATCGAAGTGCCGCGGGGGCGTCGGCCGCACTCAGCACCGCAATTGCCATCCCAAGTGCGGCGTTTGTTTCATCCACCGCCCCGTAGGCTGTGACCCGCGGGTGGTCTTTTTCGACGCGTGTTCCGTCGAAGAGCGAGGTCGAACCGTCATCGCCGGTGCGGGTATAGAGTTTCATGACTGTCGGTTGAATTCCGGGGCGGCTGATCTTTTCGCCCCATTGCCCGCCGACCGCTGAGGGCGTTGTCACAAATCGAATCCAAGCCGCCGTGGCGTCGAAGGTTCCATTGCGCCGGCGGGGCGGGTCGCCCGTTGTTTGCGATATCGCGCCGCAAGTCCGCTTTGCGGCGGCGAATTGTATGATCGAAGGGGGGCTGCGTCACCTCGCAGTCGAAAGTGGATAAACAGCCGGCAACCCTCGTGCCGCCGCCATTTTTTGGCGAATTGGACTTTGGCACTGGGGAGAGGCCGGCTAGTATTATGGAAGTGCCGGGACGCATCGACACCACCCACCCAGACCCGAGCACGGGGACATGATGTCCGTCCCAGCCAACCCGCCACCCCCGGGAGGGGGCCCTAGGTGAAACTGCTTTGCTGGACGTGAACGCCGCCAACCCGCCTTCGATTGCGCAAGCCTCCGAGGTCGAGATCGCCTGCCCCAACTGCGCGGCGCGATATCGCATCGTTGAAGGTCTGGTCGGCCGACGGCTCTCCTGCCGTTATTGCCGCGAAGTGTGGCGCGCCGAGCCGGTTCGCGGCGGCGCCACCCGTGCCCGCGCCGCCGCGCCCGCGCCGCGCTCCTCCAGCAATCGCGTCTCCATTCCCCGCGCCGGGGATGTGGACTCGATCGTGCTGGACACCAACTGGGCCGGCCGGCGGATCGGCCGCTACGCCGTCCAGTCGCTGCTCGGCCGGGGCGGCATGGGAGTGGTCTGGAAGGCTCAGGATGACGCCCTCCAGCGCGCCGTGGCGCTCAAGATTCTGGGACGCGGCAACGGCCACACGGTCGATCCGGTGAGCCGCGATCTCTTCATGCAGGAAGCCCGCGCGGCCGCCAAGCTTCAGCATCCCCACGTGGTCGGCGTCCACGAATTGGGCGAGGACCAGGGCTTCACCTACATCGCCCTCGAGTACATGCACGAAGGGACGCTCAAGGATGTCGTCGATCGCGACGGCGGCTACGCGCCTCGTGCGCTCTTCGAGATGCTGGTGGGTCCCGCCCGGGCGCTCGCGCTGGCGCACCGCCGCGGCATCCTTCACCGCGACCTCAAACCCGGCAATCTCATGTTCGACGATCACGGCCATCTGAAGCTGACTGACTTCGGCCTGGCCCACGTCAACGACGATCCCGCCAGCCTGCACCTGAAGGGACGCGCCGTCGGTTCGCTCGGATGGATCGCGCCGGAAGTGGCGCATGGCCACAGCGGTTCGCCCTCCAGCGACATCTACAGCTTCGGACTCTGCATCCTCTTCGCGCTGACCGGGAAGATCTACTTCAAGGCCGACACGCGCAGCGCGTTGCTCAAGCTGCATCAGACTCCGCCGGTCCTGCGGTTCGACGAGCTGCCCCCGCTGTCGCCACGGGCGCTGGCGATGCTGCAGAAGACCCTGGCGCTGCTGCCGAAAGATCGTTTTGCTTCGATGGACGACCTGGTCGCCGAGCTGATCTCCTGCGCCACTGAAGGCAGTCCCGACGGCGCCAGCCCGACCTCGGTGCGGAGCGGTTCGGGCATGCTGGGGGCGGCCAATGTCGCGGTCGGATCGGGCTCGGTCGGCTCCGGATCGATCGGTTCCGGCGCGGTCGATCTCTCCTCGTCCGACGTGCGGCTGATGGAGGACTCCGTCGCGCAGATCGCCGCACTCGCGACCCCGTCACTGGCAGCGCGCGCGGAATCCCCGGCGCCGACCCGCCACCGTCGCATTCAGGTGCTGAACGTGCTGGTCGGCATTCTCATCGGATTGATCTTCTCAGGCGTCTTCGCGGCTCAATACATTCGCGACTACGTCGAGCGCGTCTACGAGACGTCGACGGTCACGCGCGATTTGCGGGCCCCGCTGAGGCCCGTCGTCGGCGACAAGCCCGCGGACTCGGCCAGCGCACAGAACGAAACATCCCCCCCGCGCTGACCTGCCTGCGGGGGTTTCCAATCGACCGATGGCTTGGAGGGTGTCGGCCTATCGCGCCTTGGCGCGGCGGCAGAGGTCTGCGAGGTACTGAAGTTCCTGCGCGAGGCGATCGAGGCTCTCCGGCACGCGTGCGGAGCGCTCCAGCGCCGCGGCCGAATCGGTAATGCTCGAGAAGCCGTATCCGCCGGCCGCCCCCTTTAGCTGATGCGCCAATCCGGCCAGCGACTGAAAATCCTGCTCGTTCAGCTTGAGTTGAAGGGCGGCAATACGGCGCGGAAGCTCCTCGACGAACCGCTCAACCAGGTCAAGCAGGTCCGGATCATCAGCATATTCGCTGATGATGGCGTCGTTTCGCGTATGCGTGTCAGACATCCGCGGGGACTCCGGGGCGATGTTGACTCCGTGGGCGCGCCGGGCGACGTTGGCGGATGGACTCGCCGCGCGGCGTTTACTAGCGCCATTACTTGAATCGGTAGGTAACTACCCGTACTTGAATGAGATTCTTGTTAATTGATTCAGCGATCCGTGACGGGCTTCTCCCAACGTGGTATTCCCTTGCGACGCGTCATATAAGTTCCGCGTCGGCGGGGGTCGGTGCGTCGTCGAGTAGAAATCGCGCGGTCGCCCGGTCTGCGAGGTTCCCTTATCATTTTCTGCAATAGCTCCGGCGGGCGTCTGGCGGCTGAGGCCGGTCGCGCCGCCGATGTGGGAACTCGATGCAACTGAACGTGTTATCGGCGGACACCGGCAGCCGGAAACGGTTGCCGCCCTGGCTCAAAAAGACCCTGGCAGGGGGGGAAACGCTGCTGCGCACGCGCGAGATCGTCGCCCGCAGCGGCGTGGCCACCGTCTGCCAGGAGGCCCGCTGCCCCAACCTCAACGAATGCTGGTCCAAGCGGCACGCCACCTTCATGATCCTGGGCGACCGCTGCACGCGCCGCTGCGGCTTCTGCGCCGTGGAGACAGCCCGGCCGCTGCCGCCCGAATCGGACGAGCCGCGGCGGCTGGCGGAGGCGGTCGAACAGCTCGACCTCCGTCACGTCGTCATCACCGCGGTGGCGCGGGACGATCTGCCCGACGAGGGGGCCGATCACTTCGCGGCCTGCGTCCGGGCGATCCGGGCGCGCATGGCCGAGATCGTGATCGAAGTGCTCCCGGCCGATTTTCACGCCCGGACCGATCTGCTCGCGCGGGTCTGCGACGCCGCGCCCGACATCTACAACCACAATCTCGAGACCGTCCGCCGCCTGACGCCGCTCGTCCGCAGCCGCCACGCGGAATATGACCAGTCGCTCGACGTCTTTCGTCGCGTACGCGAGCTGACGCCCGAGACATTTACGAAGAGCGGCGTGATGGTCGGCCTGGGCGAGAGCCGCGCGGAACTGTCGCAGACGCTGCGCGATCTGCGCGCGGCCGGCGTGGACATCGTGACCCTCGGGCAGTATCTCCAGCCGTCGGCGGCCCATCTTCCGGTGGATCGCTACTACGAACCGGCCGAGTTTGACGCGCTGGGGGAGGAAGCCCGCGGACTGGGCTTCGCCTCGGTGGCGTCCGGTCCTTTCGTGCGCTCCAGCTACAACGCCGACAGCGTCTATGCCGCCATCGGTCGGCGGCGACGGAGCGCCGGCTGATGACCCCGCTTCACGAGCGGATGCGCGGCCGATTCATCGTCTTCGACGGTCCGGACGGCGGCGGCAAAGGGACGCAGATCGAGCACATTGCCCGGCTGCTGGCCGAGCGGGGCGTCCCGGTGACCCGCGCCAAGGATCCCGGCGGCACCCCCGTCGGCGACCGGATTCGCCACATCCTGCTGGACTTCGACCTGTCGGAGATGGACGTCCATTGCGAGACGCTGCTCTTCATGGCGTCGCGGGCGCAGCTCATGGCGCGGGTCGTGCGGCCGGCCCTGGCTCGCGGTGACGCGGTCCTGTGCGACCGATTCGTCTCGGCCACCTGCGCCTACCAGGGAGCGGCGGGTTACGACCCCCGGCGCGTGATCGATCTGGCCCGGCTGGCGATCGGCGACACCTGGCCGCACGCGACGATCCTGATCGATGTGCCGCCCGAGACCGGCTTTCAGCGCACCGGCCGCTCGCCCGCCGCCGTCCGCCAGCGCGCCGACGCCGGGCAGCGGATGATGTTCGCCGACGTGCACGTCGATGCGATGGAGTCGCGCCCGCTGGAGTTTCATCGCCGCGTGCGTGCGCTCTTCGGCGAGCTGCACACCTATTACCCCGGTCCGGTGGCGACGATCGACGGCACGGCCGCGCCGGAGCAAGTGCATGATCGCGTGCTGGCGGCGCTGGAAAAAATGTTGTCCGGCTGAGTACGGCTGCCTTCAGCACCGCATCTCGTACCGCTGCTCCACTTCCGCCACTCCCCAGACGATGCCCGGCCGCTCCTCGACCAGTTTGAAGCCGAATTCCTGATACAGCCGCGCCGCGGCGGTCAGCCGGCTGACGGTCCAGAGCAGGATCGTTTCGTATCCGTTGTCGCGTGAGAACTGCACCGCTTCGGCCAATAGTCGCCGTCCCAGACCGGCTCCACGGGCGGAAGGGTCGACCAGGAACCAGCGGAGCTGTGCCGTCTGCGGCGTCGCGGCCACGATGGCGATGCAGCCGATCAGTTCGCCGTCGCGCTCAGCCTGCCAGAGCCGCTCGCGCGCAGTGCGGGTCCGGACGAACGTTTCGAGCGGTTCGGCGACGTAGGTTTCGAACGTGGCATCGAATCCATGTTCGCGGGCGTAGATCGCGCCGTGCCGTGCGGCGATCCGCG
>Ga0187894_10003913_pt1 | contig 16336 bp, 21 predicted proteins | sample GBC1701081metaG_FD_136650 | JGI IMG/M metagenome (GOLD analysis project Ga0187894, IMG submission 136650) | White microbial mat communities from a lava cave in the Kipuka Kanohina Cave System on the Island of Hawaii, USA - GBC170108-1 metaG ... | reverse complement strand
GGGCGCAAGATCTTCGTCGCCGGCCAGCTGCACGCGAGCGAGCGCCTGTGCGCCGAGTGCGAAGCCATCTTCGTCTCGATGAAGGCGGGCATATTCGCGCGGCTCGTCGAGCAGCGCGCGCGGCGCGACGCGGACTGAGCACGCTCGCGCGGAGGTCCGCATGAAGAAGATCCGTGCAACGCTCGCCGCGCTCCCCGATCCGCGCGTGCGCGAGACGCTCGAGCGCCTGCATGCCGAGGCGAGCCGCGAGATGTTCGGGATGATGCGAGCCTTCGCCAGGGAGGTTCCGCGCCTTCTGCTGCGCAGGCGCCTGCGCTTCGAACGGCTCGAAGCGAGCGTTGCCGACAAGTTCATCTGCCTCGACCCCGCGCAAGGCGTGCTCTGCTATCTGCTCGCGCGCTCGGCGCGCGCACGGAGCGTCGTCGAGTTCGGCACCTCGTTCGGAGTCTCGACGATCTACCTCGCCGCCGCCGTGCGCGACAACGGCGGCGGGCGCGTGATCGGCACCGAGCTCGTTCCCGAGAAAGCCGCGCGGGCGCGCGAGCATCTGCGCGAGGCGGGGCTCGAGGAAGTGGTCGAGATCCGCGTCGGCAACGCGCTCGACACACTTCGAGAGATCGACTCGCCGGTGGACTTCATGCTGAACGACGGCTTCCCGCGCTTCGCGCTGCCTGTCCTCGAGCTCGTCGCGCCACGCCTGTGCGAGGGCGCGATCGTGCTCACCGACAACGTCGGCACCTTCCCCGCCGACTATGCCGATTACGTCCGCTGGCTGCGCGATCCCGCAAACGGCTTCGTGTCCACGCGCGTCCCGTTGAAGCTCGGGACCGAGCTGTCGGTGCGGGTCAGAAGCTCGCGCTGAACGCACGCGAGCAAGCGAGTGAAGTACGAACGAACGCGAGACCCGGCCCGATCGTGGCACCGCGCTCGGCGAGATACCCGCCTCGCGCTCAGGCAATGCGCTCCAGTACGACGACCGGAAGCTCGCGCGTACCGCGGGTCTTCCGTTCGTAGCGTGTGTAGTCGCGATAATTCGCGACCAGCGCAGCCCAGAGGCGAGCGCGCTCTTGGCCCGCAGCGAGCCGCGCGCACACCACGTAGCTGCGGGCGCCGACCTGGACGCGCACGGTCGGCTGAACCTGAAGGTTGCGCCACCAGGCTGGCGGCTCGGCGTCGCCGGCGTTCGAGCCTACGACGACGAAGCGCTCGCCGTCCGGGATGTAAAGCAGCGGCACGCTGTAGGCGCGGCCCGTCTTGCGGCCGACGTGCGTCAGCAGGAGCGAGCGCCAGTCGACGATCGGAAGCCGGTGACCGATCGCGCCGTTCGTCGCGCGATACAGCCAGCGATGCAGGGCCGTGATCAGCGCGAGCAGCCAGCGGATGTTCGGCACGCGGCGCATGTCGCAGATGCACCGGCGCCCTGCAAGGCACGCGGCGCCCGATGCGCAACGCGGCGCTCAGTTCGCCGCGGCGCCTGCCGAAACGGGCGCCATGATCGCGCTCCGCTTCCGCACGCTGCTGTTCGGGCTGACACTCGCGCTCGCGAGCCGGGGCGCGCAAGCGAGCGGCGGCGATGCAGGCGCGGAGATTCGGCGCGCGGGCTGCCGGGTCTACACGAAGTCCGTCGACGCGGGCGGCGTCGCAACGGTCACCGCGGAATGCCGCTGGCCGCTGGGACACGACGCCGTGCTCGCGCTGCTGCGAAGCCCGCAGCGTCTTCGCGACGCGATCAGCTCGCTCGCCGAGTGCAGGAAGCTTCCCGACGGCCGCGTCGTGCAGGTGCATCGCGTAGGTTGGCCGCTCGGCGACCGCCAGGTCACGCTCGATTGGCGCGAGCGCCGGCTGCCGGCGGGCGGCGTGCGCTTCGACTATCGGCGCGCATTGCAGCAGGAGCCGCTCGGCGAAGGACGCGTCGAGATCCGAGAGGACGAGGGCCGCTGGGAGATCCGGCCCGACGGCGCGGGCGGAACGCGTCTCGTCTACACCTCGCGCTACGACGCCGGCGGAGCGCTGCGTCCGTTCGTGGTCCGGCGTTTTCAGAAGCACGGCATCGCGAGCTCTCTGGAGGAATTGCGCGCCGCTGTAGCTGCTCGCTAGGAATCCAAGCCGTGTCGAAGCTCGCGGCCTGCCCGTGCCGCATCGCGTGGATCGCGCTCGCCCTAATGCCTGCCGCGCAGGCGATCGGCGACGAGGCGGGCTGCACTGTCGAACGCGCGCGCGTCGATGCGGCCGGCATCGCCACCTACACCGCGCAGTGTCGCTGGCCGGTGGCGCCCGGGCTCGTCGCGGAGATCGTCGCCGAGCCGAAGCTGATCGCGGCCGCCTCGAGCTCGCTCGCCGAGAGCACACGGCTCGGCGATGGACGCGTGCTGAACGTGCACTCGGTCGGCTGGCCGATCGATGATCGCCAAAGCACGATCGTGACCGAGAAAACGCCGCTTCCGGATGGCGGCCTCGTGCTCACCTACACCCTCGCGCCGGAGCAGGCGCCGCTCGGCGCCGGCCGCGTGCAGGTGCTCCGCGACGACGGGCGCTGGGAGATCCGCGGCGACGGCGACGGCGGGACCCAGCTGCACTACGAGCAGACCTACGACGCGGGCGGAAGCCTGCCGGTCTCGCTCGTGCAGCGAACGGTGCGAGCGAGCATCGAGGAATCGCTCGCGGAGCTGCGCGCAGCCGCCGAGGAGAGCGGGCGGCGCGCGGCCGCTCGCGAGCGTTGAGGACGGGACCGCGCTCTCGAGCGGTCGCACTGGGACGGAAGCGAGCCGCAACGGACGAGACCGTGCGTACATGCGCCTGATTTCCTCGTGCCACTCGGCCTTCTCGCCCACAACGCGGCGAGGCACAGGCGGCGCCGTGATAGGGTGCCGAGCCGCGCGATTTGGCGGTTCGCGGCGACACCCAGCGTCGTTGCACCACCACATATCGAGACGAGAGCCGAGCCGGAGGTGGATCGCATGCGGCGCTGGACGAACGCGAGTGGGGCGCTCAGCTTGGCTTCGCTCGCCGCTCTCGCGCTGCCGAGCTCCGGCTTCGCTGACGCCGAGGTCCCCGGCTGCACGGTGAAGCTCACCGCCGTCGACGCGCGCAACGTCCCCAGCTTCCGCGGCGAATGCGAGTGGAGCATCGCGCCGTTCTGGGTGACCGCCGTGCTCACCGACCCGGTCCGCCTCGACGAGAGCTCCTCGATGCTCGAGGACAGCCGGGTGCTGCCCGACGGCCGCATCGTGAACCTGCAGAAGACCGGTTGGCCATTCGAGGATCGCCAGAGCACCGTCGCGGTGAAGGACGAGCCGCTCCCGAATGGCGGCGTGCGCCGCAGCTATCGGCTCGCCGACGAGCAGGCGCCCGTCGCGAAGGGCGCCGTGCAGGTCGCGGTCGACGAGGGCAGCTGGGAGATCGTCGGCAGCCCGAACGGCACACGCGTGATCTTGGAGATGAGCTACGAGCCGGGCGGAAATCTGCCGACGCGCATCGCGCAGTCGATGTCGCCCAAGTACATCGCGAGGGGCCTCGACGAGCTGCGCCTGAGCGCGGAGAAGCTCGCTCGCGAGAGCGCGAGCTTGCCCGCCGTCGCTTCGGGGGCGCCGGAAAAGTGAGGCGAGCGCGAAAGCGCTCCGGCTCGCGGCGCGACCGAGCCGGGCGCGAGCTTCGCTAGCTCTCGCCGGCCGGCGAACCTGCCGGAGTCTCCCCTCCCCCGGTTCTGCTCGCCTCGAACCGGCGCAGCGCTTCCTCCGCATGCGCGCGGTGATCCTGCTCCACGCTCTCGTCGCGCTCCGAATCGAGGATCTCGCGCGCGACGCGCGCCCGGCCCATCGCCAGCTCGCGCTCCTCTTCGAGCCGTTCGTGCACGCGCTCGAGCGTGCCTTCGCTGACGCCGATCGATCCCTCCAGATCCGCGGCGAGCTCGCACAGCTCCGCGAGAGCGCGCTGCGCCTGCACCTCGCCGATACTGCGCTTCATCGCCTCGATGCGCGCGCGCGCCGCTTCGACCGCGCGATTGCGCGAGCGCGTCAATTCCTGATAAGTCGCCTCGCTGCGCGCCAGCTGCTCGGCACCGCGCGCGAGCTCCGCGCGCACCTGCTCGAGGCGCAGCGCGGCTTCGGCCGCGCGCGGCCGATCGTTCGCCTCGAGCCGGCGCTCGATCCTCTCAGTGAGCGTGCGCTGCTCCTGCTCGAGCTGCTGCGCGCGGCTGCGTAGCCGCTCGCCGATAGCCGCGTGCGCCGCGAGACCGCGGTTGTAGCGCGCCACCTGCGTGCGCAGGCGCGTGCGCTCGGCGTCGAGCACGGCGACCGGGTGCGCGGCCTCGAGCTCCGTAACAGCATTTCCTGCGATCGCGCCGACGAGGCGGCGCACGCGCTCGAACAGCATCACGCCTCCTCCCCGTACTCGCGCAGCATCTGCACCGCCTTCGCCTCGCCGATGCGGTTGATGATCTTCTTGCTCTCGTGCTCGTCGCGAACGGTCTTCGCGAGCGTGAACGCCGACGAGACCGTGAAGTAGAGGCCGAGCATCAGGAAGCCTTTCACCCAGGGGTCGGCGGGCACGAACCAGATGCCCCAAGTCGTCGTCGCGAGCGCGAGCGCGAACGCGACCCAGACTTGGAAGCGCCAAGCGCTGGTGTCGAGCTGCATGTTGTTTCGATCGATCATCACGAGCGTGCCTCCGATGGATGGCGCTGAGGCAATTGCAGCGCGCGTGCCAACGCGGAAACGCGCGCACCGCGCGCAGCGCGCCGGCGCCGTTCACGCGTTGGCCCCGACGGACATCGCGTGTCCGGCAAGGCTGCGTGCGCGCGCCGACGCTGCGCTTGCGCCGGCGATTCGCGATTGCCTCTCCCATCGGGCGGGAGCAAACTCGCACGGTCGCCTCGCTGGCGATTCCCCTCGCGCTTCGAGGCGGCGCTCCTCTCACTCGCAACACGAGGGGAAGGAGAACCCGATGATCGCCCGACGCCTGCGCTGGTTCTTGGATCGAAGCGGGCTCCCATACGAAGTCTTGCCGCATCCGCATTCGCGCTCGAGCGCCGAGACGGCACGCGAGGCGCACGTGCCGGCGGAGAAGCTCGTGAAGCCGGTGCTGCTCGAGGACGAGCGCGGCTACTTGATGGCCGTCGTGCCGGCCTCCACGCGGATCGACCTCGGCTCGCTACGCACGCAGACGAACCGCGATCTCGAGCTCGCCAGCGAGGGCGAGATCGATGCGCTGTTTGCCGACTGCGAGACCGGCGCGATGCCGCCGGTCGGGGCGCCCTACCGGATTCCGACGGTGTACGAGGACTCGCTCTCCGGGCTGCGCGACGTCTACTTCGAGGCCGGCGATCACGAAGACGTCGTGCACATGCGCGCGGGCGATTTCCTGACGCTGCTCGACGGCTCGCTGCATGGCCACTTCAGCCGGCGGAATCACTAGCAAGCGAAGCGCGCAGCGAGGCGGAGGTGCAAGCGAAGCGCGCAGCGAGGCGAAGCCGAGCGGAGTCGATGCGGTAGCAACGAGCGGAGTCGGACGGGAGAGCGAGCGGAGCGCTCCGCGGCGTCCTGCCACGCAGTCGGATCCGAAGCTCGCGATGCGCGCGCTGTCGCCACGCGTCAGGCGGACGCGAGGCGCGTGCCCGATGCGATTCGACGGATTCGACGAGGCGCGCGGTTTCGACCGAGGCGCGCTGCGGCGTTCAGCCCGTCCCCTCGTATTTGAAGGAGACCTTCACCTTGGCGCGATACGCCTTGATCTTGCCGTCCTCGAGCTGCACATCCAGCTCGCTGACCTCCGCGATCCGCAGATCGCGCAGGCTCTTGGCGGCCTGCTTCACCGCCGCGGCGGTGGCCTTCTCCCAGGAGTCGGTGCTGGTGCCTACGAGCTCGATCACCTTGTAGACGCTGTCGGCCATGGGGCCTCCTTTCGGCGCCAGCCTACGCCTGCGCGACGGCTGCGTGTGGCAGAGCGTATGCTGGCCAGGTTCCGTGACCGGGAGGGCTCGCGATGCTCACCGTCCGGCGGCTACTCGCTCTCAAAGGCCACATCGTCCACCACGTCGCGCCCGAGGCGACCGTGCTCGAAGCGCTGCAGCGGATGGCGCAGCACGACGTCGGCGCGCTCGTCGTGCTGGACGAGGGCGAGCTGGTCGGCCTCGTGACCGAGCGCGACTACGCGCGCAAGGTGATCCTGCGCGGGCGGCACTCGAACGAGATGCGCGTCGCTGAGATCATGGCCGACAAGCCAGTGTGCGCGCGCTCGACGCAGTCGATCGAGGAGTGCATGCACCTAATGACCGAGCATCGCACGCGTCATCTGCCCGTCGTCGAGAACGGACAGGTCGCGGGCATCGTCTCGATCGGCGACATCGTGAAGGCGATCATCGCGGATCGCGAGACGACGATCGAAGAGCTCCACCAATACATCCGCGGGGAGCGCTGACTGGTACGCCGAGCCCGTGCAGCGCGAACGCGTAGCCGTCGCGCTATCGCAATCGCGTCGCGACTCGGCTTCGAAAGCGGCCTCAGTGCCCTACAGCGGAAGGTCCGCGCGCGTGAAGAGCGGCTCGAGCGCGACGCCGCGCGCCGCGAAGGCTTCGGAAGCGCCCTCGCCGCGATCGACGAGGCAGAGCACGCGCGCCACTTTGCCGCCGGCGGCCCGCACGATCTCGAGCGCCTCGAGCGTCGAGCCTCCGGTGGTGGTGGTGTCTTCGAGCAGCGCGACGCTCATGCCGTTGCGGAACGCGCCTTCGATCTGGCGGCCGAGGCCGTGCTTCTTCGCCTCCTTGCGCACGAAGAAGCCGAGCAGCGGCGTCCTGGCGTCGTGGTGCGCGGCGGCAGAGAGCACCGCGGAGACGAGCGGCACCGCGCCGACCGCCATGCCGCCGACCGCATCGACCCAGCCGCCGCTCATCAGCTTCGCCAGTAACAGCTCGCCCGCGAGCTTCTGTCCCAGCGGGCGCATCAGCGTCGTGCGCAGATCGAGATAGAAGTCGCTCTTCTTGCCGCTCGACAGCGTCACTTCGCGGCGTTCGAACGAGACTGCGAGGATCAGCTTCAGGAGCGCGTCGCGGCTCGCTGCGAGCGGGAGCCTCCTTTCGGCCGTCATCACTGCTTCCGGATGCCGAGCATGAATTCGGCGATCAGCTTGGTGTGCAGCTCGCTGGTGCCCTCGCCGAACTCGAGCGACTTTGCCTCCAATAACAAGCGCCCTACCTCGTATTCCTCGCTGAGCCCGTAGCCGCCGTGGATCTGAATCGCGTCGAGCGCGTTCGCGACGGCCGCTTGGCTCGCCATCAGCTTCGCCATCGAGCTCTCCATCGAGGCGCGCGCGACGCCGCTGTCCTTCATGCGCCCGAGCTGGTAGACGATCGCGCGCGCGGCCTGCGTGCGGCAGGCCATGTCGCTGATCTTCTGCTGGATCATCTGGAACTCGCCAATGCGCTGGCCGAAAGCCTCGCGCTGCAGCGCGTAGGGCAACGCCAGATCGATGCAGCGCTGCGCTTGTCCGACGCAGCGGGCCGCCACCGAGAAGCGGCCGGTATCGAGCGCGGAGCCGAGCACCGGAAAGCCCTTGCCCGGCTCGCCGAGCAGCGCGTCGTCGGGAACGAAGGCGTCCTCGAAGTGCACTTCGGCGAGGTTGTCGCGCTTCAGCGTGCGCATCGGGAACTCGCCGATCGTCAGCCCAGGCGTGCCGCGTGGATCGACCAGGAACGCCGTAACACCTCCGTGCTTCTTCGCGAGATCCACGCTCGCGACCAACAGGAAGAGGCCGGCGTGCGCGGCGTGCGAGATGAACACTTTGGTGCCGGTGATCTTCCAGCCGCCGGGAACCTTCTTTGCGAGCGTCTTCATGTTGCCGAGATCGGTGCCTCCGCCCGTCTCGGTGAGGCACGCCGAGCAGAGCACCTCGCCCTTCGCGATGCCCGGCAGCCAACGCTCTTTCTGCGCCGCGCTGCCGAACGCGAGAATCGAGCGCGCCGCCAGCGAGTTCGAGACCGAGACCACCGACGCGATTACCCAGTCCACGCGCGCGAGCTCTTCGCAGATGATCCCGTACGACGTGTAGTCCGAGAACGAGCCGCCGTACTCCTCCGGGATCATCGGACCCATCAGGCCGAGCTCGGGCAGCTTCGCGATCAGCTCGAGCGGGTAACGGCTCTCGCGCTCGTAGCGCTCGACGTGCGGAAGGATCTCCTTCTCCGCGAACTCGCGGACGCTGCGCCGGACCTCGCGCTGCTCGTCCGTGAGATCGAAGTCCGCCATGCGGTCGAGGGGAGTCTGCATCTCCGTACTTTACGACTCTCCGCTCGCCTTCGGCTCGCTGCGCGCCGTCTGCGGCGCTTCGCGCCGCTGGACGGCTTGCGCTTCTCGAGCCGCGATCGACCGATGCGCGGAGCAATCGTCCGCGGCGGCGCCTCGATTTCCGCGGAGGCGTCGCCTAGGTTGCGCGCCCTCATTTCGGGCCTGCGCGTGCGGGCCGCCCTTGGAGCCGCCATGCGCAAGTCGACGACGCTTCCGCACCGCAATCGCAAGAAGTCCGCCCGCCATCGCGCGAAGCTGAAGAACAAGCTGAAGAAGGCGCACCTGCGCCGCAGCAAGGGCGTGCGCGGGTACTACAAGTAGGGCGAGGCAAGGGCGGATTCGCCGTGCGGGTGGCTCAGGCGACCGCTGCGCTCAGCTCCTCGATCGCGCGCGCGAGCGCGGCGTCCACCGCACGCTCCCAGCCCGCGGCGCTGGCTTCGGCGGCGCCGGCCGGAAAGCCGATTGCGCGCGAGGCGCTGACGAGCCCGCCTTCGAGCTGTCCGAGCGGCCCGCGCACGAAGCCGGCGACGGCGTCTTCTGCCGCTGCGCCCTGCGCGCCGTAGCCAGGGACCAGGAACAAGCTGCCGGGCAGCAGCTCGCGCACGCGGCGGCTCTCTTCGGGCCAGGTCGCACCGACCACGACGCCGAGGCCGGACCACTCGCTCGACGGCCCGCGCAGCTTCAGCGCCAGCGGATGCAACAAGTCGGCGAGTCGCTGATAGACAGGGCGGTCGTCGACGCGCAGATCCTGCAGATCGATCGCGCCGCTATTGCTGGTCCGTAACAACACGAAAACGCCGGCGCTGCCGGCGTGTGCGGCGGCGAAGAAAGGCTCGAGCGAGTCGAGCCCCAGGTACGGGCTGACTGTCAATGCATCGGCGCGCATCGGCGCGTCGGCGGCGAGATACGCGGACGCGTAGCTGGCAGCGGTGCTGCCGATGTCGCCGCGCTTCGCGTCGAGCACGACGAGCAGCCCCGCGCGGCGCGCCTCCTCCATCACGCGCGCGAGCGCGCCGGCGCCGTGCGGCCCGAGCCGCTCGAAGCACGCGCTCTGCGGCTTCACCGCCGCGACTTTGCCCGCCGCGCGGCCCAGCAGCGCGAGCGAGTAGGACTCGACTGCGCGCGCGGTCGCGAGCTCTCCCGCCGCCATCGATCCGCGCCGAAAGGCGCGCGGGATCAGCTCCAGATGCGGATCGATGCCGACGCACAGCGGATGCCCGAGCGCGCGCACGCGGCGAATCAGGCGATCGGCGAACGGCTCGGTCACGGCGGGCGGCACGGTAGCGGCTCCGATTGTTATGGGCGCGCCAAACGCGGGCGGGGTGAAGGGCAGCGCACGGGCTGGAGGCGGTCCCCTGCTGCCTCCCGTTAAGTTGCGCCCCGCAATGCCGGCCTTTTCATTCCACCTCCACTCCAGCGATGGCGGCGCGCGCGCCGGCGTGTTCGAGACCCCGCACGGCCCCGTCCACACCCCAGCCTTCATGGTCGTGGGCACCCAGGCCGCGGTACGCGCGATGACGCCGGAACAGGTGCGCGCGACCGGCGCCGAGGTCCTGCTCGCGAACACTTATCACTGCGCGCTGCGTCCTGGCGAGCAGCTGATCGAGAAGCTCGGCGGCCTGCATGCGTTCATGCGCTGGAGCGGGCCGATTCTCACCGACAGCGGCGGCTTCCAGGTCTTCTCGCTGGAGAGCAAGGAGATCAGCGACCACGGCGTGCGCTTCAAGAACGAAGTCACCGGCGACGTGATGGAGCTCTCGCCCGAGCGCTCGATCCAGATCCAGAATGCATTAGGTGCCGACGTCATCATGGCCTTCGACGAATGCACGCCGTACCCGGCGAGCGAGGCGCAGGCCGCCGCTGGCGTCGCGCGCACGCTCGACTGGCTGGAGCGCTGCGTGCGGGCGCACGCGCGGAAAGACCAGGCGCTGTTCGGCATCGTCCAGGGCAGCACGTACGAGGCGCTGCGCACGCGCTGCGCAGAGGGCGTGCTGCAGCACGATCTGCCGGGCTACGCGATCGGCGGCGTTTCGGTCGGCGAAGGACACGAGCTGCTCTGCCGCATCACCGCCCACAGCGCGCCGCAGCTGCCCGAGCACAAGCCCCGCTACCTAATGGGTGTCGGGCTGCCCGAAGATCTGATCGCGGCGATCGGCTACGGCATCGACCTGTTCGACTGCGTGATCCCGACGCGCTACGCGCGCTCCGCGAGCGTCTTCACCTCGCGCGGGCGGCTGCGGCTGACGAACCGCAGGTACCGCCGCGACGCCTACCCGATCGACACGAGCTGCACGTGCGCAGCCTGTGCCGGCGGTTTCTCGCGCGCGTACCTGCATCACCTGTTCGCCGCGAACGAAGTGCTGAGCGCGATCCTCGCGTCGATCCACAACGTGCACTTCTACCAGCAGCTCGTGCGCCAGGCGCGCGAGGCGATCCAGGCGCGGCGCTACGCGGATTTCCGTGCGGAGTTCTTGGAGAGCTATCAGCGGGGGTGAAGGCGGGGACGTTGGTTGACGCAACTGCGCATCCGGATGCCGTGTTGCGTCGACCAACGTCCCTGCTTTTTGCTGGCACGCTTGTTCGCATCCGTCACTCTCCGCCGCCCTATGCCCCTGCGCTGCGGAATCGTCGGTCTCCCGAACGTCGGCAAGAGCACGCTGTTCAACGCGCTCACCGAAGCGGGCATCGCCGCCGAGAACTATCCGTTCTGCACGATCGAGCCGAACTCGGGTGTCGTGATCGTGCCCGACGCGCGGCTCGAGGCGCTCGATGCGATCGTGCACGCGAAGCAAGTGATTCCCGCGACGGTCGAGTTCACCGACATCGCCGGGCTCGTGCGCGGCGCGAGCAAGGGCGAGGGCCTCGGCAACCAGTTCCTCGCGCACATCCGCGAGACCGCGGCGATCGTGCACGTCGTGCGCTGTTTCGAGGACGACGACGTCACGCACGTCGAGGGCGGCGTGAACCCGCTGCGCGACATCGAGACGATCGAGACGGAGCTCGGCCTCGCGGACATCGACACCGCGGAGAAGCGCTTCGATCGCGTGAAGCGCGCAGCGAAGGCGGGACGCAAGGAAGAGCAAGCCGAGGCCGCGCTGTTCGAGGGCCTGATCGCGCACCTTTCGGCCGGCAAGCCGGCGCGCAGCTTCTCCGTACCGAAGGAAGTGGAGGAGGCCTATCGCTCGAGCTTCTTCCTGACCGGGAAGCCGGTGCTGTTCGTCGCGAACGTCGACGAGGCCGGCCTCACCGAAGGCAACGCCTACGTCCACGCGCTCGAGGATTTCGCGGCGAAGACCGGCGCGGGCGTGGTCCGAGTTTGCGCGAAGATCGAAGCCGAGCTCGCGGAGCTCGACGCCGAGGGCCGCGAGGAATTCCTCGCCGCGCTCGGGCTCGAGGAGCCGGGGCTGAATCGCCTGATTCGCGCGGCATACGCGCTGCTCGACCTGATCACTTTTCTCACCGCGGGCGAGAAAGAGGTGAAGGCGTGGACGATTGCGCGCGGCACGCGCGCACCGCAGGCCGCGGGCACGATCCACACCGACTTCGAGCGCACCTTCATCCGCGCCGAGATCATCCGCTTCGATGATTATGTCGCGTGCAGCGGCGAGGCCGGCGCGCGCGCCGCGGGCAAGCTGCGGCTCGAGGGCAAGGACTACGAGATGCAGGACGGCGACGTGGTCCACTTTCGGGTGAGCGCTTGACGAAGCGGCGCGAAACGCTGCGCGCCGAGTCGAAAGGGTGAAGTTCCCATGCCGCGCAGCCCGAGCGAAGTGCTGGAGCTCTACAGCGCGGGGCCGAAGACGGGCGTCTTCACGGACGGCGCATGCTCCGGAAATCCGGGGCCGGGCGGCTGGGGTTACGTCTGGGTCGAAGACGACGCGATCCGCGCCGAGCAGTGTGGCTACGAGCCCGCCACCACGAACAACCGCATGGAGCTGATGGGCCTGATCGCGGCGTACAAAGCGCTGCCCCGCGATTTGCAGATCACGATGTACTCCGATTCGCAGCTATGCGTGAACACCGTCAACGAATGGGCGCGCGGCTGGGAGGCGCGCGGCTGGCGACGCAAGACCGGCGCAATCGCGAACTTGCCGCTGGTCCAGGAGTTGTGGTCGCTCGCGCAGGCGCACCCGGGCGTCCAGCTGCGCTGGATCAAGGCGCACGACGGCTCGCGTTGGAACGAGTACGCCGACGCGCTGTCGACTTACTGGATGCTCGACCGCGCCTGAGCCGACGCCGAGGACGAATCGCGTCCTCTCCGCCCTAACTAGCGCCCGCGACTGCACTTCAGCCCCGCCGCGGGCACGCCGAAACGCTCGCCTGGCTTCGCTGCCCTGAGGCTTTCGTGTACGAGCGCTCGATTCTCATCCTCGATTCGCCGGGCTGCGCGCTGGGCGACTTCTCGCTCGGCCTCCTGTCGCTCGGCCTCCACCCGCACCACTCCTTCGATCTGGACGAGCTGATCCTGCTCGCGAGCGAGCATCGGGCGCGCGTCGGCGCGCTCGCAGCCTCCGGCTCGGTGCTGTGCAGCCAGCTCGAGCGCGTGCGGAAAGAGCTGCTCGAGCCCGCCGGGCTTTCGCTCGCATGCGCGGTACCGGTCGGCCCGCGCGTCTCGCCGGCCGAGCTGGAAAAGCTCAGGCTCGCCGGCGTGCGTTGGGCGGCGTTCGAGCCGATCCGGCCGCGCGAGCTGCGCTTCGTGTTGACGCTGGCACTCGCGCTCGCGGACGGGCGCGAGGCGCGCACCAGCGCGCGCGTACCGATCGAGCTCCCCGCCGAAGTGAGCACAGGCGAGCGCACGTTTCGCGCGACGCTGCACGACATCGCGACGGGCGGCACCTACATCGCTGCGCGCTCGCCGCTCAAGCCGGGCACCAAGCTGCGACTGAAGTTCGTGCTCGACTCCGAGAGCATCGAGACGGCGGCCGAGGTGCGCTGGCGCACCGCGCTCGACGGCGGCTTCGCCGGCTGGCTGGATCCTGGCATGGGCGTCTCGTTCGAGGAGCTCGCGCCGGCGGCGCAGAAGGTGCTGGCCCGCTTCGCCGAAGCCGCCGAGCGGCGTTTCCGCCTAACAGCTGACTCCGGCCCGAGCTGAGCGAGCCCCGCTGCGCGCCGCGCAGCCGCTGCGTTCGTGGTTTCGTGCGATGCTGCGGCTCGAGGAGCCTTTCGGTGGGGCCGAACGACTTGGTGCTGCATGCCGCGACGCTGCGGAACGCCAGCTTCCTCGAGCTGTGCGACGCAGCGGTCGCGGGCGGTTTCCGCGGCGTCACGTTCTATCCGACGCACATCCGGCGCGCGCGGGCGGGCGGTCTCTCGCTGCTCGACATGCGCGCCGCGCTGGCCCTGCGCGGGCTCGAGCTCGCCGACCTCGACCCGCTGCTCAACTGGATGCCGGGCGACGACTTCCCGAACGAGCTGAACGCGAGCGAGGCCGAGCACTACGAAGTCGCGGAGGCGCTCGGCGCGCGCTCGCTGAACGTCGCGCAGGCCTACCGGCCGCGCGTCGACCTCGACGCGGCGGCCGAGGCGCTCGCGGGTGTCTGCGACCGCGCGTGGGAGCACGGCCTAATCATCACGCTCGAATACCTGCCGTGGGCGGGCATTCCCGACATCGCGACCGCGCGGGCGATCGTCGAGCGCTGCGCACGGCCGAACGCGAGCCTGATGATCGACACCTGGCACACCTTCCGCGGGCCGTCGACCGAGGAGCAGCTCGCGGCGCTGCCCGGCAAGCTGGTCGGGAGCGTGCAGATCAACGACGCGCCAGCCGAGCCTGCCGGTGATTTGCTCAGCGAGACGACGAGCGCGCGCCTGCTTCCGGGCGAGGGCGCGATCCCACTCGCGCGGTGGATACGCCTGCTCGACGCGAACGGCAGCCGCGCTCCGATCGGCGTCGAGATCTTCTCGAACGCGAACGATCGGCTGCCGCCGCTCGAGGTAGGGCGCCGCTGCGGCGAAGCGGCGCGGCGCGTGCTCGCGAGCGCGCGCCGCTGAGCAGGCACGCGCGCTTCAGGCACTTCTGGTAACGCGCTGCCCACTGCGCAGAACGCAGCACGGCTCACGCGTGCGCAACGGTTCCCGCCAAGCGGGCGCTGATACAGGGACGCTGCGCGCTGCGGCCGCGCACGGCACGGCGCTTGCTCTATTCGCATGCCGTTCGGCAACGGCTCGGATCGCCGCTCTGACTAGGGCGATGCGGCCACACAGGACTGAACTCGAACTCTCCACTGAGGTAGTCGACGATGCGATCCCTGCGAATGCTCCTGCTCGCGGCCGCGGTGCTGTTAGGAACGCCCGCCTTTGCCGCGCCCTTCCAGGTGACGGGCTGGGACCTGGGCGAGACCGTGAAGGTCACGTTCAATGCAAGCTCGCGGAGCTTCGCGACCGCCCAGTTTCACGAGATCGTGAACGGCGTGGCCGGCACGAGCTTCTGCGCCGATCTTTCGCAGTACATCACGGTCGGCACGTTCTCCGACTTCGCCGCCTACGACCCGGCCGCCGCCGAGAGCGCGCCGTTCGCGGCCGGCCCGCCGGTGCGCAAGTTCGTCTGGGCCGCGCAGATCGCGGACAAGTGGGGCAATCATCTCGGCTGGCTGACCTCGCACCTGGGCGTGTCGAACGTGCAGGCGGTGACGGGCGTGCAGGCGGCGATCTGGGAGGCGGTCTACGGGAACGCCTTCACCGCGACGTCGTCCTCGATGAGCGCCGGTGCATGGAGCGTCTACCAGCGCGTGCTGGGCTTCAACTACTCGGGCTACGGCAACACGCTGCTCTACCACTCGCGCTGGCGACAAGATCAGCTGTTCACGCCGCCGGTGCCGGAGCCGAGCGCGCTGTTCGTGTTCGGCGCGGGCGCGCTGCTCGTCGGCCGCACGCTGCTGCGCCGCCGCAAGCAGGCCTAGTCGCTAGACGACTCGCGAGCCGGGCTCGGCGCCAACCGCCGAGCCCGGTTTCGTTTTTGCGCCCGCTCAGTCTTCCTCGCGCGCGGCGCGCTGCGCATCGGGATCGCGCGCCGGGTCGTAGCGCTCGAAGAACAGGCTCTCGTCCACCGGCCGCCGAGGCGGCGTGCCGTACTTCCCGCGCGGCCAGCCGATCGGGATCAGCGCACAGCTCGGGCAGCCCTCCGGCAGGCCCAGCCACGCGTCGCACTCGTCGCCAAAGCTGCGATGCAGCGTCGTGAGGCTCGCGCCCAGCCCGACCGCGCGGCACGCGAGCAGCAGGTTCTGCACGCAGGGCATCAGTGCCTGCAGCTGCGCCTCGCCGCGGCGCGTCCAGCCCGCGACGAACAGCAGCACCGGGACATCCGCCATGTGCTCGGCGAGGTACAGCGCGGACGCCTGATTGCGGCGTTTGCGCTCCGGGTAGTCCGCCGATTGCGCCGCTTTCTGCGCCGGCGCGATGTAGCGCAGGAATACGGCGCGATAGCGCTCTGCGACCCAGCGCTTCCGCTCCGGCTCGCTGACCGCGACGAACTTCCACGGCTGCCGATTCCCGCCGCTCGGCGCGAAGGTCGCCGCCTCGCACACCTTGCGGATCAGCGCCGGGGGCACCGGATCGGGCAGCAGCCGCCGAATCGCTCGCGTCGTGCGCATGGCTTCGAGGAGCTTCACGTCCTCGCCGATCCGCGACACGTCGACTTCGCTCGAGGCTTCGCGACTCAAGGCTTCGTCTTCCCCATCGCGAGAATCTTCTCGAACGCCGCCTTCGGCAGCGGCATCACCGAGAGCCGCGAGAGCTTCACGAGCGGAATCTCCGCGAGCGACTTCTCGGCCTTGACCGCGGCGAGCGTCACCGGCTGCACGAACGGCTTCACCGGCGCGAGGTCGACGACCAGCCACTTCGGGTCGTCGGCGCTCGGGTCCGGGTACGACTCCTTCGTCACTCGCGCGAGCCCGACGATCTGCTTGTCCTCGCCGGAGTGATAGAAGAGCACCGCGTCGCCCTTCTTCATCGCTGCCAAGTTGTTGCGGGCCATCGGGTTGCGCACGCCGCTCCAGAACGTGCCCTTCTCCGCGACGAACTGATCCCACGAGTACGTGCTCGGCTCGGATTTCACGAGCCAG
>Ga0187894_10003912_pt1 | contig 16348 bp, 14 predicted proteins | sample GBC1701081metaG_FD_136650 | JGI IMG/M metagenome (GOLD analysis project Ga0187894, IMG submission 136650) | White microbial mat communities from a lava cave in the Kipuka Kanohina Cave System on the Island of Hawaii, USA - GBC170108-1 metaG ... | reverse complement strand
GGAGTTTCTACCTTACGTCTTTGACCGCTTCCTGCAGGCCGACACTTCAGTGACGCGGCGCTTCGGCGGGCTGGGGTTGGGGCTGTCGCTGGTCAAACAATTGACCGAGTTGCACGGCGGAACGATCAGCGCCACGAGCGACGGCGTGGGATGCGGGGCGACGTTCACTGTCATCTTGCCCTGCCTCGCCATGCAGCCCGCGATCTTCGCGCAACCACAATCGCGCGAGGCCGCGATCAGCGAGGTGCTGACGGAGAACGCCATCCCGCTCGACGAAGCCCCGTCGCTCGATGGGGCGCTGATATTGATAGTGGATGATCAGGAGGAGGCGCGGGCGCTGATGACATTGGCGCTCAACTCTTGTGGCGCTCAGGTGATGGCGGTCTCGTCAGGAGTGGAGGCGCTGGCGATTCTCTCCGACCCGCCGGGGGGCGTGCGGCCGGACGCGCTGATTCTGGATATCGCCATGCCGGAAGAAGACGGTTATGTGGCGCTGCAAAAAGTTCGGGAACTGGAGGCTGAACTGGGTGTCGAGCAATCGTGGCAGATACCAGCCATCGCGCTGACACCCTACGGGCGGAGCGAAGACCGTCTGCGCGCGCTCGCGGCTGGCTTTCACATGCACGTCGCCAAACCGGTCGAGCCGCTTGAACTGGCGATCGTGATCGCCAGCCTGATCAAGCCACATCGTCGTTTCCGCCAATCGTCGAAGCCTTGATGAAGCCGGCGGTCTCCTGTTGAGCCGTATTGGTCCACACGGTCGCATCGTCTGTCGCCCTCGCCGACCAGAGGAAGACGGACGGATAGCCTTTCCCCTCGATGAGTTTCAGCCGGGTCGAGATAGTTCGCGACATATCCTGCTTTCTCAATTCAGGCCAACCCCGATGAAAGGTCGTGGCGAACTCGCCGATGAAGCATGGGTATTCGTCGGAAAAGGTGTGTTTCGGAATCTCTCTCTTGTCGGGCGAGTAGTAGTGAAACTGATGCAATGTGACGCCCAGCCCCGCCGAATCCCAGGTCTTGATCGCGTCCCAGTGGGCGAATCCGACAGTTGACCGGAACGCCTGGCGACCATCGGGCAAATGTTTCGCGTTGATTCGCCCGACGCCTTCGGCGATGAAGGCCAGCATCTGATCCTGAGTCACGGTTTTGTTCTCATCCGAGCGAATCTTGATCAACGACCTCGTCTCGGTCACCCACTCCGGCTCGTTGATCAACTCCCAGGCGTAGATCGCGTCCGGATAGCGCAACGAAATATCGAGCAGTGGGTCGAGCGCCGCGTCGAAAAACGCGCGGCTTTTGGCCGGGTCGCTGACGATGTCGGACCGCCCCCCTTTGACGATACCGGCGTCGGCCGCCACGCCCTGATGGAGCCAGTGAAAATCAACCAGCGAGGGAACGAACTTGATTTTGAGTTCGTCGCAAGTCTTCAAGACGAACTCGAAGTCGTCGCAAAGCTGTTTGTGGAATGGATGCGCGGCGGGGAGCGGGTCGAATGTCCACCGCCCGCCGACTTTCTTCGGAGCCTCTTCGCCCACGCCGTAACTCAGCCCGTCGGCCAGCATGAACCAGCGCGCCGCAAAAAGACCCATTTCGGCGAACGCGCGAAAATCGGCGACGATCTGTTTGCGCTTCTTCTCGCGCCACTCGGCGACGTGTTGAGGGTTGACCCAGGCCGCGGGCGGGTCGCCGAAATCCCAAGCATAGTCAATCCAGGGGTAATTGACACCGACAAGCATTTGATCTCCTCGGAAAATAGAAAGGCTCACACAAATCAATCAAAAACGTCTACGGCGCGGCATCCTACGCCGGTCGTCGTCGCGCCAGCGCCGATCATCGTCGCGCCAGTCGTGGTCGCCCCGTCTGTGATCGCCTCTGAACCTCGGCCCGCGCCCGTCAAATCGGCCGTCACGGGCGTCGTGCCCGTTGATGAACTTTTCCGCTTTCCTGTCGCTGACACGCGAGCGCCTGTGTCCGCGTTTATCCTTGGCGAACGTCTCCGCGGAAAGCGCCAGATTGACAACTATCGCCAGGGCGAGAGTCAGCAAAACGAAATTCAATGTTTTCAGTCTGAACATGAGGTTCTCCTTGTTTGAAGATGCGGGTTTTGGGGGAAGACTTGTGTAAGGCGGATGGAGAGGCCGTCCAACCGTCGCGGCTGATTCTCATCGCTCGTGGAAGCGCTGTCAAGATCGAGGAGCGTGAAGTGTCCCGCCCGCCATCCGCGCGGCTATTCGCGCATCTTCGGATCTCTGTAAACTCCGGCCATCTGCCGCGTCGTGTGCTCAGCGACACTCGGCGCTGCCCCCTGAGTCGTGGGGATGTACAGTTGTTGAGGCTGCGTCGGGATGGCCTGCGGCGGAGTCGCCGTCTCAAACTGCGTCTTGTCAATTGTTCGTTTGACGGCGTCCTGATAGGTGTTGATCAATCGCGACAGTTGCTTGACCAGCAACCCTGTGACAGAGAAAACAAACGTCAGGCATAAAAATAAGGCCACGATCACATCCCTGTCTCTAAAGTTTCTCCAGGGTTTGGACAACTCATGCAGCCCGACCAAAGACGCTATCAACCCGGCAAGGCTGAAAATGGCGATCGCCCAAACCATCCCGGTGACTCCGGCCTGAGGTAAATTAACCTCAACCGTGTTGGCGGCCGGGTTCATATTCCCTCCGCACCTTTTGCAGAAGTTGGTTTTCTGTGCGCTTTCGGCGCCGCACGATGGACAGTACATAACCTCCTCCAAATTCGGTAATGAATAACGGGAAATTTATTGGGCGTCTCTCGTGGAAGCGGCCTAAGCTACTCGCGCGCCCGCGGCTCTCTGTAAACGCTGGCCATCTGCCGCGTCGTGTGCTCGACGATGCTCGGACTTTCGACCGCATTCCGAAGCGGATCGGCCGGCACGGCGAGATTCGCCAATGGTGGAACTTCGACGAATGTTAATCGCTCTTGATTCGCCGCTTGGTCCGCTTGCTTTTGAGCCACCGTGATCACCCGCGACAACAGCCGGACGAGCAAGAAGGCGACCGCGCCGATCAGCATGAACCCGAGCAGGAGTGGAACAAAAAGTTCAGGCCCGCGCACCCCCGCATACAGCATCTTCATGTAGTTTCCGTAGACCTGCATCAGACCAAATACAACGAGAGCGGCGATCACCAAAAACATACCTGTAATCTTCAGCCCGGACAGTTGTGTCAGTGGCGCTTTATCCGAAGAGCTTAAGTTGCCGCCGCAGCGTTTGCAGAAGTTGGTTTTCTGTGTGCTTTCAGCGCCGCATGATGGACAGAACATATAACCTCCGTTTTAACAGGTCATCGGCAAGCCGCAGTCGCTATCCGATGGTGTGAAGAGCGAGGATTGCTATGACGCGTTAGGCCCTCTGTATTTGCCGGCGAACTGGCGCGTTGTGTGCTCGACGACGCTCGGAGGCTCGATGATCTGTTGGATCGAGTCGGTCGGCGCGCCGATTTGGACTGGCGGAGTTTCGCGGATGTAGTGCTTTTCCACGACCACGTTCTGCCTGGTCTTCTGATAAGCGGTGATCATCCGCGACAACTGCCAGATCAGCAGCCCCGTAATCGTTCCGGTGAACATCATGCCCATGATAAAGGGAAGAATGAGTTCATCTCCGCGCAACCCTCTCTGCGCCAGATTGGTGTACATGCTGAAAACCGTGAGCATCCCCAAGAAGCCGAACGCCGCGACAGCGCAGAACATTACGGCCAATTTCGGGCGCGCCATTTTAGGCGCGTCATTGACGCTCGTCGCGCTCAGACTCTCGCCGCAGCGTTTGCAATAGTTGGTTTTCTGCGTGTATTCGAAACCACAAGAAGGACAATACATATAGTCTCCGTTCCGTATTATCAGCCACAACGAGCGAGTCTATTTCATCGCTTTCGGCTCGCCGTAAACGCCTGCCATCTGTCGCGTCGTGTGTTCAACGACGCTGGGCGGTTCGGCTGTCCCAGGGATTTGTCCGGTCGGCGCGACGGGCTGAATCGCCGGAACCTCCCGGATGAAATGCTTCTCGATGGTCACGTTCTGCCCGGTTCGCCGAAAAGCCGTGACCATCCGCGCCAATTGCCAGAACAACAGCAGCGCAACGACAGACGAGAAAATCATGACAAACGTGAGTAGTTTTTCGTCACTACCGTCCACTCCGTTATTGGAGAGACCGACATACGCGGCCAAAAGGATCCCCATCGCTATTAAGCAGAAAGCAATAACCCCCAAGAACATAATGGCCACGTTTGGTTGCGTTTTTTCAGGCGCGTCGGTAACGCCGGCCGGACTTAAATCCTCGCCGCAACGTTTGCAGTAGTTGGTCTTTTGCGTGTATTCGGAACCGCAAGATGGGCAGAACATAACGTCCTCCGGGTTAAGACAGATTCGGGAAGATTCAATCGATGAGCGCGGAAAAGACTACGGCGAGCAGGCGGACGAGGTTGCGAGCAAAATCAAGCGGCTCTATCAGTGGCGCCTTTGCCGGCGGCTTTGATCTCGGCCAGCGATTCGCGACGCGTAAATTCGAGCTTCTCATTCATCGAGATCAGACGAGCATCCGCTATCCCTTCGAATCTCGTAAAGTCCGCGGAAAGCGTCTCCTCTACACGCTTGATTTCGGCGGAATTCGCGCGGATCTCAGCGGTGAATTTCTCATCAATGCGTCTGATCTCCGCAAGAAACTCACGGCGCGTCAACTCGATTTCGCGGCGCACCGATTCGATTTCACGGCGCAGCCCATCGATTTTGGTATCCTGCGCGGCGAGCTGCGCGCTGAGAGCCTTGATCTCTCCGCGTATCGCTTCGAGCTGCGGCGACAGGAAATCCTGTAAGACTTGTTTGAACTGTTCGATCATTGCGACTGATTGTTCTTCCGCGCCAAGTCAATGTCAAGCTTTTGCAAACGCTATGGCAGCGCGTGAGTTCGCGCGCTTATTGCTTTACCGCGCTTTGAGTCGAGGGGTTAATCTGCCCCGCGCCTTCTTTGATGAAGACTACCTGGCCCGCCGCCACGTCGTTCAAAGTATCAACCACGCCGCTCGGCCATCGCACCTCAATTGTTTGCGCTTTCGCCGCCTTGCCAAGACCGAAATGGACGCGCAGGTCGTTTTGCGAGTAGTAGCTGCCGCCACTGCGAACCTCGTCTATCTGCGTTCGCCCCGAGCCAGCCCCGCTCGCTACCGTTCCCTGCGCCGTAACGACTTTGACTCGCGCGCCAACGCCATCGCGGTTCGATTTCACACCGATGAGCTTGATCGAAATCCAGCTGTTATTTGTCGCAGAATCGGCCCGCAGAAGAACCGGAAGATCGTTGACCGGGTTGATCACCACGTCAACATCGCCGTCGTTGTCGAAATCGCCAAACGCGCAGCCACGACTCGCCGTTGGTTCGATGAGCGGCCCGCCGGCCTTCTCGGTGATGTCTTTGAACGAGCCGTTGCGCAGGTTTTGATAGAGCACTTTGCGCTGCGGGTAGCCAGCTTCGGTCGTCAGCTTCTCGACTTCGGGATAGACGTGGCCGTTGACCAGGAAGATGTCGAGCCAGCCGTCGTTGTCGAAATCCACAAACCCGCAGCCCCAGCCCAGAAAGCGTGTGTTGACGCCGATCCCCGCGGTGAACGTCACGTCGTCGAAACTCAGCAATCCCGATTTCACGCCGAGGTTGCGATAAAGCGTCGAGGTGTCGCCTGAAAAATTCGTCTTGAAGATGTCGAGCCGCCCGTCGCCGTCGTAATCGCCAATGCTCACGCCCATCCCGGCCTGTGGCTTGCCGTCGCTGCTATAGGCCGCGCCCGCTTCGACGCCGATGTCCGTGAACGTTCCGTCTTTGTTGTTGTGATAGAGCGCGGCGGGGGCGGAATCGTTCGCGACGTAAATATCAGGCCAGGTGTCATTGTCAAAATCCGCTGTGATCACGCCGAGGCCGTATGTGCCGTAGGTTTTCAAAACGCCCGCTTTATCCGAAACGTCAGTGAACGTCCCGTCGCCGTTGTTGCGATAGAGAATATTTTTGCCGCCTTCGAGTCCCGGCGGGCCGCAGGCGACCATCACGCCTTTGTACAAACACGGGCCGGTTTCAGGCGTCGGCGCGGTTTTGAGATCGAGGTCAATGTAATTCGCGACGAAGAGGTCGAGGTCGCCGTCTTTGTCGTAATCCACGAACGCCGCGCCGCTTCCCCATCTGGTTTTCGCGCCCGCCACGCCAGCCTTTTCCGAAACGTCCGTGAACGCGCCCTTGCCGTCGTTTTTATAGAGCGCGTTCCTGCCGTAGTAGGTAATGAAGAGGTCGTCAAAGCCGTCGTTGTCGTAATCGCCGATGCAGACAGCCTGCCCCCAGCCCGAACGCGCGAGTCCGGCTTGTTTCGTCACGTCAGTGAAAGTCCCGTTGCGGTTGTTGTGGTAGAGATGCGTGGTCGGTTCCTGACCTTTAGGAAAACCATTCAACCGCGCGCCGTTGACGAAGAACAGGTCGAGCCAGCCGTCGTTGTCGTAATCGAACCAGGCCACGCCGCAACCCGTCGTTTCGAGCAGGTATTTGTTCTTGCGCTCGTCGCCGTAGATGGTCTTGTGCGTGATCCCGGCGGCGCGCGCAATGTTCGTGAACGTCACGCCGTAGCCGTCATTCACGCTTCCGGCGGCGGCGCTTCCCTCGGCGGGTTTGTCGCCCTGCCGCGACGCCGCAAGACAAGCCAGCGCGCACAACAAGGCCGCGATCAGAAAGGTTCGGCGCGCCGGACGTCGAATGGTTGAATGGAATTGCCGCATGACCGCGACAATATAATCTCGGCTCACGCGAATCCGCAAACCGCGGATCGTCCGGACCAGACGGGAAAATGGAAGACAGGGAAATGGATTCAAACCGCCGCCCTGTGCAGCCTGACCTTGAGCGAATGGATTTCGCGCCGAACCTGCTTGAGCTGCTCGTGATCGTGCGCTGCCAAAGCCTCATCACGCCGCTTCTTCAACTCCTTGATCTTCGATTTGACCTCGGAAGCGCCGATCCCCTCCGCGTGATGATGCGTGAAAGTGTCAATGTTCAGCGCCTTGCAGATCGCGGTGATCAGATGCTCCTTGTTGAGTTGCGTGTAACCCCGCACGGCGTCGTGCTCGATGCCGGCGGCGATCTCGCGCAACTGGGCCACGGTTTTATGTTTGAGTTCTTCGTATGTGCGCTCAGCCACGATTGAATTCTCCTTTCTGAAGTTACTGATTAAACAAGCCCGGTTGTCGGCTGGGATCAAGGGCCAACTGTCGAAAGGTCGCCGGATTGTTCGCATCCTGCAAACCGCCGTACTGGTTGACCGTTTTCTTCGTCAGCGCGATGGCGTCTCCCAGGCTGCGCCTGATGTCATCGGTGGTAAAGCGCAGCACGCTCCAACCCTGGCTCTCCAGCAGATTGTTTCGCTTTTTATCCCGTTTTATGTCCTCGATCTTCGAATGAAACTCATCACCATCGCATTCGACATCAATGTTGCGCTCACGACAGAAGAGCGCAAAGTCGAGATAGAAGAACCGCTCTCCGCTTCCCACCATATACTGGCGCTCGGCTTCGATCCGCTCTGCTTTCAAAGCGTCCCAGAACGTCTCCTCGATCGGGCTTTCGTGAAAGACGTCGTTGATCTCTTTGGCCTGCTGGAACCGCGTGGACGTAGTGGAGATAAAGAGAATCCTCCTCAAACGGCGGCTGATGATCGGCTCTGGCAACGGGCGCAACTCGCGGAACTCGATTTTGTAGTACTCGCGTTCCGCTTTCGGATCGTTCCGCAGATCAGGAAACAACTCACAGCGCCGAACCACGGTGATCCGATATATCTCGCTGTACCAGCGGATGGAAAACGCCTGGTCGCCGAAAACTTTGGTGTGATAGAAAGCCAGGTACCGCACGCTTCCATCCCGCACGTTTTCAGGCGCGCTCTTGACCGGGATTCGATACCAGCGGTCTTCCTGAGCGATTCTAAAATCGCCGCGATTATTCATCAGCGCAATCAAGACATCTTTTGGGAATTTACGTTTCATCGCGCCTCACACCTAATCGGCTTTACAGCTAAGATGCCGATCACACCAAGAGTTTTCGCGGCTACGCCGCCCGATGTGCGACAGGCCTTCGGAGACTTTCCGCACATCGGGCGGCGCAGCCGCGAAGAAGGTCTACGAATAACTTGCCCAGGAAAGTCGGAGACTTTCCGCACATCAGGCGGCGCAGTCGCGAAGAAGGTCTCAGAACAGATATTTCAACGCGAACTGAATCTGCCGCTGCGCGCCCGTGCCGGTGTTGGCCGCGCGCTGGATCGTGCCTACGGACGCGAACGAGAGACGAGCTTCCGGAAAGAAGAAGTTCGCGTGATTGGCCAAATTGAAGACTTCGGCGCGGAATTGAACCTGCTGGCGCTCGGTGATCTTGAAGAAGCGCGAAACACCCAGATCGAAGTTGTTCAATCCGGGGCCGCGTACGATGTTGCGCCCGGCGTTGCCGAACACGCCCACCACCGTCGCCGAGCCGGAGACGGGGAGCAACCAGGCGGGGCTGTCGCCCTGACCGCAGCCTTGCCGCGTTTCGACGATCTGCCCCTGGTTGAGTGTCTGCACAATCCTGCAGGGGTTGAACCAACGATCAGGTCCGGGATTCTTGACGCGCCAATCGCCAATGAGGATGGGCCGGTCGCTATTGACGCCGGTGCCGGTGCTGCTCCGATCCGTGCCGGAAACGACTGTGAACGGGCGGCCGCCTTGGAGCGTGTAGATCCCGGTCATCTGCCAGCCGCTCAGGAGCAGGTCGGCCGCCTTGTTATCCGGCGCAATGCGTTTCCCTTTGCCGAAGGGCAAATCCCAGACGTAACTCAACACCCAGCGGTGCGTCACGTCGAAATCCGATGCGGCGCGCTCGGCCCGCAGATTGCGCGCATCCTGCGCGGTCTGATTACTGGAATCGCTGGCCGAGGAGATTCCGGGGCTGTCGTCAATGGACTTCGACCAGGCATACGACGAGAGGAAGCTCAACCCGCTCGCGAAGCGGCGCTCGACGCGCGCCGTCAAGCCGTGATAGCTCGAGTTGCCGATGGAAGAGATATAACCGCCGGTGATGTTGCCGAACCCCTGATAAGGACGGCGGCTGTTGACGGCGCCGAGACCGGGAAACGCCTGGTTGATATTCCACGCCACCGGCAGCTTGTGTCCGGTCGAGCCAAGGTACGAAACATCGAGCACGAGGTTCTGAGCTAATTCCCGCTGGACGCCGAGACTCCATTGGTTGATGTAGGCGGTCTTGAAATTCGGATCAATGCCCGGCGGCACGATCGTAGGATTGCCCGCGAAGACGTCGGCGATGTTGGGCAGCGGGCGCGCCGTCGCCAGGAACGGCCCGGCGGTTTGGCGGTCGCGGAACGGCGAATTGCGCGAGAGCGGCGTGATGCCGTTGCCGACAATTTGTAAGTTGTAGAACGCGCCGAAGCCCGCGCGGATCACAGTCTTCGCGTCGCCGAATGGGCGATAAGCGACGCCGATGCGCGGGGCGAAATTGTTTTTATCGGTCTCCCACAACCGGCTGCCGATGCCTGCGCGCGGGCGAAGTTCGAGTCTGTTATTCGCCGGATTGATGAAGGCCTCCTGCCCGCCCGCGACCTTGATCGTGTTGGTCGCCGGATCGAACGAAGCGAGCTTGTTGATGTTCTCAATCGGCGGCAGGTTGAGTTCATAGCGCAAACCGAGATTCAACGTCAGCTTCGGCGTGACCTTCCAATCGTCCTGGAAGTAGTAGCCGGAGCTGAAAGTCTTGGCGTTGTGGAACGGCTCACCCAGGTTGCGGTCACCCTGGAACGGAATGCCCATCAGCAGGTCGGCGACCGAGTAGCCCGTGAAGCGCCCGTCGAAATTGAAGGCGCCGCGCCCGAACGAAGTGAAGAACGAATTGAAGAGGAAGCGCCGGATGTCGGCGCCGAACTTCATCGTGTGCGAGCCGCTGATGAAGGTCATGTTCTCGACGTAATGATAGGTGTTGTCGTGGCGGCCCTGCGGCAAATTGGTCGGCCCGCCGATGATCACAAAGCCGGTGGCGTTGATCTGCGGCGCGCCATTGTTGAACGGCGTGACGCCCGCATCGGTCAGGCCTTTGACGCCCAACCGGTTGACCACGTCCGCCTCGCGATCTTCCTGCAGGCGGAAGAAACCGAAGCGCGAATAACCGAAGCGCGCTTCGTTGATCAGTCGCGAGTTGACCGTCCACGTCCACGTCAGCGTGAAATGCTGCGTGCGCTGCAGCTCGTCGCAGCCCCAGCCGGGCACGTCGCGCGCCGAACACAACGGATTGGTGATCGGATAAAACTCGGCGCCGTCGGCGAACTGGTACGATCCGAACAGATCGTGTTTGGCCCACTTGCGGTCAATCCTGGCCGAGAACTGGTCAATGCCGAAGCTGCCCGTGCCCGCGGCGGTGAAATTGTTGCTCAGGCCAGGGAGATGGGGAGCGGGAAAAAGATCCAGCAGGCCCTTGCCGATCGAACTCCAACGGTTTTGCGGAATCCTGTTGTTGGCGAACGGCTGATTGTTGAGCGGGTCGCGGATCACCATGGTGGGCAGCAGTTCGCTGAAATCGCCCTGCCTCATCAACGCCGCCGGCACGCTCGCCAATCCCGCCTCCTGCTGTCCGCGCCGCTGCCCTTCGTAGCCGGCGAAGAAGAAGAGCTTGTCTTCGATGATCGGGCCGCCGAGCACGCCTCCGAATTGGTTGCGGCGGAAGCTGGGCTTGTAGCTCGTGCAATTGCCGCTCGCATCCTGCTTGAGGCAGGAGCGCGCGAAGAAGTTACGCGCGTCGAAGACCGCGTTGCGGTGGAATTCGAAGACCGAGCCGTGAAAATCGTTTGTGCCCGACTTGGTCGCGACGATGACCTGTCCGCCCGATTGACGGCCGTACTCAGCCGCGTAAGTCCCGGTCAAAACCTTGAACTCGCGCACGCCATCGAGGATCGGGCGGTGTGAAGGCTGATTGGTCGTCTCGTCGTTGTTGTCAATGCCGTCGAGGATGTAGTTGTTGGCGATCTCGCTGTTGCCCGAAACGTTGAAGCCGCCGCGGAAACCGAGCGTCGAATTCTGCGCGGGCGCGAAGACGTTCGGCTGCAATTGCGCGAGCTGCAGGTAATCGCGCCCGTTGAGCGGCAACTCGACGATCTTCTTCTGATCAACCACGCCACCGAGCGCCGCGTCCTCGGCTGAGATGACAGGCGCGACGGCGGTAATCTCCACCTGTTCAGTGACGGCGCCGGCCTGAAGCGTGATGTCCACGCGCGCGCCCTGCCCGGTTTCGAGCGTGAAGCGTTGAACGGCCTTCTTGAACCCCGATTGCTCGACGGTCAGCAAGTAATCGCCGGGCGCGAGTTGCGGGATGGTGTAATCGCCTTCGTCGCCGGCTTCGACCATGCGCGTTTCGTTGGTGCCGGCGTTGGTGATGGTGACTTTGGCTTTGGGCACGACCGCGCCCGAAGAATCGGTCACGCGGCCCGTCACCGTGGCGCGAATGCCTTGCCCAAACGTGTTGATCGAGAACGTGGAAACCGCGACGAGCGCGGAAAGCAGCATGAAAAGGCGTATCCGGTGTTTCATCGTAAGAGCCTCCCGTAAAGGTGTGACGCCGCAATCCAATGAAAATCGCCATTGAAAATCGCCATTGAAAATCGGCATTGAAAATCGGAGGATCGCGACGAGATTGTTGATTTACTTTTGCGTCAGTTGATGAGACCGGTGATAAGGAAGAAATCTTTATCAAAACTGCTCTTGGATGATTGTTTTATTCAGCAAAGCGTGCGCGGATTATAGCGCATGGCCAAGGCGTTGTAATCAATGATTTGCCGGAGTGGAGCTCCCTTCGGCAAATTTTCCATCAAATCAACAACCGGCTAGCGGAGCGGGAAAACAAATCAACAAATCTGTAATGAAGTCGCGAAACCGCCGCATACACAATCGAAATGCGCTCAAGAGAGTTTCCGCACAAAGTCATCCAGATCGGTCCGTTTGATTTTGTTCTCTTCTACAACCGCCAATTTTTTCTCTCTGATCGCTTTCAAGATGGTTTTCTGAGCCAGCCCGGAGAGTGATGTGGCCTCGTCAATCGAGAGCGTTAATTTCGCTTCTATCGGCGCTTCTTTCCTTCTGCCACTTCCCTTCACACCCTCCAAAATGCTTCCTGGAGAGGATTAGCGACAGGTCATTACTCCTCGTCTGCCCGATACCATCCGGCCGGCTTCACATCCAGTTTGTACACCTGTTTGAAATCAGCGACGCTCTTCAATATTTCCTTGAACTCTGTTCCGGCGCCTTTCAACCCCTGCTGCCAGATTTTCTTCTCCACTGTCCCGATGACCAGGTAATCATTCCCGATAAACTCGGGGGCGAGCCTGCGGAAGTTCTCTTCCAGATCGGCCTCCAGTTCGTGTTGGTGAACCATGATCAACTCGCATGGCGAACAATACTTGGAGGTTTTCCCCATCGCCATTGGCCCCCAGCCGTCAATGTGGATGAACAACGCGAACTTTCGCGCGTGAGTAGGCTTATCACATATAGGGCACTTACTCAGCCGCTCATCCGGATACCGGTTGAGTATGAATTTATAACGCGGTGGCAGTTTGCCAAACCTCTTGCTTGCCATATTGAATTGTTACCTCTGATCGAGCTTGCGGTGGGTGACGTGTGAAATCTGGACCGGCACGCCGCCGTTCACCTTCACTTTCACCAAGATCTGGAAATTGACCGGCAGCTTCGGCGCTTCGCCCGCTAGCGCGATGTTGAGATGCTTGACCAGATCGCGTATGTAATCAGGCTTGGTGACGTATTCAGCAGCGGCCTGAGTCCCGAGCGTCGTGATGCCGGCGAGGATCAGCATCCTTTTTTTACCATTGAGTCCCTGCAACAGGCTCACTACCGCATAGTCTTCCGAAATCTGGCTGCGCGACGGGCCGTCCTGTTTGGCGAAATAACGCCGCTGCTCGCCGGGCTGCGGGTTGGTGTTGACGATGCCGAACGATTTGTTCCCATTGTCTTCCGGCATGGGCTTGAAGATCAGGTCCTGTTTTTGCGGCAGATCGCGCAGGAAGAAGTTTTCCGCGGGCGAACCGAGCACGACGATATTTTCGGTCTTCAGGTCCTCCCACGTCAGCAGCAGGCTGCGTTTGACTCTCGAGGCGTGTCCCATTCTGGCGAGGAAATCGCCTAGGAAGTAAGAGCCCATTACCTCGCCGATGCCGGTGTAATGTTCGATCACCGGCTGGCCGCTCTGCTCGATCTCGCTCTGCGGGATGATCGGTGAGCCGAGACTGCTGCCGGGCGAATCGAGCGACTTGAGCAACTTCATTCCTTCTTCCGCCGTGCCGCGAAAGAGCGTGTTGCTGTATACGACCAGTATCGGCTCCGAGGAGCGCAGCAGGTCGCCCCATAAAGGCTCGATCTCGCGGCGATCAAGCGCGTCGTTCTCGCCCCGCGCTCTGCTCGTAATGGCCTCTGACATTTCAACCGTCTTGGCTCGATAGAAGAATGCGAGCGCGCCAAGCAAAACGGCCAGCAGGGCCAAAGCCAGAGTGGCCATTTGCCATCGCCACGGCGGCGCCAGCGGCGGATCGCTGATGCGAGGCGCCTCACTCAGCGCGCCTCTTGCTGGCGCAGTCGTCGCATCAGCCATAAAACCGTCAGCGTATCCGGTTATTGCCGGGACCACGCTCGCCGCGTCTATTGGATTAGAGATGGCGTTTACGGCTAAAGCGGCGCTGGCGACCGCTTCGCTGTCGCTATTGCGCTCTTCCTTCTTCTGCGCGTAAGAGAAGACCGGCGTGTATTGGCCTTTTGGCAGAACGATGACGACCCCGTCGTCTTTGCCTTCAGTCTCATAATATTCGTGCAACTTCGTCCTGAGTCTGCCGGCCTGCACTCGCACGACGGAATCAATGCGCGAATCGAAGTCGCTCCCGCGCCCGAAGACCTCCGTCGCAATGACGTACTCCTTAAGATGGCTCTCCTGGTTCTCGATTGACTTGTCTACGACGAAACGAAGGAAGGCTTTGAGGTTATCTGACCCATGCAATGCGCGGCCATGCAAAATCCTGTCCAACTGGGCGAGTTTTTCTTCTCTGGCGATATGCATGGGAGTGAACGCCGTTACAAGAATGCATGTAACCTTGATTTAACCTTGGTAACACAATGAATCAAAAGGAAGTAACCGTATTATACGCTCCGTAACTGACAAAGCAAGCTGAGAGCCTGATAATGTCCGTCCTTCATATTTTACCAACTACTCAATTTGATCTTCAGGCGAGCAGTCCGAAGTCTGTGATGGCCTCCAACATTAAACGACCTGAAGGCATCTGGCTAATGATCCTCTTTGCTGGGATGAAATATCAATAGACCAAACCCTAAACAGCGATTTCTGAGCGACGTTGCCCTCGGACCGGCAATGTTGGCTCAATTCAGGAGGACATTATGACGACCAGCAGGAAAGCCTCTCTGTTCGCGTCAAGCCTGTTGATCTGTTGCGCGTTCGCGGTCTCGACCCTGGGGCAGGCCGTTTACGGCAGCATCTTCGGGACCGTAACTGACGCGTCCGGCGGCGCTGTGGCGAACGCGACGGTGACGATCACGAACACCGGCACTAACGTGAGCGAGACGACCAAGACCAACTCCGACGGAAATTACACACAGACGCGCCTGATCCCGGGCGTCTATCGCGTCAAGGTCGAAGCGACCAATTTTAAATCGGCGGTGATTGAAACTGTCGTCGTCAACGTTGACACCGCCTCCACGGTCAACGCCACGCTGCAACCAGGACAGGTCAGCGAGGAGATCACGATCACAGCTGAGGCCCCGCTCCTCAAGACCGACCGCGCCGACGTGGCGACCACTTTCGAAACGCGCCAGGTCACCGACCTGCCGATCCTCGATCGCAACTTTACGAAATTCATCCTGCTCACTCCCGGCACTCAGCAACTGCAATGGCAGCACGCCGCCAGCGAAAACCCGCAAGGGTCAACGCAGACCATGGTCAACGGTCAACATTTCAGCGGCACCGGCTATCAACTGGACGGAACCGAAAATCGCGATCCGATTCTCGGCATCATCGTCGTCAATCCGAACTTCGAGGCGATCGGCGAAACCAAGATCACTTCACAAAATTACGACGCGGAGTTCGGCCAGGCCATCGCCGGCGTGGTTTCGGTCTCGACCAAGTCGGGGACAAACAACCTGCACGGCGCGGCGTTCCTCTTCCGACAAAACGATGTGTTGCAGGCGCGCAATCCCTTTTCGCAAGCCCGGCGTGATTCGCTCACCGGCAAATTCATCCCAGACACGCTCCGCAATCAATTCGGCGGCGCGATTGGCGGCCCCATCGTCAAGGACAGGTTCTTCTTCTTCGGTGATTACGATGGACTGCGGAGCAAGACCGGCGGCTCGAAACAGATCACTGTGCCGACAGCGGCGGCGCGCGCAGGCGACCTGAGCGCCTATGGCAGGAACATCTACGACCCGGCGACATCGGTCTTCGATCCCGTAACCGGCAACCTGACCAGCCGCGCGCAGTTCGCGGGCAATGTGATACCTACGGCGCGCTTGTCGCAACAGGCGCTCAATCTCCTCAGACTGATCCCGCTGCCGAACTCTCCGGGGCGCTCCGGCAGCAATGGCACGATTGAAAACTACGTCGCCTCAGGGATCGAAGGATTCGACAAGGACAGTTTCGACGTCCGCGTCGACTACAAGACGACGGACAAGTTGACTATGTTCGGACGCTACAGCTACGCTGACTTCAGCCGTATCGGCCCGACGGCCTTCGGCGCGGGCGGCGGTCAGCAACTGGTTTCGCTCGGCGGGACCTCGAAAGTGCGCAACCAGAGCGTGGCCTACGGCTTCGACTACACCTGGTCGTCCACGCTAGTGACCGACTTCCGCTTCGGCTTCTTCCGTTACAAGGTCAACGTGCTGCCGTTCGACTACCTCAAGAAGACGGCGGAAGAGGCCGGCATCCGCGGTCTCAACCTAAACGATTTCAGCTCGGGTCTATTCGGCGGATTCATCGAACTCCCCGGGACGGTCGATGAAAATGGCTTCAGAATCGGCTCCGGTCTGGGCGTCAACCGCTGCAACTGCCCGCTCGATCAGGACGAAAATCAATTCCAGTTCGTCAGCAACACGACGAAATTCGTGGGCAATCACACCTTCAAGTTCGGCGCCGACGTGCGCCGCGCCTATAACTTGCGCGTGCCGAGCGATGTTCACCGCTCCGGTGAACTCAGATTCAACAATGGCCGTACGGCGCATCCGACACTGGGAGGCGGCCTCGGCCTGGCAGCCTTCCTGCTCGGCGACGTGTCGGAAT
>Ga0187894_10003911_pt1 | contig 16349 bp, 15 predicted proteins | sample GBC1701081metaG_FD_136650 | JGI IMG/M metagenome (GOLD analysis project Ga0187894, IMG submission 136650) | White microbial mat communities from a lava cave in the Kipuka Kanohina Cave System on the Island of Hawaii, USA - GBC170108-1 metaG ... | reverse complement strand
ATTCATCGCTGGGGTACTTGACGCCAGCGGAATTCGAGGCGCAGTGGCGCGCTCAACAGAAAGCCGCTGCGACCCCAAGAAAAAAGAGCTAACGTGTGTCCAGTTTTACGGGTCCATTACAGATATTGATGTAGCCGCCTTGCCCTAAGGGTGTGGAAGCGTCGGGGCCGGAGGTTTTGATCTGCACATCTTGAATCGCTTCGGTGCTGAATTGAGTCGTCCAACCCTGATTGGTAAATGCATTGCCGATCTCGAAGCCATCCAGCTTGTAGACATTGGAGCGCTCGGACGCGCCATGAATCTGCGGATCGAAATTGACTCCATCTGGCCCGTTGCGCCCGATTGTTACGGCGCCAGGGACGAGAAACCAGACGCTTTCCCAATTTTGCCGCGAACTGAGCGGGAGTCGGTTGATGAATTCACCACTGACATTGAACTTTTGCTCAGGATTACTAATATCAATAATCGGAATCGCTTTGCCTCCGCCCCGCGCTGCGACATCAATCGTTTGAACTATTCCCGTCACCGTCAGTCTCACGTCTAAAATGAGAGTCAATCCCGTGCGTAGAATGATCCCTGGCTGCGTGAAGGCGTGAAACCCCGGCTGCGTGACTTCCAGTTGATAGACGCTTGGCGGCAATCCGAGAAATATATATTTGCCCATCTCATTCGAAACAGAAGTCTTCCGCCCTGGTAGCTCCAAGCCAGTCAGCGTCAGCGTAGCGCCAGCCACAAGGGCTCCTTGTGGATCCACCACCTGGCCTTTGATCGCGCCGGTGTATTGCGCATTGGCTGGCATGGCAGCCAACAACCAGAAAACTATCAGCAACCATCGTCTATGCGACATGGCGATGCCTCCGAGCACCACGAAAAATGGAGGAAAATTACCAGACCAATACTCCAAGAGTCGATATGGAGAATGGTATATGTACGCCTACCAGTCCCAATCGCTCGTGATCCCATCCAATTTTTATCGAAATACTTGATCTAGGTCAATGACGGCCCAACCCTATCCAGCTATAAAGAGGGCGTTAGTTATCAAGCGTTCCTTTATAGACACACTACAAGTCACCTGTGAGTGAGCGGTGATTTCACGAATCGGCGCGGCCCAATTCAGACCGCTGCCGAAAGTGCAAGACCTACGCTACGGATATTGGTCGGTGGTAAGCCATTCTGAATGGCTTTGACACTTGAAAACCTTTATCCGTAAGGCAACCGGGCACCGCGTTATAGCGTGGCAGTCTGGCCGCATTTGTCTGCCGATCAGTCTTCGTTTTCACAAGCGACGCTGGAGAACACACTTGGCGCAACATGCGGCAGCCTACCCCGGAAAACCGCGAAGGACGTGATTCGATGAACAACCATAAGGCTTGGAATGATCTCTCCTGGTACTTACTGCAAGCTTATCACAAACACGAAGATCGGGCCGAGGGCAACTTGAAGTCCCTTGGCATAGAGATTCTCGCGCCCAAGGTTGAAGAGCGCCGGTACAATTACTGCACAGGCGCGATAACTCGTCATGCGAAGCCCCTATTCCCCGGCTACCTGTTTGCCAAGTTCAGAGCAAGCGACTTGTACCACAAGGTTCGATACACTCGCGGCGTCCGCCAGTTGGTCAGTTTCGGCGACTTCCCAACCGTAATCGACGAAGAGATTATTACTATGATACAATCCAGGATAAGAGAAGATGGTTTTGCCAGGGTAGATACAGATGAGGATCTTAAGCCTGGCGACCAGGTGGTCATAAGAGACGGCCCTCTTAAAACATTCGCCGGGGTCTTTGAGAGGCAAATGAAGGGCGCAGATCGAGTACGAATTCTTATTCAAACTGTGAGCTACCAGGCCCATGTTGAAATAGAGAGAGACATGGTCAAGAAAGTCAGCGCGGCGGGCGCGCACGCATAATGGTCTGATTCTTTTCTCCGCCCCGATCCGGCCGATTATCATTTTCCCCTCGCCGCAGAGCGCATACGCGCCCGAGCGTGGAGGGCAAAAGGGAATTTGGAGCGGGCGATCTCGGACTGCAAAATGAACCCATGTCACGCCGGCGCCTATGCTAACCCAGTCTTGATCCGGACGCTCCGGTGTAAAGCCGCCGAAGCCGAGCAAGATTTAGCGCAATGCCTTAGCCTCGATAACGTCGCGGGTCTCGCCGGAGTGCGTAAGTTTATCAAACTTTTGTCCTGTAGTTAGCTACAAAAGTCAGCTAAGTTAGTGGGCAAAATTAATCTGGTATTTTGAGCCGACCCCTTTAAGGACCTTGGAGAGATCCCGAATGAGAGCCTCAAATGACTCATAAGCATCTAACGGCAACCAGTGGTACTTGATCAAGCGCCAGAGAATCTCGATCAGGTTCAACTCCGGGCTATAAGCCGGGAGGAGATAGACATACAAATCCTCTTTTTCCCATTCTGCCAAACGTGCTTGAAAGGCCTGGCTTTTGTGAATCGGCGCGCCATCAATCACGACCATCGTGGGCTTGGTCACGAGTTGGCTCAGATAGTCAAAGCAGGCGATCACGATTTCAGAATCAATCGTCTCTTCAAACATAAATGGATGAAGCCGATGGTCGGTGCTGTAAAAGCCCAAGACGTTGATTCGACCGCTGGCGGCGGCGGGAATTTCAATTGTTTCGCCAATCGTCTGCCAGGCATAGGGCACACTGGGATCGAGGGTGAAACCGGCGGCGTCAAAATAGTATAGATCGATTTCACCCATGGCAGCCTGAGCGCGGAAGCCCTCCAGCTCGGCCTGCGCTGCTTGAAAGTCGGCTTCGTCGCGCTTGCCGCGCAGACCCTGCCGGATTCGCTTCCAGGTTTTGCCGCTTTTCTTGAGCAAGCGTTTGAGCGTCTCGCGGCTGATCTTTTTGCCGGTCTTCTTTTCGATCTTCGCCAGACTTCGATTTGATGAGCGCGGGTCTTGCTCGACGATTTTGATTGCTTGCTTTTGTTCTTTTTCATTCAGCACGGGCTTGCGTCCGCGCCCTTCTTGATCGTGGAGACCTCTGGTTCCATTATCTTCCCAACGATCAAGCCAGTTGGTCACCGTGTCGCGATCCACTTCATAAATGTCAGCGATCTGGTCGACGCTATATTCGCGATCACTGAGCAACACCGCGTGTGCACGTTGGCGCACTTGCTCGTTACCGGTTTTCATCACCTTGTGAGAAAGGCCGGTTAGATACCATTGATTAGCAGCGCTGTCCCATCGGCGAGCCGTCTTACATACTGTCGCTGACGACTGGGCCGCTGGCGCCAGCGAAGACTCCAGATCAAAGACCTATGAGGCGTTGTACAATCGTCATCCCCACAAAGATCGTGGCCTTCCTTAAGCAGGCGATAGAATCGATCATTTACACTCATGAGGATTCAGAAGCGTGGGAGATCATCGTAATTGACGACGGATTAACCGAACGCCCGGCCTATCATCACAATATAAAATACCTGGAAGGAAAAAAACCGTTTTGTTTCGCCAGAAATGTCAATATCGGAATAGCATCAGCGGGTTCTGATAGCGATGTCTTCTTGATGAACGATGATACTTTCTTTATAACAAAGGATGGCTTGTCAATGTTGCGCGAGGCCATCTGCAAGAATGGTCGCCTGGGCATCGTGACGCCGGTATTCACATACCCGGAGAGAACTCCCGCTCAACGGCTGAGCCATTTAAATCCGGCGCACGGTCTCTGGATCGAACGAGATCGTTATCTGACATTCGCCGCGGCTTATCTGCGGAGGGAGTTGATCGATGAGATCGGCTACCTGGATGAGGCATTCACAGGCTACGGATACGAAGATAACGACTATTGCCTTCGCTCCGTGCTGGCCGATTATGAATTGGGTGTTCTGCCATCGGTCGTCATGGGCCATGGTAATGAATATGGGAAAGCCTCACTGACATTCCGAACTCTACCTGACATACCCGACAATAGAGGGCTGTTTGTGATGAAATGGTCGAGCAAATTATTCGGAATAGGTGAGGAGCACAAAGACCAGCTAATCAGGTTTCTGGGGTTCATCTAACACGCTGCGGTGTTTACCAGCCGGCTATCCGCGCTGTCCCGCCCACCGAAACGTGCAGGCGTGAGGGTCCAAATCATTCAGAGGTGAATAACATGCCCAAGGTGATTGGGATTTCGGCATATTATCATGATTCAGCTTGCTGTCTGTTACGAGATGGTCAATTGACTGCGGCCGTCCAGGAGGAGCGGTTTTCTCGACGGAAACACGATGCTTCATTGCCCAAACAGGGATTTTATTACTGTTTGAGAGAGGGAGGGTTGACGGCGTCAGACATTGACTGTGTCGCCTATTATGAAAACCCGTACAAAAAACTGAATCGGCAGATCTCAATGATGCTGCCTGATCTGTCGCAAGAGATGGCAGTGCAGTTTTGGCGCAATGAAAAACGCCCGATCCGGGAAATCCGCGAGGTGCTGGGTTATGATGGGAGAATAGAGATTCTTGATCATCACTATTCACATGCCGCCAGCAGCTTCTTCTTCTCAGGATTCCCGGAAGCAGCCATTCTTACCGTCGATGGAGTCGGAGAATGGGCGACTACCACCTATGGATATGGACAGGGAAAAGATATCAGAATCTTTGAAGAAGTCTCTTTTCCTAACTCGATAGGTTTATTATATAGCTCGATTACCGAATACCTTGGGTTTGGTATAAACGATGGAGAGTTCAAGGTCATGGGCCTGGCACCCTATGGTACTCCAAAATATACCAACAAAATTCGCAAGCTCATTCACTCTCAATCTAACGGTCAGTATGCGCTTGACTTAAACTACTTCGATTTCCGGAATCGCAATCGCATGCATACGGAGGCGTTAACAGATTTGCTCGGGCAACCGCCCAGAGCACGCGAGTCCATGATCTCCACCTTTCACAAGGATCTGGCGCGAAGTTTACAAGTGGTTCTGGAAGAGATTCTCATCGATAAGGCCAAATATCTTTTTAGCAAGACCGGCAGCGAGAATCTATGCCTGGCGGGAGGGGTAGCGATGAATTGCGTCGCCAATAGCCAGATCTTGAACCAAGGGCCATTCAAGCGATTATTTGTTCAACCCGCGGCCGGGGATGCCGGTGCCTGTGTCGGTGCCGCGGCTGTGGCGCACTCCCGCTTAACCGGAGAACGTCCTTCCCCCATCAAGCTTGATCAGGTTTATTTAGGGCCATCCTATTCGTCGAACGAGATCGCCAGTTTAATTGCGAAGTTGGGCCTGGTTGCCATGGATTACCGCGCTAATGAGAACGAGCTGTTGATGGCAGCCGTGGATCGACTGGCGGGCAATAAGGTTATAGGGTGGTTTCAAGGTCGAATGGAATTTGGACCGCGCTCTCTTGGGGCTCGATCTATTCTGGCTGATCCACGAGACTCTAACATGCGGGACAGAATTAATCGACTGGTGAAGAAAAGGGAAGGCTTTCGACCGTTTGCCCCGTCAATATTGGGAGATAAAGCGCACCTACATTTCGATATTGATCATCCTTCACCGTTTATGATCGAAGTTTTTCAAGTGACCTCTTCCCTTTCTCTCCCGGCTATTACCCATGTTGATAATTCCGCCAGGGTGCACACGGTCAGCGATGCGACCAACCCCAGATTCGCCCGTCTCTTATCAGCTTTTGAGCAGAAAACCGCATGCCCGATCTTGCTCAATACATCATTCAACATGCGCGATGAGCCAATCGTATGCTCGCCGTTAGACGCGCTCTTATGTTTTGCGAGATCTGAGATCGACAGCCTGGTTATTGAAGACTTTATTATCGATCGTGCAGGACTCGGCCGCTGGACAGAATTATGCGAAGCCTTACCGTTCAACGCTATCGAACCGACTTCTATGAGCGATCGCGTTTACACACTCTTTTAATGGCGAGTCGCCAATTTCGCCTGATCCTCGGATTGCAGCACAATATACTTCCTGAGAAGCCCGTTGATGTAGCGAGTATTCACCTATGATAAGTGAGCAAAATAATCTGAGCGCGAGAGCTGACCGGTTAACCCAATTACTGACCTCGGCGAAAAGCCGTCAAGAGGTCGAGCAGGTCTTGAACGAGGAGCTCCCCAGGCGTCGACGACGGGAGGATGAAGATGATCAATCTCCGGTCGGCCCTGGAAGAAAGGCCGGAGCCCGGCATGATCAGCCGAAAGATATCGGGATCTGGAAACCCGTGTTGGAGAGCGGGCAGGTCGCATTTGTGCGGCCACCCAATAGCGACCCCTGGAGGTTATGGGCAGCCGTCGATCACATCAAACCCAAGGGCAACAAATTCCGCATTGTTCTCCTGGGCGAGTCTGTCGCCAGAGGATTTTTTCTCGATCCTGATTTTAACTGCGCCCTCGCGCTCCAGACGATCCTTGAATCGGCGACAGGGAGACAGGATATAGAAATCGTGGATCTGGCGAGAAATTCCCTGAATTTCTCCGAACTGAAGGAGTTATTGGAGCCCACGCTTGCGGTTGATCCGGACGCGTATGTAATTTTTGCGGGAAACAATTGGTCTCCCAACTGTATTGAAGGTGTAATGGATTTTGATCAGGCCGGAGAGCTTTTACGCAGGAAAGGCAGCTGGGCCGTAGTCAGAAATTACGCAGAAGAACTGGCCAGAGAGCAGGTTTACCTGTTGGTGGAATTTTTGGGGAACATGTCAAAGGAGCGATCGATTCCGGTTGTATTCATAATCCCTGAATTCAATCTTCAAGACTGGGAAGTCAATCATGGATGGCAAAATCCCTTGGTTGGTGGCGACCTGGCAAGACAGCAGTCCCGCCTGAAGGCCGAGGCTGAAAGCGCACTGGCAATAGGTAATCTCAACCTGGCGGCTGACCTTGCTGAAAGGCTGATCGAGATAGGCGAGGGAGCGGCCCCCATGGGTTTTGATATCCTGGCAAGTTGCCGAATTATCCAAGGGAATATTGCTGAAGCGAGGGAATATAAAGAGAAGGCGATAGACAGTATCCAGACCTTCAATACCGGAATCTCAAGATGCCCCACGGCTCTCCAAGAAGCGTTACGACAGCACGGAGAGGCGCAGGGCCTGTTAATGGTAGATCTGCCCCTCATATTTCGAGAATCCTTTCCAACAGAATTGCCAGGCAGGAAATACTTTTTTGATTTCTGCCATATGACTGCAGATGGTCTGTGGATGGCTATGGCCTGCGCTGCGGAAAAGATCCTTCCACTTTTAGGAGAGCCTGCGCGCGCCTGGCACGAGATCGAATGTTACAGGCAACCGGTAAATCGGCAAGTGACGGCGAAGGCACATTTGGGTGCGGCCATCGTCAGCGCGTATTTGGGCCAGAGCTATCAAGCGATCTACTATCACTGTTCTGAGGCGCTCCGCCAGTCACCCGAGAGCTACGATTTAATGCGAGTGGTGATTGAGTGCCATCTCAGGCGGTCCCACGATATAGAGCACGTAAATAGACTAGGCGATTATTCAATGGAGCCCAGGCTCGCATTGCGGGGAATGAATCCCGCCGTCGCATATAATGCAGGTAACGATCTATATCCTCTGCTTGTTCAAGCCGTGACCGATGTTCTCTCAACCTCCCATTTGGAGATAGCGAGAGATTTGGCAGATCTATTAATAGAAGAGCATCGCGTCACCGAGTATGGCTCCAATCTCCTAAGCCGAGCCTATCTCGATATCACCAGCTCCCAGTTGGAATATCTCTGGGAGCTTGATCAGGCTTTCTTAAAATCCTATCAAGCCGAAACGCGTTTCCGACTCGTCTCTCAAGCAGACGAGGCAACGAGTGTTTCCTTCACCTGCCGTGTGCCGGGTGAAGAGGAGTTTGACAGAGAAGCCAAGTTATCGGTGAATGGCACCGTGATTCAAACATTCAGAGTTAACTCCAGGTGGCAGAAATGGACAGTTATAATTCCAGGCGAGCTTCTATATCGTGGCATTAATTCTCTTGTCCTGAGCTGGCCCGATCCAGTCATCAAGCGCGAGCAACGAGTCCAAGAGGTCGCAGCTGCTTTGGAATCGTTCCCTCTCACGCGGCGCATCAAGGATCTATATCAAGTCTATGGCGAAGTATACGAGTTTAAAGCATTCCAGCGGCTAGAATCTCAAACACGCTCTCAATCTCCGCTTAATATACCGTTCGTCGTGGCACCTCACTCAACGTCCAATATCCGATAAATGACTACCATCAAGCACCTTAGTTTGGTATCTCAGGATCACCCCTTGACTGGGGGTCGTTTTTTTCAAGTTGCCTCCAAGGGCTTGAAACACCCTGAAAATAAGGGCGGTAAGAAACCCAAGTTCTGGCGCTCTTTCAACCAGCGCAGGCCAATCTGACAAAGACTGACGCTGCGTTTGGCGCCGCGATTATCAACCTGTCGCCACTGGCCGCTGTTCACAACAAAAGCCCCGACCCCCATGATCCAGAGGTAGGCCAAGGTGACCGCCACCAGCAGGCGCTCGATCCGATCAGGATCGGTCAACCGTGTTGACTCCAGATTCAATCCGCGACTCTTATGATCGGAAAACATCTCTTCAATCCAGAACCGGTTGGCGTAAATCTCGCGCACTTTTTCAGCGTCGGTGAGGTTGGTGATCAACAGCCACGGTTCCTCTTGGTCGCGATCCCAGACCGTCACCAGATTGACTCGATGCGACGCTTTCCCGTCCATTGTGATCTTGACCGATTTCCAAATCCGCGTCTGTGTGCGGCTGGCCAGGTCTCCGGCTCTATACCAATCTCCCAGGAATTCAACGCTGGTTCCGGCCTTGATCCGCAGCACAAAATTCAATCCCAAGGTCTTTTCGATCCAGGTCGCCAAATGGATCGAATGAAACTCACGGTCGGCAATGATGGTCGTGCGTCGGCGCGCCCCTTCAGGCAAACACCCCACGAACCAGTTCAGCAATTGCTGCTGCAGCTTCAGATCCGAGTTCCCCTCGTGCGGGACTCTCACCCAACCCAAAGGCAGCGCTCGTCCGCTGTAAACCACTGTGATGAACAAGAGATTGATCGTGTCATTGATCATCGTCCGATCCATCGCCGCTCGAATCTCTCCACGCCCGCCACGATGGAGGCTTTTGAGAACTTTCTTGGCGACTGGCTTGAGGGCATCGAGCGGAAGGAGCTTCTCGCATTGCAACAGCCGCTCGAATCTCTCGACACGCGACTCAAGTTGAATTCGGTTGTAAGGCACGGCTCCGGCAGCTTTCGGCAATGAGACGCTCCGACTGTAGGCGATCCCAATCACCAAGAGCGCCAGATTTTGCAGATGCGGCTTATGAAAGCACGGGACAAGGCTTTTCACGCGCAAGCCGAGTTGGTAAGTTACTTTCCGCAGATACATCTCCTTCTCCTTATCGTTTATTTGCAACAACTTCAGGAGGTTTTGATGTATCTGCTTCTAAATCGAACCAAACAACATTGGTACACTCGATCAGCTACTCCAGAGTAGCTCTAAGGCGAAATATTTCTACTTCCAGCTCTACTTCCGGAGTGTAGTAGATCTCTGACAACTTATATTTCCACGGGCCGTTCTCTGCCAGATGTTCTTCCACGTCTCCAACCAGAGTCCGCAGACGCTTGCGAATATGGTTGCGCGTGCATTTGTCGTGAACATCGCCGAAAACGCGCTCAATCGGGTTGGCCTTCGGGCAATAGCTCGGCAGCCAAACCAGCTCAAAGCGAGGATGCTCCTCCAGCCAGCGCTCGACTGCCTTCGCTTTATGAATGCTGTAATTGTCACAAATGACATAAATCTTGCGATAACGTTTCCCGAAGGTCTGCTTACAGCGTTTTCGACTTGCGTGTTCAGGTAATCGCATAGCCACAGTGTTTGAACCAACCACGAGCATCTTGAGCTGTTACATTTGCAAACGCACGCTTTAATGCGTTCCTGAGTTTCTGAACCGTACCTGCTTTGGTGCGGCGTAGCTCGGTCTTAACTTTTGAAATGCATTCTTCAATCGGATCAAGGTCGGGGGAGTAAGCTGGTAACGGCTCGACTCGCGCTCCTTTCGCCTCAATCAGCGCAATGGCTCGTTTGTTTTTATGTGTTGGAACGTTATCCCACAAAACAATGTCACCGAGCTGCAATTCCGGGACAAGGAAATGCTCAACGTAAAGTTCCAATACTTCACCATCAATAGCGCCTTCAATCATCATTGGCGCGCGCACGCCTCGTAAGGTGAGCACGCTGATGACCGAAATATTCGAGCCAGTCTCAAATCGCTTCTCGACTTCGGCTCGTTCTCCGCGTGGGGCGCGTGCGTATGCGGGATACATTGCCAGATGGACGCCAAACTCATCAATGAACCAAAGGCGTTTGACTGGCAGTGTCACCTGCTTCTTGCGAAACGCGGCGCGGTCTTTCTGGTTGGCTTCACACGCGTGACGGTTCTTTTTTTTAGCGTGAAGTCAATCTGCTGCAAACCGCGCCAGACCGTGTTCGTGCAAACACTGACTCGGCAACGGCGACGCAGCAACTCACGTAACTCTTCCAACGTGGCGTCCGGAAACTTAGCGATCAGTTCCGCCAGTTTCAGGAGATGTCGGTCACGGAGTTTCGTTTCCGCTCCACCGCCGTGTGGCCGCGGAGCAAGGTCTCCAGTCTCGTTGCGGAGCTTGAGCAGCTTGTAAACGTAACGTTCGGTTACGCCAAACAACGCGGCGATTTCTTCGATCGTGTCATATTGTTGATCGACCGCTTCAACGATACATTGGCGGAATTCTAAAGGATATGATTTCATACCTTTGATTCAACGCCATTTATCCTGAACACGCAAGTCGAAAACGCTGTATGAGGGCACAAATGGATCTACGACATCGATGAGATAAGACTGGTCGCTCAGGAGGCGGGGTTTGAGGTGACCGATATCAAGGAGTGTGGGTTTCGACGCGGCGGAGCGGAGGCGTTATATGCGCTTGATTCACCATCGCGTAATGATGAGAGCTTATATAGATCTACGCAAAAGTAATTAAACAAAAATGCCGTTACCAGAAATAACGCTGACATTCACCATAGACACCTTGAAGGGCAGATGAATGTTGTAGCGACCGAAAGCCGCTGCGAGCGGCAGAGAGTGTCTCGTTTGTACTTGTGAAGCAGCGGTTATGAGTATGTTGTTTCCGAAATACTTTCCAAACGTGTTCTTGCGGGTTCAACTCCGGACTGTAGCTCGGCAGAAGATACAACTCCATTTCGTTACGCGGTTCCTGCACAAAGCCAGTGACCGCCTCGCCCTTGTGATAAGGCGCGCCATCAATGATGAAAATCAGGTAGCCATCGGTCGAGGACCGAAAGGCCACCAAGAAAGCACGAAAGGTCTCTTGCGAGAAATAATCCAACTGCACTCGGTAGCGGAAGACTCCCAGGCCAGAGACTGCGCCAAAGGCTTTCACGCCCTTGTAACGTCCGAAGGCGCGGCACTCTGGCGTTTGCCCGACGCGTGCCCAAGTGCGTCCGACAGTGCCTTGCGTGGCCAGGGTCATCTCATCCTCAAAAAAGATCGTGGCCGACTTCACCCGCGCTCGCCGCGCAATCTGTGGCTTGATGTCGGTCTCCCACCGGTATTGCTCCGCCGCGTCGGCCAGCGCCAGCAATCGCTGTGGCTTTTGGACGCTGAAGCCGCGCGCGCGCAGCAACTTTGCCACGTGATGCGGGTGATAGCTCACGAAAAAATGCGAGCGGATGACAGCCGCAACACGTCGTGCGTCCCACAAATCATTCGGGAAGCCGGAAGCCAGTGCCCCGGCATCCACCAAATCGTCAAGCAGCAACAACTCTTCTTCGGTCAGCTCTGCCGGGCGACCCGATCGCGGTTTTGTCAGCAGGCCTTCATAGCCTTCGTGCTCGAAGTTGCCGACCCAATTGGACACACTGCCAATCGTGACGCCAAGGCAGGAGGCTACTTCACGGTAGGGATGTTTGCGCGAAACCATAACCAAGCCGCGAATCCGCAAGACGACATCAGCGGCTCCAAGGCTTCTGGCCTCTTTAGAAAGTTCTTCCAAGTCACGCAAAGAGCTTAGACTCAATTGCAGTCCTTTACACGAGCGACCCATCGGTATCCTCCATTCTCTGCGGAGAATACCGATCTTGGAGAATTTGTTTAATTACTTATGCGTAGGTCTATATGTGGAAATCTATAAGGGATACCGAGCATGAAAGTCATCTATCGAATTTCTGATGGAAGCTATATCAAAAATCGATTCCCTTTCGCCACCAAGAGAGCTTGCCTGAAGAACTTCCTGACGGTCTTTAATCCTTCAAAGGAAGATCTGCTCATCATTGCCGACAATGTGCATGAAGAAACGTGGAGGATGATCAATGAGCTGCACCCTCATACCGTCAGGACGAACATTTGCCATGGAGCAGGATCCTGGCGTTATGCAGCGTTCGAGATTGCCCTGAAAGAGTATCCGGATCATGAAATTGTCTACTTTGTCGAAGATGATTATCTTCACTTGCCCGGATCACAGGAAATTCTGTTAGAGGGGATTGCGCTCGCTGATTACGTCTCATTATATGATCATTATGATAAATATCTCAGCGCCGACCGAGGCGGGCCAAACCCGTTTATCAAGTATGGAGGGGAGGTCACGCGTGTCATCCGCACCAAGAGCAGCCACTGGAAGCTGACGAACAGCACGACCATGACCTTTGCTACTATCGTGAAGGTTTTACGCGAGGATCAAAACATCTGGGCTGAACGGACCGAGAGCCGCTACCCACAGGATTTTCAGGCGTTTGTTCAGCTAGCACGCAAACGCCGTACTCTAATCACACCGATTCCCGGCTACTCAACACACTGCGAGCCCCTGTGGGCGTCACCGGGGCTAGACTGGGAAAAAGTTGCAAGAGATTTCAGTTAAGTGGATCGCCAATATTTTTGGCGCGGATGATCTCTATCGGTTTTGGTCGCTGCGGCTGTGCCGCTCGGTGTTCGGATAGCCTGTGGCTTTCCGGAGACGGTGCTCCGAACATCGAGCGACACAGCCGCAGCTGGAGTTTGGGCAATTTGAAGACAACGTCCCGGCTTTGGGCGTTGAAGATCGGAGAAATCCGTCATCCATTTGTTTTGCCGAAAAATTTGGTCACTTACTTAGCGCGTTTTCAGAAATGAGGCTACGCGCCGCCGACCAAGCAATATAATATGGCTCAATAGCTGAATCTGGGAGTTAAGTCAGCAGCAGCGTGAGAAGCAATCCGAGGAGAGCTTTCCCGCGTTTACGGACGTTATGCACGAATTCAAAGAAACCGAGATAGAGCGGAAGCAACTCTTGCGAGATACCGCGGTGCGGACGCAACCACGAACGCAATAACGACCAGAAGCCTTCGATTGTGTTGACGTGGATTTCGCAAAAGCCGTCGCCATCTTCGTCGCGCGCGAACTCGCGTTTGCTGTGACAGACTGTCTTGTGGCCATAGCCCAAGGCGGAGAGTTTGGCGTAGATGTCGTATTCGTCAGTCATCACCATCGCCCCAGGCGCGATCGTTTCGGTGATGATTGGTTTGATCGTCCGCTGTTTGACATCAGGCAACATCTTGATGACGACCTGGCCGCCGCGCTGGATCATCCCCAAAACGGGAGGCTTCTCTTTTTCCAGCGTGCCGCGCCCGCGTTCACCCTTCAGGCGTCGTCGGCGTCCGGGGCGGCCTTTTTTTTGACCGCTTCAGAATGGCCTTTGTGCCCAGCGACGATGTAAACCTCGTCGCATTCGACCGTGCCTTCCAGTTGAGGTTCGGGCTTGAGGTCAACAACCCCGCTGCGCAATTGCGCGGTCATCTGATGGACGTCATCCTTGTCGAGATCGAGTTCCTGCGCGATCTGCTCATTCGAGAGATTGAGATCCATCAGATACAGACACAGGATCCACTTACGCAACGGCTGATGATGGCGCGCGAAGATCGTATTAGTCAGATCGTCAAAATCGCTCTCACAAGCCTTGCAGTGATAGCGTTGCCGTTCACGCTGGCGTTGGTGTAACCCGCGTCGTCTGACCTGGTCGGATTGACACCAGACGCATCGGACGCCAGCAGGCCAGCGTATTTGCCGCACACTCTCGTAACATTTCGCGTCGTCTATCAGGTTGTCGATTCTGAGCATACAGGCAGTATGCTCAGATCGGGTTCTTTATCAAAGAGCGTTGGGCGGGAGCTTTAATTTCAGCTCCCAGAATCAGCTATTGAGCCAAACTTTTAATTGGCGGAGGAGAAAGAATGCCATCCCTGACCACATTGTCGGTACCGATACCCCAAGAAGGCTTTAAAGACAAACTCCCGGGCAGCACGATGATTATGGGGGCAAACGTCTCAATGAACGGGTTTACGAAAGCCCTTTTACAATACGGGGGATACGATCGTTACTATTATATTTGCGAAGGCCCGGAAAAGATTGATGAGGCAAAGGAATGTCTCAGGCAGTACCCGAACCATGAGCGAACTGAAGTAATCTTGCTTGATGAATATTGGAAAATGAAGCAGCTGGATCAGATGGTATTGTTTGATATCGGTCCGATGCTGTATCTCCAAGCCAGTTTACGAAAAGCTCAGGGGCAAGCCAGATGGCCAATCACCGGTATTACACACTCTCTAAGCGGTAATGCGCATTTGCTGCAAGCTCTTCAAATAATATTGGGAGATCTATACGAGTACGATCGATTGGTTTGTACTAGCCAGGCAGGCCGTCAAGTGGTGGAAAATCTCCTCAACAGTATATGTGGCCACCTCGAACGCAAGTACTCGAGGTCGTTCTTCCCGAAGTTTCAGCTTCCTGTTATTCCTTTAGGAACGGACGCCGCTCAGTTTCAGCCAGCGGACAGGAGCGAGGCCAGAAAACGATCTGAACTCCCAATGGACCATGTAATCTTTTTATATGTTGGGCGATTCTCCACGCATTACAAAATGGATCTTTGCCCGCTCATACTTGCATTTTCGCAAGTTCTGGCCGACTCCGATGGTCGGCGGATGAGCCTTGTCCTGGCCGGCGATGATATTCAACATAAGCTTGCGCCGCAACTTCGGCAGTTCGGGAACGAGCTCGGCCTCGGCGATAAGCTGGTCATCAGGCCAAATATCACGAACGAGGAAAAACGCCAGCTCTATAGTACAGGGGACGTCTTCGTCTCGCTCAGCGATAACGTTCAGGAGACGTTCGGGGTGACGATTATTGAGGCGATGTCTGCCGGACTTCCGGTTATCGGTTCAGATTGGAATGGTTATAAAGAGACCATAGAACACGGCAATACCGGGTTCCTTGTGCCGACATACTGGGCGGACTGCATCGATATTGAGAGCCGATTGGCGTCACTGAGAAGCACCATGGAAGTTCATCGGCGACTTGCTGAGGTCGTCAGTGTCGATATGAAATCCTTAGTCGGTTACATTGAGCTTATGTCCAAAAATGCCTCACTGAGGCGAGAGATGGGCGCGGCTGCGAGGAGACGGATCCTGCAGCATTACGATTGGCCTGTCATCGTTAAGGCTTACGAAGAATTGTGGGCGGATCAGTTGGAGCAGGCTCGCTTGAGTGCGTCGGAGAGAGACTATCATCACGGGATCGACACCTACGATTACTTGAATGTCTTTGGGCACTTCTCAACAGGCGTGATCGATATAAACACTAAGCTGCAAATCACCCCCATGGGACGTGCGTTGGTCGAGAACACATCGGATTGTAAGCCATCCATTCACGCAGAATTGGGCGATGGCACAGCGCTTCTCGCTCAATTTATGAAGACCCATGACGGCGATGAGAAGTTCGTAGTCGGCGATTTCATTCAATGTGTCGGGTCCGAAAATGAGCGGTTCACGAGAAATACTTTTCGGAGCACCGCCAAATTGGTTAAGTACGGATTTCTAACCGTCTGTTGAAACGCCCTCCCTGTATCGGTTTTATTACTCACAAAAGATGACGCCAGAGATGGATGCGGCAACGACAGATGCCTGGACCTGCCAAGGATAGAGCCTCCCCAATTGAGATGCTCCTTCGAGCTTGAGATGACGAGAAATGATTGAAAGCCCACAAATCAGGCCTCTTTCCACACACCGGAATGAGCTGTTTGATCTTCTGCTCGCAAAAAAGGGGATTGCGACCAAGGCTCCGCGAAAGACTATTTCGAGACGTCATACGGAGAAGATGCCTTTGTCATACGCGCAGCAGCGGTTGTGGTTTATGGAGCAGCTGGATCCGGGGAGTGCGACATATAACATTCCAGCCGCCGTGCGTTTGAAGGGGAGGCTCGACATCGTCGCTCTGAGCCGGAGCATCAATGAAATCGTGAGGCGACACGAGGTTCTGCGGACGGTCTTCCCAATGGTGGACGAACAGCCGGTCCAGGAGATTCGGGCGGCAAAGGCACAGGAT
>Ga0187894_10003910_pt1 | contig 16353 bp, 15 predicted proteins | sample GBC1701081metaG_FD_136650 | JGI IMG/M metagenome (GOLD analysis project Ga0187894, IMG submission 136650) | White microbial mat communities from a lava cave in the Kipuka Kanohina Cave System on the Island of Hawaii, USA - GBC170108-1 metaG ... | reverse complement strand
GCCGTCCTCGAACACGATCCGACGCGTCGCGGCGTCGATGCGCACCGTCTTCTGCTGCGGATGGAACGCGATGCCACGTTGCGCGAGCTCGGCCTTGATCTGGTTGCCCATCTCCGGGCCGGCGGTCGCCATCGGTGCGCCCTCGACCGTGTAGATCGCGATCCGCGCCTTGCCGCCGAGGCCGCGCCGCTCGAACGCGTGGTGCAGCATCATCGCCGCCTCGTAGGGACCGGGCGGACACTTGAACGGCGTCTTCGGGATCAGGATCGCCACGTCGCCGCCCTCGAACCGGTCGAGCACCGGCCGCAGGCGTTCCGCGCCCGCCACACGATAGAAAGTGTGCGCAGCCTCGGCGAGACCGGGCACCCCGGCCTCGTTCAGGTCGGCGCCGAGCGCGATCACGAGGTAGTCCCAGGCGAGCGTCTCCGCGCTGGTCACGACCTTCCGGTTCGCCAGGTCGATCGCCCTGACGTCGGCCTGCAGGAACCGCACGCCGGCGTCGAGCAGCGACGCGCGCGCCTGCGAGATCTCGCCGAACGTGCGCTCGCCCAGCATGATCCAGGTCTTGCCGGCGCCGACGTAGAACCGCGGCGCCCGGTCGACGACGACGATGCCGTGGTCCTTCGGCGCGAGCCGCCGCAGCGCGTTCGCGGCGGCGATCCCGCCGAACCCGCCGCCTAGGATGACCGTGGTCTCGTTGCCCATCTCGCCTCCTTTCGGGCGCGCATCGTCCGCGCCCGCGTGTGCTACTGCCCGGCCACCGCGCCGTGGATGAGGTCCCGCAGCCAGCGGTGCTCGCCCGAGCGATGAACCCGATCGTGCCACATAAGGTAGTAGCGGATGCGCGGGAACTTGAGCGGCGGCACGAACACCCGCAGCTCCGCCTGGCGCGCGAACTGACGGACAGGACGCGATCTTCGTGAGCGCTTCGCTCAACGTGAAGTCGCTCGACGAGCTGATAGCGCTGGCGAAGCGCACGCCCGGTGGAATCAACTAGGGCGCGCCGTTCTACGGCACCTCCGCGCACCTGATCATGGAGATGTTCAAGCGCCTCTCCGGGGTCGAGCTCACGTTCATCCCGGCGAGCGGCGGGCCGCAGTCCTTCTCCGAGGCGGTCGCGGGTCGCGTGCCGGTCGTCATCGGCGCGGCCTCGGCCGGCGCCGGCCTGGCGAAGTCCGGCCGCCTGAACGCGATCGCCGTCGTGGACTTCAGACGCTCCACCTTGCTGCCCGAGGTGCCGACCCTGAAGGAAGCGGGCTACGCGACGCTCAACCTCCCGTTCTGGTTCGGTCTCTACGGGCCGGCGCGCCTGCCCGCCCCGCTCTCCTTCGTTCGACCATGGAGTGACGGCCCAGGGTTCGGGCGCACGACGGAATCAGGAGCAGCAAATGGAAATCGTCATGGCCGGTTGGGAGATCTTGCGGCGGTGGGTGCCAAGGATCGGCCCGTACATCGTCGCCGAAGTCGTGCTGCCCGGCGGAACGCTGGTCGCACTGTCCCTCTATCTGTACCGGCGCCGGCAACTCGCCGAGGCCAGAAGTTGACGCGCGATGCCGATTCGGCAAGAGGGGAGGACCCCAAAGAAAAACGGCGCCCTGGGGAGCAGGGCGCCGTGAAATGTCCCGCCTGAGGAGGAGGGGAGAGAGCGGGACAGGGGGTCAGTGATTGAACGTCACAGCCATCGGCGCGCCGCCCGCGCGTTCAAGTATCCGCATCCGGCGCTCCAGGTCCGCGAGATCGGTGGCCGCGGCGAGGTATCGCTGGTCCGGATCCTGGCGTCGCCACCAGCTCCCGAGTCGGCCGACGATACCCTGCGGTTTCGCAGCCGGTGAAGCGCTGCAACCCGCGCCACCGGAACTCATAGTCGAATCCGCGTTTTCCATGTCCCGACTCTACGCGCGCGTTGTTTCTGCAGTCTGTCGGTTGGGCAGTCCGTCCGTTACAGTTGTCACTGCTCCGCAGGGCGGCAGCAGCTCGCGGCCGCGACCTCTTTGAGCGTGAGAGTGGGCGCTTCCGCACCCCGGCGGGGTGGTATTCACCCAGCCCGAGGAAAGCGCTGCGACCGGTCGGCCGGCAGGGTCCGCCCGCTGGCGTTGACGTCCTGCGTGGAATCTTCCGGGGTAACGCCCGGCGTAAGCTCGACCCGACGGGAGATGAACGACGGAATCTCGTGGACGCCGACGATCTCCTGTCCGCTCACGAACCGCGCGCTCTGGTCGGCGATCGCCGCGACCGATGCCGCAACGAGCGCGGCAACGGCCGCGACGTGAAGCACTAGCCGGAGCGTCGTCGTCGCCGGCCGGCTGCGTGGCGCCGGTTGCCGTTCGCGGCTCGCGCGCGCTCCATCGTCGGTCGCGGCAGCAAGCCGCGGCGCTCTCGCAATCAAAAGCTGTTCCATGTCCTGGTACCTCTGTCTCCGGTCGGATCGATGCGGTGCCCCCGACCACGCTTCCAGTCTCGACCCCGCGCGCTACCGGTCGCCTTCGGCGGGGTGGCCGGACGTTGCAGCCGTAACCGCTGCGGGCACGCTCTGCTAAGGTGCCTGTGTCCCGTGCAGGACGGCGGGACTTGGCCGGATCGGTTTCGGATCAGGAGACGGCGATGACCACCCACTCGAAGCTCGCGTCGTCGGACCGCGCGCGGTCGGCGGCGGACGATCACATCGAGCTCGCGCTCGATCGCGCGCTCGAGGCGACCTTTCCGGCGAGCGACGCAATCGCGCTCACGCTCGGCCGGGATTTCCCGCCGGCGCTCCACGCCGGCCGCCCGATCGCCGGCCGGTCAGCCGCGGCCGCGCCTCATCCCCGGCTCGCGCCGCCCCGGTCCCGCTAGGAGGACGAGAGCGGGCTGCACACGGGCGGCCCACGTCTCGCGCGGGCGAGCTCGCCGCTCGCCCGCCGCGAGACCGTGCCGCCGGTCACGGCGAACGCTTACGGGTTGAAGGGATAAGCGGGGGCGTTGTCGTTGTGCTTCGCCCAGTAGTCGTCGAGCCTTTGCTGCTCCGACTGCCGCTGGACCTCCGTCGCCTGCTGCTGCACGTTGCGATCCGCAGCGGGTCGTGCGGGCGAGCGCATGTCCTGCGCAAGGACGGCCGGGGAAGCGACGACGACGCCGAGGAGCGCCGCAATGATGGTGCGTTTGATCATCGTTCAATCTCCAATAAGTTGAGTTGTGCTGCCGTCGACCGCCCGGAGAGCCGGTAGCCGACGCGGCGCAGTCTCGGCCGCGCCGGCTGCGGCAGCGTTTCAGGAGCGCGGAAACGTATTACGGATGGAACGGCGAGCAGCGCGCTTCGACCGGCTCCGCGCGCGGTGCGCCGTTACGCCTCCAGCGCGCGCTCGGCGTTCAGTGCGCAAGCTGGAAACGCTCGAAGCGGTGCAAGGCCTCTTCGATCCGCTGCCTGTGCGACCGGCGCGAGCGGTTGGCGATCCAGGTCCACTGCTGTACCCGCAGCCTCTGCCGCTCGCGATCGGTCTTGAGATCCACCGCGGCGACGATCGCGTCCCCGACGAGCACCGGCTGCGCGAAGTAGCCGAACAGCCGCTGCTGCTTGGGGACGTAGGCCTCGAAGCGGTGCTCGTAGTCGAAGAAGAGCTGCAGCCGCTTGCGCTGGTGGATGAGCGGGTCGAAGGGCGACAGGATGTGGACCAGCCCTTCGGCGCGATCAACGGTGGTCTCGAGCGCCTCCGGCCGCGCCCAGTGCTCCAGCTTCCCCGCCCCCTCGAGCTCGACGGGCACCAGCTCGCTCCGCCGCACTCTCGTCTCGATCAGTCGCCGCATCGCCGGCTTGCGCCGCGGTTCGGGATAGCAGGCCGAATCGAGGCTCACGATGCCCTGCGATCGCAGGGCACGGTCGAGCAGATAGTCGAGAACCGCTCCCTCCGACGCGGGCTTCGGCGGCCGTCGCCACCCGAAGTGCCGGCCCATGAGCTCGTACGTTTTCAGCATGCCGGTGCGCTGGCTCACGGTCACGAGGCCCCTGTAGAAGGCGAGCTGCAGCGCCCGCTTTGACGGCTTGCGGCTCGCCCACGCGTGCTCCTTCTCCACCAGGACGTCGTCGTCGATGTCCCGGATCGTCAGGGCGCCCTGCCGGCGGATGCGGGTCAGCACCTTGCGCACGTCGTCCTGCCGCACGGGGGCGAACCAGGCGCTCCGGCGCTGCCAGTCGCGCTGCATGGCACCGACGTAGAACCGCATGTCCCGCGTCGGCAGGTATGACAGCGCATGCGTCCAGTACTCGAACACCGTCTTGTCGACGGTCTGCGCCTGGTGCAGATGGTCCCGTCGGTACCCGGGGATCCGCGTAAAGAGGATCTGGTGGTGGCAGCGTTCGATCACGTTGATGGTGTCGATCTGCACGTAGCCCAGGTGCTCCACCGCGGCGCGCGTTGCCTCGGGGCCGTCGCCGAACGGCGCGTACTCGTCGAGCCTTTGGGCGCGCAGCCAGATGCGTTTGGCGTCGGCCTTGCCGAGCCGGAAGGTCTTTTTGGCCGTGCTGGACATGAAGCGGGCGCAAGTGTAGCCCGGGCCCCGACGCGAGGGTGCACGAGCAGAGGTTTCAGCTGTAATGCGTCGGCGCCGGCCGGAAACCGCGGCGCAGCCGGTGCCGACGATCATCGCCCGATGGCCACGATCGACCTGCACCGCGGAAGGATCATCCGCCTGCGCGGGCGTCGCGGCACTACGGTCACCGCCCGCGCGGGTGCGGTATGGATCACCGAGCAGGACAGCCCGCGCGACGTGGTGCTGACGTCCGGCGAGAGCTTCACGCTCGCGCGCCCCGGACTCGCCCTCATCCAAGCGTTCCGGGACGCCTCGATTTCCGTCGACCCGGCGCGAAGGGCCTGATGGGAGCGCGAACCGTGCGGCACGACCGCGGACGAGTGCGAAAGGAAACCAGGATGGACTTCGAAGCACGAGAAGCCGTAATGGCGCGGGTGAGACGTGCCCGGGCCGAGGCGATAGCCGCGCTCGCAGCCGCCGCAGTGCGGGCGCTCCGTGCGCGACGGCTCAAGCTGCAGCGCGCGTGGATGGCGCTGCGCACGCGCACCGCGCCGCACCGTTGAGCGATCGCCGCGGCCCCACAGGAGGACTCGACCAATGACTCGCAGTCACGTCGTGGCGGCAACCCTCGCCGCGCTACTCGCGCTGGCAGCCGGCGCGTTCTACCTGCGCTCCTCCAGCGCCGACACCCGGCCCGCCGCGGCGCCTCCGGCCGCCACCCCCGTGCCGGTCGCCACCGTCGCGCGGAGCGAGGTAACCCTCTGGGACGAGTTCTCCGGCCGCCTCGAGGCGGTGGAGCGGGTCGACATCCGCTCGCGGGTCGCGGGCGCCGTGCAATCGGCGCACTTCGTCGAGGGCGCGCTGGTGAAGCGCGGCGACCTCCTGGTGACGATCGACCCGGCGCCGTACGCAGCGGAGGTCGACCGCGCGCAGGCCCAGGTGGTTGCGGCGCAGGCGCGCCTCAGCTACGCGAAGATCGAACGCGAGCGCGCGCAGCGGCTGTGGGAAGAGCGCTTCATCGCGCGGACCCAGGTCGACAACCGCGTGAACGCCGAGCAGGAAGCCGAGGCGAACGTGCGCGCCGCCCAGGCTGCGCTGCAGTCGGCGCGCCTCAACCTCGGTTACACCGAAGTGCGGGCGCCGGTGTCGGGCCGCGTCGGCAAGCTCGAGATCACCGTCGGCAACCTCGTCGCCGCCGGCCCGGAGGCGCCGGTGCTGACCAGGCTCGTCTCGGTCGACCCGATCTACGCGAGCTTCGAGGCCGACGAGCTGGTGGTCGCGCGCGCCCTGAAGGAGACGCCGCGTGCGCAGTTGCGCGAGATCCCGGTCGAAATCGAGACGGTCACGAACGGCGGCACGCACGCGCGCGGGCGCCTGCAGCTCATCGACAACCAGGTCGACACCCGTAGCGGCACGGTGCGCGTGCGGGCGGTGCTCGACAACAGGGACGGCGGCCTGATCCCCGGCCAGTTCGTGAAGGTGCGCATGGGCCGCGCCAGGACCGAGCAGGCGCTGCTCGTCAGCGAGCGCGCGGTCGGCACCGACCAGAGCAAGCGGTTCGTGCTGGTCGTCGGGCCGGACGACAAGGCCGTCTACCGCGAGATCACGCTCGGCGGCACCGCGAACGGCCAGCGCATCGTCGCCTCGGGCCTCGAGGCCGGCGAGCGCATCGTGGTGAACGGCCTGCAGCGCGTGCGGCCCGGCGCGCTGATCGCGCCGCAGCCCGCGGAGACCGCGGCGACCCGGCCCGCGGCGGCGTCGTGAACCTGTCCCGGTTCTTCATCGACCGCCCGATCTTCGCGGGCGTGCTGTCGGTCCTGATCTTGCTCGGCGGGCTGATTTCGCTCGGCCTGCTGCCGATCTCCGAGTATCCCGAGGTGGCGCCGCCGTCGGTCGTGGTGCGCGCCACCTATCCCGGCGCGAGCCCCAGGGTGATCGCCGAGACGGTCGCCACGCCGATCGAGGAGTCGATCAACGGCGTCGAGAACATGCTCTACATGTCGAGCCAGGCGACCACCGACGGACGCATGACCCTCACGGTCACCTTCAAGATCGGCACCAACCCGGACCTCGCGCAGCAGCTGGTGCAGAACCGGGTCCAGCAGGCCGAGCCGCGCCTGCCCGAGGAAGTGCGCCGCCTCGGCGTCACCACGGTGAAGAGCGCGGTCGACCTCACGATGGTGGTGCACCTCGTGTCGCCGACCGAGCGCTATGACATGACGTATCTCCGCAACTACGGGGTGCTCAACGTCAAGGATCGGCTGGCGCGCATCGCGGGCGTGGGCCAGGTGCTGATGTGGGGCAGCGGCGACTACTCGATGCGCGTGTGGCTCGATCCGCGCAAGGTCGCCGAGCGCAATCTCTCGGCCGGCGACGTGGTGCGCGCCATCCGCGGCGAGAACGTGCAGGCCGCGGCCGGCGTGATCGGCGCGGCGCCCGGTTCCGACCGCGTCGATCTGCAGCTCTCGGTCAACGCGCAGGGCCGCCTGCAGAGCGAGGAGGAGTTCGGCGGCATCATCGTCCAGACCGAGGCCGGCGGCGCGGTCACGCGGCTGCGCGACATCGGGCGCATCGAGCTCGGCGCTGCCGAGTACGCGCTGCGCTCGCTGCTCGACAACAAGCCCGCGGTCGCGATCGGCGTCTTCGCCGCGCCCGACTCGAACGCCATCCAGATCTCGGACAACGTGCGCCGCACCATGGCGGAGATCAAGCGGACGATGCCCGGAGGCGTGGACTACGAGATCGTCTACGACCCGACGCAGTTCGTGCGCGCCTCGATCAAGGCGGTGGTGCGGACGCTCCTCGAGGCCACGGCTCTCGTGGTGCTGGTGGTGATCCTGTTCCTCCAGACCTGGCGCGCCTCGATCATCCCGCTCGTCGCGGTGCCGGTGTCGATCGTCGGCACCTTTTCGCTGCTGTACCTCTTCGGTTACTCGATCAACGCGTTGAGCCTGTTCGGATTGGTGCTCGCGATCGGGATCGTGGTCGACGACGCGATCGTGGTCGTGGAGAACGTCGAGCGCAACATCGCCGACGGCCTCTCCCCCCGCGAGGCGACCTACCAGGCGATGAAGGAGGTCACCAACCCGATCATCGCCATTGCGCTGGTGCTCGTGGCGGTGTTCGTGCCGCTCGCCTTCATAAGCGGCCTGTCCGGCCAGTTCTACAAGCAGTTCGCGATGACCATCGCGATCTCGACCGTGATCTCGGCGGTCAACTCGCTCACGCTCTCGCCGGCGCTCGCGGCGATGCTGCTCAGGCCTCACGAGAAGCGGAAGAACTGGTTCTTTCGCGGCTTCAACGGCTTGTTCGGCGCTGCGAGCGCGGCCTACGGTCGCGGCGTCGGTGGCGTGCTTTCACGCAAGGCGCTGATGCTGGGCGTGTACGTCGCGCTGCTCGCCGTCACCGGGCTCCTGTTCCGCGCGGTGCCGGGCGGCTTCATGCCGCAGCAGGACAAGCAGTACCTCATCGGCTTCGCCCAGCTCCCCGACGGCGCGACGCTCGACCGCACCGAGGACGTGATGCGGCGCATGGGGGAGATCATGATGAAGCAGCCCGGGGTGGAGAACGCGGTCGGCTTCCCGGGCCTGTCGATCAACGGCTTCACCAACAGCTCGAACGCCGGCATCGTGTTCGCCACGCTCAAGCCGTTCGGCGAGCGGAAGCAGCCCGGCCTGAGCGGCGGCGCGATCGCGGGCGAGCTCAACCGGCAGTTCGCGGCGATCCAGGACGCCTTCATCGTCATCTTCCCGCCGCCGCCGGTGCCGGGCCTCGGCCAGACCGGGGGCTTCAAGGTGTACCTCGAGGACCGGGTGTCGCTCGGCTACGAGGCGCTCGACCAGGCGACGAAGCGCTTCCTCGCGAAGGCCTCCCAGGCGCCCGAGCTAACGGGCCTGCTCTCGACCTACCAGGTGAACGTGCCGCAGCTCTACGCCGACGTCGACCGCACCAAGGCGCGGCAGCTCGGCGTGCCGGTGACCGAAGTGTTCGACACGATGCAGATCTATCTGGGCAGCCTGTACGTGAACGACTTCAACAAGTTCGGGCGCACCTACTCGGTGCGCGTGCAGGCCGACGCGCCGTACCGCGCGCGCGCGGAGGACATCGGGCTTCTCAAAGTGCGCTCGAACACCGGCCAGATGATTCCGCTCTCCGCGCTCATGGACGTGCGCCCGGCGGCGGGACCCGAGCGCGCGATGCGGTACAACGGCTTCCTCGCCGCCGACGTCAGCGGGCGCCCCGCGCCGGGCTACTCCTCGGGCCAGGCGCAGGACGCGGTCGAGCGCATCGCCGCCGAGACCCTGCCCCCGGGTTTCGGCTACGAGTGGACCGAGATCACCTACCAGGAGATCCTCTCCGGCGACTCGGCGAGCTGGGTCTATCCGCTCGCCATATTGCTGGTGTTCCTGGTGCTCGCCGCGCTCTACGAGAGCCTCGCGCTACCGATCGCGATCATCCTCATCGTGCCGCTCTCCCTCGGCGCCGCGCTCACCGGGGTCTGGCTCACGAATGGCGACAACAACATCTTCACGCAGATCGGCTTCATGGTGCTGGTCGGGGTCGCGGCGAAGAACGCGATCCTGATCGTGGAGTTCGCGCGCGAGCTGGAGTTCGCCGGCAAGACGCCGGTGCAGGCGGCGATCGAGGCGAGCCGGCTGCGCCTCAGGCCGATCATCATGACCTCGATCGCCTTCATCATGGGCGTGGTGCCGCTCGCCTTCTCGGTCGGGGCCGGCGCGGAGATGCGCCAGGCGATGGGCGTGGCGGTGTTCGCCGGGATGATCGGCGTGACCGCGTTCGGCATCTTCCTCACCCCGGTGTTCTACGTGCTGCTGCGGGCACTGAGCGGGAACCGGCCGCTCAAGCGCCACGGCGAGGTTCCGCACGACGTCGAAGCGTTCGCGGGTGGCGGCGGGGCGAAGCCGGTTCTCGCGGCGCCGATCCGGAAGGACGCGGGGTAAGAGGGGTTCAGACGATGAGGTCCTCTGCTCCGCTGGAAGACCGGGCCGGGTCAGTAGACGGTTTCGACCGGCACCCCGAAGCTGTATCCGACGCGGCGCTCGGTGACGACATAGCGCGGTTGCCGCGGATCCTTCTCGATCTTCCGGCGCAGCCGCATGATCTGCACGTCGACCGAGCGGTTGAAGACCTCGTCGTTGTGCAGCCGGGAGAGATCGAGGAGCTGGTCGCGCGTGAGGATGCGCTGCGCGGCGCCGAGCAGGACGACGAGCAGGCTGAACTCGCCGTTGCTGAGCACGACCGTGCGCCCGTCGGGCGCCGTGAGGCGCCGCGTGTTCAGGTTGAGCTCCCAGCCGTCGAAGCGGTAGGCACGGACGCCCTCGGGGCGCCCCTGGTGGACCTCGACGCGGCGGCGGCGGAGCACCGTGCGGATGCGGGCGAGCAGCTCGCGCGGGCTGAAGGGCTTGGTGAGGTAATCGTCGGCGCCGAGCTCGAGGCCCATCACCCGGTCGGCCTCCTCGCGGCGCCCGGTGAGCATGATGATCGGGATCGCCGACTCGTCCCGCAGGTTGCGCGCCAGCACCATGCCGTCCTCGGTCTGCAGCTTCAGGTCGAGGACGACCAGGTCGACCACCTGCTCCGTGAGCACCGTCTGCATCGCGCGCCCGTCGGCGACGGCGGTGACGCGGAACGCGTTTTGCTCCAGGTAGTCGGAGATCAGCTCGCGGATGACCGGATCGTCGTCCACCGCGAGCACGTGCGGCAGGGCTGCCTGGTGGAACGTCTGCGCCCGGGCCCTCATGGTCGTGAAATCGCTCATGTCGACGCGGAGTCTAGACACCGGCTTCCACGCGCGGTTACAGGTGTAACCTTGCCGCGTCGGGGTAGGTAAGTTACACGTAATGGCATTGCCGAGGAACGGGCACTTGAGCAAGGGACGCGACCCCCCGGGCGAGATCCTCGTCATCGACGATGACGCGATCCTGCGCGACCTGGTCGCCGACTGGCTCGAAGGCGCCGGCTACCGGGTGCAGAAGGCCGAGAACTGCAGTTGCGCGGTCGGCGCCGCAATGACGCGCCAGGCCCCGGCCCTCATCGTGACCGACATGTTCATGCCGGGCGCCTGCGGCGCCGAGGCGATCGCCGAGCTGAAGCAGGCGCACCCCGGCATCGCGCTCATCGCGGTGTCCGGCCACTTCAGCTCGGGGCAGGGCCTCAGCGCGCAGGCGGCGATTTCGGCCGGCGCCGATCGCGCCTTCGCCAAGCCCGTCAAACGGGCGGACCTGCTCCGCGCGGTCGCCGAGCTGCTCGGTCCCCCCGCCCGGTAGCGCCCCATGCCGGGGGCACGCGCTCGCTCGGCACTCGCATGGCTCCCGCTCGGCCGGACGCTCGTCGCGATCGGCGTGGTGCTCGTCGTCATCAACGTCGCCGCGGCGGTGTGGGACGTGCGCACGGCTTACAACCGCGTCGAGCGGCGCGCACAGCGCGACCTCGGCAACATGACGCAGGTGCTCGCCGAGCAGACCGCGGCCTCGCTCGAGGCGGTCGACGTCGTCCTGCGCGACATGGTGCGCGCCGTCGGCGTGCGAACGGTGGTCGAGGACATGCCCCGGCTGCGCGACGAGCTCGCCCACGTGCCGACGATCGCCGCCCTGCTGGTGCTCGATGCGCAGGGCCGCGTGCTCGCGCGCACCGGCGAGACCCCGGCGATCGACGCCGACCCCGCCGGGCATCCGTTCTTCACCGCGCACCGCGACGGCGGCACGGACGGGCTGCACCTGAGCGAGCCCTATCGCGAGGGCACCGAGGGGGACCAGTGGCGCTTCCTGCTGTCGCGGCGCCTGAACGGCCCGGGCGGCAGGTTCGGCGGCGTGGTGGCGGCGGCGATCGAGGTCGAGGGCTTCGACCGGCTCTACCGCAGCATCGACCTCGGCGCGGGGAGCTTCATCGCGTTGCTGTCCCAGGGCGGGAGGTTCATGAGCCGGGTCCCGGCGCCCGCCGGGATCCGCGGACGACAGATTCCCGAGGGCCGCGCGGTCGCCGGCGTGCGCGAGCAGGGCCGTTTCGAGGGCTGGTCGACGAGCCCGGTCACCAACGAACCGGTGCTGATCTCGGCCCTGGCCGTGCGCGGCTTTCCGCTGCTCGTCGCGAGCGGCAGCAGCGAGCGTGCCGTGCTCGCGCCCTGGCGGGACGAAGCCTGGCAGGTCTTCGACCGCACGCTCCTCACGTCGGTCGCCATGCTCGGGCTGATCGGGTTCGCCGCCTGGGGCCTCGCGCGGCGCGAACAGGCGCTCGCCAGCAAGGGGAAGCTCTACCAGGCCATGATCGAGCACAGCTCGGACGCGCTGATCCTCACCCGCCCGCTGACCGACGGCATCCTGTACGCGAGCCCGGCGATCGAGCGCGTGCTCGGGTACACCATCGACGATCTGCGCGGCCGGGAGGTCATGGACCTCATCCACCCCGACCAGCGGGACGCCGCGATCAGCATGCGCGCCGAGCTGCTGCGCTCGCCGGGCAAGGTGTCGGTCGACGAGGCAAAGGTGCTGCACAAGGACGGCTCCTGGCGCTGGATCGAGCTCACCCGCAGCAACCTGCTCGACGAACCGAGCGTGCGGGCGGTGGTGATGAACTTCCGCGACGTCACCGAGCGCAAGCAGGCCGAGGCCGAGCGCGCGCGCCTCGAGCAGCGGCTGCGGCAGGCGGAGAAGATGGAGGCCGTCGGGCGCCTCGCCGGCGGCATCGCCCACGACTTCAACAACATCCTCGGCGGCATCCTCGGCTACGCGGAGCTCCTCGCCGAGAACGCCCCGGCCGGCTCGCCGCTGAAGCGCTACGCGGACAACGTCCTCACCGGCGCGAATCGCGCCGGCAGCCTGGTGGAGCAGATCCTCTCCTACAGCCGCAGCCAGCGCGGCAAGCGGGTACCGGTCGACTTCGCCGCCGTCGTGGCCGAAACGCTGGAGCTCGTGCGCGGCTCGCTGCCCCACGGCATCCGGCTCGTGACCGAGTTGCCGGCGGCGCCGCTCCACGTCGTCGGCGACCCGACCCAGCTCCACCAGGTGACGATGAACCTGTGCACCAACGCCATTCACGCGATGGGTGAGAGCGGAGCGCTGCGCGTCAAGCTCGAGCAGGTGGAGGTGCCGGTCGAGCGCGCGCTTGTCCACACGACGCTGCACGCGGGGGTGTACGCCTACCTGACGGTCGAGGACAGCGGCAGCGGCATGGACGAGGCGACGCTCGCGCGCGTCTTCGAGCCGTTCTTCACCACCAAGGAGGTCGGCAAGGGCACCGGGCTCGGCCTGTCGCTCGTCTACGGCATCGTCGTCGACTCGGGAGGCGGGATCGACGTCACGAGCGCCCCGGGGTCCGGCAGCCGCTTCGCGATCTACCTGCCGCGCGTCGAGGCGCCCGCCATCGCCGCGGACGATCCCGCCGCCCCGATCGCGCGCGGCAACGGCGAGCGCGTGCTGGTGGTCGACGACGAGGAAGCGCTCGTCGCGGTCGCCTCCGAAGTCCTGACGCGGATCGGCTACGATCCGGTGGGCTGCGCCGACGGCGCCGCCGCCCTCGCCGCCTTCGAGGCCGCGACCGGGCGCATCGACGCGGTCATCGCCGACGAGGTGATGCCCGGGCTCACCGGGACGCAGCTCGCCAGGGTGCTGCGCAAGCGCCGCCCCGACCTGCCGATCGTCCTCGTGAGCGGCTACACCGGGCCGATGCTGACCGAACGTGCCCTCGGCGTGGGCATCACCGAGATCCTCAAGAAGCCCGTCCAGTCGCGCGAGATCGCCGGCGCGCTCGCGCGCGTGCTGAGGCGCGGCTGAGGCCGTGTACGGGTAAGCGGGCATGTCCCTGGTCGATCGACGGGGGGCGAAATCGACAAAGCCCGTTGGACGCCCCCTCCGGGGGCGGAGCGCTCACCAGGCGCGCCGGTCCCCGTGGGAACCGGGCGCCGGGGCAAGGAGGTAACCATCGTGCGATACCTGATCCTGTGCTGCTTCAACGAGGATCGCTGGAACGGCATCGCGGAATCCGAACGGGCCGAGATCATGCGCGACTACGCCGCGTGGGTCGAGGGCACGGTGGCGAGCGGCCAGCACCGCGCGACGGTCAAACTGCAGCCGGTCGCCGCCGCGAAGACGATCCGCATGCGGAGCGGCAAGACGGTGGTCACGGACGGCCCGTTCGCGGAGACCAAGGAGCAGCTGGGCGGCTATCACGTGCTCGAGTGCGAGAGCCTCGAGCAGGCGCTCGCGGCCGCGCGGCAGATCCCGCCGCTGCGCGCCGGCGGCACCGTCGAAGTACGCCCGCTCGATACGTCGGCGTCCGTGGGGCCCGCGCGCTAGGTCTCGTCGCGAGCGCCTCAATGGCTCAGCCCGAGCGCGAGGCCCCGGGCGATGAGCGCCAGCCCGAACGCGATGCCGGGCGGGAACCACGAGGTGACGCTTGCGACGAGCGCAATGGCGCCGATCAGCGCGACGACCATCGGAACGATGCCGGGCGGGCGGACCTGTGAGCCATTGCGGCAGGCTGCGCGCCGCCCGTTAGCATCCGATGTCATGGGCGCGGCACTTTGTTGCAGACGCAAGCGGACGCGTAGCGCTGAACGACGATGTCTGCCGCGCGAGTCGCGCGGATCGCGCACGAACACCGAACCGTGGCCATCGACCTCGGCGAGGGTGGATCGCCGTCCTCAGCCGCTCTCGAGCCGACCGCGGCGATCGCGCGCTCCACGTCCTCCCAGGAGCCGGTCGCCGCGAGCTGGGGCGCCTGCTCCGGCGCCGACCAGCGCAGCGGAACGGCGTGCCCGATCCATACGCCCTCCTCCACGTGGAATCCAAGGGCTCGACGTCGCCGTCCGCATCGCGCACCTGCCCGATTCGTCGCTGCGCGCGGTCCAGGTCGGGTCGGTGCGGCGGGTGGTCTGCGGGTCGCCGGACTACCTCGCCGCGCGCGGCGCGCCGCGAACCCCGGCCGACCTGTCGCAGCACGACGCGCTGGCGTTCTCGCTCGGCGCCACGCCGGAGGAATGGTCGTTCGCCACGGGCGAGTCGCTCGGCCCGCCGACCCGGCTCATCGTCAACAGCAACGGCGTCGCGATCGCGGTGGCCGTCGCGGGTCGAGGCCTCGCGAGAGTGCTGTCGTACCAGATCGCGCCGGAGCTGCGCGCGGGCAAGCTCCAGGTCGTGCTCGCGGCGTTCGAGCCGCCGCCGATCCCGATCAGCATCGTCTACGCCGAGGGCCGGCGCGCGGCGGCCAAGGTGCGCGCGTTCGTCGATTTCGCAGTCGCGCGGCTGCGGGCCGACAGGTCGCGAACTGAATGCCGTGGTGACGGCCGGAGGAGGCTTGCGGCACTTCAGGTCCCGCCGATGAGCGAGGAGGTATTCCCGTTTCTTATTCGATCTTCACATTCGCGCTCTTCACCGCATCGCGCCATTTCGCCATCTCGCTCTGGATGAATGCGCCGAATTCCCTGGCGTTCATCGGCGTGACGAGGGTGCCCATGTCGGCGAGGCGCTTGCGGACTTCGGCCTGGGCGACGGTTTCGGCGAGGGTCTTCTCCAGCCGGCCGATGACCGCCGGCGGGGTGCCGGCCGGGGCCATCAGGCCGAACCAGTACGCGGCGTCCAGCGGGTAGCCGGCTTCCGCGGTGGTGGGCACGTTGGGAAGGGGCTCGAGGCGGTGGCTCCACGCCACCGCTAGCGGCGTGAGCCTGCCGGCATCGATGTGCGCCTTGCTGACCACGAGCGAGGTCATCATGACGTTGATGTGCCCGCCCGTCAGATCGGCGAGGGCGGGTGCGCCACCCTTGTAGGGGACGTGCGTCATCTCGACGCCCGCGGCTCGCGCGAAGAGCGCGGTGCTGAGATGCGGCAGGCTGCCGGGCCCGACCGAGCCGTAGGTGAGGCCGCCGTTCTTCGCCTTCGCCATCTCCACCAGGTCCTTGATCGACTTCAGGCCCAGCCCCGGGTAGGCGCAGAACACGAGCGGCGTGCTGCCCACGAACCCGATCGGCGCGAAATCCCTGACGCTGTCGTACGGCACCTCCTTGAGGATGTAGGGATTGAGCGCGTGGTTGTCGTTGATCATCATCAGCGTGTAGCCGTCGGGCGCCGACTTGGCGAGCGCGCCCGTGGCGAGCAGGCCGCCCGCGCCGGGACGCGCATCGATGATGAACGGCTGGCCGAGCTGCGCTGCCATCCGCTCGCCGACGATGCGCGATACGGTGTCGAGCAGCCCGCCCGGCGGGAAGCCGATGAGCAGCTTGACCGGCTTGTTCGGGTAGCTGTCCTGCGCGCGGCCGTCGGCGGCGACGCCGAGGGCGAGCGTGAACGCCGCGCAGGCGGCGACGATCGATGGGGTTTTCATTTGTGCCTCCTCCTCGCACCGTGAGAGGAGCAGAGTGTTGCCTAGGAGCGTGCGCACGATCAAGCGGCTCTCGAAGGCTGTTTTCTACGGCCTGGTACTGGGCGTCGGACCTCTGTGGGGGCGGGGCAAAGAAAAGCGGCGCCGGATATGGGCGCCGCCAAGAGTCCCGCCTGAGGAGGAGGGAGAGAGCGGGACCGGGGGATCAGTCCCGCGCAGCGTACGCGCGACCGGTTTCCGCAATTTGTCGATCGTGTAACGCTTGTGTAATCGCGCCCGGTCGCGGTCGCCGGCCCGGCGCGGGGAGCCTTCTGCCTCCGGGGAGCGTGCGCTCCGCTCCAGGATTGCCTGATCCATCGGTTTCCCTCTGCTCGTTGTGCGACGCGTCTGCGATCTCGCGCACTGCCTGTTGACGGGCGCGCTGCCCAACGCGTTCGAGCTTGCCTCGGGTCAGCGGTACTGCACCTCCCGACGGGCCATGTAGAGCGCGAAGAGTTCGGGATTCAGACGCCGCAACCG
>Ga0187894_10003909_pt1 | contig 16355 bp, 17 predicted proteins | sample GBC1701081metaG_FD_136650 | JGI IMG/M metagenome (GOLD analysis project Ga0187894, IMG submission 136650) | White microbial mat communities from a lava cave in the Kipuka Kanohina Cave System on the Island of Hawaii, USA - GBC170108-1 metaG ... | reverse complement strand
GGGCGCGACAGGAAGGCCGGCGTGAAATCGCCGAAGCCCACCACCGGCGGGCCGTCGTCGCGGTCCCAGCCGCGGTCGCGGCGTCGGTCGCGGCCGTGATGGCGCTCGCGGTTGCGGTCCTCGCGCGGGCGTTCCTCGTCGCGGTCGCGTCGGTGATCGCGCCCGTGATGCTCGCGGCCACGGTCCTCGCGCGGGCGATCGCCGTGTGCGCGTTCCTCGTGGCGGCGCTCGTCGCGGTCTCGGCGACGTGGGCCGCGATGTTCCTCGGCCGGCGCTTCGCGCGGCTCGGGCGCCGCCTGCACCGGTGGCTGGAGATCGTCGACGCCGTCGCGATCGGCGTCGCGCTGCGGTCGCTTGCCGCGGTCCCCCTGGTGATCGCCACGACGGCGACGGTTGCGGCCACGTTCACCGCTGCGACCTTCGCCTGTGCGGCTTTCCTCGGTCTGCGGGGCCGTGGCGGCCGCCTCGGGCGGTGGCTGCAGATCGTCGGCGCCATCCCTGTCGGAGTCGCGGAATTGCCGCGGCGGCGCGTCGCGCTCGCGCCTGGGGCGGTCGCGGCCGCCCCGGCCGCGGCGGCGCCGGCGGTCGTCACCTTCCAGGTCGAGTTCGGCAGCATCTATGTCCGGCACCGCGATACGGGGGATTTCCAGACCGGTGATCCGTTCGATCGCCGCGACCAGCTTGCCATCGTCGGGTGACGCCAATGTGAAGGCCGCTCCGCTCTTGCCGGCACGGCCGGTCCGGCCGATGCGATGCACATAGTCCTCGGGCTGGAACGGCACGTCGAAGTTGAAGACGTGGCTCATGTCGTCGATGTCCAGCCCGCGGGCCGCCACGTCGGAACAGACCAGCAGCCTGATTTCGCCGAGCTTGAAGCGCTCCAGGGTCTCCATGCGCACCGGCTGGCTCATGTCGCCGTGCAGGGCGCCGACGTTGAAGCCGTGCCGCGCCAGCGACTTGTAGAGGATGTCCACATCTTTTTTGCGGTTGCAGAAGATCAGGGCGTTCTTGACGTCCTGGCTGCGGATCAGCCGGCGCAGCGCCTCGCGCTTCTCGGCCTCGGGCACGATGGCCAGGCCCTGGATGATGTTGACCGCCGCCGTCGCCGGGCGCGTGACGCTGATCTCCTTGGGATTCATCAGGAAAGCGTCGGCCAGGCGCCGGATCTCCGGCGGCATGGTGGCCGAGAAGAACAGCGTCTGGCGCATCTGGGAGACCAGCGCCACGATGCGCTCGACGTCGGGGATGAAACCCATGTCGAGCATGCGGTCAGCCTCGTCGATGACGAGGATCTTGACGTCGTTGAGCAGCACCTTGCCGCGCTCGAAATGGTCGAGCAGCCGGCCCGGGGTGGCGATCAGCACGTCGACGCCGCGGTCCAGCACCTTCTCCTGGTCGTCGAACGACATGCCGCCGATCAGCAGCGCCATGGAGAGCTTGTGGTACTTGCCGTAGGTCTCGAAGCTCTCGGCCACCTGGGCCGCCAGCTCGCGGGTCGGCTCGAGGATCAGCGACCGCGGCATGCGCGCCTTGGCCCGGCCTGAGGCCAGGATCTCGATCATCGGCAGGGTGAAGCCGGCGGTCTTGCCGGTGCCGGTCTGGGCACAACCCAGAACGTCCCGACCCATCAGGACGTAGGGGATGGCCTGTTCCTGGATCGGGGTGGGCGTCGCATAGCCTGCGTCGGCGACCGCTTTCAAGACATCGGGGCCAAGCCCCAGCAAATCAAAACCCATTGATATTCCAAGCTATTTCCGCAGGGCCCCAGCCTCTGGCGGCGCGGTCAGGCGTCATTTGGGGGTACGGCCGACCGTCTGTTCGCGAACGGTGCGCATATTAGGCACCGCGGTTCGCATGTCAATGCGACGAGACGCGACCGTGGCATGCGGGCACGGCGTTCCCTGCCTGTGCCTTGGGCATGATGACGACCGGGTGACACGGGTTGCTGGCCGGCGGCCGATACGCCTAAGGTGGCAGCGCTGGAGGGCCGCATGCTGATCGAGCGCGATAAAACTCAAGTATTGGTGATCGACGAGCAGGAAAAGCTGCTGCCGGCCATGCACGAGGCCGAGCGGGTGATCGACCGCACCGCCATCCTCCTGCGGGTGGCGCGTACCCTGAAACTGCCGACGACCTTGACGGAGCAGTATCCGCAGGGCCTCGGCCCGACGGTGCCGCAGCTCCTGGAACTGATCCCCTCGCGTGAGCACGTCTTCGCCAAGACGCAATTCTCGGCGGCGGCACATCCCCAGGTGGCGGCACGCCTGGAGGAAGTGCGCCGGCCGCAGGTGGTGATCGCCGGCGTCGAGGCGCATGTCTGTGTCGCCCAGACGGCAAGCATGCTGCGCGCCAGGGGGCACGACGTGTTCCTGGTGGCCGACGCCATCTCTTCCCGCCGGAGCGACAGCGTCACCCTGGCCTTCGACAGGCTGCGGCCGCTGGGCGTGTGGATCGTGAACGTCGAGCAGGTGCTGTTCGAATGCCTGGGCGAGGCCGGCACGCCGGAATTCCGCGAGCTCAGCAAGCTGATCCGGTAGACGGAACTGTCGTGGCGGATCGTCCGGCACTGGTGCTCTGCCCGGGCGTGCTCAACGACGGCCGGGTGTTTGCGCCGCAGGTCGCCGGGCTGGGGGACCGTGCCGACATCGTGGTAGCGGATGTCGCCGCGCGCGACTCCCTTGTCGACATGGCGGCCGAGGCGTTGGCACGTGCCCCACGAACCTTCGCGCTGCTCGGATTCTCGATGGGCGGCTACGTTGCGCTCGAGATCCTGCGACAGGCGCCGGCGCGGGTGACGCGGCTGGCGTTGCTCGACACCAGCGCGCGGCCCGATACGCCGGCGCAGTCGGCGATGCGCCAGGCCTTGCTGCAGCTGGCGCGGACCGGGACGTTCAAGGGTGTGACGCCCAGGCTGTTGCCGCGGCTGGTGCATCCGGCACGGCTCGACGATGCGACAGTAACGGGACCGATCTTCGCCATGGCGGCCGACATCGGGCGCGACGGCTTCCTGCGTCAACAGGTCGCGATCATGGCGCGGCCGGACAATCGACCGCTGCTGCCGTCCATTCACATCCCGACGCTGGTGCTGTGCGGACGGGACGACCAGCTCACGCCGCCGGAATTGTCGGAGGAGATCGCCGCCGCGGTGCCGGGCGCATGGCTCGTTCTCATCGACGCATGCGGCCACATGTCGACGCTCGAGCAGCCGTCGGCCGTCACGGCGGCGCTGGAGGAATGGCTGTTCGGTAAGGGCTATAGCCTTCATGGTGAGCCTGTCGAACCATGAAGGCTTCGCACGGGCTGTGGTGCGGGCCGCTTCATGGTTCGACCCGGCGAGACGCGATGCGTCTGCTTGCGGTCACCATGAAGCGGTCTTTCCAGGCGTTGGTTGGCATCAACGCGACTCCGGCCTGCAAACAGCGTCGCTTTATCGGCTTGCGTCGATATCGCCGGCAGGCAAGATACCGCGCGTTCGCAAGAGGACAGGCATGCCGGGACCATTGCGCTACTACGAGGACTACGAGGTCGGCGCGATCTACGAGCTGGGCAGCACGAGCATCAGCGAGGCTGAAATCATCGACTTCGCGCGGCAGTTCGACCCGCAGCCCTTCCACGTCGACCCGGCGGCCGCCAGGCAGTCGATGTTCGGTGGTCTGATCGCCAGCGGCTGGCACACCTGCAGCATGATGATGCGCTTGATGGCCGACAACTACCTCAACCCCGAGACCAGCCTCGGCTCGCCCGGCGTCGATGAGGTCCGGTGGCTGAAGCCGGTCCGCCCCGGCGATCTGCTCACCGGCAAGATGCGCATCCTCGACAAGCGCGAGTCGCGCAGCAAGCCGTCGATCGGGCTGGTGATCAACGAGGCCTCGCTGCAGAACCAGCAGGGCGACGTGGTGGCGACGGTACGGGCGACGAACCTCGTGCGCCGCCGGCCGGCGTGATCGCGGAGAGACCCATGGCAGGGCAGGCGGTGAAGGGGATCGACCACGTGGTCGTCGTGGTGCGGGACATCGAGGCCGCACGCGCCGCGTATACGACGCTCGGCTTCCAGGTACAGCCGCGCGGCTTCCACGCGCGGCTGGGCACGGCCAATCACCTGATGATCTTCGGCGACAACTACTTCGAGCTGATCGGCATCGTTGAACCCAATCCGTTCAACGCCGAGCGCCGGATGTGGCTGGAGAAGAACGGCGGCGGCCTGGCCAACGCCGCGCTGCGCACCGACGGCGCCGACATCGCGCACGCGGCCTGGACCGCGGCCGGCCTGCAACCCGACCCGGTGCTGGATTTCGACCGCGCCGTCGATATCGCCGGCAAGGAGGAGCGGGCCGCGTTCCGCACCGTGCGCCTGGGTACGCAGCGCGCCAGGCTGCTGGGGTTCTTCGCATGCGAGCACCTTACGCCGCAGTTCGTTTATCGACCGGAGTGGGCAGGCCATGCCAACGGCGTGACGACTCTGGCGGGCGCCACGGTGATCGCCCGCGATCCGGCCACCGACGAGGCCTATGTCCGCAAGGTGTTCGGCGACCAGGCCGTGCGGCGCGAGGATGGCGGGCTGGTGGTCGACAGCGGCGGTACCCCGATCCGCTACGTGACACCCGATCGCTTCACCGCGCTCTATCCGGGGATCGCGCCGTCCCGCGCCGACGATCATCCGGCGCTGCTGAGTTTCCACGTGTCCGATGTGGCACGGACGCAAGCGGTGTTGCGCGGCGGCGGCGTGGCGCATGCGGTGGCGCCGGACCGCGTCCTGGTACCGGCATCGGCTGCCTGTGGTGTCTGCATCGAGTTCAGGAAAGGTTGAACCCGGGATGAATGCTGTTCCGCAGCCGGTGGCACCGGCGATCGATCTCACCGACATATCCGTCTTCGGCCATCTCACCAACGAAACCCTGCGTTTCGGCGACGTCGATGCCAACGGGCACATCAACAACATCGCCTACCTCGTGCTGTTCGAGAATGCACGGGTCACCTACATCGCCAGCCACGTGCGGTTCATGCGCGAGCGCGGCCTGTCGACGGTGGTGGCCCACCTCGACATCGATTTCAAACGCCAGATGTACTTTCCCGGGACCGTGCGCGCCGGCGCGCGGCTGATCGAAGTCCGGCGGTCGTCCTTCGTGCTGGGCCAGGCAATCTTCGATGCCGACGGCGGGTGCGTCGCCAGCGGCCATGCCGTGGTCGTGGCCTATGACCCGGCCAGCGGCCGCGGCCAGCCGATCCCCGACGATGTGCGCCGGCTACTGGCGCACATCAGCGAGTCTCCGGCCGGGATCGTCGCGTGATGGGTACGGAGGCGGTGGTGGGCGGCATCCCCGACGGCTTCGTGGCGTTCGACATCTCTGACGATTTCGTGCGCCTGATCGGTCCGCTGCACGTCAAGCTCGAGCCCGACGGGCCGCGCGTCGGCATGATGCTGGAGAAGCGCCACGGCAACCCGCTGGGCATCGCGCACGGCGGCTGCCTGGTGACGCTCGCCGACATGGTCATGGGTTTCGGCTGCGGCTTCGCCACCCGGACGCCCGGCGTGCATCCGACCATCACGCTCAACAGCGATTTCGTGCGCGGCGCGCGCATCGGCAACTGGATCGAGGGCAAGGCGATCATCACCCGCCGCACCCCCAACTTCATCTTCGCGCGCTGCGAGCTGGTCTGCGCCGGCGAGATCGTGCTGTCCGCCTCCGGCGTCTTCAAGGTGGCGAACCCGAAGAGCTAGCGCCGCCTGTAGATCGTGTAGCGGTCGACGTCCATGAAGTGGGCGTAGCGCTCGAAGGTACGCGCGAATTTCGGGTTGCGCGTGAAGTACTCGAGATAATCGAAGACGCGGCTCTGGCAGCGCGGCATTTCAGCCTGGCGATCGATGATGAGCAGGTCCGGTTGCTGGCGCTCGAAGTCGTCGGACACCGAATCGAAGACGAGACGTTCCGTCGCCGACATGTCCTCCGGCGCGTTGTACAGGGTGGGATAGTCGTCGCAGTTTTCGTAGATGCCCCGCAGGATCCACATCGCCTGGAAGCGCATCGTCATGTGGATGCGGCCGTAGTTGACCAGCGGATAGTGGGGATGGATGCGGGGCGACAGGATCAGCACGCGTTTGCGGGGTGCGTTCTGCTGGACCACGTGCAGGAGCACGCTGGAGATGCTGTCGTCGAATTCGCTCTGGTTGCGGAACGGCGGCATGAACACCGCGGCCTGCAGGTAGAGCAGAATCAGGAAAGCGGCGCTGATTGCGGCCACCGGCAGGCGGTGGGCGTCGCGGTCGATGGGCAGGTAGCGGTCGATCATCTGCGACATCGTGACCGACGCCAGCAGGATCGTCGCGGCCAGGCCCGGCAGAACGTGGTAGTTGAAGCCCTTGGCCTGGGTGGTGGCGACCAGCGCCGCGCCCAGGCCGTAGGCGACGATGACACGTGCTGCGACCGTGCGGGCGAGAAATATGGCCAGCAGACCGCAGGCGGTCATCGCCAGCAGGCACGGCAGCAGGATCGGTCCGAACAAGACCTGCCGCCACGAGACGGCGCTGACCTGGGCATAGCTGTCCCAGATGATCGGCAGCACGGTGGTCACGTACGCGGGGGTCACGAACAGCACGAGCGCGACGTGACCCAGCGCGATCGCGGCGATGGTCCACGGGATGGAGTCGGTGAGTGTTCGGCGCCAGCCGCGATGCAGCAGGAGATAGCTCTCGATGGCGATGGGGATGGCCATGAAGTGCGGCTTCTGGGCCAGCACGATGCCGGCCGCGATGCCGATCGCCCACGTGCCCCAGGGCCTGACCGTGCGCTCGCGGCCCTCGGCCCGCACCGCGGCATGCAGCATGTAGGGCGCCGTTCCGATGAGCATGAGGTGCTCGCGCTGGCCGAACTGGTCCTGCGGCAGGACGATGAAGAGGAACAGCAGCGCGGGAGGGATCAGCGCCTCGGTCAGCGGATGCGCCAGCGAGGGCACACGGGCCGTCAGGGCCCGGCAGGCGAGGAAGGAAGCGAGGGTCGCGGCGGCGAACCACAGGCCCAGCCACGGCTCGGGGCCGAGGCCGAGCACGGAGAAGGCGCGCGACAGGAGGTCGGGTATGGCATAGAGGACGAAGACCAGCGGCAGGTTCACGTCGATGATGTCGACGTATAGCCGATCGCCTTCCAGCCACCGATGGGACACGTCCATGACGGCGGCGACGTCATGGTTGATGGGCGGGAACAGGTAGCCCAGGATCCAGACACCGGGAATCAGCAGCAATAGCGCCTTGATGGCGCGGTCGGTACCGATCGGCAGCCGGTTGCGCAGGAAACGGACGGGATGGTGGACGACCTCCGGCGCCGTATCCTTCACCGGCGGCGCCGTGCGATGATCGGCGCCTTGAAGGTCACGGTCGGATGGGGGACGATTGTCGGGCAAGTCGAGCCGCGAAGACAAAGTTCAAGGTCGCATCGCGCCGGTACGATAGCAGAGCGCGGCCGGCCATGGCCACCCGTCCGGCTGCCTCCCGGCGGTCGTTCGGCTATAACGGCCGCCATGGAGCGCCGTGAATACGAACAAATGCACGCCCTGGAGGGCCGCCTGTGGTGGTACCGCGGCCTGCACGGCCTGATGGTCGATCATGTCGAGCGGACGACTGCCGGCATGACCCGGCCGTTGCTGGACGCCGGCTGCGGCACCGGCGGCCTGCTGGCGGCACTGGGCCGCCGTCGGTCCGAGGCAGTGCGGCTGGGGCTGGAGTACGATGCCGACGCGGCGGCCCTGGCGGTCGAAAAGAGCGGTGCCGGCGTGGTCGTCGGCTCGGTCACGGCGCTGCCCTTCGGCGACGGCACGCTGGGCGCCATGATCAGCGCCGACGTGCTGCCGCACCGCCTCGTCGAGCCGGCGGTAGCCCTGAAGGAAGCGCACCGATGCCTCGAAACCGGCGGAATCCTGATCCTGAATCTGCCAGCCTACGGCTGGATGTTCTCGGCCCACGACCGGCATGTGCATAGCGCGCGCCGCTTCACGCGCCGGCAGGCGGTCGGCCTGGCGCGGGCGGCGGGCTTCCGGGTCCGGCGCGCGACCTACTGGAACTGCCTGCTGTTTCCGGTGATGGTTCTGCGGCGGATGCTGACCCGGTGGAGCCAGGGCGGCAGCGACGTGCGCCCGATCCCGGCGCCGGTCGACTGGCTGTTCGGTGCCCTGGTCGGGATCGAGCGCCGCCTGATCGGCTGGGGCGTGTCGCTGCCGTTCGGCGGCTCGGTTCTGTTGGTCGTGGAGAAGGATGGATAAGGTGAAGACGGCATGAAGCGGCCATTCGCACTGAGCGTCGTGGTCCCGGTCTACAACGGCGCCACCAGCATCGGCGAGCTGGTGGGGGCGTTGCGCGCACTCGACCTGCCCGGCGGCCTGGAGGTCGTGCTGGTCAATGACGGCAGCGCCGACGACAGCTTCGAGGTCTGCCGCGCGCTGGCGGCCGGCCCCGGCGCGCCCGTGACCCTGGTCGACCTGTCGCGCAATTACGGCGAGCATAACGCGGTGATGGCCGGCCTCGCGCATGCGCGCGGCGACTACACCATCACCATGGACGACGACCTGCAGAACCCGCCCGAGGAGGTGCGGCGCCTCTTCGAGCACGCTCGCGACAACGGTCACGACGTGGTCTACACCCACTATGCGACCAAGGAGCATGCCGCCTGGCGCAACATTGGCAGCCGCTTCACCAACTGGTGCGCCGACCGGCTGATCGACAAGCCGCGCGGGCTGTACCTGTCGAGCTTCCGCTGCATCAGCGCCTTCCTGCGCGAGCGGCTGGTGAGCTATGACGGACCCTATCCCTACGTCGACGGCCTGATCTTCCAGATCACCGAGAACGTCGGACGCCTGCAGGTGCAACACCTGCCGCGCGCCGAGGGCCGCAGCAACTACACGCTGCGTCGCCTGTTCCGGCTGTGGCTGTCGATGTTCCTGAACTTCTCGGTCATGCCGCTGCGCTTCGCCAGCATCACCGGCATGGTGATCGCCGGGCTGGGGCTGCTGGGGCTCGTCGTGGTCCTGCTCGAAGCCTTGCTGAAGCGCGACCTGCCCACCGGCTGGGCCTCGCTGATGTCGACCGTGGCGCTGCTGGCCGGCGTGCAGTTGATGATCCTGGGTGTCATGGGCGAGTATCTTGGCCGCATGTTCCTGACCGCCAACCGCAAGCCGCAGTACCTCGTGCGCCGGGTCTATGTCCGCGAGGCCGATGCGCTGGTGGCGCACGAGCCGGCCGCGGGCACGGCTGCTGCCGGGCGCCCCTATGCCGGCGTGGACCGTGCCCACGTCTCGCCGGTCGAGGAGGTCGCGGGCGGCGCGCCGACGGCGGCGCCGGCCCCAAGTTGGCAGGCAGCCGTGATCGACGAGCCGGGGCGCGATGCCCGTGCCCGGGCGGCCGAGTAGGGCGCGCGCGTGTGGCCCTACTACGCGGCGCTGGGTGCCGGCATCCTGCTGGGCGTCGGCGGCCAAGTCCTCCTGAAGTCCGGCGCCGGCACCGGGACCGACACGTTCATCCAGCAGGTGCTGCGGCCGCACACCCTCATCGGCCTGGCGCTCTACGGACTGGCCGCCTTCCTCTACATCGTGGCCTTGCGCAAGCTCGCCGTCTCGGTTGCCTTTCTGACGGGGTCGCTGAGCTACGCCCTGGTCGCGGTGCTGGGGTACGTGATGTTCGATGAGCCGTTCGGCTTGTCCAAGATCGCCGGCCTGGTCCTGATCATGGCCGGCGTCTGGCTGGTCCACCAGGGGTAGATTACCTCTCCCGCTGCACGAGGGAGGGCTGTAGCCTGTCTCTCGTGATGACCGGCGCCCCTCCCTCGTACCGGCAGGTCCTGCGGCTTTCGGGCGTTGCCAATCTTCTTCTGGCGGCGTGCTGGTCGCGGCTGGCCGGGCGCATGTTCACCCTGGCGATCGTCCTCTACACGTTGAGCCGCTTCGATTCGCCCGTGCTCGCGGGCTGGGTATCCTTCGCCTCGATGGTGCCCGGCATGGTCGTCAGCCCGCTGGCCGGCGCGCTGCTGGACCGCATGGGGGCGGCCAGGGCGATCGCGATCGACATGATCACGAGTGCGGCCCTGCTGGCCGGGCTGGTGGTGGTCCATGTCATGGACGCGATCACCCCGACGCTGTTGCTGGCCCTGGTGGCTTTCTACTCGCTGACCAGCCCGCTGGGCATGGCGGGCATCCGCACCCTGGTCCCGCGACTCGTCCCCGAGCACGCCCGGGATCAGGCCAATGCGCTGGATACCAGCAGCTACGCCCTGGTCGACGTGCTGGGGCCGGTTTTGGCCGGATTGCTGTTCGGCTTCGCGGGCGCCGGCGTCACGATGCTGGTCATCGTGGTGTTGTACATGGCCGCCGGCCTGAGTCTCGTGCCGCTGATCCGTCGCGAACCGGTGCGGCCCGGCGGCGGCCAGGGTCGGCTGGTTGGCGAGGCGGTCGCCGGCCTGCTGTATGTGATCCGTCACCGCTCGCTGCGCGGTCTGGCGGTCTCGTATGCCCTCTATCAGGTGAGCTTCGGCGTTCTGCTGGTTGCCGTGCCGGTCTTCGTGATGCGCGAGGTCAGCACCCGGCAGGTCGCCGACACCATCGTCGGCGCGATGTGGGCAGTTTCCGGCGTGGCCGGCAGCCTGGGTGCGCTGTATGCGGGACATGTCCGCGTGGCCGACAGGGAGCGGTGGTTCATCGCCGCGGGTGCGCTGGCCACTGCCGCCGCGATCTATCCCTTCAGCGCTTATACGGGTCTTTTCGGCCTGGCTGTCGGATTGGCCGTTGTCGGCCTCCTGACCGGACCGGTGGACGTCGGCGTGCTGACCTTGCGGCAGCGTCGCACGGATCCGGACTGGCTGGGCAGGGCGCTGGCCGTTTCCATGAGCCTGAACATGTGCGGGCTGCCGCTGGGCGCCGCGCTCGGCGGCATGCTGGTGACGGGTGCGCCGGATCTGACCCTGGCGGTGGCGGCGGCCGCATCGGTGCTGGCCGCTGCCGCGATCTACGCCCTCGTGCCGGCACGGTCCGAAGGAAGCTCGCCGTAAGCCTTCATGGTGAGCCTGTCGAACCATGAAGGCGTCGCACGAACGGTGGTGCGGATCGCTTCATGGTTCGACAAGCTCACCATGAAGCGACCAGTTTCAGGGCCGCTGGTACAGGCGATGCGGAACGATTACAGCCCGCCGTTTACCACCAGGCACTGGCCGCTGACGTAGTCGCTGTCGGGGCTGCAGAAGATGTAGACCGAGCCGGCGGCTTCCTCGGGCAGGCCGCCGCGGCCCAGCGGGATCATCTGGTTCATGGCGGCGATGCGGCCACCCTGCACGCCGATCTTGACCTTGCGGCCCTGGACCTCGATCTCGCCGGCCTCGCCCTCGCTCAGCGGCTTGGTGAGGCGCGTCTGGATGTAGCCGAAGGCGACGGCGTTGACGGTCACGTCGTAGCGGCCGAATTCCTTGGCCAGGGTCTTGGTCAATCCGATGATGCCGGCCTTGCCGGAGGAGTATAGTTCGACTGCCCTGCGTTGCCGTTGACGCCCGAGGTCGAGGAGATGTTGACCACCTTGCGCACGATGCGCTGACCGGCGGTACGCTCCTTCTCGACGGCGCCGCGGAAATGCTGCTGGAAGGCGCGCAGGATGCGGAATGGCGCTGTGAGATGCACGTCGATGATGGCGTACCACTGCTCGTCGGTCATTTTCTGGACGACGCTGTCCCAGGTGTAGCCGGCGTTGTTCACCACGATGTGGCAGTCACCGAAGGCATCGACGGCGGTCTTCACGATGCGGTCGCCGAAGTCCTTGGCCGCCACGTCGCCGACGCAGGCCACTGCCTTGCCGCCCATCTTCTCGATGGCGGCGATAGTTTCCTTGGCCGGCGCTTCGTCGATGTCGTTGATCACCACCCTGGCGCCGTCGCGCACCAGCCGGAAGGCGATCTGCTGGCCGATGCCGCGGCCCGACCCGGTGACGATGGCGACGCGGCCGTCGAGTTGACCCATTTCTGCTTCTCCTCTTGTCCTGTCATTCCGAACATTCTGTCATTCCGAGCGCAGCGAGGAATCCAGGGCTGCCGCTGTACGCACACCGCGGCTGCCCTAGATCCCTCGCTTCGCTCGGGATGACAGTCGTGATGTAGAGTCGCCTTGCGTCAATGCCGGAAGCGCCCTACGCCAGCACCACGGTGGCACTGCCCTCGAGCGTGTTCTGGCCGTTCTGGTTGGTGCACTTGACCTCGAGGTCGACCACAGTCTCGCCATTCTCCTCGCGCTTACCGGTCACCTTGCCCGAGACCGTGATCTGGTCGCCGACCCAGGTGATCGAGGTGAAGCGCGTGCCCAGCCTGCGGATCTGCTTCTGCGGCACCCACGAGGTGGTCAGCCGGCCGAGGAAGGCCATCGACAGCATGCCATGCGCGAAGACGTCCTTGAAACCGAACTTCTTGGCGAAGTCGATATCGACGTGGATCGGGTTGTGGTCGCCCGAGCCGCCGCAATAGAGCGCCAGCTGGTGGCGGCTGATCGGCGGCAGCTTCAGCGGCGGCAGCTCGTCGCCCACCTTCACGTCGGCGAATTTCGGTGCGGTCACCATCGGAGGCTCCTTACTTCTTCGCCGCGTCGGGATTGCGCACGACGGTGATGCTGCGCGCCTTGGCCACCGGCTTGCCGGACGAGGCGTCCTTCATCTCCAGCTCGGACACCACGAACCAGAGCGCGCCGCCCTTCTTGTCGTACATGTCCATCACCTTGGACTGGCAGGTGATGCGGTCGCCGACGTGCACCGGCGAGAGATATTCGTAGTGCTGCTCGCCGTGCAGGATCAGCCCGATATCGACGCCCAGCAGCTTCAACAGGCCGCCCTTGTCGGGATCGTCGTTGGTGATGGTCTGCAGCGCGGTCGGCGGCACCGGGATGGTGCGGTAGCCCGCGGCCTTGGCGGCGGCCTCGTCGGTGTAGATCGGGTCTTCCTCGCCGATCGCCTTGCAGAACAGCCGGATCCGGCCGGCTTCGACCGTCGTGGTGAACGCCTTGAACGTGTGGCCGATCAGCTTCTTGTCGAGGAACGGCCGCGCTTCTCCGTCCGGCATGGTGCTTTCCCTCCGCGATTGGTGGTCCACAGACAGAATCTGGGGGCGCGCCACGCCCTGGGACCGCCGGCATCCTGCCGGCACCGGCGCGAAGCGCCGGATCATGAGCCGGCTGGAAGCCGGCGGTCCCAGGGCGTGGCGCGCCCCCAGCGAAATGCTTACGCGTCCAGGCGGCCGATGATCGAGATCGAGGACACGTTCTCGCGCGGCGCGCCGCCGAGGTTGTGCGTCATGCCGATCCTGGGGTCCTTGAGCTGGCGCGGGCCGGCCTTGCCCTGCAGCTGCAGGTACATCTCGTACAGCATGCGCAGGCCCGAGGCGCCGATCGGATGGCCGAAGCACTTCAGGCCGCCGTCGATCTGGCAGGGGATCTTGCCGTCGGCGTCGTAGAAGCCGTCGAGCACGTCCTTCCAGCCCTTGCCGGTTTCCGAGATGTGCAGATCTTCCATGGTCACCAGCTCGGTGACCGAGAAGCAGTCGTGCACCTCGAACATCGAGACTTCCTCGCGCGGGTTCTTGATGCCCGCCTCGTCATAGGCGCGCTTCGAGGCGATCCGCGTCGTGTGGAAGTAGCTGCCGTCCCACGAGTTGTGGCCCGACTCCGAGCCGTTGGACACGGCGAGCTGCAGCGCCTTGACGCTGATCACGTCGTGCTTGCCCAGCGACTTCGCGATCTCCGGCGTGGTCACGATCGCCGCCGCCGCGCCGTCCGACACGCCGCAGCAGTCGAACAGGCCCAGCGGTGCCGCGATCATCGGCGCGTTGAGGATGGTGTCCATGTCCACCGCCTTCTGGAGGTGGGCCTTGGTGTTCTTGGCGCCGTTCTGGTGGCTCTTCCACGACACGTGGCCGATGGCGCGCTTCAGGTCGTCGTACTTGACGTCGTGCGCCGCCATGTAGGCCGAGGCGAGCTGGGCGAAGTTGCCAGGCGCCGTGCCGTTGGCGTTCCACAGCGCCTGCAGCGGGCCGCCGCGGCCGCCCGGCAGGCCGCCGTAGCCGGTGTCCTTCAGCTTCTCGACGCCGAGCGCCAGCGCGAAGTCGACCGCGCCGGAGGCCACTGCGTAGCAGGCGCCGCGGAAGGCCTCGGTCCCTGACGCGCACATGTTCTCGACGTGCGTCACCGGGATGTTGGGCAGGCGCAAGGTGGTCGACAGCGGGATCCCCGACTTGCCGACGTGCACTTCGTCGATCGCGGTCGAGAACCAGGCGGCCTGGAGCTGGTTCATGTCGATGCCGGAGTCGGAGAGGCACTCCTTGAACGCCTCGAGCATCAGATCTTCGGCGCCGCTGTCCCAGCGCTCGCCGAACTTGGAGCAGCCCATGCCGAGGATGGCGACCTTGTCCTTGATACCTTTGGCCATCGCACGTCTCCTTTCGTGCTTTGAAGGCGGGAACTCGAAGTCTTCTCAGACGCGGAGGGCGGCGGCGGTCAGGCCGGCGCCGCCTTCCAGAAGTAGCGCTTGAAGCCGCCGCGCATGGTGTCGTTGTCGCGGATGCGGAACGTCATGCGCATCTTGGCCCCGACCTTGACGTACTCCTTGTCGCAGTCGGTGAAGTCGGCCATGAACCGCCCGCCCTCGGGAAAGGTGATCATGCCGTAGTAGGCCGGCGGATCCGGCGAGTAGGTGAGCGCGTCGGCGGTGAACGACATGATCGCGGCCTCGAGGCCGGCCATCGGGTAGTCGTCCTGGCTGTCCATCGCGTGGCAATTCGGGTTGACGCAGACCTGGCTCTTGGGGAACTGCACCGTGCCGCACACCCGGCACTTGCCGCCGACCAGGCCGTAGATCATGTCGCGCTTGCGCCACAGCACCGACATCGCCGTCTTCTTGTCGAACTCGGCGCGCATGCCCTTCTCGATCGGCAGCATGTCGTTGAAGGCGAGGAACTTCATGTAGTTCTTCTCTTCCTTCCGCCGCGCCATCCAGCCCGACAGGCCCAGGCGCTTGCCGAGCTTGCCGATCTCGTCGGTGACCTCCAGCGCGATGATGTCGACGCCCTGGCCGAAGGCGACGACCAGGATCTTCTCGCCCGGCTTGGCGTTCTCCAGCGCGTCGACCAGCATCACCAGCGCGTGCGCCGTGCCGGTGTCGCCGAGGTTGGCGTTCAGCAGGTCGCGCACCGCGGTCTCGGCGATGCCCGCCATCTTGGCCATCTGCCTGGGCACGGCGCCCATCAGGCTGGGCATGATGAAGTGCGTGATGTCGGCGCCCTTCAACCCGAACGCCGCCAGCGCCTCCTTGATCGCGGGGGGCACGATCTTCGCGTAGCCCTCGTCGCGGATCCAGCGCTCCTCCCAGCCATAGTCGAAGTCCGAGTCCTCGCCGCGGAAGTGGTCGACGAAGTCCATCGACACCGAGCGCGTGCCGATCAGCCTGGCGATCACCTTGTCGCGGCCCAGCATCAGCGCTGCGGCGCCGTCGCCGTACTGCAGCTCGGTGGCCGAGGCGACGCGGGTCAGCCGCTTGTCGGCGGCCGTGACCATCGTCGGCGCGCCCGAGCCGGCGGCATTGAAGCCGGCGATCAGGGCCGATGTGCCGGCCTTCTGCGAGCCGCCGATGTCGGCCGCCATCAGGCCTTGCTCGACCGTCAGCGCCGTGGCGATCACGCCGGCGTTCTGGCGGTCCTTGAACGGGTGCGTCGTCGAGGCGAAGTAGAGGTTCCTCAGGCTCTTGGGATCGGTGCCGTTGAGGCAGTCGCGTGCCGCCTCGACCGCCATGGTGAGGGAGTCTTCGTCCCAGTTGGCCATCGAGCGCTCGCCCTTGGCCTGGCCGCGCAGGCCGGGGGCGAACCACTTGTTTGCATCGTAGACCGCCTGGCGGTTCAGCCGCAGGCGAGGAACATAGGCGCCAAAAGCCGTGATGCCGACCATTCGCCGATTCCCTCCAAAAGGCTTGGTTCTGGTTGTATGAGCGGCGGCGCCCCGGCGAGGGCGCGGTTTGCTCGTGAACGTCCGTTTACCCTAGACCCGTCGAGCGCACTGCGCGACAGCGATTTTGCCGATCCGCCCCGCGTCGCGGACATGAGTTCCGGGATGTGAAACCTGTTCCAGCAGGGACACACACAACTGTCATCCCGAGCGACGCGAGGGATCTAGGCCAACCGCCGCGCATAGATCCCTCGCTTCGCTCGGGATGACAGTTGTGTGCGTATCCCCACCATCGGTCCTCACGCCGTCATCGACAGGTTGCCGTAGCGCGTCAGGTGGTGCTGCGGGCTGCCGAACAGGGTGTCGATCATGGTCAGGCGCTTGAAGTAGTGGCTGACCGACAGCTCGTCGGTGACGCCCAT
>Ga0187894_10003908_pt1 | contig 16360 bp, 14 predicted proteins | sample GBC1701081metaG_FD_136650 | JGI IMG/M metagenome (GOLD analysis project Ga0187894, IMG submission 136650) | White microbial mat communities from a lava cave in the Kipuka Kanohina Cave System on the Island of Hawaii, USA - GBC170108-1 metaG ... | reverse complement strand
CGCCGAGGCCATGATCAAGGATCACGCCCAGGCGCAGAACGACTTGAAGTTCACCAACGATTCCACCGCCAATGCCACCGTGCCCAGGCAACTGGACAAGGAGCACCAGGCGCGGTCATCAACTGGTGCGCCTCGTGCTTGTCGAGACGCTCGAGGATCTGGGGTATCTGGTTGAGTCGGTTCGCACGGCTGCGGAAGCGCTGGAGAGCCTGCGCCTGTCGGCCGGACGCTTCGACGTGGCGATCCTCGACGTCGGGCTGCCCGACCGCAGGGGCGATGCGCTTGCTGTCGAGATCCGAGCCCTCTGCGCCGACCTGCCGATCGTGATCGCGACGGGACACGACCAGGAGGAACTGCGAGCCCGCTTCAGGGATGATCGCCTGGTCGCGCTCTTCGCCAAGCCGTACAGCGTTCCCGATATCATGCCGGTGCTGGCGTCGCTGGGCGTTCGACATCCCGCCGAGCGCGAGGGTCCCGCCTGATCGCCGGAAAGCCGCCGGGCGCCGGCCCGCATCCGTCGCAGCGCGGGCCACGGCAGTCGCGCGTCGCTCACATGCCTTCGCCGACTACGCGGGTGGCACGGCGGCCGGCCGCTGGTCAGGGACACGCCGACGCCTGGCGCTGGCCTCGCCCTGCCGCACTGCCGGTCCGCCGGTCATCAGCAGCAGGAGCCTGTCGCGGGCGCGGCAGACGCGGCTCTTGACCGTCCCGATCGAGATGCCGGCATGGGCGGCGATCTGCTCGTAGGATTGACCTTCGATGACGGAGAGAACGAGGGCTTCGCGATGGTGAGGGTGGAGCTTCGCGAATGCCTTCAGGAACTCGGCTTTGACCAGCATGGCCTCTTGGCCCGGCGGGACACTCAGCGCCGCCATGGTTTCCTCGTTGATTTCTTCCGTCGGGCGCCGGCGGCGGAAGACGTCGATCCAGGCATTGCGCTGGATCCGGAACAGCCAGGCGCCAAGGTTGGTGCCCGGCCGGAACGAGGCTTGCTGGGCCAGCGCCTTGACGACCGCGCTCTGGACCAGCTCGTCCGCGAGCTCCCGGTCGCCCGTCAACGACAGGGCGTAGCTGCGCAGCCGCGGCAGGACGGCCAGCAGCTCGCGATGAAAATCCGTGCCCGTGTGGCTGGTCATCCGTCCCACCGCTGAACTGCTGGTCGTAGCGGTCACGCCGCAACCTGCAACACAAACCTGTGATGGGGTCGCGAAGTTCCAACGGAGCGACAAATGTTTCCGTCCGGTGGCACAGGCACTGCAGGGGATCGCGGAACGGAGGGCGCCGCCAGTCGTTTTGCGAGCGATACCGGCCCTTCGGCAGCGAGGCACGTCCCCGAGCCGCGAGTGGAGAATGGCAACGCTTGCCTGGCGCCTGAGTCGGGTATGCTGGCGCCGCCCATAGCGACAGGACAGGGAGCGCCCATGGCAGCCGAACCCCGCTCACCCCGGCTGGCGGTGCTGATCGACGCCGACAACACCTCGCCGCGCATCGCCGACGGCCTGTTCGAGGAAGTCGCCAAGCTGGGCGAGGCCAGCGTGCGGCGCATCTATGGCGACTTCTCGGGCACCCGGCTGAAGGCATGGGCCGACATCCTGTCCAACCACGCAATCAATCCGCACCAGCAGTTCGCCTACACCACGGGCAAGAACGCGTCGGACATCGCGCTGGTGATCGACGCCATGGACCTGCTCCACAGTGGCCGCTTCGACGGTTTCTGCCTGGTCTCGTCGGACAGCGATTTCACCCGCCTGGCCTCGCGCATCCGCGAGCAGGGTGTGGACGTCTTCGGCTTCGGCGAGCAGAAGACGCCCGAGAGCTTCCGCCAGGCCTGCCGCCGCTTCATCTACACCGAAAACCTGCTGCCGGGCGTCGCGGCACCCGGCCAAGACGCGTCGCCAGCCACCAAGTCGCTCGAGCCGCCCACTGCCGCCGTGCCCATCCTGAGGAAGGTGATGGCGCAGATGGAAGGCGAGGACGGCTGGCTCGACCTCGGCACGGTCGGCCAGCGCCTGTTCAACCTCGTGCCTGACTTCGACTCCCGGACCTATGGCTTCGGCAAGCTGAGCGACCTCGTGCGCAAGACCGGCGCCTTCGAGGTCGACCGGCAGGGAGGCCGCGGCATGCGCATCCGCGTCAAGGCCGCGCCGCAGGGCGACGGGAAAAAGAGCAAGACCTGACCTTGGAATCGCTTCATGGTGAGCACAGGCACAGACGCTTCGCGTCTTGCCGGGTCGAACCATGAAGCGCCGCATCACCGTGGGTGCGAGGCCTTCATGGTTCGACAAGCTCACCATGAAGGCCGCTGGAGCGCAGCCCGACCCGGTGACGCCGACTTACGGCCGGACGTAGCTCCAGCCCTGCTCCTGCAGCTCCATGACGCGCACCACGCCCGACTTCACGATCGTGGCCTCGGGGATGATCGGGATCTCCTTCTCCTCCGCCTTGCCCATGTTGGCCTGGGTGTTGCCGCAGGCCTTGAAGGAGACCGCCGGCATGGTCTGCGCCATGGTCTTGATGCGCGCCTTCACCGGCGAGGTGTCGTCGCGCAGCATGTGCAGGCCGGGGCCGAACGTGACGATCTCCACCTCGACCTTCTCGCCCGTCTCCTTGTAGTACTGCACGACGTTGGCGGCGTTGTTCAGCGCCAGGTTCATCATCGCCGGGTCGTTGGTGTTCACCTGCAGGATGAGCCGGTGCTGCTTCTTCTCGCCGGCGGGCGGCGTCGCCGTCTGCGCCGTCTGCACCGTCCGCAGCCTGTCCTGGGCGGCCGCCGGCGGCGCCGCCATCAGCAGCGCGACGATAGCCGCCGCTGCTGCCCTGGCCACATGCTCGAACCTGATCATCATGCGTCTCCCGTGATTGGATTCCTGTTCCCGCCGATCATCGCGCGCCGGATGCGGGAATGTCCCCGGTTATTTGCAGGCCATGTTCACTTTGTCGCGCACCGCCTTCAGCCCGCTGAGGGAGAAGGTTCCCTCATGGGTGGCGCCCTGCCGCGTTGACAGGCGCACGCTGAGGTTCCCCTCCTCGGGCAGCGACCGCAGCAGGCGCATGGCGTCGCCCCCGAACGCGGCCCCGGTTCCCGACACCGGCGTGCCGGCCGCGACCTGCGCCGGCGGGCCGTCGTCGACGCGCCAGGTGATGGCGTACTCCCCGGCCGGGCGCGTCAGGGCCGCACCCGCCACCACCAGCTCGACACGGCCGGCTCGGCAGTGGATGGAGAACTGCATCGCCCCGCCGTCCGCGCCGCGGGAATAGGTGGTAGCCACGACCATGGGCGTATAGTCCACCGGTGACCTGGTCTCGCTGATGATCCAGTTGTCGGCCGCCTGCGCGAACGCAACCGCGCTCGCGAGCCCGAGCGCAGTCGACAGGAGGATCGCGGACAGCTTCATTTCGTCGCCGGCGGCTTGCGGCCCTGGCGGTCGAGCCATTCCTGCGCCGGCTGCATGCGGGGCATGCCGGGGACCGTCGCGCCGAGATTGATCGATTTCCATTTGGGGTCGAAGCCCGCCACCTGCAGCTTGTCGATGCGCGAGAACAGCAGGTCGGTGAAGCGCGCGACGCGATGATAACGGTTGCTGTTCACCGGCCAGTTGTAGGCCACCAGCACGGTCGGCACGGCGATCGTCGATATGCGCTCGCCTTGCGGGATCAGGGCGGGATATTCGCTGTTCTCCAGCACCGCCGGCAGGAAATAGTCCTCGAACTTGCTGTCGTAGGGCACGGGCAGGAACTTGAAGCCGCCCTCGAAGCGTCCGCGCAGGAAGGCGTCGACCGGCTTGGAGGTGACGAAAACCACGGCCGCCATCTCGTCGGTGCCGGCACGCATCTGCTGCAGCGCCACCTGGTGGGGGATGAAGGTCTTGTTCACGTTGATGCCCAGGCGGCTGAAGATCAGCGGCCCGGAATAGGCGGCGGCCGTCCCCTGGGTGTTGAAGTTCACCTTCTTGCCGGCCAGGTCCTGCAGGCTCTGGATTTCCGGCCGCACGAAGACATGCAGCTCCGAGGGGAAGAGGTTGAGGACGTAGGCGAGGTGGCGTTTGATGTCCGGCACCTGGATCTTGTACTCGTCGACGACGTCGGAGTTGATGATCGCCAGGTCGACGCCGCGCAGGTAGAGCAGCGAGTTCAGGTTCTCCGTCGCGCCGCGGGTGACGATCGGCAGCACGTGCATGTTCGGCCCGTCGTCGACGACCCGCGCCATTTCGGCCGCCAGCCGCAGCGGCGCCCCCTCGATCAGGCCGCCGGCCATGCCGACCGTCCAGGCGTTCGTCTTGTCCAGCTGCTGGTCGTACGATGTCGGTGCCCCGCGCCGCTGCTGCGCCGCCGCGTCGACCGCGTTGAGCGCCAGGACGACCGGCGCCGCCGCTGCCAGCCGGCGCAGCAGCCCTGACATGTTGGATCTGTTCATCGTGAAGCTCTCCCCCGTAAGCAGCGGACCCGGGCGCACATCCCGACCCGCCTGCCGGCGCCGCCCCTCGGCGCCGGCGCGTGAAAGCCGAAGCCCTACTCTTTCACCGACCGCAGCGCGTCCAGCCGGTCATTCGCCTCCTGGATGCCGCCGGCGAGCGCCTTCGTGTAGAGTTCGCGCGCCTTCTTCGCATCGCCGCGCGTGCCCAGCGTCTGCCATCGGGCAAGGACGAGCGGGTCATAGGTTTCCGCCAGCGTGAAGAGCGCCCGCGGGCTGCCGATGTCGGCGGCGCGCTCGAGCACGACCCGCGCCGCGCCGATATTGCCCTGGCCGAGCAGCTCGTTGCCGCGCGCCAGCAACCGGGCCGTTTCCGGGTTGCCTTGCGCCGGCGGAGCCGCCGGTGGCTTCTGTGCCGCCGCCCGCCGTTGCGCCTCGACCTCGGCCTGCCGTCTGGCTTCGGCTGCGGCCGCCGCTTGGCGCTGCGCCTCGGCCGCTTCGGCCTGTCGCTTGGCTTCCGCCGCCGCTGCGGCCTGGCGCTGCGCCTCGGCGGCCTCGGCCTGTCGCTTGGCTTCCGCCGCCGCTGCGGCCTGGCGTTGCGCCTCGGCCGCCTCGGCCTGTCGTTTGGCTTCCGCGGCTGCCGCGGCCTGGTGTTGGGCCTCGGCCTGTCGCTTGGCCTCCGCCGCGGCCTCGGCCTGGCGTTGCGCCTCGGCTGCTTCGGCCTGTCGCTTGGCCTCCGCAGCGGCCTCGGCCAGGCGTTGTGCTTCGGCCGCTTCAGCCTGTCTCTTTGCCTCGGCCGCCGCTGCTGCGGCCTGACGTTGCGCCTCGGCTGCTTCGGCCTGTCGCCTGGCTTCCGCCGCAGCCTCGGCCAAGCGTTGTGCTTCGGCGGCTTCCGCCTGTCGCTTGGCCTCCGCCGCGGCCTCGGCCAGGCGTTGCGCCTCGGCTGCTTCGGCTTGTCGCTTGGCCTCCGCCACGGCCTCGGCCAGGCGTTGCGCCTCGGCTGCTTCGGCCTGTCGCCTGGCTTCCGCCGCAGCCTCGGCCAGGCGTTGTGCTTCGGCCGCTTCAGCCTGTCGCTTTGCCTCGGCCGCCGCTTCAGCCTGTCGGTTGGCCTCGGCTGCCGCCTCCGCCTGGCGCTGGGCCTCGGCCGCCTCGGCCTGTCGTTTGGCTTCCGCGGCTGCCGCAGCCTGTTGGTCGGCCAGCACTGCCTGTCGTCTGCCTTCAGCCGCTTTCGGGTCCGCTGTCTGCTGCGGGCCACCGGCCCCCGCCGCCTGCTGCGGGCAGCCCTTCGGCTTGCCGTCGATGCAGGGCTCGAAGATGTCGGTTCCGCGATGGATGAAGTCCTTGCCGTCGACCGGGCTGATGTACCCCAGGTTCCAATAGGCGACGATCTTGCCGTTGACGACGGAGCCGGCCCACGCGGTGAGCGATTTGCAGTCCGCGGTGGCGCTCTTCCAGCGCACCGAGAACACCACGCGGTCCTCGTCCACCCAGCCCACCGCCTCGTGCTTGGTGCCCACGCAATACTCACCCTGACGGTTGATGTACGTGCCGTTCAGCGCGCCGGTCTCGGGGTTGACGGCCTCGATCGTCAGCGTCGATTCCGACTGGTTGATCCAGGTCGTTCCGGGTTTGAGCGGCTGGCCTGCGGCGGTACCGCCGTACATGAGTGCAGCCAACGCAATCGGCATCGCCGTCCAGATACGCATTCCGTCCCCGATATATGTCGTCCAGATGTACCCGCCGGATCGGTACCGCCTCGATCGCTGGCACAACGAACACGCCTGTCCGATCGATCGCAGTGATGGCTGTTCAGTGCACGCCTGATGTACTTTACGCTACCCGGAGCAAGCGCTCAAGCTTGAGCCTGGCAGTGGGACCAAAGGTCGTGCGCAGAACATGAAGTAAGACCGCAACGAACGCGCCTAGGTTATTGCGATCGTCGAAATAAAGACGCAATGGGAAAAGCGCGTCATGATCGATCGATTTGGCGCTTCACGCCGGCACTCGTTGGGGGCGCGTCACGCGTGCGGGCTTTGCCCGCCCTGAAGTGACGCGTCATGCGCGGCGAATGGACGAAGACGCGCGACCGGAGTCGCGCGCCCCTCGGCCATGGACCCGCCCGTCAGATGCTGAGGTCGAGCAGGTTGTAGTCCTTCATCCCCGCCCTGGCCGCGGCGTCCCAGCGCCAGGTCTCGCCGGCGTGCGGCGCGTAGGCGTAGGGCGTCTCGTGCGGGAACCGCCGGCGGCGGGCGTCGATGGCGTAGCCGATGACGCGGGCGCGCTGGCGGATGCGCTCGGCGTCGTAGACCGCCGCCGCATTGTGCACGCCGCCGCCCTGGACCCCCAGCACCGACTTGCGGCGGTGGAAGCCGAAATTCACCGTCACCCGCCAGTCGCGGCTGGTGTTGGCGAACGAGCCGTGCACGGCCTGCCGGTTGGTGATGCCCACATCGCCCGGCCGGCAGATCATCGGCACCGCGTCGGGCAGCCGCTCGCTGCCGGCGGCGGCCACCATCGCCTTGATGTCGGCCTTGCCGCGCTTGTGCGAGCCCGGCACCACCCAGACGCCGTTGGCGGCGGTGCAGCCGTAGAGCTGGGCCATGAAGTTGAAGCCGTGCGAACCCTGGTCCCAGTCCGGGCTGTCCCAGTGCGTCACGCCGTCCTGGTGCCAGGCGACCGAGGCGCCGCGTCCCGGCTCCTTGATGAACAGCGCCTCGTTGAACGGCACGAAGTCCTCGCCGTTGACCGCCGCGGCCACGGCCAGCAGCTGGGGATGGCCATAGACGCGCAGCGCTGCCTCGGAGAACTGCAGCGAGCCCAGGATCAGGTAGACGATCTCCTTCGGCGCATCCGCCGCCGGCTGCGGCTCGAACATCTTCACGGGGTGGCGGCCCGCCGCGAGGCTGGTGCCGCCGAACGGGTCGCCCAGCGGCCTGGACCACAGCAGGGTCGGCGCCGTGCAGCCGGCCGCCAGCGCCGGCCGGCCCTTGCCGTCGACCGGCGCGCCGCGTTCGACGGGCAGGCGGTCGAGGATGTCGAACAGGTCGGCCTCGATGTCCGCCAGCTCGTCGGCGCCCAGCACGCCCTCGAAGACATAGAAGCCGCAGCGCCAGTAGGCATCGAGGATGTCCGGATGCAGCCGGCCGTCGGCGGCGAACCGGATGGGACCACGGTTGCCGAGCGCCAGGGCGCGCTGCTCGCCGTCCCCCAGGTAGGCCTGCATCGCCGCCTCTTCCGGCCCGTAGTCGACGGCGCGTGCGATCATCGGCTTGTTCATGTCAGCATCCTCCCACGGCCTGCGGATTTCGCTGGTTCCTTCAACGGTAGCCACCGCGCCGCCGTCTCACAATCGCCCGGCGTCGCCGCCTTGGCATGACAGGGAACCGCATCTGGTATGGTATCGCCGCCCGCGACCCGGCGACCCGACCGAACCTCCAGGGCATTCGCATATGGCGAATCTGTCATCCCGAGCGCAGCGAGGGATCCAGGGGCGGCGCCTGGATCCCTCGCCTGAGCCTGTCGAAGGGGCGCTCGGGATGACAGATGGTGTGGCGGCGCAGTTCTGCGTCATATGCGAAATCGTCGTCGATGCCCGATTCGACCGGTCGCGCTTTGCCGGGCACGCAACGGCGCGGTCACAGGGTCGCTCGCGTCGTCCTCGCGGCGACGGATACTTCCAGATCCGGAACCGGTTTTTCTATCACTGGTGGTGGGTTGTGAACGACAATGTTGTTGTCAACACAGCACTTTGTCTTCAACTCTTCTTCCGTTTTGTAAATTACATGAAGGTAATACGCGCTTTCTTGTGATCTTATCATGGAACTAACAGGCGTTTGTTCTGTTATAGTCCGGCCTGGGTCCTTCCACGGCTATTACCTCCTGTAACTGACGACCGAGCGGACCAGCGGCATGCCGAACCTCCAGCGAACCGAAGCTCGACGCGATCTCGCGCAGTTCGTTCGCGACAGGCGCGAGCGGACCAGGCCACAAGATGTGGGGCTGGATCCCGGCGAGCGGCGGCGGACGCCGGGGCTGCGGCGCGAGGAGGTCGCGCAGCTCGTCGGAGTCAGCCTAACCTGGTACACGTGGTTCGAGCAGGGACGCGACATCCAGGTATCGGCCCGGTTTCTGAACCGCGTGTCCGAGGCCTTTCGGCTGGATGACGGCGGGCGCGCGCTCCTGTTCGATCTCGCGCAGCATTCCCCACCGACCGATCACGTGCCGGTGCCAAACGTACCTGCGCGTGACTGGGAGCACCCATCGCCGGGCAGCACGGGCGTACCCTCGCGCGCTGTCACTGTCCCGTCGCGGCCTGATCCGGAAGCACACCGGATCAACCAGTCGATCCGTCGGATCATTGCCGGCGAAGAGGTACGCACGCCACCGCCGGCGGCGGTACCCGCCGGCGGCCCGCGCCGTGGCGTCCGCTGGAGCATCGGGATGACTGTGCTGGGCCTGCTCATGCTGATGCCGGTCACCGCCGTGTCATGAAGTTCTGGCGACAACACCAGCTGTACTGGGACGATCCCCTGCGCTGGTACGAGCGCGGCTCCCTCGTGACGTGGTGGCTGGGTCAGTTCTTGTTCACCGCGTCCTTTGCCGTTGCGTTCGCTGTCCTGTACCTCAACGATTTCGATGACTCCGGCGTCAACGGCGCGCTGGGCAGCCTGCTCGCCGGCTCTGTCGTCCTCTTCGTCAGTCGGTGCCTGCTCGCCCTCGCGCATCGCAAGCGTCGACGCCGCGGCGTACGAGGCTACTGAATCGAGCGCGCTCACGCCGGAAAGTCGCGTCGCCGGCACATGCATCGAATCGATGCACTGCCGCCGGGTAGGGCATCGGCGCCGTCTTGGTCTTTCATTTGCCCGCGACCCTGCTCCGCGCCAGCGATACGGCAGCACTGACACCGGAATAGTGGACCTTCGCCGCCTGCAGGGTTCCCCACACGAACGCGCCTTGGCAGCGCAGGCTGAAGGAGTGGTCGGTGGAAAGCGTCGCATCGGTGCATGCGAAGCTACGCCGGTCTTCGCCGCCGTTGAGCCCGCAGGCGGCGCAATATCGCGTCATGACACCGGAGATCGTCTCTCCCGACACGCTCAGCGTCACGGCATAGTCGGCGAAGGCGTTCGGGTTCGATCCACCCGACAGCGCGACGCGCGCCGTACCGCTGTATGTTTCGGTCGGAGGTCTGCCGGGAACATTCGGGGATGCCGGTACGCCGGCGGCGGGAATGGAAGCGGCGGGCGAGGAGGCCGGCGGTCGGCCATGGATCGCCGTCGCCTCGCGCCGCCGCTCGTCGATCTGTTTCTCGTCCGCATCATACTTGGCCAGGGCAGGCGTCGCCCGCCGTTGCAGCAGGGCGAACTGCGATGGACTCAGGAAGCCGGTATCCGGCACGCCCTCGGCCTTCTGCCAGGCCGCGATCATCTGTCGTACGCGCGGGCTGAACACCTCGTCGACGCCGCGCGTGTCGTAGCCCAGCGACGTCAGCGCCACTTGCACGCGCCGATGATCTCGTGTCGAGAGCTTGAGCTCGCGCTCGGCCACGTCGGCTTGTCGCCTTGCCTCGGTAGCCGCCTGGGCTTTTTGCTGCGCTGCCACGCGAGCCTCGTCATCCACCCCGCGGCGAGCCTCCGGTTGCCCGCTCGCGGCGGGTCGCGCCCGCTGCCCGACATCGGACGACGGTCGGTCAGCCAGCTCGGCCCGTCGCGTTCCCGATCCGCGCTGCGGCTGATCTTCGACCGGCCCGGCTTCCTCGTCAGCCCTGCGCATGGCTTCAGCCTCGACGCGTGCTCTTTCCGCGGCGACGCGGACTGCCTCTTCGTCAGCCTTGCGCCTGGCGTCGGCTTCGGCCTGACGTTGTGCCTCGGCCTCGGCGTGCGCGCGTTCCTCGGCGACGCGGCGTGCGTCTTCATCGGCCTTTCGCTTGGCTTCGGCATCGGCGTGGCGCGTGGCTTCGGCTTCCGTGCGTGCACGTTCCTCGGCGACGCGGCGTGCGTCTTCATCGGCCTTTCGCTTGGCCTCCGCCTCGGCGTGGCGCTTGGCTTCGGCTTCCGCGCGTGTACGCTCCTCGGCGACGCGGCGTGCGTCTTCGTCGGCGTTTCGCTTGGCCTCGGCCTCGGCGTGGCGCGTGGCTTCGGCTTCCGTGCGTGCACGTTCCTCGGCGACGCGGCGTGCGTCTTCGTCGGCGTTTCGCTTGGCCTCGGCTTCGGCGTGGCGCTTGGCTTCGGCCTCGGCATGTGCACGTTCCGCGGCGACGCGGCGTGCATCTTCGTCGGCCTTTCGTTTGGTCTCGGCCTCGGCGTGGCGCTTGGCTTCGGCTTCGGCCCGCGCGCGTTCCTCGGCGACGCGGCGTGCGTCTTCGTTGGCCTTCCGCCTGGCCTCTGCCTCGGCTCGCATGCGCTCCTCGGCGACACGGCGTGCTTCGTCATTGCCGTTGCGCTGGGCTTCGGCCTCCGACGGTCGCTGTGCTTCGGACTCCCGCTCCGTGCGTAAGCTCGACGAGACAGCGGCTGGCGAGAACGTGACCGGACTGAACGCAAGGCCGCCAACCAGGCTACCCGCCACCACCATCATCGCGATGACGCCGTAGGCGATCGTTGGTCGGCCCCTCTTGTGCGTTGTGTGTGCGGCGGCGATTGATTCCGGTCGAAGATCGCCGATGTCGGGCACTGCCTCGGCCTCGGCGACGCCGTCCGGCGCAGTGGCCAGTCCCGGAACCTGGCTGTCCACGGCGGGCGCTGTCCGCCCGTGCGGGCTGGCCTCCGCTTCCGTCGGCTCGTCCGGGTCCAAAGCCTTGCGCCAAGCCGCGATCGAGGCCGGCCGTTTCGCCGCCCGCAATGCCAGGCCGGCGTCGATGGCCGCCAGCAGGCGGGGCGGGTATTTTCCGGCAGCCAGTTGCGACGCCGGGGGCAGTGGCGTCACCAGCCGGTTGATGGCCGGCGGCGGCAGGGAACCCGTGACGCATCGATAGAGCGTCGCCGCCAGCCCGTGGACATCGGTGAACGGCCCGGTCTGTCCGTCCGAGAATTGCTCGATGGCCGCGTATCCCGGCGCGTGGAACACCTTGATCGATTGGCCGCGCGCTGCCAGCGCGGCGCGTGCCTGGCCGAAGTCAAACAACGTCGGCTTGTCCCGCGCATCGAGCACGATGTTCGACGGCGTGATGTCGAGGTGCAGCAGGCCCGCCGCGTGCAGGCGCTCAAGCCCGTCCAGCAGCGGCCGCAGCAACGGGTCCACGGCTTCTGGCCTCAGTCGGCCCTGGCGGGCCAGGCGCACCGCGAGCGTTTCACCCCATACCGGGGCCGTCACCATGCACGCCGTGCCGTTGGCCTCGAAACAGTCGTCGACCTCGACCAGGCCTGGGGTGCCGGAAAGTTCGGCCAGTTTCCTGGCCTCGGCCAGGAAACTGTCGAGGCCAAAAACGAAATCTCCCGCCTCTCGCGTGGAGCGCGCCTCCACCTCGAGGTCGGCCTGCCGTGCCGCGAACTGGATCGGCAGGTATTCCTTGATCGCAACGTCGCGGCCGAGCTGCTCGTCCCGCGCCCGGTACGTTATGCCGAACGCGTCATGGCGGACGACCTCGCCGATCCGGTAGCGACCGAGCTTCGTGTCGGGGGCCAGCGCGTGCGGCACGTCCGACGCCGCACGCCGTCGCGGTGACGCGGACGTCGATCGACTATCGTCGGCCACGTTGCCTCTCCGGGCAGGCCTCAGCGGTTGTTGCAACGCACAGCACGGGAAAGACGCAGTAGGTGGTGGGCCGGCGGCATCAGGAGTCAGGCCGTCGACTCGCCGAGCGCCCGCCCCGCCGCTTGGCCACACAAGCCTTCGGCAGCAGCTCTGCGAACGCGGACGATGAAACAACGATTGACCCCGGACAGAGGCTCAATGCCGATGCAGGGTAGAAGGTTGCCATGTCCTGCAAGATTTGATCACGGACAGGCGGTGGTGCGAGGAGAGCCAGTGTCGCGCCCGTTAGCGGCTTTGCTCATGGGTGGACGCACGGACGCGCGGCGCCATTTGCGTTTGCGCCAATCGCGCCGATCGACTCACCGATACGGACGCCTGCCGCGGTCTCACCGAATTTGCCGCCTCGCTTTCCACTTATCGTAGGGATGAGTGTTCGCTTACTCCCGTAGCAGGGTCATCGGAACGCGACCGCATTTCGGCGGCCCGGCCCACAGGGGAAACGACGATGGCGACAGGTACTGCCCAGGGCTTGCAGCGCCGGCAGGCTCCGCAGGGGCTCTCGGTGACGATCGATCCAGCCGACAGGAGCCGGCTTGTCTTCAGCCGGCGCGTGACGCTGGCGCAAGCCATCGCCTTCTTGTGGCCCCGGCCTCCCGCGTCGCAGTCGGCGCTCCGGCCCGACCCGGCTGAACGCGCCGTGGCGGGCACCCAGCGGCGGTTCATCATCGACACGTCGGATCAGAACGCCATGCTGGGGTTGTGGCCGGACGTGATGAGCGAGTTCGGAAGCATCACGCCGATCCGGGCGAAGGAGCCGGCGCCGCTGCCGGCCTGGCTTCCGCTGCACGTGCGCCAGCAGATCCTGGGCTTCTCGTTGCCCGAGGGCGTCCATCGCTTCGCCGGCACCGACTCGTGGGGCGACATCGTCGTCTGGATCAGGCGCGGCGATTACATGCGTGCGGAGGCGTACCAGGAGTTTCCCGAAACGGTGGAGTACTACCTGGCCTTCACCGAGGGTGACCACTGGACGGCAAACCTGCTTCTCGACGTCTACATGCATTTCAACTCGGACATGGCTTACTTCGTCGAGCAGAACGGCATGTCGCCGTCGGAGGCGCGGGCGGAGATACGCCGCATCAACAACGAGGTCTTCAAGCTGGTCCTTGAGGCCTCAGCCACGATCACGGCCACGGGCGCTTCCATTTCGGCGATGAACGCCACCATGCGCACGATGTCGCCCAAGGTCGTCGCCAGGGCGGACAGCACCGCGTGGCGGGTTCGCTTCAAGCCGCTCAATGGCAAGGTCAATGTCGGCGGTGGCACGGAAACGCCCGACATGACGAACCTCAACGCGGGCAACCCGGCGTCGGGCGGGCCTCCCCCGTCCTCCATCCCCAACCTCGTCCATGCCCGCATGGAGCAGATGGACGAAATGTTCGAGCCGGGATCGGTCACCTACCTCTTCTCGAAGAAGATACGCTACGGCGACTTCGACTGGCCGCGCGCCGCGAAGGCGGCCTTCAACGTCATGGCGCCCGGCGGCAAGGTCGAGATGAACATCATGTGCGATGCGGACGAGGGGATCCGTTTTCTGGTGCCGGCATTCGAGCAGGCAGGATTCAAGAGCGTCCGGTCGGACATGTTCGGCCCCGCGACGAAAATCCTCGCCGTCAGATGACGCTCAACTGCCGGGACCGACCTGCAGGATATGGCCGTAGGCGGGGTTGAACGACTCCGGTGTCGGGCCGGTGAGCGCCCAGAGCACGACATACGGCACGGCCGCTTCCGGATAGTACACGGCGCCATCGGTGATGACGATGGCGGCGTCGACCGCGGGGTCGCGCGCCAACGCGTGCAATCCCGGCGTCAGGTCGCTGCCCGAGCCGCCCAGGATGCGATACCGGGCGAGCGCATCGACGCTGACGGTTTCATCTGATTGCACGGCCTCGTCGCACTGCAGGATCCGCACCGCGGTGACGCCGGCCGACTCGCAGAAGCTCCGGATCACGCCCAGCACACGTGACAGCTCCTCGAGCATGGAGCCGCTGGTGTCGAGCACGAGGTTGAGGGTCCAGCCTTCGCGCCGGCGTCCCGCCAGCACCACGTCCGCCCGGTGTCCCTGGCGCCGCGAGGGCCGCCCGAAGCTGCGCGGACCCGGCGCGACATCTTCAAGCCAGCGCTGCAGGGCGAGTTCCCATGGCGGACGCAGCCGGGTTGCCAGCGCCTCGATGAACGCATCCTGTCCGGGCGTGGCGGACGGCGTACCGGTGAAGGCCTTGTCGGTCCGGTCGCGCCAGACCCCCAGCGCCATGGCGCGAATGCCCTCGGCTGCGATCCGCGCGCGTGACTGCTGCCGGCGATCGTCATGCGGAAACCAGCGGCGTTCGACGTCGTCGTCCAGGGCGTCCATGCCGCGCGGTTGGGCACTGCCACTTTCGCCCGGGCCTGGCAGGCCGGCCCGGGTGAGCGCCGTTCCCAACGTCCCGAGGGCGGGCGCCGTCCACGCTTCGGTCGGAAGATCCCGATACCTTTGCCGCTGCTTGAGGTCGGCAACGATCGCTTCGGCGGACATGGAAGCGGCGCCGGGCCAGTCCAGTCCATCCGCCGGCGGTGCCATGCCCAGCGCCATGCGCAGCATGTCGTTGATGATGTAGTCGTGCGCGATATTGAACAGGCGCGGATCGCTGTCGCCCCGTCGTTCATGCGTGCGCAAGGCCAGGTGCAGCAGCTCATGCGCCGCCACGAACACCTGATCGGGGGCCGAGAGTCCGAGGAACCATTTCGGGCTCACGACCATGCGGCCGGACGCAAACACGCCGGCCGTGCCCACCCGTTCGTCGGCCGAGGTGCGGACCAGCCGCGCCAGGCCGCTGAGATGCGGCAACATCATGCCGGCACGGCGCAGCGCCTGCTCCAGCGCCGCCGCGGCCAGCGCCTCCGGGGTTCGCGCGGGCGAGGGCGAGGTGCTCACGGGAGTTGCCTTTGGCTGTTCACCCAGCTCCTCACCGTGAGGAGGCCGCGCAGCGGCCGTCTCGAAGGGTGGGAACAGTCTCGATGGTTCGTGCCAGTCGTTATCGCTCCGTCGTGCGGTTGCCCACCCTTCGAGACGCGCGCCTGCGGCGGGCTCCTCAGGGTGAGGAGCATGGTTGAAGGGCTGAAGTTGACGCGGATCGGCGGCGTGCTCACAGGCCGGTGGCCTCCTTCAGCGCCGCGAACATCGCCGGCGCGGCGCCGAGCCGGCCCCACTGTTCGACCAGCCCGACCAGCAGGGCGAAGCGATGCTCGGGCGGCAGGCTCATCAGGAATTGATTGACCGTGTCGGCCGACACCTGCAGGGGATCGCCGCGCGCGATCAGGCCCCGGATGGCGGACAGGACGAACCATCGGGCGGTGTCCTCGAAAGGTAGCAGGTCCGGTGATTCGATGTAGTCCTGCGGCGGACGCACGTCCGTGATGGCCGCTTCCGCCATGGCGCAGAACACCGCGGCATCGGCGGCGCTGACCCGCCCGAAGGCCAGCGCGCGGCGCAACTGGTCGCTGGCGATGCCGGCCGTCTCGGCCAGCGTCAGCGCCGCCGACAGCGACGCCCAGGCGCGGGGCGTGGAGAACGGCACCGGTTCGGCCGGGACCGGGCGCATCAGTGCCTCCGGCATGAACGTGATGAAGGCGATGATGTCGATCCGGATCCCGGCGCCGCGCGCCCACACCAGCCATTCGCGCACGTCGACCCGGATATTGACGATGAAGACGCGGTTGACCAGCGCGCTGCTGAGCGCCCGCACCAGCGCGCGGTCTTCGATCCGGTTGCCGGCCGACACCACCCACGTGCCGGCGGGAAGCGCGTGCTCGCCCAGGCGGCGCTCGAGCAGCAGGGAATAGAACGCCTTCTGGATGTCCGGCGCGCACGCCGGCAGCTCGTCCAGGAACAGGCAGAACGGTTCGGGCTTTTCCGGCAGCAGGATGCGCGGCGGGCAGAACACCGAGCGTTCGCCGACGATGTGCGGGATGCCGCTGACGTCCTCGGGCGCGATCTGGGTTCCCAGCAGCGAGCGGCACGGCAGCCCGGCTTCTTCCGCCGCCTGTTGCACGATCTGCGACTTGCCGGCGCCCGGCGCCGACAGCAGCAGCAGGCTCTGCTCGTGGGCCAGGGCCTTGATCAGTGCCTTGGCCTCGCTCAGCGTCACCGCCTCGGACAGTCCTCGGGCTTCATCCGCCATGGGTGCTTCCTCTGGATGTCATCCCGAGCGCAGCGAGGGATCT
>Ga0187894_10003907_pt1 | contig 16361 bp, 15 predicted proteins | sample GBC1701081metaG_FD_136650 | JGI IMG/M metagenome (GOLD analysis project Ga0187894, IMG submission 136650) | White microbial mat communities from a lava cave in the Kipuka Kanohina Cave System on the Island of Hawaii, USA - GBC170108-1 metaG ... | reverse complement strand
TAAATGTTCACCCTGATTTTCCTGCCCCGTTTACGGGGCGTACAGATTGGCTAAAGCCTGATTGAAAAGCCCCGTGAACGGGACTGTGAAATCAAATTGCATCAAATTTCCCAGCCGTAAACGGCTGGGCCAGGGAAAAATAGAGCTCTTGATTCGCATTGATAAGTGCAGAAACCCGCACGCTCTTACTTAGTGCGGGCTTCCGCGTTCAGCATTGCGTTGTAACGTGCCACTTCATTGGTTTTCTTCCAAACTACGTAAAGCGCAACGAGCCGTTTGATTGCTTCTATTGTTGCTTTATCTTTTTCTCCGAGTTTTGTTTTCAAAGTTTCGTAACTCTTTTTCAAAAGCGTTTCCGCTTCCTCAAAACGCTTTTGCAAAGTAAGACATTCGCCCAATGTGCCTTCGGTTTTTGCAACTCGTTCGTTATCTGCGCCTAATTTTTTCGACATCCAAACATAATTTTGTCGCAGGTATTTTTCAGCTTCTGTGTATTTGCCCGTCTTCATCAACGCACGCCCCAGAGCATTGTAGGAATCAAAGAAATATCTGTGACCTTCGGGTAATGTTTTTTGTTGAATTTCAATTGCCTGTCGCGCCAATTTTTCGGCTTGAACGAAATCGTTTCTGTAATAACTAATACGGCTGAGGTTTGTTAGCGGAACGGTGTATTGAGGCGAATTTTCGCCAAACAGTTCGCGGCTTAACGAGAGGCTTTCGCGCAACGCCGTCTCTGCCTCGTCGTAATTCTCAATCAAAATCAGATTTAACCCCAGATTTGAAAGACCAATTGCCAAGTCCATTTTTCGGTCGGGAAATTGGCGGTTTATCTTTATTGTCTGACGATACAAAGCTATTGAGCGTTCGTAATCATTCGGGATTATGTTTGCAAGTTCGTTTGCCGCGATTGCTGTTTGAAGGTCGTTTTCGCCCAAGTTTTTCTGTGTATAATCAAACGCTTCCTGATAAAGTTTTTCGGCAGTTTTGCGTGATTCATCATCGCCCTTGTAATAATAAGCTGCGCCTGTTGCAAGCAGTGTTTCTGCAAAATCGCGTTTGTTTTCCGGCGGATAAAGTCGTTGCGTGTCTAACGCTTTTTTCAAAAGCGGAATTGCTTCGTCAAAGTCGTTTTTGTATGTGAGGAGTTCGCCAAGATTTCTCATGCAGTTTGTGGTCGTCGCGTGATTTTCGCCCAATACATCCTGAAAAGTTTTCAATGCCGAACGAAGAAGCGGTTCGCCTTTATCATAAAATTCAAGGTTGTAATACGTATAACCGATTGTCCTTTTGACTTCCGCCAAGACTTCGGGTTGGTCTTTTAGTTCTGTTTCGGCACGACGCACAGCCTTTTCCAAAATATCAAGCACTTTCACATCGCGCCCTTCTTTCGTCGGGTCGGGTGAGCCTAGAGTTTCTTGTAAAAATTTATTTATGCGTTCGGCTTTTGCCTGAGCTATCCGTGCGCGGTCGCGTTCGGCGCGTGCAATCCGGTTTTGCCACATTGTTGCAACCAACCCCGCAACCAATGAAAGAAGAACCAGCGACGCGGCAACAACACCGGCTTTGTGTCGCGCAATAAATTTCGATGCACGATAACCGAATGAATCGGCACGTGCAGAGATTGGCAAACCTTCCAGATAACGACGAATGTCTTCGGAAAATTCCTGCACAGACGCATAACGACGCGATGGTTCTTTACGCAAAGCCATCAAAACGATGTTATCCAAATCTTTCGATTTCGGATTGCGGATTGCGGATTGCGGATTAAAAACCTTTTTTGTTTGTCCCTCTTTTTCTTCATTCCGAAATCGGTCGGGTCTTGTGCCTGTCAAGAGTTCGTAAAGCACAACTCCCAACGAATAAATATCTGTGGAGGTTGTGACGTGCAATCCTTTGATTTGTTCAGGGCTTGCGTATTCGGGCGTCATTATGCGGACGGTTGTTGCAGTTTGTGTAAAGGCAAATCCCTGCATTTCGGGATTAATGAGTTTTGCAATTCCGAAATCGAGAAGTTTTGGTTCGCCTGTCGAAGTGACAATGATGTTTGAAGGTTTTATGTCACGGTGAATAACAAGATTTTGATGTGCGTGTCCGACCGCCGAACAAATTTTGCGAAAGAGCTTTAACCGTTCGTTTGCGGTGAGTTTGTTTTTGTCACAGTAATCAAGAAGCGGCAGACCTTCGACATATTCCATTACAAAATAAGGCAAGCCGTTTTCCGTCGTCCCGCCGTCAAGCAGGCGTGCGATGTTCGGATGATTGAGGGCAGCTAATATCTGTCGTTCGTGTCGAAAACGGCGGATGACTTCATCCGTATCAAGCCCGCGTTTGATTAGTTTGATTGCCGCGCGTTGACGAAATTCATCATCGTCTCTTTCCGCCAGATAAACCGCACCCATCCCGCCGCGCCCGATTTCATTGATGATTTTGTAATGACCGATGCGCTTAGAAGTAAAGTCTTGGTTTTCATCTTCCGTTTCAAATGGTGAAGTCTCAAATGCGGGAGTTTCTATAAAAGTATGCGACTTTTGATAAGAGGCAAGAAGCGATTCGACTTCCCTTCTGAGTTCGTTATCGCCGTTGCATGATTCGGCAATAAACGCGGCACGTTCGTTTTCATCATGTTCTTGTGCCGCATAGAAAATCGCTTTCACTCTTTGCCAATGTTCGGGGGACATAACGGATTGCGGATTGCGGATTGCGGATTGCGGATTTGAAACGCACTCCGAAAACGGCAATCAGTATTTTATCCGGCACATTGTAAGTCCTTTTTCTTGCAGGATAAAAATTATTTTTTTCTTGCTGAGCCAAATCGCGTTTCTTTTTCCGCATTACATATTGAGAGCGTTAAATCGCTCAACTTTTATATTGAGGAAGAAACCAAAATGACGACAGGGAAAAACTTTTCATACGCTAAACGCTATTTTCTTAATTCTTTATTGGCTTTATCGCTCGTTACCGTTTTCGTGACTTCGGGCTGTTCTGTTCCGAATGTCTTTTCAAAAAAACAAACGCGAAACGGGCAATACAGACCAACAGGAAATAATCCGACGCCGCAAACAGGAAACGCGCCTAAAAACGAGACGCAAACTCCGATTGTCGAAACAACAAACGACCAATCTGAACTGCTTGTCGGAACATGGCGTTATTCTTACAACCTTTACGGAACCTCTTGCCAAGGAGAGTTTATCTATAAGCCCAATCACGTTTACCAGCTATTGGAAACTTGCGATAACGGAAATCAAATCTTTTTGACAGGCGAGTGGCAATTCATCGGAGCAGGCGTTCTGGCACATTACCTCAGAGACTATCACCCGAAAGTAGATGCTTTGGGGTCGCCTTTACACTTTCCTGAAAAAGACGGTTATGAAGTTGTTTTCGATAGTCGCAATCAAGCGACATTCAGAAACTTAGCTTACAGCACTCCCTTTACTCTTTATCGCGTCTATTAACGAATTTTCAAACTAAAACACTAAACCACGCGAGCTGTTTCAATGTTTATCAAATGTGGAAATGGCTCTCAATTTTGAAGGAGAAAGTTATGGATTGGTATTGGGCAGATGAAACATACAGGGCATGGGACCAATGGCGACGCGGGAACGAGAGGTTGACACGCGAAACAATGGATTCATGGGTAAATAAAAATCCCGACAGCGTTGCCGTCGCTGTTGCCGTTAGCCTGAATGAAGGCGGCGTTCAATTGGGAAATATCGTGATTGATTCGTTTGCTGATTTATTGAGACTAGGACAAGGATTTGGTCAGGGCGGATTCGGCGGAGTCGCCCAAGATGGCTTGCGGCTTCTGGCAATCGGAGGTCCGCTTACAAAAGGATTTGCAGCAGTCGCAAGGATGAAAATGGTGCAAAGAGTAGTGAATCCATTGGGAGAAAATTGTACTTGGGTAGCCGCCACACAAGCCTTGCGTATATCAGGCGTAAAGCATTTTGCAAAAGTGGAAGACCTTGTTAAAGCCGCAGGATTGGAATCTATTTCTCAGACAGGTCCGGCTTTTATTAAAGAGTTTGGACCTCTGTTGCAGCAGCTTGGTGCGCGTGTGAAGTATGTCGAGAAAATAGGTGCGGATAATCTTCCGGTTTGGAAATCTTTGGATGAGGTAACGACTTATCTAAAGAGCAATCCTAACGGGACAATGATTTTCGCTGTCAGTCCGGCTACGGGTGCGCCTCACTCGATGATAGCTTTTCTTCATCCGACTCGCGGGTTACAGATTGCCGACCGTTCGGGAAGGATTGTAAAGAATCTTTCCGAACTCGAAGATTTGTATCCGGGCATCTCTGATTTTGCCAACGGCAAATGGCAAATCGCCCATGAGATGCTCTATGTAGAAAACTCTGCAATTGCGAAAGATGTTGCCTGTTCGGGTCTGACGAGTCTTCTTGTTCTGGAAGTGAAAGCAATGCTCATCAAACCGCCCGAAGAAATACAGCCCCTTCCGATTGGAAACAAACAGGGATATTACGACAAAAGAAACAGGGCTTATCATTAAAGCCGCATAAACCAAAACCGATTCAAAATGAATTGTTCATGGGTCTGAGAAATCCTTTACAAAGCAGGTTGTTTCGGTTCTCTCTCTGTACAATTCGTTTTGAATCGGTCTTTCTATTAAAGAGAAAAATTAGTACTCGGTTTTGAACATCAATACGACTATTTGTTTCCAACGATAGATATTTTTCTCTTTATTATCTTGCTTAACCGTTATTTTCCGACACTATGTAAAAGCATTCTGATTCTCCGTCAACACACCCTTCTGACAAAAGATGTGGATACTGCGGATGATTTATTATTCCCTGTCGAATTTGTGCCATTCTGTTTTCCGCGACAACTCCGCCGCTCATAACCGAACCGGCGGTTCTCCAAAGAGTTTCATACAAACGTGCTTCATTGGGGTTTGCAGAAAGCATCCTTGCTATCGGATAACAGGTCAATCTCAAATATATAAACTGTGCGATAAAAGAAGCCGCTTCGTTATCAACTTCCGCTATCGTTGTTCTTGTCAGGTCAATCGAAGCGTGAACTGCTTCGTGAATAACAACAGATTTTCGACTCCTTTTACTTCTAATCGGGCGAGCACGGAGAACACCGCCGTTTAAGGGTGTGGAATCATATTCACCCCCTAAATTTGCCGGAACATTTTCATCCGTAACTCTAACCCTACCGGATTCGATAGCACCAACAACACGAAGAAAAGTTGTGTGGTCCACGGAAACGGGTGTTCTGTATAATGACTGAAAACTGAATCTGATTCTGGATGCTTCGCTACTGCGTAAAATTTGTAGTGCGTCTTCTCTGATTGACATATTTTTCCTTCTATTTTCAATGCGTTACATTTCCTAATCGTCTGTACAAAGAAACTTAATTTGCTCTGTTTAGATAAGTGCAATCTGATTCGTGCCGGGAATGTATTTGACGTTGACAATTTTGCCGGGTTGAAACGACGGCAGATGAATAATCGAAACAACCTGACTGACTTCGGCGCGAAAAGCGGGTTGCGTCGGCGAATAGACTTCAAGTGAAATGCTTACCAACGGATTATCGTTTATTCGCGTTCCCGTATCGCTTAAAGCAAGAATTTTTGCGTTGGCTGACTGTCCTTCCCTCAGGATATTTCTCTGTGCTTTTCTGTGTGCAATTAACGGAAAGATAAACGCACCAAAAGCCAGAAACATTCCTATCAATGTCGGTGAAACTACAATCACGATAGAGGCAATAAGTGCCGGTAGGGCAAATGCCGGATTTTCCGTGAAATACCGATTTATTTTGTCTTCACTGACAAGTGAAAATATCGCACCGAAAATGACGGGCAATACGAACGAACCGCCGATTGCCAGCAATAGACCGCTAATCAACATAAATTTATTTATTCTCATACTTATCCGCCTTTATTTTTTTCTTGCTCCGGAGACTTTCGTTAATTGTCGCTACTAGGAATTTTTTGCCCCGATAATCGCGACTTTTTCCGTGCCGGGAATGTATTTGACGCGGACAATTTTGCCGGGTTGAAATGACGGCAGTTCAACAATGGAAACAGTTGTACTGGTTCGCATATAAAAGGAAGGTTGATTCATCGGTTGAACTTCAAGCGAGATATTTACTAAAGGACTGTTGTTAATTCTTGTTCCTCTGTCTCGCAATGCCAGAACTTTTGCTTCTGCATCCTGACCATTTTTGACGATTTGTTTGTAAATCATTTTTCCTGTAACCAACCACAGAACAGTGAATACGGTGCAGCCTACGGAGAAAACAATTATTAAAATCCACCAAACCCCCAATTGAAAAAACGGAACTTCCATTATTTCCGCCATGCTGTATGTTTGTTTTCCGCCATACAAAAAAAGGTTTATCATCAAACCCGCCATTGAGATAAAAACCAGAATAAAACAAAGGTTTCCCAATTTTTTTAGCAATCCAGGTAAATTCATATTTTTCTCCTTTGTGTGTGCAGAACCCTAAAGTTTTGGGTCGCCCGCACACAGATGTTTATTTAATCTTTTCTCTGACACTTTATTTCCATTTCGATTGTCATAACGAAATCCGGTATTTCAAGCATCTTTGCCCCAACAGACCCGGAAAAGTCTTTTAGCTTGCATTTAAATTCCGTTAAGAATCCGTTAGTTCTCTGTTAAAATGGCGGCGTGCGGGGCAAAATCTATCAATTTGGAGAATATTTACTCGACCCTTCGGAACAACGTCTGCAAAAAAACGAGGAACTTATCTCACTTCCGCCAAAAGTGTTTGAAGTTCTTACGGTTTTGGTGGAACGACACGGGCAACTTGTTGGTTATGACGAATTGATGAAAGAGGTCTGGCAGGATGCTTTTGTCGAAGATACAAATTTGCGTTATTGCATTCATACGCTCCGAAAAACTCTTGATAAAGATTTTATAGAAACGGTTCCGAAACGTGGCTATCGCTTTAATGCGGAAGTAAAGTCTTTTACAAACGAAGAATTTATCCAAAAATACACGGACGATAATCAGGTCATCCAACCTGAAATAACCGACTGTCAAACTTCAGCCAAAACTAAATCTGTTACCTTCTTTTCAAAGCCTGTTTTGCTTTTGGGAATAGCGATTTTAATCTTGGTTGCAGGCGGTTCGGCTTATTTCATCTGGAAAAACAGGCAACAGAATGAAAAGAATCATTTAAGAACAATTGCAGTTCTTCCATTTTCGGTTATTGGTGCAACACCCGAACAAAACGGCGAGATACAAAAAGGCTTATCCGATTCCATGATTTTCAATTTAGGCAAAATCAAGGATTTGAAAGTTATTCCGACAAATGAAATTCAAGACTATTTCGGCAAGGATTACGAACCCGTTAAAGTAGGAAAACACTTGGAGGCAGATGAAGTCCTGACAGGAACTTACCGTCTTGAAAATAACACCGTGAGGATAAATGTATCTCTTTTGCGCGTAAGCGACGGCGAAATACTTTGGATAAACACCTTCACTGTAAAAGAAAATACACAAATCGCTCTGGAAAATTCAATTTCATTTCCGATTGCGCGGCAAATCGAACTCAACGTCGCAAGACTAAAAGACGAAGAACGAATCAAAGACATAAACATCAGCGAAAAATCAAAGAAAAACTTTCTGACTGCACACGAAATTTTTCGGACATATAGTTTCAATAGACGGAAAGAAGCCGTAGAGTTGTTTGAAAAGATAATAGCCGAAAAACCTGATTGGGCATTGGCAAATGCAGGATATGCAACTGCATTGGTCTTAACTCACGGCGGGGAAAAAGGCTGTCGGGAAGCACAACCTTTTGCACAAAAAGCACTTGAGATTGACAGTTCGGTTGCCGAAGCCCATTTAGCCATGGGGTATTGTTATCAATACAATTGGGATTGGAAAAATGCTGAAGAAGCATATCAAAATGCTATTCGCCTTAATCCTCAATATGCACTGGCATATCATGAATATGCTTCAATGCTGGACCTTCAATGTCGCTTTGCCGAAGCCGAAATCAATTTCAAAAAAGCGATTGAACTTGAACCGTTTTCACCACACTTTCGCTCGTCATTTTGCCAGCACTACTATTACGACAAAAATTTCAATCATGCCTTAGCCCAATGTTTTGAGGCTCAGAAAATAAATTCCGGATTCTGGAAGACCTCAAAGATACTTCATTGGATATATGTAGCACAGGGAAGATATGATGAGGTTCTCAAAGTCATTTACGGACACCTAAGTGAAAGCGAAATAGCTCAAAATCCTTTTGCAAAAGCACTCTCTGACGGGAATATCAAAAGATACTGGGAGTTGAGCGTGAAAGAACGTCTGAACGACCCCAAAAAAAGTTTTAGCCCATATGCCATGGCTTCATACTACATACATCTGGGGGACAAAGAAAAGACACTGGAATATCTAAAAAAAGGCGCGGAATCTCCAATATATGAGATTCAAGTTGCAAATGCCGACCCTATTTTTGATGCGGTTCGTAAAGATATTAGGTTTGTTGAACTGATGAAGAAAATAAACCTTGCCCCTTAAAAAATAGTTTGAAAGATGACTCCGCAGAATCTGATTAACAACTGCTTCGATAAATTTCTGTAAATCTACTCCCTGATAATCTCGCGTCTGAGCCAAGCCTTTGCCAACCCCCATTCACGCTTTACTGTTGATTCCGAGATATTGAGAACTTCGGCGGTTTCTTCAATCGTCAACCCGCCGAAGAATCTTAATTCCACTATGCGGCATTGCTCAGGGTCGAATGATGAAAGAGTTTTCAACGCAGAATCAAGCATGACCAAATCAACTTCTTTTTCATCCGTGAAACTGATTGCTTCATCAATAGAAATTTTGGTGACTTCGCCGCCGCGTTTTTGTGCATTGTGTTCGCGTGCATGGTCAACTAAAATCTGTCGCATCAATCTGGCAGCTATTCCGAAAAAATGCACGCGGTCTTTCCAATCGGCTTGAGTCTGGTCAATCAGTCGCAAATAAGCTTCATGCACGAGAGCTGTCGCTTGCAAAGTATGGTCAGGGCGTTCGCGCCGCATATAGCTGCCTGCGAGTTTCCGCAGTTCATTATAAACAAGCGGCAAAAGCTTTTCCGATGCTTCGCCTTGCCTGTCTTTCAAATCTTGCAAAATTTGTGTGACTTCGTGCGACATAAAATTGCTCTGTGTTATCGCACATGATTTTATCTCACATTGCAAGATTCATCGAAATAAATCTGTTCACCACAGAAAAGTGGTATCTCATACAGTTTCATTTTAGCTTATCCAATTCTGACCGAATATCAGAGTTTGTCGGACGCTTTCGATAATCTTCTTCAATCTTTACCCAAACGACTTTCCTGTTTTTATCCAGGACATAAACCGCAGGGTATGGAAGCCCGTCTGTTTTCTTTCCCATGTACGCGGGGTTTCGCAAACCGTAAAGGTCAATAGTTTTTGATTCGGGGTCTGAAAGAAGCGGAAAGTTTATTTTCCCTTTGCCGTCAGACGCGATTTTCTCTGCCAACTCTTTGGTTTTATCGTGCGGGTCAATGCTGATTGCATAGAGTTTTACTTTCTCGTTCGGCTTTATGAGTGAACGCAATTCGGCTAACTGCCGGGCGCAATAAGGTCACCAATAGCCGCGATAGAAAACTAAAACTACACGCTCTTTGTTTGTTGAAGCTGATAGCTTAACAGCTTTGCCGTTCTCGTCCTCAAGTGTAAAGTCAGGTGCGGTTTCTCCTACTTCTACAGGCTTTTCGCGTTTCGTTGTCTTCTCTTGTCCAAATGTGTATGCGGCGTTCGCGCACACAAAAAGCAGAACCAGAATTATTTTAAGTTTCATAGTTTACCCTCTGAATTTTAGATACCTTGAAATTAAGTTTTTATTCCAAAAAATTTACAGATAGATTACATGAGAGGTTCGCCAGATGTGTGTGGGGATGGTTCCGGGTTTTGCGGTTGTAAGCAAAATGGAAAAACTTCCGTCCGAAAGTGCAACCTCAACATCTTTCCATTTCGAGGTTTGAATCTTTTCTTTCGTGTCTTCGTCGTATTCGGGCTTTACAAAGGCAAGCCGTTTCAGACAATCGTAAAAATGCTCTTTGCCTATACCGTATCGCCCCGCTTCGCGCCCCAATATAAGGCGAACTTCTGCGCGTTCATCAATAAAATGCTGAACCAACGAAGCCGCCTGTTTGACGCCGCGCTCAAAACAATCTTCTAAAAATTCTGTCTTGTTTTCTTTTTCTACCGCCTTTGAATCCGCAAGTTTTTTGTTCAGCAGTTTCTCGACAAAACCTTTGAAAGAAGAGCCTTGCATGACCTCTGCATCTTCTTTTTCCTGAAAGAGTTTTGTGTCAAGCCAGATGTTCACACGCTTTTCGTCTTCGGCTGTAAACTCGCGTACCATCAGGCGACGCACACGCGCCGTAGCTTTCCAATCTATATGGCGCAAATCGTCTTTCGGTTGATAATCCCGCAAAGAATAAAGGTCATGCCCCGCACCCCGTTTTGAAGAAATCAAACGCCCCGCATTCATAGGGAGCAGGTGTAGTTTGTCGCTTATATCTTCGGTTTTCGGAAAGATGACTATATCAACATTGCGTGTAGGAAGACGGCGGCGATGACGAAAGAAACCAAACGGAAACTTGGTTGAAAGTTCAAAACCCGTTATCAATTCGTGACCGCGTTCAGAAAATGTTTGCTCCACTTTTTGTTCCGCGCCAGCCCTATGCGGAACGTATGTGAAATAACCAAGCGGACGTTTTTTGAACCGCACGCGATTGAACCAGCTCTGTTTTTCTACATCATCGGGGTCTTCGGGTCCACGCGCTTCAACCATAATCGAGAACGACGGCAAAAAGCGTTTTTTGTTTTGAATCGTAACAACAACGGGCGATGGTTCTCCGGCAAAAATGTGGTCAGGGAAACGTGCGGAAACAACCAAATCACGAAGGCTTGCCTGCGCTGCAAGAAGCGATGCAAACAAAGAAGCCACGATAATCGAGAGAACCAGAAAGAGAAGATTGTTTCCGGTATTCCAAGCCGCAAAACCCACCACGACAAGAATGCAAACGAAAATCATTCCGCCCGTTGTGACCTGAATCGGGAAATCAATCTGAGCAATCTCGGAACCGGCAGAACGTGCTAAGGGCGGCACCACGAAAATCAAGAGCAAAACAACAATAACCATCGAGGAAATAGCCGCCGCAGATGTCAGCCGGTTATCTCCTGTTCTGCTCGCATAGACAGTAAGAAATGCCGTAGCCATTCCGGCAAATACCAGAATAGTCCCAAAAATGGCATTTCTCACTTCGCGCCAAGTGAAAGCCGACGCCCAATCAGAAAATGCCGATTTCCAATTTTCCTTTTGTTTTTGAGACTCCTTCACAATCAGTTTTGGTGTTAGAGTTAAACAGGAACGCTCACGGTTTTCATCAACTCTTTCAAAACAACTTCCGCCTCTTCGCTTTTTCTCAATGATGACGAGTAACGGGAACTCACCACGACTCTATGCGAAAATGCAGGAAGTACAAGACGCTTGACATCATCCGGTAAACAAAAAGAGCGTCCTTCTATCAAAGCCAATGCTTGTGCGGCGCGAAACAAAGCCAACGTCCCGCGCGGGCTGATTCCCAAATCAAGCATTTCAGTATTTCGCGTGGCATTCACAATTCGCATCAAATAATCAACAACAGCATCGTCAACATGAATGTTTGATACAGATTCCTGAAGGTCAAGAATATCGTCGCCTGTCATCACAGGGTAAAGTTTATTTAACGGATTCGACTTTTCCCTATCTCGTAAAATTTGCTTTTCGTCTTCTGCATCAGGGTATCCGATACGAATGCGAAGCATAAATCTGTCAAGTTGAGATTCAGGCAACGGGTATGTGCCGTGATGTTCAATCGGGTTTTGCGTTGCGACCACGATAAACGGCGTGGGCAAAGGATGTGTGCGACCTTCGGCTGTAACCTGTCCTTCCGCCATTGCCTCAAGTAACGCCGATTGTGTTTTCGGCGTAGTCCGGTTTATTTCGTCTGCAAGCACTACGTTTGCAAAAATGGGTCCCGGCATCCACTCAAAAACGCTCTTATGTTGATTGAAAACCGAAAGCCCCACAACATCCGACGGCAAAAGGTCTGAAGTGAATTGAATCCGCTGAAACGAACAATCAATCGCACGCGACAATGCTTGCGAAAGAGTAGTTTTGCCAACGCCCGGAACATCTTCAACAAGAAGGTGTCCGTTTGCTATTAATGTAACAATAGCGAGACGAACAGCCTCCGGTTTTCCTTTTATGACGGTTTCGATTGCCGCTTGAAGTTTATCTATCTTTGCAACTGCGGCTGATGTGCTTTCTTCTTTTAATGCTTCTACCGAAGACCAACTTTTCATCCTTTTGTCTCTGCTTTCATTTGAAAGTTGCTTTTTATTCTACACATCATGTGTTTATGTCGCACGTCAAATCCGGTGTTCTTGTTCCGCGTGTGACGCGAAAAGGTTTAGTGTAGTAAAATTTGCCCCGTTCTAAAAAGTTGTTCTTTCGATGCATTTTTTGCATCTACTATTACGGAACAAAATCATTTTTTTATCGTGTACGAGTTCGGACTTTCAACCGAAAGCAATTCTAGGGAGAACAAAATATGGAAAACATCCGCAGAAAGAAAGCAGAAAAAGGATTTACGCTCATCGAATTAATGATTGTTATTGCAATCATCGGAATCTTGGTTGCCGCAACAACTTACGGTTTCAGAAGAATGACAATGCGTGCAAACGAAACAGCGGCGATTGAGACAGTTCGTCGGATTCAACAATTTCAATCCGATTATCAACTCGGACACAAAGGAAACTACGCAAGTTTTAATGAATTAATCAAAGACGGTCTTTTGGATAGCAGTTTTTCAGGCGACAGCCCTGTTGTCAGCGGTTACGTTTTCACTTTGCAGGTAACACCGAAAAGTCCGAATGCGCCCGCATCATTTAAGCTTTACGCCGACCCGCAAGTTCCCACAGGTATAAGCGCAACAGGTCAGCGATTTTTCTATGTTGACGAAAGCGTCGGCACAATCCGCGTAAATGACACACAACGCTCGAGTCAAACAGACCCTGCGCTCTAAACTGTTGCTGATAAATTAAAGGGCTTGACCCTTTTGCAGTTGGCTTGTTAGGATTCGGATACTTTTTGATAAGCCCGCTTGGCTCAGTTGGTAGAGCGCACGCTTCACACGCGTGAGGTCATTGGTTCGAGTCCAATAGCGGGCATATAAAGTTTTTACGAGACTAAGGGGTGACTTTGGGAGAAGTTGCTTTTTAGTAAATGAGGCAGTCTTTGTGGGAGGGACTGCCTTTTTACTTTATCTGTTGAAATAATTTAATTTATTCTTCCACCCTGAATTATTTTGTCGGGATTTTGTCATTCAGCTCTATTTTTCAGTAGTTTTACGACCAAATTCCGGGGCGATAAAACAGCCTCAACAACTTGTTTGCAAAGCTCGATTATCTCGCCATCTGTTAGCCTTTCAATTGATTCTACATTTAATTCCATGGTCTGAATCGTTCCGCTTTTCGTAGTTTGCTCTCCTACAATTTTACTATTCAAACGATTTCCTTAACGCCGCAAAGCTTCATCTCTATTCAGACTTAACAATAGTCTCTTTTACCGAAAGCATTATCTCTTTAAGCAAACCTTCAATATCCGATTTCGGGTGTGCAATCTCTCGCAAAGTAGCAATGGTTTCGTTGTTGCGACGAAGTACAAGTTTGAGTTTTACCAGCTCGCCTTCAACAAAATAAGTTCCGCTCGGCTGAATTGCATCGGGGAATTTATCTTCGTCAATAAAGACCATAACGGTTTCGCCTCGCCCCGTTGAATAACCCGATTCGCGCAACATCTTTCGCAGGGCGTCCGTCAGCCCCAGGTTATCCGCAAATTCTGTCGGGTTAATTAAAAGAGGACGTAAAACCATTGGCTTTACCGCTTCAAAAGGAACAAGCATTCTGTCCTCATCTTTTAGTTGTCCCACATCGAAACTCGTGCCTTGAGGTGCGGCAACGACGGGGCGTTGTATCCCGCCAATGTTCTTTGCGAGTTTTGGAACTTCATCAGCCGCGTATTGAAATAGTTTTTGAATGTCAACAAACTCGCCGTCTTTCAAAGCCGCCCCGCGCATCCCCTGAAGTAGCGTGTATGTAAGAAGCCCCTGTCCCTAGCACGTAGCTTCATATGAAGGGGCGTCTGCTGCCGCGCCCATCAGTACATGAAAACCTGTATGGTCTTTTAATCTTTCAATGGCGCGAACCTGATCACTCGAAAGATCCTTTTTAGCCATAAGACTCGCATTGCCTGCAATTGCTCCTGCGGCACAAGTATCAAGAATCATTACTTGCTTTAACGCTTTTATCCCTTTCTCGCCTTTGACCCATTCTCGTCTTGTGAGCCATGCGGTTAGTTCCACACTCGATATTGTAGAGGTCGCTCTGTAACCCCCGTTTGAAGGTTCCAGATCTTTATCGTTCCGCCTCCGCCCGAAGCCACGGTTATGCCGTCTGAACCGACCTGCACGGTATTTACTAACGGAGAACGCCCCTGAAATTCTTTTACTATTTTTCCGTTTGGAATTTCACGGAATGTATTGTCGCGTATAAGAGTTTTTTCATCAGGGCTAAACGCCGTGCGACCAAAACCTTCTGCTGTCATCAAGGGCTTTTCATTTGATATATTCCAAACTTTAATGGGATCAACATTACCTCCTGCTGCGATAAATTGATTCTTCGGACTAAATGTTATCGAGTTTATAAATTCAGGACATTCCGTAAGTTTTCCAATCTGCTTCATTGTTGAAACATCAAAAAGCAGAATTGACGTATCAACATTCACCGCTAAAAGTTTACCGTTTGGACTAATTGCGCTTGAATTAAAATCACCTGAATAAACCTTTGTTGTTCGCAATAACCGTTTTGTTTGAAGGTTCCAAAACTTCATCACTAATTCATACTTGTCGCCATTAAACTTTTTCCTGCCTAAACCCATTAAAGAGGTATTATCTGAAGAAAACCCGACCGCCTGTGCATACTCGTGTAAATCAATCTCTTCATCAGTTGCATCTTCATTTAAGGCTTCGAGAGTTAATATTTTTTTGCCGTCTTCAACCCTCCAGAGTTTTATTTCACCAAAGGAAGTGACTCCGGCTAATGTGCGCCCGTTTTGATGAAATTTTATTGATCTTAATGAATTGCTATCTTCCAGAGATGTTTTTTTGCCGTTTGCGAGATCAAATACTGCCGAACCTTGAGTGTATTCTTCCCCTTGAACATCTGCGCCCGCAACAACTATTTTTTCCGTCCGTACTAAAAATTACCTCTTCGACGCATGAAAAGGCTTCGTCAACGCCGCAGTTAAGTTTTAATGAATGAAGTTCTTTGCCGCTTTCTACGTCCCAGACCTTAATGATTCCGTCCTCGCCACCGCTTACAAGGTATCTCCCGTTCGGGCTAACGGAAACCGATGAGATTACAGAACTTGTATTATGACCTGTTTGCACCACCAGCTTTAAGCTCTGTGCAGAAAAAATCACATAACCCAAGAGAAATATAGATAGCGAGATAACTGCGGTTATGAAATGTTTTTTCATAAATATTTTTTTCGAGCCTTTTTTTGAATAGAAACTGATTCTTTTGCGGCTAAAAAACTCTTTTCCAAAAAAGAAGTTTTTTATCTTTGATTGTCGAAGCTTATTTTTATTCTTCGCAGTCTTTCGTTGATTTTCTGCCGATGTATTTCTGTTTGAAGTTTGTCATCTATCACTGTGCCAAACTCAAGGGCAAGATGATAAGCACGACGCGCCCTTTTCAATTCCCGCTCCGGTACCGGATGAACCGATGACGGAGAGAAACTCTTTTATATCCTGAGCGTCAATACCGACTCATAAGTGATAGGGTGTAAATTTTCCGGCATGAAACCGAATAAGATGCTGGACTTGTATAGCGACTGTTTGCTTGCTTCTTTTGGAGCGACAACAGCAACAGGATTTTCAGAACTTCTTTCGGTAGATCACCCATGATTGGGTTACAAGATTACTTGTCAAAAGAGAAGAAATTTTCCGCTGACCTGTGTTTAGTTGTAAAGCCGTGGTGCGAAGGGTGCAATCCGCGTCTGGTGATTAGTGAAGGCAGACAGCAGATTTAACTTTCTTGAATTCAAGTTGTTTGATAGCAATTTTTGTACAGGAATAAGAATGAAAAGCCTAAACAGGAAACTTTCTATTTTGGTAACTGATAAGGTCAAGTGATAATAATTCAAAAACTTTAATCAGGAATCGGTTTTAGCTGTCGAAGACAGCGATATATTCTTAGCCCATAGTGCAACTATGGGGAAATTAAACAGAGATTT
>Ga0187894_10003906_pt1 | contig 16363 bp, 15 predicted proteins | sample GBC1701081metaG_FD_136650 | JGI IMG/M metagenome (GOLD analysis project Ga0187894, IMG submission 136650) | White microbial mat communities from a lava cave in the Kipuka Kanohina Cave System on the Island of Hawaii, USA - GBC170108-1 metaG ... | reverse complement strand
TTGATGCCTTGCTTCTTGAACGATTTGCCGAGTTCGGCGCTGATGTCTTCGTCTTCAATCGGCAGCAATCGCGGCAACAGTTCCATAATCGTCACATCCGCGCCGAAACGCGCATAGACAGAGGCAAATTCAACGCCGACTGCGCCCGCGCCCAAAACAATCAGCGATTTCGGCACTTCTTTCAGTTCCAGAATATCGTCGCTGCTGATGATGTTGACGCCATCAAAAGGAACGTGCGGCAAGGGTTTAACGACTGAGCCGGTAGCAATCAGAATGTTTTTCGTCTGTACCTGTTGGGTTGCGCCGTCGGCAGCCGTGACCGTGATGCTGCCGCCGCCGTTGATGCGTCCGGCTCCTTTGAAGACCTGAATCTTGTTCTTCTTCATCAGGAAGTCAACGCCTTTGGAAAGTTTCAAAACGGTCTTGTTTTTGTAAGCCTGTGTTTGCCCGAAATCGAGCGATACCTCTTTGGCAACAATGCCGATATTTTTTGAGTGTTTGAACTCCTCGTAAACATCGGCGGCGTGTAATAAGGCTTTGGTCGGAATACAACCGCGCAACAAGCAAGTGCCGCCGAGGTTCTTATCTTTTTCGATGATTGCTGTTTTCAGTCCTAATTGTGAGGCACGCACAGCAGCGACATAGCCGCCGGGACCGCTGCCGATTACGACAACATCAAATAATTCGTTGCTCAACTATTCTCCTCCTCCAAACTCTTGTCATTATCTAATCAACATCTACATAAATCTCATCGCCTTCTATTTTAACGGGAAATTTCTGCACCCGATGGAGCGAATTGATGGGCGAAACGCCGGTCTGACAATTGAACATCCAGCCGTGCCAAGGGCATTGTACTGTGCGCCTTACGGGATCGAAATAACCGGCGCTCAACGGACCGCCACGATGCGGGCAGGAATTATCAAGGGCGTAGCATTCGCCATTCACTTTGAAAAGAGCAATTTGATTGCCGTCCGCTTCAACACATATTGCGCCGCCCTCGGCGATGTCTGACAATCTGGCGACTTTAACGAACATTCTCCGCTCCGCATTCAGGTATAGCCGGATTCCTAAGCCGATGCTATAGCCTTCGGCTCTGGTCAGGCGCAAAGACCTTGCATCTTAGCAACCCGACGCCACAGGCTTCAAGGCTTGCGCGAAAACGCCTTGCGCGGTAGTCTGCTCTCTCCTGTTGAACGAAGTCTTAAAAACCAGAGGCTGAAAATGGTGGGCTGATTTCCGCCTACGTGATTTTCTCGTTACCCGGACGGAAATCTGCGCCACTCACTTTTTCAAGGAGATTTATGCTTCGACTCTCATTTCGCGCTTTCTCTCTCTCCCGGTTATTTATTGTTTCTCTTATGGCGTTGCTCTGTATGTCATTGCTTGTCGCTGCTCAAAAGCGGCAAAAGCCGAACAAATCCGCAAGCCGCAATCCTGAGTCCGTAATCAAAAAGCCCTTGCTCGTCGCCCATCGCGGCGCGTCGGGTTATGCGCCGGAACACACGCTGGCGGCATATCATTTGGCTATCGAACAGGGCGCGGATTTCGTTGAACAGGATTTGCAAGTTACCAAAGACGGGCATCTCGTCTGTTTGCATGACCCTGAGCTATCGCGCACTACCAATGTCAAAGACATCTTTCCCGACCGCACCACGAAACGCGATGTGGAAGGCGCAGGCGAAATGAAGCCTGGTTATTATGTGGTTGACTTTACGCTGGAAGAGATTAAGCGGCTCGATGCCGGTTCGTGGTTCAATAAGTACAATCCCTTTTCGGCAAATGAGAAGTACATTGCACAGCAAGTGCCGACCTTGGAAGAGACAATTCAATTTGTGAAGAACCGCGCCGGTCTTTATATCGAAATGAAGCACTTCGGCTTTTACCAGAAACTCGGCTTCGATATGACGAAGCTGCTGGCGGATATGCTGAAAAAACATGGCTATACAGCGCCGAAGATGGTAAACCGCGTCTTCATTCAATCCTTTTCCAAAGAATCGCTGCTCAAGATGCGCGAGGTCGCGCCGCAGTATGCGCGGGTTCAGCTTTTGCCGATGGAAGACCGCCGCCGCAAAGATACCGAAAAGGTGACGGAAAAACTCGCCAAAGAGATTGCCGAATATGCCAAAGGAGTCGGTCCGGCAAAGAAGATGATTACCAGCGCCGCCGATGTCGAGATTCTGCACAAAGAGAAGCTCTTGATTCATCCTTATACCTTCAGAGGCACGACCAACCCGATTGTCCGCAGCGAACTTGATGCGCCGTTGCCGCAATCCACGCAGACTTCCAGAGAAGCAATTATCGAAGAGATAAAGACTTTTCTGGCTTATGGCATAGACGGCGGCTTCACCGATTACCCGGCAGTCTGGAAAGAGGCATTGGTAGTAAAGAAATGAGTGATTGCCATATAAGCTACTCACAAAATGCCGAGAATAAAGACAAAAGAATTGTTAGACAGAATTGCCGCCGGAAATTTTATTTCAGTGAAAGTCAAAGGAGTGCAAAATGGCATCTTCCACATGGTACTGGAATGTACAGATGGTGTATTTATCCATGAAAATCTGGATGGCAGGATGAAGGAATATAAAAAAGCGGATGATGCGTTGCATTGGCTGAAGAGGAAAACAGAAGCCAAAGAAGTTATAATAGACATTGAGCTTTGGAAAAATGATGATTCACTAATGATGTTGAAGAAGAGGTGAGGTTATGAGTTTAGTTGTTGAATCTCCACCTGTGCCGCTACGGACTGACGCTCATGGCGTTTGGCGTATCGGCAATACTCGTGTGCGCTTGGACACGGTGATTACCGCTTGGAAACAAGGAGATTCGCCGGAAGCGATTGTTGAAAGTTTCGAGACTCTCAAACTGGCGGATGTTTACTCGGTAATTGGCTATTACCTGCATCATCGTTCGGAAGTGGATGAGTATTTGGAGCAGAATCGGCGGGAAGGCGAACGCATCCGCGCCAAAATCAAACAACAGTTTCCTCAAGAGGGAATTAAAGAACGTTTGCTTGCTCGCCGTGCCGCTTTGCTGAATAAGGAGAGTTAACATTGCTGCGCTTTCTGGCGGACGAAGATTTCAGTCATATCATTGTCCGCGGCATCCATCGCCTTAGACCCGACATTGACATTGTGCGGGTGCAAGATGTTGGTCTTCGCACAAAAGAGGATGTTGTTGTCTTGAGTTGGGCTGCCAATGACGGGCGCATTCTCCTGACTCATGATGTTACAACTATGCCTGATTATGCTTATGAGCGAGTTATCAATAGCCTCTCTATGCCCGGAGTATTCGTTATTCCTCAGGAAGAATCTATCAGCCGTATCATTGAAGAAATTATCCTTTTAGCCGAGTGCAGTTCAGCAGACGAATGGGAGGGGCAGGTCAATTATTTGCCGCTTTGAAGGCAGTTCTCTTTGCGTCTTCATTCCCGCTTTGCATATTTACTCCATATGGCATAGATGGCGGCTTCACCAATTACCCGGCAATCTGGAAAGAGGCATTGGTAGTAAAGAAATGAGTGATTGCCATATAAGCTACTCACAAAATGCCGAGAATAAAGGCAGTCGTACTGATATGACAGCCAACTCAAATGATCTTTAATCCGAAATAGCAACGACGGTAGCCTGATTATTTCTTCTTCAACAAATCACGCCCTTCGGCATCGGCTAATTTCAAATTCAACAAGCCCGCCAGCGTCGGCGCAACATCACGCATATCAATCATTTTCAGGTTCACACCAGCCGGAACACCGGGACCTGTGAGCAAGAAAGAGGCAAACATTTCAGGAAGGTCAGGGGCGAAGCCATGCGTACCGCCGGGTTTGCCTTGTACGACAATTTCGCCTTCGAGTTTGGAGCCTAAGCGATAGCCCGGTTTCAAAGTGACAACGAAAGCGGCATTCGGAAAGCCGCCCATCTTCTGTGCCTGTTGCGGGTCGAGAATACGATCAATGCCGGATTCTTTCGCCATTACTTGCCGTAGAACCTCCTGAACTTTTTGGCGGGTCGCTTCGTCCTGTGGATCGTTCAAGACAATTCCCGCCGCCCCGCCGCCATACCACGCAAACGCCCGCCAACTTTTGACGCGCCGTTTGTCATCGAGTTCAATCAGTCCGGCTGCCTGCAAGGCGGCATTCAGATTTACCTCTTTGTCAGTCCAGGCAAAACCGTGATCCGAGACGACGCAGATATAAACGCGCCCGCCATTCGCTTTTTCCGCCGCCGTTCGTATCTGCCCAATGAGGCTGTCAAGTTCTTCCAACGTCTCAAAGGCTTTGGCGCTGTACGGTCCGTGGGCGTGTTGCTCTTCATCAAGCGCCGAGAGATACGCAAAATGTAACTGTGGCTTCTTCTTCTCCAGAAGATAGACGCTAATGGCGGCGCGTTGGCGTTCTGCTGGAATCGTATAGTTATAGCCTTCGGGATAGTTGCCAACAGCGCGTTCTACTTCGGTCAATAGTCCCGGCGTCGAGAGCGCCCGCAATAGTTTGCGGTCGTCAGCCGTTGAAGCCCGCCAGTATTGCGCGATATTAAAAGTGATATTCGCGCCAACCGTCACGGGCCAATCTACATTGGCAGTTGTGAGTCCGGCTTTCGTCGCCACATCCCAGAGCGTCGGCGCTTTAATATCTTCGGCGTACCAGTACCAGCCGTTCATATTCTTGCTGTATGGGTCGAAAGGCAGATTCGTCAGGATACCATGCTTGGCGGGCGATACACCTGTTACCAGCGTCGTATGGCTCGGATAGGTTACAGTAGGCAAAACGCCAACCATGCCAGTTGCATACATTCCTTCTTTCACAAAGCGGCGCAGGTGCGGAATCTTCAGATTATGTTTATCGGCTTCGATAATGTAATCCGGTTTTAAGCCGTCAATCGAAATCACCACAACGGTTGGACGTTGTTGAGCCAAGACGCTGAGACTCAAAGCCAGGAGCAGAGTTAAGGCAAAAAGTAGTCGCTTCAAAGTGGTATCCTCCGGCAGTAGCTTTTTACTACGTTAGGGACAGATTTTCCAGAGGCGCGGCAAATTACCGGAAGAATGCCCAAAGATTCACAAAACATTCACTTTCCGTTCACGTCGTTTTCACATGGGTTTTGTATAGTAGCATCGAACATCGTTCATAGGGGGAGCCGCAGAGTTACTCGCTCCCTGTTGCCAGAAGTGGACAAAGGCTCTCGTAACCTGTGAGATTGGACACCTCCGCTAACGAGAATCTTAATTTTGGTTTTGAAGAGACAGTGGGTAGCTCTGCGGCGACATTATTGGCAAGGCTTGATGATGAATACTCTTGACGGCAGTAGTCAATCTTCAGTTCGCACCGAACAGCCCGGATATGTACCAGCGCCCTTCACCGCCTTTTCACAACCCTCGGTCATTTTTCAATCTGTTACGCCGCCAGAGGATGCCAAACTTCTGCTTGCCGAAGTCGAAGCATTGCCAGCCGAGCAACGACTTTTGGGGACGGCGGAATACAGTGTCTTTGCGGCGCGGTCGTGGCAGATGCCGCACCTGATGAACGAAATCGGCAGACTACGGGAGATTGCCTTTCGCGCCGTTGGCGAAGGCACGGGCAAGTCTTGTGATGTGGATCGCTTCGATAGTTATTATGAACACCTCTTTGTCTGGCATCACGAACGCCGCGAAGTCGTCGGCGCGTATCGCATCGGCAAAGTGGATGAAATCCTCAAAATCTTTGGCAAAAAGGGGCTGTATACCAGCACTTTATTTCACTTTAAGAAATCGCTGTTTAAGGATTTCGGCGCGGCTCTGGAACTTGGACGCTCATTTGTCCGCGCCGAGTATCAGAAAACCCCATGGGCGCTTTTTCTCTTATGGAAAGGCATCGGACAATTTATTCTACGCCATCCGCAGTATCGAACTCTTTTTGGTCCGGTCAGTATCAGCAACAGCTATCAGCCAATCTCGCAACAGTTGATGGTTGAATTTCTGGCGGAACAGAACTTTGCTCCCGAACTGGCACGCTATGTCAAAGCCCGCCGCCCGTTTCTCGCTGAATTGAACCAACCGCGAAGTTTGCCAATCAGTAGTTTGTGCAAAACCATTGATGAAGTTTCTGCTTTTATCAGTAATCTTGAAGATGATAACAAAGGTGTGCCGGTGCTGCTCAGGCAGTATCTCAAACTCGGAGCCAAAGTTATCGGGTTTAATGTGGATGCGGATTTCTGTAACTCGCTGGATGCTTTGATTGTGGTTGATTTGCACAAGACCGATAAACGGATTCTGGAACGCATTCTGGGGGAGGAGACCGCATCCTTTCTGGTTAAACCATCTACTGTGAACAAAGCGAAAACGGCAAGCACTTTATTATCTTAACTTACTCGCGGCTGATGTTGGCAACATCAATCGGCTTGCGGCGGGCGATTTCCTGCTGTTGTTTGAGAGAGTCGTTATCGAATTGTGCTAATCGTTACTGAAAAAAATGACAGGGACTGGCAAGCGAAGACTCGAAGTTTACATAAAGTTTACATCGTTTTCACATGGGCTTAACCGCACTTTGATAAACTCGGCATTTGCAATATCTCGCCAAAAGAACCTTTGCAGCTAATGGTAAAGCCCTCATCCGGGCGCAAGCCTTGTGCTGCCTTACAAACAACCATCACCAGAATTATGAAAACAACAGTTTTCCGCAAACTTCAACAGGAGAGATTTATGAGTAAGCAGGAACGTAAGTTTAGCTTGATAAGCATCTCGCTCATCTTCGCGTTTTTTATGCAGGTTGCCTTGCAGACCGCCGTTTTCGCACAGACCGACGTGGGAAGAATTACCGGCACGGTGCGTGACCAGAACAACGCCGTTGTGCCGGGAGCTACCGTCGTCGTTAAAAATGAAAAGACCGGCGAAGAGCGCACCGTTACTACAGGAGAGAATGGGCTTTATCAAGTCACCAATTTGAGACCTTCCTTTTACACCGTTTCCGTCAATGTGGCGGGTTTCGCTAAAGTTGATTATACCCAGATTCAATTATCGGTCGGGCAGGAACTCGTTCTTGATGTTGACCTAAAACCGAAAAGCGTCTCCGAAGAGATTACCATTACCGGCAGTCAGGAAGCCGCTATTGACGTAAGTTCCGCCCGCATTGGCGCGAATGTCAACGAGCGCGAAGTCTCCGGCTTGCCAGTCAATGGTCGCCAGTTGTCGCAGCTTTATCTACAGGCTCCCGGCTCGCTAAACAGTGGTTCCGGCACCTTCAGCGACATTCGCTTTAGCGGCAGAGCCGTACAACAGAATGCCATTCGTTTCGATGGCGTGGAAGGTTCAGCCATCATTGACGCTTCACCCGGCAACCTCAATGGCGAATTGCCGTCGCCTTTTCGCTTGCAATCGAGCCTCGAAAATGTGCAGGAATTTCGCGTCGACTCCAATCAGTTTCCTGCCGAACTCGGCACCGGAACCGGCGGACAGATTAGCGTGGTCACCAAATCGGGCGGCAATTCATTTCGCGGCTCGCTCTTTGAATACATCCGCAACGATAAATTGGATGCCCGCAACTTCTTCGACCTTGATAAAAAATCGTCGTTGCGGCTCAATCAATTCGGCGGCTCGATAGGCGGTCCGATTATCAAAAACAAATTCTTCTTCTTCCTGAGCTATGAAGGCTACCGGCTGCGTTCCGGCGTCAACTTCATCGAAGCAGTGCCGTCAGCCGTTGCCGCCGCTCGCGCCGTGCCTGCCGTTCGCCCGTTGATTGATGCTTTTCGCGGACCGGGCGCGGTGATTCTGCCGGGAACCTCAGCCAATCCCGATTTTGACATTGCTCAACTCAATTCGGCGCAACAGGTAGATGAAAACTCCGGCGCAATTCGCCTTGATTATCGCTTCAATGACAAATACTCCATGTATGCACGATATTTCCGTGACCAAGGCGATAACGACGAACCGCAGGGCGTCACCGGACGGCGCGTTATTTACAAAGCCGTGCCGCAAAATGGCGTTCTCGCACTTCAGGCGACTTTATCGCCCACGACTATCAACGAATTCAAATTCGGCTATAACGGCGCATTTACCCGCGTTAATGGGTTTGCGCCAAGTGTCAATGGCATTGATTTGTCAAATCTGGTTCTCAACATTTCAGGAGCGGTTGCCTCAAGCGGCATCGCCGGACAGGGTAACACCTCCGGTATTGCCGTTCCCGGCGGCATCATTCGTGGCAGCAGCGCCTTCAACGGTCGCGGCTTCCCGTATACACCTTATTCGCTGTCGTTCATTGACAGCCTGACGTGGGTGCGAGGCAATCACAATTACAAGTTTGGCGGCGAAGTCCGTTTGATTCGCTTGTACACCGATAGGCTCGGCGGCATCACCTACACCTACTCGAACCTCAACGATTTTCTCGCTAACCGGTTGCAACAAGTACAGTTTGTAGATGATTTAAGCTCGCCCAGCCCGTTCAATAACAGGGCTACCGGCAATCGCAAAGCTGAACAGGAGTATTATATTGCTTATGCACAGGATGAGTGGAAAATCAGATCGAATATCACCCTGAATTACGGCTTGCGCTATGAATACTACACGCCGCTCAGAGAAGCGAACGATTTGCAGGTTCTTTTTGACATCCGAACCGGAACCTTGCGTCCCGCCAGTGAAGATGCCTTCAAATCGAACAAAAACAATTTCGGCCCGCGAGTTGCCGTCACTTGGTCGCCGAATCCTAGCGGCTCAGGGCGTTTCGGCGGCGGCAAGACCGTCTTTCGCGCCGGTTTCGGCATCTACTATGGACCGGGACAAACTGAAGACCTGATTCAGCCAATCGAGAGCGACCGCATCGCTACCTCTATCTCCGGCGGCGCATTTCCGGTTGATGCGGCGGTATTGCGGGCAAACTTCCTCAACAATCCGAACAATCGCCAGTATCAGCCGCGTGCCTACGCACCGGATTATGAAATCCCGGAGCGCGTCTATCAGTATAGCGTTTCCGTTCAACAAGAACTTTTCTACCGCATGGTCTTGACGGCAGCTTATGTCGGCAGTCGGGGACGCAACCTCTTCCTGCGTAGTGTGGCGAATCAGATTGTCAGTGTCAGAAATAACACCAATCCGGCATCGAACGCTATCATCATCCGCGAATTTGATATTGATCAGGGCGGCAACACGGTTCTCAGACCCTTTGCCGAAGTGGACTATAAGACCAGTGGCGGCGAAGACAGCTACAACGCACTGCAACTGCAACTTGGTCGTCGCTTCAATAGCGGGCTGACCCTCAATTCGCAGTACACCTTTTCGAGAAGCTATGGCAATACCGCCGGCTCGAATGAAGCTCTGACCTCAGGTAATCTGGCACGTTTCGCCGAAGAAGCGCCAGCCGGTGGCAGAGCCGCCGATTTCAACTATGACCGGGGCTCTAATGCCTTTGACGTGCGCCATACCTTCAATATCAGCGCCCTCTACGATTTGCCATTTGGCAGAGGCAAAGCCTATCTGAAAGACCTCGACGGCTTTGCTAATGCACTCTTGGGCAACTGGGAAGTCGGCACGATTATCAACGCTCGTAGTGGTTTGCCGCTCGATATTCGCATCACCCGACCGGATGTGGTCTATGGTGATGCTAACGGCGTTGTCTTCAGTACTCCCGCAGCCGGACGCACGGCAGTTATCAATACGCCAGGCGGCGGCGCATCGCGTAATGTCCGCAGACCCGATTTGATTCCAGGCGTTAGTCCATATTCTTTTGTCGGCGGTACGCAATACCTCAATCCGGCAGCATTCTCGATTCCCAGATCAGGAACCTTCGGCAATTTGAAACGCGGAGAACTGCGCGGACTGAATTTCGCGCAAGTTGATTTCATTCTCAATAAGCGATTCACAATAACCGAGACTTCGCGCCTTGAATTCCGCGCCGAAATCTTTAACCTTTTCAATCACCCGAATTTTGCCAATCCGTCGGCGACGTTGAATAATGCCTTAGGCAACGGCACGAACCAGATTCAACCCGGACAGCCGTTTACCCAAGCGGCAGCCGGTTCGGCATTCGGCGTGCTGACTTCAACCATTAGCAAGACGGTCGGACTTGGCACAAACCGGCAGATTCAATTCGCCTTGCGCTATAGCTTCTAAAGAACGCGCAAGCGAACTTTGCCAAAGAGGGGCTGAGGAATCAAAGGATTCCTCAGCCCCTCGCCGTTTACAGGGAGAGATTCTTTTCAATCGTTGAGAGCGTTGGGCGCGGCGCTCCTTGTAGCGTTACCGGCAGGACAGGGGCGCAACAGAATTTCTGCAAGCGGGTGCGGTCTCGTTGCATCTCTTTATCTTCGGTAAGCCAGTAACGAACCTCACGCAAGATACGCCCTGCTGCTTCGTCCGTCGGTTCAATGATTCGATAGTGCATCCATTTGCCGTCGCGCCGCGCCTCAACGATTCCGGCGCTTTTCAGGTACGCCAGATGGCGCGAGATGTTCGGCTGGTTCATCTGTAAGACCTCAACGAAGTAACAGACGCAAACCTCGCCATCGCTCATCAAATTTAATAAACGCAACCGCGTGCGGTCTGCCAGCGCCGCAAACAGCTTCTCCATGTCAAATCCGTTCTTCATAAAAAAAGTATAGCACAAAACATATTCCTCTTGACGAATATGTTTTTTCTGCTATGATGTCAACATATTCGCTTAGGTGAATATGAGATGTAGACCAGAAGTGAGGAGCAAGCAGGATGAGTGCAACCGCAACGATAACGACGCTGAAAGCGCATTTAGCATTAAATGTCAAAGATGTCAGCCGCAGCATTGAGTTTTATAAAAAGATGTTAGGGCTGGAACCCTCAAAAGTTCGCACCGGCTATGCCAAGTTCGATATGCAAAACCCGCCATTGAATTTGACCCTCAATGAAAATCAATTCAACGAGCGCGGCGCATTGTCGCATCTCGGCATTCAGGTCGCCACCACCGAAGACGTGCTTGCCTTGCGCGAACGCTGGATTGCCGCAGGCTTGACCACTCGTGACGAAATGCAGACCGATTGTTGCTACGCCATTCAGAACAAAACATGGGTGCAAGACCCGGACGGCAACGAATGGGAAGTCTTTGTGGTGTTGGAAGATAACCTGCCCGAAGTGCAAATCAAAACCGAAGGCGCAAGCTGTTGCGCTCCGGCGATGCCGATATCGCTGTCACGGCAGAGTTGTGAAGTTGGCAAATAACAGGCACAGGGCATCAAAGCATGGCAGTCCTAAAGGAGCAAGGCAGTGAGCCGTAAACAGAGAGTCTTGATTTTGTGTACAGGTAATTCAGCACGTAGTCAGATGGCAGAAGGTTTACTGCGATACGATGGCGGCACGGCTTATGAAGTCCATAGCGCCGGAACGCATCCCGGTCAGGTGCGCCCCGAAGCGATTGCGGCGATGCAGGAAATCGGCATTGATATTGGTTCGCATCGCTCCAAGTCGGTTGAGGAATTTGTCGGGCAGGAGTTCGATACGGTGATAACGGTTTGCGACAATGCGAAAGAGAATTGCCCGGTCTTTCCGGCAAAGACTCGACGCATTCATTGGAGTTTCGATGACCCGGCGGCAGGCGCAGGAGATAAAACAACACGGCTTGCCGTCTTTCGTCGTGTGCGAGATGAAATTCGCGCTCAGTTACGAAAGTTCATTGCTGAATGAATGTTGCCCGTCTTATTTCGGGTAAATCGTAAAGCCCGCTTTTTCTGCCGCTTCCGTCAGCCGCGCATCGAAACAGATAAACGGTCTTTTTCGGGGTTTTTCATCACACCAAACGAGAACCGCCGCTAATTGCATCGCATCCATAGCACGCAATCCATATTTATCGGGCAACTCTTCGGCTATAGCTCGTAAATCCTCATCAGATTCTATTTCAGACCAGGAGGCACGCATCGTATTTAATTTTTGCAAGGCGCGTTTGAAATCGGTTTCAGATAGCCCGTGATTGCGGGTTAATCTTGCCAGCGCACTTCGTATTTCAACGGATGCGCCCCACCAGACCACAAGTTTTCTGTATTGGCGAGCGAGTTTTTGCGCTGTGGGAGTTGCCACCTGGTCGTGACAAAGCTGTACCAGTGCGCTTGAATCCCAGAATGCAGAATTAGTCCTCTTCATAGCGGTCAGCCAGAATTGCAGCAGTCGTAAGTTGCGGGTCTATGTTCATACCCGGCATCTCAAAGAAGGAATCAGGCAATGCTTGTTTTCTCAGTTTTAACTTGCCCGCCGCCGCCAGTTTCAATTCCTCTGCATCGTACAAATCGTTGTCTGCCTGAGTCCGGTCAGGCGGCGGTTCTAAACTTGCCACTACTTTTTTGCGATGGCGGATGATGATACGGTTGCCTTTCTGCGCCTCGCTTACATAATGGTCTATATTATTTTTGAACTTGTTGAGAGTGACTTCCATCTTTCATACCTCACTGTCGAAGGGCTTTTTTGCTCTTCCACAATTCTGCCTGCAAGCGTGCGAGTTGTTCACGACTTTTTGCGCCTTCGATAATCACCACATCTTTATCGCGTTTTTCAATGGCTATCAAACCTTCGCCGGTTTCATAGAGGCGAATCTTTGCCGTCGCCTCCGCAGAGCTTTTCACCTTGAAGCGATTTTCTGTTCGTTCGGCGTAGGCTTTGAAAAATTCGTCACTGTCCTGCAAGCTGTCCCAGGCAGTGAACTGCACCACCATTAAATCGCCGCTTTTGCTGTCTTCATAGGTGGCGTATTTATCGCCGCCCCAACCGGCGGCGGCTTTTTGCGCCGTCTCTTTATTAATAAACTCTGCGAGAGTCAACTGATAACCGAATTCGCCATTGATATCGGTTTCCAATTGTTTCCACTCCTGTCCCAACATTGCCGTGTAATTTAGCAGGTCAATCCTGACGGGTCTTTCACCGGCAAGGTATTTCTCCGGGTGCATAATCTGTTCGCTTGAGGTCGGTAAGGTCTGCCACGCTTTGTCGAGGCGTTCCCACGACCCATGTTTCAGAACCTCCTGCACAAAGCCCGCGCCGTAGAAGTACGGAAATTGCAAGCCTTCGCGGATGATATTTGGAGCCTTTGCCAGCATCGGAAACTGTTTGTCATTACTAATGCCGTTCATCGCCTGCATGGATTCGGCAAGCGGCGGCAGTTGCGTGACATCAATCTTGAAACCGAGTTGCGCGAAGTCATACAAGAACATGACGATAGTTGCCTCGCCTTCTGCTATCGAGTGGGCAGCAAGTTCGGCATCGGAATCATCCTTTGCCCATTTATCAAAGCGTTTCAGATTGAAATGCTGATCCTGTAGCGCGTGTGCAAGTTCATGGGCGATGACCGTTTTCTGTTCGGCAATCGGAATCCACGAAGCAAGGTAGAAAAATTGCGTCTTCGGGTCATAGAATCCGGCAACCTGTTCGGTTAAAAGTCCGATGGTGAAATCGCGCAGTTGAAAATCTGCGGGCGCAAGACCAAGTTTCTTCAAGGTCTTGAAAGAAGCATCGAGTTCTTCCGGCGTCGTATTTTCGTCAAGATCACGGATAATCGCGGCTTGAATCTCATCGCGGTTCTTTGCGCCGTTTTTCACCGGATGTTTGACGGGTAATTGGCGAATTTTGCTGACACCTTGCAAAATCTCTTCCGTCGCTTTCAGTTGATTGGGTTCCGCCTTGCGAACCGAGACCTGCAACGCGGCAACGATAGAACTGAATACCAAAAGGGCAACAATACCGGCGGCAAATACTCTTTTAATCATTGGTTAAAATCCTTATTCCCTATTATGATGCGACAATTTCCTTCATTTTTGTCCTCGTTATTTCGAGGTCGCCTGCGAAGCTTCGATGTATACGGCTCTCTATCATGTAAACCGATAAGATGCTTGCAATCCCGAATTATTTGTATAGCAGTTGCACTTTCTACGCCGCATTGTTGAAAGAATTTGCTGGGAAAACTCTTTTCCTCTTGAAATGAGGCGATAAAGAAATCCTGTACTTGTGCAAGACGGCGGCGCTCTGAGCGTGCATTCTTTACTGCGCTTGCCAGCAAAGTTCTGAGCGATTCAGACATTTTCATCTCCTGCCCGGAATAGTTGCCTGAATCGAGATGGGTATCGAAAGCGTCGAATATGGCTTGCGGGTCGAGATTGAGACGCTGCATTACTTCAACAAAGAGAGGTTCTTCAAGTTCGGCTATGGCAAAGAATATATGCTCTGAGTCGAAATGATTATGGTTTCGGTCCTGCGCTTCTTGAAGCGCTTTATGAATTACGCGGACACCGCTTTTGGCAATTTTGTCGTTGTAGATTTCTAAACTAAGCGACTTCCAGAACTTATAGAGAAACATTGCTTCACCTCTTGTCATACTGTGCTTGAGGTACTGGCAAGCGGTCAAGACAAGATGGTTTGTGCGGGGAAGATCTACCCTTTGCAGAGAACGGTGGCGAACCATTCAACCTTATACTTTGGTGAGGCGACGAATATAGCGCCATTAGCCGGTATAGATAAATTCTGGCGACAGTGTGCCGTCAGCATTGCGTACCTGAATCTTATCGCCGGGGCGAATTTTTTTGCCAGACTTTTTGCCAATCAATACGGTTGTCGGATTCTGTTCGTCGTTGGCGCTCTTTTGCTTTTCACCATTGATCAAAATGGCTGCGCCAGCATCAAAATTCTTGCCCGTAACCAATAACTTTTTGCCCTGCCTTGTGACTGCGATAATCATTGGCGCACAAATCCTGAGAATGCCTGACGGTGAGAGCGGATTGAGATTTCGTTGGGCAAAAATTGCCCATGTGGTCGCCGCTAATCCGACGCGCTGCGGGATGCACTGAAACGGCGTACTCAGACATTGCTCAAGCGGCGGCAAACGGTCGCCATCCTGCAAGGCGCTGGCAACAACGCCTTGCCCGTCGCCAAACGGAGCCGATGCCTGCGCCGTCATAATCTGCTCAACAAAACCATCGGCTGCCGCTTTGAATCTCGTCTCTTGATACAGACAATCCGCCAAACGCATGGCAACGACGGCTTGCCCGGTGAACTCCCATGCTACGCCTTGCGGTCCGGCTGTCGGTTGCGGCACGATGCTGAAGCCTCGATAAGTTCTGCCGCCGGCGGTAACAGTTACGGCTTGATTCAAAAAATGTTGAATGGGGCGTCGCCAGTCAATATCGCGGTAGCGCGGCGCTTCCGCCAACGCTAAAAGCGTGAAGGTGTTGGCGTCAAGGAAATCGAAAGTATTGATTATCTCGTCGCCTTTTCTTTCCCCGTCTGGTGTGACTCCGGCGCTGGCAGGGCTGCCAAACGGAACTGTACCGGCAAAGAAGCGACCCGCCGCCTTATCGTACATACTCATGACGAAATCGCCTGCCACATTGGCGCGGTTTGTCCATTCATCGGAAGCTGTATTATTGCCGCGCTCTTTTTCAATCGCCGCCAGCAAGGTAAAGGCGCTGAAAATATCGGCGTTATTTTCGGTGGATTTGCTTTTCTCCAAGGTCGCAGCATTTTTCGGTTTTCCTTCATCCGGGTAGCCAAGAAAATAACCGCCGAATCCCGTGCCGCTTCTATCCGTCAGATTAGCGACGATCCAACGCCCGATGGTTCGCGCATCGTCGAGATATTTTACCTCGTTCAATTTTTTATAAGCCGCCAACAGCCCCAGCATGGCAAAAGCGTTATTGCCTCCGGTGGCTCCATCAAGAACAAGGCAGAAGCCCGTGTCGCCGCACAGTTGGGCGCTGAATCCTGCAAGTCTTACATCCCCGCTACGTCCGGCATTGGCTCCCTGTTCGTTACGCAAGGCAAGAGCGCCGCCATAAAGGGCGTTGTGCAAAGCCGTCGAACCGTCAGCCGCAACCGGCAAAGGCAGACCGCGATTGTCGTGCGTAAGGGCATAGTGAAAGGCTTCGGCAATTGCCTGAGCATTGGCGAGGTCTTCGGTTGTGCCGCGTTCGATGAGCGCCAACTGTACTAAAACCGCTTCATAGCTCGACGCGATATTGCGATTAAGCTGGTCGGGCGGGATTGGCACGCGACCGGGCGCAATGGTTTGACGCGGAACAACTCCGAAAGTCTGCGTAGAAAGCGGCAGCCCAAGCTGATTCTGCTGGCTGACCGGCACCGGCGTAAAGCGGATATTATCGAGCAGGACAACGCCGCCATTCGGCGCATTGGCAACATTCGTCGCTACCGAAAAGAGGATATGCACATTATTCAGCGAGGGCGCAGGTTGCAGAGAGGCAAGTGGTATTGTGATGGTACTGAAGGATTGGCTTTGTGGAATAAACATAAATTGGCTGACGCCGCCGCCTACGCCGAATTGAATCCTGACGCCGCCCGGCGTTGGCGAGCGAACCTCAAAAACCACCGCCGTTGCGCCACGCAGATCGTAGCCCGCGCCGCGTTGTTGTGCGCCCCAGTTTTCCGGCTCTTCGATATTCAC
>Ga0187894_10003905_pt1 | contig 16367 bp, 14 predicted proteins | sample GBC1701081metaG_FD_136650 | JGI IMG/M metagenome (GOLD analysis project Ga0187894, IMG submission 136650) | White microbial mat communities from a lava cave in the Kipuka Kanohina Cave System on the Island of Hawaii, USA - GBC170108-1 metaG ... | reverse complement strand
GACGACGGCGACCGATCCGTACGCGGGCGCCGCACAGTACCCGCAGTCGCAATACCCGGCGTCGCAGTCGACGCAGGCGTATCCGCAGACGCAGTACCCGCAGGACCAGGCGACGTATCCGTCGTCGGGCCAGCCGCAGTATCCGGCCGCGACGACCGATCCGTACGCGACCGCGGCGCAGAGTAATCCGCAAGGTCAGACGCAGCCCGCGTATCCCGCCTACCCGCAGGGCCAGCAGCAGTACACGGATCCGTACGCAACGCAGGTTTACGATCCGCGAACCGGCCAGCAAGTGGATGCCAGCGGCTCGGTGTATGGCGCAGCGTATGGCGCTGCGCCCGCCACCGGTTCGGCGGACGCGGTCTACGCTGGATTCGCCTACGAAGTGCACGCAGTCGGGCAGGGGAACACCAGCACGCCGATCAACGCGGCCACGTATTCCTTCCGCAGCGGCGATCGTTTCATGGTGCACTTCCGTCCCTCGCTCCCGGGGCGCATGGACGTCTACAACATCAATCCCTTCGGCCAGCAGACGCGCATCGATTCCGTCGACGTCGCGGCCGGCCAGCTCACGAGCCTCGGCCCGTACGAGTTCGCGGGGACCAAGGGCGACGAGTCGTTGCGTCTGGTACTGGCGCCGTGCTCGACGCCGCAGCTGCTGACGGCGACACGCGACATCGTCAACGTCTCTCAGGCGACGGCGGGCGGGACGTCGGGTGTCGCGCTCGGAAGTTGCGATGCGCCGGCGACGCGCGCGGTCGGGCAAGTCCGCACGCGCGACATCCAGAAAGTCGCCGTTGACGGCAGCACCAGCTACGCCCTCGATGCGGTGTCGCCGACCGAGCTATCGTCGGGAAACCTGGCGTCACGCGAAGTGACGATCGTCTTCCATCACTTCTGAGGCATGCCTGGAAGGGCGCCGGCGGGCCCTGACCAGATCAGGTGCGTGTCGGCCGCGTCAGCGCGGCTTTTCCCCGGCGGCAGGCTTTTCGTCGGCGAGACGATGGTCGTAGCTCAGCACGCGCGCCAGGCGCCACTGACCGCCTTCGTCCTTCCAGACTTGCGTGAACTGCGCCACTTCGGTGAGGCGGTCGGGCTTGTCGCTGGAGATCGCAAAGAACCGGTGCGTGCCGGTCTGGACCGCGCCGTAGTTGTCGAGCGGATAAACCTGCATGCTCTCTTTCACCAGCTCGCGCCGCGACAGAAAGTCGACGCCGTCCCGCTGGCGCTGGCATTTCTCCTCGATGCCGCGCACGAACGCCGCCCCCGAGGTGTACACGAGCCCGCCCTTGTCGTGGAAGAACTCGAAGTCGTCGGTGACGTAGCGGCGCACGGTTGCGATGTCGCAGGTGTCGAACACGGCGGCGAAAAACTCGGCGTCCGCTTTCAGCAGGCCGTCATACAGCGCCTGTGTCGCCTTCGGGCCGGCGGTGAGATTGACGGGCGCTTCGTCGGCGAGTGCCAGCGGCGACAAAGCGGAGCACGCGACCATCGCGGCGCGCGCGATATGGCGCGCAGTGGGGCCGGCGATGAGGCGGGCGGTGCGATTCATGGCGGCAGTCTACGACAGCGGCGAACCCGGAGGCGCGGGTTTCAGTGCCTGCCGTAGCCTGGCGTCTAGCCGGCGAACTTCGTCAGCTCGCGCGTCGTTTCCTCGACGAGTGAGTCGGCGAGATCGCGCACACGCCTGTGGCGGAGCAGCGGCCCGGCTTGCCCGCACCACAATGCGAGTACATCGGCACGGTTCGCCTTGATTGCAGCCGCCTTGAGCTGCCCCGTGAGCCACGCTCGCACGGGGTAGGGAGCGGACTCGTGGCGAAAGTCCGCCGCCTCATCCATGAAGCGATTGCGGATGCCGCGCGCCAGTCGACCGGAGAAGCTGCGCGTGAGGACGGTCTGCGTCGGGCCTGTGTCGAACAGTTTCCGGCGATGAATCGTGCTCGCCGACGATTCCTCGCAGGCGAGGAAAGCAGTACCGATCTGCACGCCCTGTGCGCCCAGCATCAGTGCCGCCGCGACGCCACGGCCGTCGGCGATTCCGCCAGCGGCGATGACTGGCACCGCTACGGCATCCACTACTTGCGGGACCAGCGCCAGCGTGCCGGTGAGGCTGTCCTCGGGCTCGCGCAGGAACGAGACCCGATGACCACCAGCCTCGAAGCCGGTCGCGACGATCATGTCCACGCCGGCCTGCTCCAGCATCACCGCTTCGGCCGGCGTGGTGGCGGTTCCCAGAGTCGCGATGCTTCGCTCGCGGCACGCTTCGAGCACGCGGGCGTCGGGAACGCCGAAGATGAAACTGAACACCGCGGGCCTGGATTCGAGGACTGCTTCGACCTGCTCCTGGAACGGAGGCGTGAAGCGCGCGGGACGATCGGGCAGAGCTGCGCCGAGTTCCTCGAACCAAGGTCGAAGTTCCTCGCGCGCGGCGGCGAACTGTCGATCGTCGATGGGCGGATGCTCGCTGCCGGCGAACGGCAGCCACAAGTTGAGCGCGAACGGCCGCGAGGTCCGCGCGCGGATGTTGGCCGCCAGCTCGCGAATACCCGCTGCGCTCAGCTGGTGCGCGCCGTACGATCCCAGCATTCCGCTGTCGCAGACGCACGCAACCAGGTCCACCGACGACAGGCCACTGCCGAACGGTCCCTGGACGATCGGTGCGCTGAGACCGAGCCTCTGCGCCAGCGCCGTTCGCTGCCACCTCGCGCCCTGCTGCATGGACTTGCCCTCAGCTCAAACCCTCGGCCGCCAACGCCTCGCGTACTTCAGGGCGCGCGTTGATGCGCGCAAGGTAAGCCTGGATCGGCGCGAGGTCGCCAAGGTCGAGCTTCACGCCTGGCGCCCAGCGGGTCAGCGTGAAGAGGTAAGTGTCTGCCGCAGTGTAGGTTCCGGTGAGGTATTCACGCTCGGACAACTGGGCGGACAGCCATTCGTACTTGCGGCGCAGGATTCCGAGGACGATCGCCCGGGCCGCTGCGTCGTACGCGGGATTGAAGAGGGGCGTGAAGGACTTGTGGATCTCGGAGGTGAGGTAGCTCTGCCACTCGAGCACCCGATAGCGCTGCATCGTGCCCGCGGCCGGCATGAGGTCCGGGCGGCCGGCGCGATCGCACAGGTACTGCGCGATGACCGGTCCTTCCGTGAGGCGCGTTCCGTCGTCGAGCTCGAGCAGCGGCACATAGCCCTTGGGGTTGATGGCGTAGTAGTCGGCACCGTCGGCCGTGCGATGGGCCTTGGTGTCGACGCGCGCCAGCTCGAACGGCTGCCCGGTTTCGCGCAGCAGGATGTGCACCGCCAGCGAGCAGGCGGCCGGAGAATAGAACAGCTTCATGCAGGTTCCTCGATGAAGCGTCGCGCGGAATGCGTGACGCGGGCACAGACTATGCTGTAGCCTACGACTTGTTAAGTACGCACCTTTTGGTGCCTGTCGACAGTCACGCCGGCACGCAACCGTCACGCCAGCAACCAGCCATGTCAGCACGCAAGACCATGCGAGTGAATCTCTACAGCGACGCGTGTCCGTCGCGCGGCGTACTCGATCTCATCGGCAGCAAGTGGGCGATGCTGCTCCTGTGCGTCCTGCGCGCGGGCGCGACGCGCACGGGCGAGCTGCGTCGCCGTCTGCAGGGTGTCTCGCAGAAGATGCTCACGCAGACGCTGCGCGACCTGGAGCGCAGCGGCATCGTCGAGCGCATCGACTACGGCGAGGTGCCGCCGCGCGTGGAGTACCGGCTCACCCGCCTCGGTCAGTCGCTCAGCGCGCTGATGAAGGACATCGAGGAGTGGGTAACGCGCAACTATCCGCGCATGCACGGCGCGGCGCAGGCCTTCGACTCGGCGGACGCTCGCGGGAACTGAGCTCCAGCGCCGGGACGATCACGGCTCGAAGCAGGGGTTGCCTTCCCACGGACCGACACGCGCGCGCCAATCGACGGTGATGGTGCGGCCCTGCGTGTCCATGAGCGTCACGGTGCCGTCGGCGTTGAACTCGGCGGTGGCGGTGCCGAACGCGGACGTGAACGTGAGCAGTCCGCCGACGAAGCGATTGCGGACCGGGTCGTACTCCAGGTCGCGCGTGGTTGCGACCTGAGCCGGACCCGGATTGCACTGGCCGCTCTGGAACTGGAATTCCCCGTCGATCGCGAAGGCCGTGCGCGCATTGCTGCTCGCGAGCCGGAACGGTCCGGCGTCCGAACCCAGGCGATAACTGCCGGTGGCAACTGTCTCGCGATCGACGCTGACCACGAACGTGCGATTCAGCCGCAGCTGCGCATCGACGTCGAAGCGGTCGTCCACGAAGGCATCCGCCCGACCGAGTGCGAGCGATTCCTCTTCGTGCCCGACGCCGCCGACGGTCGCCCGCTGGCGGCGCTCGAGTGGCTGCTGCGCCTGTGCGTCCCCGACCGCGACGTAGAGTGCCGTGCCGTCGGGAGTGACTGCTTCGGCGAATTCCTCCACGCCGTGCAGCTCGCGCGTGGCACCCGTCGGGTCCTGCGGCGGACCGGCGAACTCCACGCAACGCGCGTAGACGGTGCGCGTCACCGCCATGGCGGCGTCCGTGTAGGGGGAGTTGACGTCGCGCGTCGTCTGGCTGACGTCGCGCGTTCCCGAAGCGCCGCAACTCATCACCGCGGCGAGACTCGCGTATCGGAAGCTCGGCGGCGCGAGGGACTGCCTGGCGACGCGCGTGAAGTCGAGGGGCCGCACCACCGCAAGCGGGATCTCGCCGGCAACCACGGCAAGGTTCGCGCTGACGCCGGCCGTGGTCGCGAGCGAACCGGGCGCGCTGCCGGCAGGCGGCGGCGATGACGCTGCACCCGTTTCGTTGCCGCTCCCGCCGTCGCCGCACGCGGCAAGCAGTAGCGTGGCCGACGCCACCCACGGTCTGGAACGCATGGCCCGCAGGGTAGCCCCATCGATGCCCGGCGTGGAGTGGCGCAGGTGTCGCCTCCGGGCGACTCAGCGGCGGTTCTTGCGCGAATCGAGGGGTACGCCGCCGATTCCGCGCCCGAAGTAGAGGAGGAATGGGCTGCCGGTGTCGTGGCTCCTGGAGTCGCCCGTCCTCTCGCCGTGAGCTTGCGTGCGAGTGTGCGCCTGCGAGTTTGTGATCCCTGACGCTCTGTCGAGGCGCAGCAGGGCGCGAAGGAAATTCAGGATGGTCGGCATATGTCCCCCGGCTTGTTTCTGGTGGACGCATGCTCGCCGCGCGAACGCGCAACTTCTGTCAAGCGGTTGACACAGGAACGCCGGGCAGAGGACGCCGCGCCGGCGGACGGCAAAAAAACAAGAGCCCCGACGCGTTGCCGCGCGGGGCTCAGAAATTAGGGCTGCCACGGGGGCCGCCCGACGAACTGCACCGAGGGAGGAAGGTGCTTACGTTCGTCGGGTGCAATCGTGCGTCAGGACGCGGCCGGGCTCTGTAGTTTTTGGCCGCGACCCGCTATCAGCGCAGTCCTACTTTATACTGCGCTCGTCCAATTCAGGGGGTCCCCGACGTGCGTTTATCGAAGACGCTCGCCACCGGCGTGGCGACAGGTATGGTCGGTCTCGTTGCCACTGTTGTCGGACAGGCAGCGATGGCTCAAGGGGCGGAGGGCAAGGCAATGACGGGCAGCTACGAGGACCTGGTGGGGCTTTTCAGCGACTGGCGCGCATTTGAGGCACCGACGATGCGCGAAGGTGCCCCGGATTACACAGCCGCCACGCTCGCCCGCAAGCACGAGAAACTCAAGGGCTACCAGGCGCGGCTGGGACAGATCGATCCGGCGGCCTGGCCGGTCGGACAACAGATCGATCATCAGCTCGTGCGGGCCGAGATGAACGGTCTGGATTTCTATATCCGCGTGCTCAAGCCCTGGGAACGCGATCCGGCGTTCTATGCAACCCTGTGGACGGCGCAGAGCGACACACCAGCGCACGAGGGCCCGACGCACCACGGCGTGGTCGAGCTGTGGACCTATTCGTTTCCGCTGAACGCCGCGAGCGAGGCGAAGCTGGCCCAGGAGCTGTCGATCGTCCCGCCGCTGCTGACGCAGGCGCGCACCAATCTCGTGGGCAACGCACGCGACCTGTGGGTGGCGGGCATCAAGAATCTGCGGGACCAGGCGACGAATCTCCAGGAGCTCGAAGGGCGCGTACCGAAGGCCGGGCCGGCGCTCCGGAATGCGATCCGCAGCGCGCACCAGGCGACGACACAGTTCGTCGCCTGGCTCGAACAACAGGCGCCGGCCAAGAACGGTCCGTCGGGCATCGGCAAGGAGAACTACACCTGGAGTCTGCAGAACGTGCATCTCGTGCCCATGACCTGGGAGGACGAGGTGCGACTGCTCGAGCGCGAGCTGGCGCGCGCACACGCCTCGCTCAAGCTCGAAGAGCAGCGCAACCGCGACCGGCCGCCGCTGAAGGAGATCGCGAACGACGAGGAGTTTCAGCGCCGCGGCAACGAGGCCGTGACCCGCTTCATGACGTTTCTGCAGAAGAACGACGTGATGCAGATCAAGGCCAACATGGACCCGGCACTGCGCGCGCAGATCGGCGGATACGTGCCGCCCGAGACGCGCAACTTCTTCTACGTCGCCACGCACTACGAGCCGCTCACGCTCTACACGCATTTCTACCACTGGTGGGATCTCGCGCAGATGCGCGACGAGCCGCACGCCAGCCCGATCCGGCGCGGAGCGCTCCTCTACAACATCTGGGACAGCCGCGCCGAGGGCATGGCGACGGGCGCCGAGGAGATGTTCATGCACGCCGGCCTCTACGACGAGCAGCCGCGCGCGCGCGAGATCGTCTGGATCCTGCTGGCACAGCGGGCCGCCCGCGGACTCGGCTCGCTGCGCGCGCATGCCAATGAGTTCACCATGAAAGAGGCGGCAGACTTTCACGTGGCGTGGACGCCGCGCGGCTGGATGCGCGAGGACCTCGACCTGCTCGGCTTCGAGCAGCACCTGTACCTGCGCCAGCCGGGCTACGGTTCCAGCTACGTCACCGGCAAGTACCTCATCGAAGAGCTGATGAGAGAACGTGCCAGGCAGCTCGGCGAGGATTTCACGACCCGGCGTTTCTTCGCGGAGGTGAACGAGGCGGGCATGATCCCGGTGTCGCTCATTCGTCGACAGATCACCGGGCGGCAGTGAGGCGCGCGATGCAAGCCGCTCGCTCGTCGTCGATCTGGCGGAGCCGGCGAGTTCTACTGCCGCTGATTCTCGCGCCGGTCGTCTTGCTGTGCTTCGCGGCCTGCGCCAATCAGCCCGCCGCTCCAGCAAGCGCGCCACCCGAAGCTGTGGGCGAACGACCTGCCGCGCCGGAAGCGCCTGCGCCTACGCGCGACCGTGCTCGCGAGAGCGAGCTCGAGCAGCAAAACTCGCGACTGGAGCTGCGGATCCTGGAGAAGGAAGCACAGTTGGAAGAGCTGCGCCTGCGCCTCGACGATGCGCGGCGCGAAGTCGTGCGGGCGATGGGCAAGTTGCAGTCGCAGGCGACACGCGCCGAGGCCGCTTCCGGCATGGCTGAGGCGGAGATCGCTGTGCGATCGCTGCGCGCCGAAGGTTCGGCGCAGGCGGCGGACGCGGCGCAGCTCATGAAGCTTTCGACTGCGGAGTTCGACCGCCAGAACTACGCGGGCGCGCTGTACCTCGCGAACCAGGCCAAGGGTGCCGCGCTGGCGGCGCGTACGCGCATGACGGGCGACGAGCGCGACGGGCGCCGCTCGGGCGAAACATCCTTCGCGCTACCCATCAAGCTGCAGACCGTCTCGCGCGCCAACGTGCGCGAGGGCCCGGGCGGCAGTTTCAACGTGCTGTTCACGCTGCCTGCGGGCACCGCGGTGACCGGGCACTCTTACGTCGATCAGTGGCTGCGGGTGACGGACGAGACGGGGCGGGGAGGCTGGGTCTACCAGACGCTCATTCGCCGGCCACCCTGATATAGGCGGGCACGCGCACCACGACGACGCGATCACGTCCGTCGCGCTTGGCCTGATACAGCGCGTCGTCGGCGACCTTGATCAGCTCAGTGCCGCTGTCGCCGTGGGCGGGGAACTCCGCGACGCCGCAGCTCAACGTGACGGTGCCCGCCAGGCCCGGCTCGCTGCCGATGCGCTGGCGGATGCGGTCGACCACGTCGGCGGCGCCCTGCGCCGTCAGCTCCGGCATGAGGACGAAGAATTCCTCGCCGCCGTAGCGGGCCACGAAATCCACGTCGCGCGTGCTCTCCTGCAGGATGGCGGCTACGCGCTTGAGGGCCTCGTCGCCGGCCGGATGGCCGTGCGCGTCGTTGAACTGCTTGAAGTGATCGACGTCGGCCATCAGCACCGCGAACGGATGCTTGAGGCGGCGCGAGCGTCGCACTTCGTTCTCGAGCATTTCCATCATCCGGCGGCGATTGTTGAGGCCGGTGAGCGGATCGGTGACCGACAGCCGCTCCAGTTCCTCGCGACTCGCGCGCACGCGCGCCACCATGTTGTTGAAGATCTCGGTGAGGTAACCCACTTCGCCGCCCATGCCCGCGGGCAGGTCGACGTCGAGGTCGCCGGCCGCAACCTTGGCCGCGCCTTTTGCGAGGCGGTTGAGCGGTCGCACGATGAAGAGGCCGAGGGCGTAGCCGAGGCCGCCGGCCACGGCCAGCATGCCGGCGACGATCAGCAGCGTCACGTTGCGCAGGCGTTCGAGCTGGCGGAACACTTCCACGGCAGGAAATTCCGCCACCACCACCCAGTCGACACCGGGCACGCCGCGCACGCTGCCGACGACCGTCTCGCCGCTCACGCTGGTGAATTCCGCAGACTGGCCCTCGCTGGCCAGTCGCGCACGCATCGCTTCAGGAGTGAAGCTCAGCGACATGGCCTCGGCTGACGTCTGTCGTGAACTGACGATGACCCGGCCCTCGGCGGTCAGCAGGTAGACGCGCCCGTTGCCGCGCGGCGCGAAGCGTCCCAGGGTTTCGGCCAGCGCCTGGAGATTGACGGTCGCCGCGATTGCGCCGAGGAAGCGGCCCTCGCCGACGCCGATGGGTACCGCCACCAGCATCTGCGGCCGCTTGCTCGCGGCGTTCCAGAACGGCTCGCCGAGCACGAGGTTGTCGCCGCGCACGTGCGCCTGCCATCCCTCCGGCAAGGCGACGGCTTTGCCGCGCGTGGCATCCATGCGCGCACCCGGCGTGCCGCTGGCCGCGACCACGCGGCCGCCGGCATCGACGATGCGCAGCTCGTCGTAGTCTGCGAAGCGCTCGCGCACCGAGTTCAGATACTCGGTGAGTCGCTGGCGCGCACGGCCGCTCGCAGCGCCGGCGCCGTTCTCGAGATTCTCGGTGACTTCGTAGGAGCTGGCAAAGACCCGCAGGTCGTAACGTCGTTCTTTCGCCCACAGGTCGAGCTCGCGCGCTGTCTGCGCGCTGACGCTCATGAGCTCTTCGGACGCCTTGGCCGTGAGCGAGCGCTTGTTCTCCATATAGGAGAACCAGGCCGTGGCGAGCGAAGGCAGCAGCGTGGCCAGCACCGCGAACGTCAGGATCTTGTTGCGGATGCTGTCCGGGCGCAGGACGCTCAACCGCTGCGTGGTGGTGGAATCGAACATGCGCCGCGACGGTAACGTAAGGGAATCCCTGCAACCGTGCGGTTGGTCACGGGCGGGCGCCCGTAGGGGCGCCGGCGGGCAGTTTCGAGACCTCGGTTCGAACGAATTCAAAGGAATTCAGGGGTTTCCGTGAATTGGCGCGCCGCGGCAGAATGCCAGGGCTGGGACGGCCTTAAAGTAGTTTCGAGCTCGAGCCGACTCGAAAACAAGAACAACACCATGCTCACAGAGTTGCAGGATCGTTTCATGGCCGCTGCGTATCGCTTCCGCTTGCGTACGTGGTTCTCCGGCAAGCCGCAGCGCAATCAGCGCATCTCCAATCCCTGGCACGCGGTGTCCGTGGTTTCCGCCGATGGCACTTGCAAGGCGGTGCGCGCGATGCGCGAGCGACGCTACCTGTCGACGGAGGCACCGCAGCTGCCGTTGGCGGGCTGCGAGCGCCCCGAGGCGTGCAAGTGTCGCTACGCGCACCATTCCGACCGGCGCACCGGCAAGCGTCGCGCACGCGACAATGGGTTCCCGGCGCGCGCGCACAGCGGCGAGGAGCGTCGCGCCGACTCGCGCGGGCGGCGTGCGACGGACGGCTACGACACGAGAGTGTGATTCAGCGCCAGCGCGCGGCAAGGCCGGCGCGCGCGAAGGCGACGTGCGCCGGGCGACATGCGCGAGGCGTCGCGCTCTCAGGGCTGCGGCAACGTCGTGATGCCGCGCGCGCGTTTCGCGTCGGCGACCATCGTGCGCACTTCGGCGAGCAGGGCCCGCGCGTCGTAGACGATGCCGTCCTTGATCGTGTACTTCACGCCGCCTACCCGGCGCGCCTGGCCGTCGTCGCCCAGGCGGATGTGTCCCGTGCCGTAGAGCACCTTCAGGTTGGCGAGCGGGTTCTCGTCGAGAACGGCGATGTCCGCGAGCTTGCCCGGCTCCAACGAGCCGATGCGGTCCGCCGCGCCGAGCGCTTCGGCACCCGAGAGCGTGGCGGAGCGCAAGACCTCCAGCGGATGAAATCCCGCCTCGCGCAGCAGCTCCAGTTCCTGGATGGTGCCGAACCCGTAGAGCTGATAGATGAAACCGGAATCCGAGCCGACAGTCACGCGTCCGCCGCGATTCTTGTAGTCGTTCACGAACGACATCCACAGGCGATAGTTCTCACGCCAGGCGACTTCGTCCTCGGTGCCCCAATCGAAGAAGAAGCTGCCGTGGTTGTCGCGATTGGGCGTGTAGAAATCCCAGAGCGAGGGCAGGGTGTAGAGCTCGTGCCAGTCGGCGCGTCGCGCGCGCATCAGGTCGCGCGAAGCCAGGTAGATGCCGAACGTGGGGTCGATGGTGAAATCGAGTGCCAGCAGCTCCTTGATCACGGCTTCGTAGCGGTCGCTGCCCTTGCGCGCTGCCTGGCGCCACAGGCGGCCGGCCTGTCCGAAACGATCCTGCTCGTTGTTGTAGTTGTACGCCGCCGGGTAGTCCTGCACGGTGCGATCGTCGAACAGCGCTTCCGGCAAGCCGTACCAGTGTTCCATGCTGGTGAGGCCCCAGCGCGCGGTCGTCAGCACGTTCACGCGCGCGACCTCGAGCTGCGCGTGATGGCAGGCACTGCGCATGCCCTGCTTCCTGAGCTCGTCGAACGCCGCTTCCAGAACATCGGGGCGGTAGCCGAAGCACTTCATGCCCACGGCGCCCTTGGCCTTCATCTCGCGCACCCAGCGGCGCCCTTCTTCCGGGCGCGTCAGCGGTGCGTCCGGGCGAAAGAATGCGTACGGGAAGATGCGGGGCGCGGTGATGAGGTTGCGCCCGCTGCGGCTCTCCTCGCTCGCGCACCACTCGATGCCGTTGCCGCAACCCGGGTCGCGGATGGTCGTGATGCCATGCCCCATCCAGAGCTTGTAGACGTACTCGGCCGGGACTTTCTGTTCCTCGCCGCCGATGTGCCCGTGCATGTCGACAATTCCGGGCATGACGTAGTGACCCGAAAGGTCCATCTCGCGACCGCCGGCCGCAAGCTTGGGGCGGCGCGGCTCGGCCTTGCTGCCGCCCGGTGAGCCCACCGACATCACCTGCACGATGCGATTGCCTTCGATGACCACGTCCGCGGGGCCCATCGCCGGCGCACCCGTGCCCGCGATGACGATGACGTTGCGAAGGATCAGCTGACTGTACGGACCCTCGCCTTCGTCGCGCGCAGGTGCCGGGAGCACCTTCGGTTCGTCCGCGGCGTGCGACGGCGATGCTGAGAAGGCGCAAAGGAGGAGGGTGCAGCAGACCGCGAGCGGGAAAAGGCGCATGGAATCGTCCGTTGGCGGCAAACGAAGGCCGCATCATAACGGTGCCGGTGCGGGCTTTCGGGCCTATTTCGTCCCGGTGGACGCCGGCACCGCCGGCACCGCCGGCGCCCGCACCGGCGGTGCTGCAACGCCGGTGTTGCACCGGCACGCCTTCACGGCGTCAACGGCCGGCGCTGTTGCGAAACTCGTTGCCGCCCTGGTCCTGCACCTGGGCGTACGCCCCGCGACGCGGCGCGCCGCTGACGGTCGAGCCGCGCAGGTAGAGTTTCGCACTGCCGTCCAGGTTGTATGCCGCCTGCGTTCCTTCGATGGTGCTGTTGTTGACGTGCGCTACCGCGCCCTGCACCGAGAGGGCGGTGCCCGATGCGACGATGTGGCTGTTCGTGATGTGCAGCTCGCACCCGGCACGCACGATGATGGCATCGCCGTCGACGAAGATGTTGCGACTGTCGAGGTGCATCATGCGCCGCCCCTCGCAGACGATCGGATCCGAATCGCGCTTGCCTGGCGCGCCGCGCGAATCGACGCCGCCGCCCGACGAAACGATGCTCACGCCGGGTCCCGTCACGCGCACCTGATCGCCCGTGCGCTCGATCGTGTAGTTCTCCTGAGGCGTCGCTGTCGCCGACGCCGGTTCGCTGTCAGCGCTCGCGGTTGCGGTGTCCTCCGTCGACTCCGCGGGTCCGCCCGACGGCGTTGCCGCCTCAGGCGACGGTGCAGCCGCGGCCGGGGACGGAACCGGCACAGTCAGCTGCGCGACAGGTGCCGCCGCAAGCTCGTCGAGGCTCACCGTGTGCACTTCGCCGCTGCTCTTGTCGCGCACCGTGAACACGCCGGCCTGAGTGTCGGTGGCGACCACTTCGATGCGCGGATTGCGTTCCAGCGCCGCGCGCGCCCATTCGATTTCGCCGCCCGCAGCCGCGGCTGTGGGCTCCTGTGCGCCGCGCTCGCAAGCCGCGAGCGCGAGGATCATCGCGCAAGCGAGTGTCGCGCGCCGTGCAGACGCAGCTGCAGAACCGGCATGCGGGATTCGAACACTCGCGCGCGTCGTCCGAGAAAGATCCATGTGACCTCCTTACTCCCGCAGGTATCGTCGCCCCGCCGCGCCTGCGAGTCCACCGCGCATCCGTGATCCCGCCGCTGCAGGCATTACATAACGTCGCGGCCGTGCGCCGCGTCGTTGACAGAATCACCCTCGGGGGGCACGCTCCGTCGGGCACTGCAAAGGCACACCTCTCGAAAGGGAGGGTCGCAAAGCCACCGGTCTAAGGGTTTTTCCCAATGACAGCGGGGTTGCCAGTGAGGATCGTTTTCCCGGCCGCCTTCACACCCACCCGCGGCCCCGCCGATCGCAACAGGCGGATCAGCGATCTCCTCGCTTAGCGGCATCACGCACCAGCAGAGGGGACGCGCATGTTCTCGACAGGCATTCTCGCGATCACGCCGTGGCCGTTCGTCTCGGCGCTGATCTGGTTCGTCATCCTCGTGGTGGTCATGTACCTGGCGCGCCGCACGGCGCACCAGGCAATCCACACGGCCACCGGAGCGATGTCACGCGGCTTGCGTCTCGCGTCGCACTCGGTGGCGCACGCCGAGCTGCGCCTCGCCGAACGCAATCGCGAAGTACTGCTCGCCGCGGGTCGCGAAGCCAAGGAGCGCGTGGTCGAACGCGAGTTCGCGCGCGTCGGCGAGACCGTGCGCAAGGACCTGACGCACTACCCCGCGCTGCATCGCGCGTTGAGCGAGTCGATCACGCGTATCGAGGAAGATCACCAGCAGGCGGTGGAAGTGCCGCCGGAGGCACCGGGCTGGGTGCGCGCGGTGGAGGGAGTCGCCAAGCTCGACGTACGCAACGGCGCCGCCGAAGTGCTCGCCGACATCCACAAGTCGCTGGTCAAGGCGCACAACGAAGCGATGCAGATGTATCGCAAGGCCAGCGCCGAGCGCCATTCGCTGTTGCGGGCGATGATGCCGGAGTGGCGGGCTATCCAGGAAACGCTGGGTCGCGTCAACAAGTGTGTCGAGAGCCTGCTGGCGCGTTCGGTGACGATCGACCGGCACATGCAGGAGTACGAAGAGATCGTGCGCGGCCAGGACCGCGCGGTGTCGGTGCTGTCCTCCTCCTCGGTGGTGCAGTTTTTCGTGTCCTCGCTGGTGCTGGTCGTGGCGATCGGCGGTGCGGCCATCAACTTCTCGCTGATCGCGCGCCCGATGGCGGAAATGGTCGGCGGTACGAGCTTCATCGGCACTTTCCGCACGGCCGACATCGCCGCGCTGGTCATCATCATGGTGGAAATCTCCATGGGCCTGTTCCTCATGGAGTCCCTGCGCATCACGCGCCTGTTCCCGGTGATCGGTGCGCTGCCCGACAAGATGCGGGTGCGCATGATCTGGATCACGTTCTCGATCCTGCTCCTGCTCGCCAGCATCGAGGCGGGGCTCGCCTACATGCGCGAAGTGCTGCTGCAGGACGAGCTGGCGACCGGCGCGCTGCTGCGCGGCGAAACCGACGGCGCTCTGCAGAACGAGTACCTGTGGATCACGACGGCGGCGCAGATGGGCATGGGATTCATCCTGCCTTTCGCCCTGGTTTTCGTCGCGATCCCGCTCGAGACCTTCGTGCACTCGCTGCGCACCGTGCTCGGCCTCGCCGGCATCGCTGTGTTGCGCGCCCTCGCGCTGCTACTGCGCGTCCTGAGCAACGGCTTTCGCCACTTCGGAGTGCTGACCGAGCGGCTCTACGACCTTCCGCTCTTCGTGCCGCTCTGGCTCGAAACGCGTCTCGGCCACGCTGCGCAGAACCCGGAAACGGTTTCCGCGCCGGTAGGGGGGGCTCGCTCATGAGGCTGCGACTCCTTGCTCTCGTCCTGTTGCTCGCGGCCTGTTCGCCGAGCGCTTCGCATCACACTGGCGTGTATCTGCTGCTGGACACCTCCGGCACGTACAGCGGCGAGTTGCAGAAGGCGGAACAGATCATTCTCTACATGCTGTCGCGCCTCGAGCCGGCGGACTCCTTCGCCGTGGCGCGCATCGACACCGGCAGCTTCAGCGAGAAGGACATCGTCGCCAAGGCGACCTTCGACGACCGGCCGAGCACGGCCAACAGCCAGAAGCGCGCCTTCGCCGGCGTGATGCGCGAGTTCGTCAACAACACCTCGTCCTCGCAGTACACGGACATCACCGGCGGCCTGCTGCAGGCGATCGAGTTCCTCAGGGAGAAGGAGTCCGGTCGCAAGTCGATCCTGATCTTCTCGGACCTCAAGGAAGACCTGGCGGAAGGCTACGTGCGCGACGTGCCGCTCGATCTCGCCGGCTTCGAGGTGGTGGCGCTCAACGTCACCAAGCTGCGCTCCGACAATTTCGACCCGCGCGAATACATGGCGCGCGTGGATACCTGGCGCCAGAAGGTCGAGAGCAGCGGCGGGCGGTGGCGGATGATCAACGATCTCGAGCGCCTGGAAGGCCTGCTCTGAAACGATTGCACGGCGCACGTGAATTTCACGGCGCGGCGCACGTGGGACGCGCGTGGCGCGGGCTAATGCCGCGCAGTGTCTCCGCGAAGCAACGCTGGTCAGACGACTCCGACACCGCAGGGGAATGGAGTTCCGACAGGTCGACGCCAAAGCAATCCGACAAGGCAATGCGGTTTTCGAGCATGGTTGGCGCGCGCACCTGAGCGGATACTCTGCCCCACGGTCGTGCACCACTACGGATGGAAACGGCTAAGAGGCTCGGGTAATCCCCGGCTTGATAGGGCCCCCCCGCTACAGCTGCGCCGGGGGCCTTTTCTTGTAAATGCCGTACCCCTGACAAGAGAATAAAGAGTTACGCTGGTCCGCGGCAGGGGAGTGCGGCGTGGCGTACGAGCCGATCGAGACGGCGAGCAGCGACGAATTGCAGGCCTTGCAGCTCGAGCGGCTGCGCCGGACCCTGCGGCACGCGTACGACAACATCGCTCACTACCGGCGCAAGTTCGACACAGCGCGCGTCGCGCCCGACGATCTGCGCTCGCTGGCGGACCTGCGCCACTTCCCATTCACCACCAAGAGCGATCTTCGCGAGAACTATCCGTTCGGCATGTTCGCCGTCCCGCGCGAACGCGTCGCGCGCGTGCACGCTTCTTCCGGCACGACGGGCAAGCCCACGGTGGTGGGTTACACCGAGCGGGACCTGCAGACGTGGGCGACGCTCATGGCGCGGTCGATCTACGCCGCGGGCGGACGGCCCGGCGACGTGGTGCACGTGGCCTACGGCTACGGCCTGTTTACCGGCGGTCTCGGTGCCCACTACGGCGCGGAGAAGCTCGGCTGTACGGTGATTCCCGTGTCGGGCGGGATGACGGAACGACAGGTGCAGCTCATCTGCGATTTCCAGCCGCGCATCATCATGGTCACGCCTTCGTACCTCCTCGCCATCGCGGATGAGTTCGTTCGGCAGGGCCGCGATCCCGCGGCGTGCTCGCTCGAGGTGGGCATCTTCGGAGCGGAGCCCTGGACGGAAGCGATGCGCGCACAGATCG
>Ga0187894_10003904_pt1 | contig 16368 bp, 18 predicted proteins | sample GBC1701081metaG_FD_136650 | JGI IMG/M metagenome (GOLD analysis project Ga0187894, IMG submission 136650) | White microbial mat communities from a lava cave in the Kipuka Kanohina Cave System on the Island of Hawaii, USA - GBC170108-1 metaG ... | reverse complement strand
GATGGGACACGGGAACGGAGCCGGCATGCGTAAAACGGGGATCAAGCTCGCAGGGTTGGCGGTCGCGCTCGTAGGCGCAGCTGCTGTCGATAAGGCCGAAGCGGGCGATGTCACCATCTCAACGGCGACCACCACGCCCTTGCAGACCTCTCAACCCGCCGCGCCCGGCGATCTGACGCCGGGGGACGTCGCCATCGGCGCCGGCGGTTCGATCGCCATCACCGCCGGGCAAACCGCGGTCACGCTCAACTCGAACAACGACGTCAGCAACGCCGGCACGACCGGCCTCACCGCCAACGACCAGAACAACGTCACCGGCGTTCGCATCGTCGGCGGCTTCAACGGCGTCGTCACCAATACTGGCACGATCGCGTTCCTGGAGACCTATCAAGCCAGCGACAGCGATAATGACGGCGATCTGGACGGCGAATGGGCCCAGGGCGCTGGCCGCGCGGGCATCCTGTTCGAAGGTCCCGGCATCCACACCGGCAACATCATCAATTCCGGCACTATCAGTATCGAAGGCGACAATTCCTTCGGCATCAACATCGCCTCGCAACTGGTCGGCGATCTTCGCTCTACTGGCAACGTGACGCTGATCGGCGACAATTCGACCGCCATCTCAGTCACAGGCCCCGGCATCGACGGCGACATCATAACCGGCGGGACAATTTCCATTCGCGGCGTCGGTGCGCGCGCCTTGCTGGTCAACGCGCCGATCACCGGCGAACTCAGCCTCAGCGGCTCGATCAACGCCTCCGGCTATCACGTGACCCAGCGCCCGCTAACCGCGGAAGCGCTGGCCAAGCTCGACGCCGACGATTTCCTGCAAGGCGGCCCTGCCGTCGAAGTGCGCCGCTCGATCGCCCAGGGCATCACCATTGAGGGCATCGGCGTCGAAGACGATGTGGACGACGACGGCGACGGCGTCACCGAGACCGGGGGCGATACCGATGACGATGTCGGCGGCGTCCTTCAATCGTTCGGCGCCGCGCCGGCGCTGCTGATCGCGGCCGACGCTGGCAACAACCTGGTGCTTGGCCCGACGGCGTCGACCTACGGCGTTCACGTCCGCGGATCGATCACCGGCCAGGGCGTCTATAACGGCTTTGAGTCGACGGGCATCAGGATTCAAGGATCCGGCACGAGCACCACCACGACCGCCGCGGGCGTGTTGCAAGACGGTGTGATTTTCTCCGGCGCTTGGGAAGCGGACGCGTTTGGCATAGTCATTGGCGCCAACGCGACTGCACCCACAGTACACAACCGCCGCAGCATCACCAGCACGACGACGTCCGAAGGCGCCTTCGACGCCTACACGCTTCTGTTCGAGACCGGCGCGACGGTTCCGGCCGTTACCAACAACGGCACGCTGTTGTCGCAAGCGTTCGGCGAAGTCTCGAACGCGCATGTGATCGTCGACCGTTCGAACACGCTGGCCACCATCAACAACACCGGCACGATCCGCGCACAGACGGTGGCGACCGACGACAATTTTGACGACGACGTCATTCCTGTCGCCACTGGCGACGCGATCGCCATCGATGTCTCGGCGTCTACAATTGGCGTGACGCTCAACCAGACCGCCGATGTCGTCTTCAACGACGACGACACCGTCGATGACGATAAGGCGGTGCGTCCGGAGACTCGGATCGAGGGCGACGTCTTGTTCGGCTCGGGCAACGACGTGTTCAACCTATTCGCGGGCGCGATGGTTGGCGACGTGAACTTCGGCGGCGGCGCTAACACCTTCACGATCAACAATGGCGCGGCCTTCCTTGGCCGCCTCAATGGCGGCGGCGGGCTCACGCTCAACGTCATCAATGGCGCCATGGGCATCGCCGGCGGCACCACGAACCTCACGTCGGCGCATTTCCATGGGCCGACGATCCTCAGCGTTCTGTTGTCCACCGATCCGTTGGAGAGCACGCGCATCATTTCAAGCGGCACGATTACGTTTGACGCCGGCGCAATCATCACGCCGACGATCCCTGTCGGGTTGCCGCTGTCTGGATCGAGCGTGTTTCTTACCGCCAATGGCGGGTTGATTGGGGCGGCGAATGTTGAACGCACGGTCACCGGCGCCGGTGCGCCCTGGATCTACAATCTGGCGGTTGCGCGCCCCGTCGGTGATCCGAACTCGCTCGAAGCGCGCTTCATTTTGAAGACCACTGCCGAACTCGGCCTCAATCCCAACGAATCAGCCGCGTTCACGCCAATTCTTGACGCGCTGCGCCGCAACGACGACGCCAGCCGCGCGATGGCCGATCTCGACACTCAACTGGAGTTCGAGTCCGCCTACGACGATCTGCTGCCGACCTTCACCAGCGGCGCCACGGAACTTGCGGCGACCGCCATCCAGCAATCGCAAAGCTCGGCCACCAACCGGCTCGCGGCCACGCGGCTCCACAACATCGATCAAACCTCGGTTTGGGTGCAGGAAATCGGCTACGGCCTGACGCGCACGCCGACGAACGACATTGGCACCGATTTCCGCGGCTACGGCTTCGGTTTGGCCGCCGGCATCGATGCGCCGCTCGACAGCGGCGCGATCTTTGGTCTCTCCGCGTCGTTCATCACCTCACAGATCGAAGAACCTGGCCGTGCTGACGGCGAATTGTCGGCGTCGTTCGGCCAAGCCAACGCTTATCTCGGCACGGCGCTCGGCCCGATCGATCTCGACTTCGTCGGCGGCTTTGGCGTTGGCCGCATGAGTTCCACGCGCGGCATCGCACTCGGCACGCTGCGCGCCGCCACCGAGGCCGATTGGTGGGCGTACGAAGGCCACGGCGCCATGCGCGCCTCGCTGCCATTGGCTATCACGGATTGGTTTGTCGTCACGCCGCACGCAGCGCTGACGTATCTGGCGCTCAATGAAAACGGCTACGAGGAAGAGGGCGGCGGCGCCGCGTTCGACTACGAGGTCGATAGCCAGTTCTCGCAACGCCTCTGGGCCGATGTTGGCATAGAGTTTAGCGGCCGCTGGCGGCTGAGTGGCGAGGGCATGTTCGCGCCGCGCCTGATGTTGGGCTATCGCACCAACGTGCTCGACGAAGAGTCCGAGCGCACCTATCGCTTCGTCTCCGGCGGCAGCTCGTTCACGTTCGCGGACGAAAGCACTGGCGAGGGCGCCCCGCTCATTGGCTTGGGCATCGACGCCACCAACGGCTTCTCGACCTTCTCGCTCTCTTACGAAGGCGAGTTCGGCGACGAGATTGACCGCCACAGCCTGAACGCGGCGATCCGCTTCCGCTTCTGATCCGCGCTAGCAGGGGAAAGAAAGCGCCGGGTCCGCGTCACACGCGACCCGGCGTTTTTGTTTGCGCCGCTTTGAGCGTCAGCGGCCGACTGGCAAATCCTTGAACGGCACGCTCTTGTCGACGCGAATGTCAGCCGGCATGCCGAGCACGCGCTCGGCGATGATGTTGCGGAGGATTTCGTCGGTGCCGCCGGCGATGCGCATGCCCGGCGAGTTCAGCAGCGTGTTCTGAGACGCCGCCTTCGACGTCGCCACAGACGGATCCGAGATCACGCCGAACTGATCCTCGATCTCGACGGCGTAATTGGCGAGGTCTTGCGCCAACGTCGCCATGACAAGCTTTGCAACCGAGTTCTCCGGGCCCGGCATCTGGCCCTTGGAGAGCGACGTGAGCGCTCGCATGCCGGTGAAGCGCAAGCCCTCCGATTGCACGTACCAATCGGCCAGCTTCTCGCGCAGCGCGGCTTCGGTCAGCATCGTCTGGCCGTCGTCGCCGATCACTTCGCGCGCCAGCTTCAACAGGCTGAGCGAACCGCCGCCAACTTCGCCGACGCGATTGCCGACCGACATGCGCTCGTTCATCAAAGTGATGATCGAGACGTTCCAGCCGTCATTGAGCTTGCCGAGGCGCTGGCTGTCCTTCAGCCGCACGTCGGTGAAGAAGACTTCGTTGAAGCCGCTGGAGCCGGACATTTGGTGGATCGGCTTTGTCTCGACGCCGGGCGCCTTCATGTCGATCCAGAACATCGTGAGGCCTTTGTGCTTCACTGCATCAGGATCGGTGCGCACCAGCACGATGCCGTAATCGGCATAGTGCGCGCCCGAGGTCCAAATTTTCTGGCCGTTGAGAATCCAGTCGTCGCCATCCTTCACCGCGCGGCTGCGAATGCCGGCGACGTCGGAGCCGCCCGCGGGTTCCGAGAAGAGCTGGCACCAAATCTCATCGCCGCGCACAGCCGGTCCGATGAAGCGCTTTTTCGTTTCCTCGTCCGCCGTCGCAATTACGGTAGGGATGCACATGCCGAGACCGATCGCGAACGGGCCGCCGAGCGACGCGCCGACGCGCGCTTCTTCTTGCGCGAAGATCACGCTCTGCAGCGTCGTGCCGCCGCCGCCGCCGTTCTCTTTCGGCCAATGGATTTGCGCGTAGCCGGCTTCGGCCTTCTTGCGCTGCCAGGCCTTGGCTTCGTCAAGCTGATCGTCGGTTTCATCGCCGAGCGATGCGCCTTTTGCGCCTTTCGGCGCGTTTGCTTCCAGCCACCCGCGTACCTTGGCGCGGTAGGCGGCTTCTTCCGGTGAATCGTTGAAATCCATGATCGTCGATCCTTTTTGATGCGATCAGGCCGCGTTGCGGCGTTCAAGTTGCGAGACAAGGCGCTCTTTCCAGACGCGCGGCGCGCCGGCGACAAGCGCCAGCTGGCGGCTGCGGCGATAGAAGAGGTGGCAATCGAGCTCCCACGTAAAGCCCATGCCGCCGTGCACCTGCACGTTCTCTTTGGCGCCGTACCACATCGCTTCGCTTGCGGAGATGCGTGCGCCAGCCGCGGCGATCGGCAGCTCAGCAGCTTGCGTGTTCAGCGCCCACGCGCCGTAATAGGCGTTCGAGCGCGCGAGCACGTTCTTCGTGTACATGTCGGCCAGGCGATGCTTGACCGCCTGATATGCGCCGATCTGGCGGCCGAACGCGTAGCGCTCAAGCGCGTATTGCTTCGCCATCTCCAAGCAGCGATCGGCGCCGCCGACTTGTTCGAACGCCAGCAGCACGGCGGCGCGATCGAACACTTGCTCCATCAGCGAAAAACCTTCGCCGGCGCCGCCAAGGCGCTCGGCGGCTGCGCCATCAAACGTGATTTTCGCGGCGTTGCGGGTCGGGTCGATGGTTTCCAATGCTTCGCGCTTCACGCCTGCGGCGGCGAGATCGACGATGAACAAGGCCGGCTTGCCCCCTTCATTGGCGAGCACGATGGCGTGCGTGGCGATGCTGCCGTCCGTCACCGGCAGCTTCACGCCGGAGAGCTTGCCGCCCTGCACCTTCGCGGCGATCGCTTCCAGCGAGAGGGGGCCGGGGCGTTCGGAGGTCGCGAACGCGCCAACGATTTCGCCAGCGGCGATCTTCGGCAAATACGCAGCCTTCTGCGTGTCGCTCCCGGCGAGCATCAGGGCTTCCGCGAAGAAATAGACGGTGGAGGCAAACGGGATCGGCGCCAGCGCGCGGCCCAATTCCTCGGCGATGCAGCAGAGTTCCAAATGGCCAAGCCCGAGACCGCCATGCTCCTCCGGGATCGCCGCGCCCAGCCAACCCTGCGCCACCACCTTGGCCCACAGCTCGGCGTCGTGCGTCTGGGCGCTGTCTTCCAGAACCTTGCGCACGCGATCCGCGCCGCACTCGGCTTGGAGGAAGCGCCGCGCTTCGTCCTTCAGATGTTTCTGGTCGTCCGAGAAATCGAAATTCACCGCATCCTCCGCTCTCGCCACGACCCGGGCGCTTGTCTAACCAGGTTGTCGAAACAGATTCAGCACGCCGGGATGCGGCCTGCAACGTGGACGCCGGGGAAGGTTCCCTGGCTTTCTGCCGCGACGGCCGGCCCGGCTGGCGCTAGGATAGGCGCATGACCCAGGCGGATTTCGACTCCCTGGCCGATCCGGCCGTTGTGCGCGGCGCGGCCGAGGCAGCGCTCAAGATCGCCGAAGGCTTGCTCGATCCGGATATGTCGCTGGTCGTGCACGACGTGCTCGACGACGAGATCATGACCTCGAGCCTCACCATCGATGAAGGCGAACGCGCGGTGCTGCACTCGCTGATCCTGGCGCAGTGCCAGGAACTCGGCGGCGACGTGTCGCCAGCCTGAGAAAATGGGGCGTCATTGCTGACGCCCCATTCCCGCTTCCCAACCTTTGTCTCACCACGTGCGCAGCGGGCGGATTGCGGCGCACGCGTCGCACGTCGTGCGAGCGGGGGGAGTACGACGCACGGCGTTGGTGCGATGAAGGTCGGCGAAGGTCTGCGCGGCGTTTGCGATTGGCGCTCAGCTGCGCGTCTGTCTTTGATCCATGGCGCAAGCAAACAGCGTCACGGCGTGCTTGGCTACCGCGCGCAACCGCAGCGCGTTCGTAAACGCGAGACCGCGCGCAGGAGGATGGAAATCCGGAAGTTTCAGAAAATGCGCTATGGCTTCAAGTCACGGTCAAAGACATTGCCACGCGCCTGAAGGAATCTTGGTGGGTGATACAGGATTCGAACCTGTGACCCGCTGATTAAGAGTCAGCTGCTCTACCAACTGAGCTAATCACCCATAAGATTCGCAGGAAGCGTTGGCGTATAGGGGGATTGCAGCGCCGCGTAAAGCGGGCCGGTCGCGCCGCGTCCGCGTAGGAATGGGGAATTGCATGAACACTTTCGCATGGGCGCTGGCGGGTTTTGTGCTGTTGCACATTGGCGTTTCCGCCACCGGGCTTCGGACGGTTCTGGTCAACCGGATCGGCGAGGGGCTCTATCGGGCGGCGTTCTCGCTGGCCTCTTTTGGCCTCCTGGCGGCGGTGATTTACGGCTTCACGCAGATGCGGGCAGACCCGTTCGACCAGCTCAACGGGCTCCTCTGGCGGCAGGCGGACTGGCTGCGCTGGCCGGCGATCATCCTGAGCTTCATCGCGACATTGTTCGTGGTTGCGGGCGTCCTGACGCCCGGGCCGACCTATGCCGGTTTCGAGGCCAAGAGCTTGGCTCAGGCCGAGCCGGCGCGCGGAATTTTGCGGATCACGCGCCATCCCTTCCTTTGGGGCGTCGCGTTCTGGGCTGCCGCGCATCTCCTGGCGAATGGCGAGCGGTTTGCGCTGATGCTGTTCGGAGCGCTTGGATTCATGGCGATTTACGGCGCCCGCTCGATCGACCGGAAAGGCCAGGCGCGCGATCCGGAGCGCTGGGCGGCGTTCGCGGCCGTCACCTCCAGCGTCCCATTCGTGGCGATCCTGCAAGGCCGCAACCGGCTGGCGCTGGGCGAGATCGGCTGGCGGCTTGCGGTTGGCGTTGTTGCATTCGCCGTGATCGTCGCGGTTCACAATCCGCCGGTTTTCTGAGCGAGCCGAAACCGGGCCTTAAGCCTGATCTGCGCAGGCTAGCCCCCATGCAAGCGCCCCTCGACCGCGCCCATTTCAGGCATATGACCGGCGGCGACCTTCCGCTGCAGCGGGAAATCCTCGCGCTGTTTTGCGGCCAGGTGGACGGCTGGATGGCGCTTTTGGTTCCCGGCGCGCATTGGCGCGACGCCGCCCACACTTTGAAGGGCTCGGCCCGCGGCATCGGCCTCGCGGCTTTGGCTGAGGTGTGCGAGGCCGTTGAGACCATGGCCAATGACGACGAATTGGCTGCAACCACGCTGTTGCGCGCCGCGCTCGAAGAGGCGCTCACGGCGGTGCAAGCCTATGACGACGAATTGGCCGCGTTGACCAAGGCCGCCGCCGCCCGATAGTCGGCCCATGGCTGAGATTTTCACCCAGCGCATCATCGTCGATCCGTCGGACATCGACGAGCTCAACCACGTCAACAATGTCGTCTATCTGCGCTGGGCGCAGGAGATCGCCATCGCCCACTGGAGCACGCGTGGCAGCGCCGAGATGGTGCAGCGTTTCGTGTGGGTCGTCGCGCGGCACGAGATCGACTATCGCGCGCCGCTGATGTTGGGCGACGAGGTTGAGGCGCGCACCTGGGTGTCGCCGACGCCGCAAGGCGCGCTGTGGGCGAGGCACGTCGAGATCGGCAAAGTGGGCGAAGCCAAGCCCTCCGCCGCAATTCTCTCAAGCTGGTGCTTGCTCGACGCCGCGACGCGCCGCGTGAAGCGCGTGCCGCTGGAGATCGTGGAGCGCTTCGTTTAGCCGGCCGACGTGTAAGCATCGCGCGCGGTGACGAAGCGATTGTAAAGTTCACGCAGCCGCGTCCCAGGCTCGCCGTTGGCCCGTTCCTGAAACCGCGCCATGCGCGCGTCGCGTTCGCCGAACACCGAGACGACCTCCACCATCCACGCTTTGTCGGCGTCTTTAAAGGCTTGAAGCAAGGTGAGCCGGCTCACCTCCGGCGCGCCGCCCTGGTGAAAGCGTCGCGTCATTGACCGAACTCATCTGGCAATCGGCCGATGGTCCACAAGACGACGGGCGCTTCGTCATAGTCACCCGTGTCCGCGTCGCCTGAGCTTGAAAACGCCACCGCGCCAGCTCTCGTCTCGCCCAGCGATCGCGCGGTTCGGATCGCCGCGATCTCAGTCTGGCAGCGTTTGACCGCCTCGCCTTTGAGCGCGCCGAGCTTTTCAACGAAACCTTGCGCGAAGAAGATTGTTTCTCGCGACATTGTGCGGGCCTCCTTCGCCTACGTGCGCGCTTGGCCGCAGCAGCGCGTGATCATCATCACGGCGAGCCCGCGCGCATCGAGATAGGCGTTATCGGGAACGTTTACTGCCTCGCAGAAATCATTGCGCACGACGAAGCCGCGCTCGCAGTCCCAGCCTCTTCCGCTGGAATATTCCGTCAGAAAGCCGTTGGCGGGCGCCTCAATGGCGCTGCATGTTGCGCCGCGCGCCTGAAAGCCCCTGATGCACTCCCACGCATCGCCGCGCCCGGTCAACCGCGCATTTTGGGGCACGGCGACTTGGTCGCATGCCTCGCCGCGCGCCACGTGGCCGTACGCGCAAGCCCAGCCGCGACCGTAGCTGATCGCGTAGGCATTGTCAGGCAGCGTCTGCGCCTGCGCCTGTTCGACCGGATGCGCCCAGACGCAATCCGTCAGCAGCGCTGCAAGGAAGAGCCCGCCTTTCACGAGACCACCTCGGCGACCGGGCCGATGACATTCACCACGCGTCCCGATTTGCGTAGCGCCAGCGCCGCCGCTTCAACGCTGTCGCTTGCGTGACGGGCGGAGCGATAGTCGCCGTAGAAGGCGCCGTCGAGCGTGACGCGCCAGATTCGACGCAGCGTCGTGAAGAGTGTCGAAATCGGCCTATTCATTGCGTATTTCCAATAGCTCGCCGCCGCCCGAGCGGACGGTTGAAAACCAAATTTTGCTGAACGCCCACAATAGCACGCAACAACGCGCGCGTACGATCTTATTTGGTTATCGCCCGCAGCGAACGAGCCCCGTCGTCCCAATCAGAATTCCGGATGATCCGGATCAGGCTGTCCTGTCGCGTTGGCCATCAGGCGGCGCACGTCGCCGAGCCGCTCGTACGCCAGGAACGCCAGCATGAAGAGCTCGCACAGGAAGCGCCAATAGACGAGCGCCACGAGGCCGACGACAGGGGAGGCGACGATCTGCACGACGCCCTGGCCGAAATTGCCGCCGGCGATGGCGAACAGGCCAACGGCGACGCCGACGCCTGTCATGATGACGATGATCGCGGCGGCGAAATAATAGACGAGCTTCACGAGGCCCGGGCCGATCAGATGGTCAAATCCCAGGAATGACTTCACGATCGACGGCATCCACGGCCTCCCGACTCACAAACTTCGATCAGAGCGTATAGCCGCCATCGACGACAAGCGTCGCGCCGGTAATCGGCGAATTGTCGGTCAGCAGCGTGGCCACCAGCCGGGCGATATCGTCCGGGGCGGCATATCGGGCGAGCGGCGTGCCTTGCTTGGCCATTTCATCGAAGGCTGCGCGCTCACTGCCGGTCTGGACGACGAGATCCTGAAAGAACGGCATCTCGTTCCACATCGGCGTTTCGACGCCGCCCGGTGCGATCGCGTTAACGCGGATATTGTCTTTCGCGCCTTCCTTGGCGGCGACGCGCATGAGTTGCAGCAGCCCGGCTTTCGACGCGCCGTACGCGGCGACGCCCATCTCCGCTTTCAGCGCCGAGGCTGAACTCAGCACGACAATCGCGCCGCCCTGGCTGTTGGCGCGCATTAACGGCATCACCGATCGCAGCGTGAGAAACGCGCCGTCGAGATTGACGCTCATTACCCGTCGCCATTCCTCAAGCGAGGTCTCGGTAATCGGGCTTGCCGAGCTGATTCCCGCGTTGACGACGGCGTAGTCGAGCCGACCGTACTGGTCGGCGATGAAGTCATGCGCTTGGGCCCAGCGCGCCGGGTCAGCGACATCGAACGCCATGGTCGAGACGCGCTCGGGCGCGGCGTCGAGGCCATCGGCGGTTTCGCTGAGTTTCTCGTCGTCGAGGTCGACCAGGATGAGCCCGCCGGTGGCCTTCGTCGCCAAATCGCGCGCACACGCCGCGCCAATGCCGGAGGCGGCGCCGGTAATGAGCGCGACGGGGTTGAGCCGATCCATGGTCGCCACATAGGCCATTTTGCGAGGAAGGCGGCAAGCTCTCGCAGCCGCAGCGTCCAAGCGCTATAAACGCCGTCCATGACCCGCTTCGCGCTCCAGTTCGGCCAAACCCAACCCGGGCTCACCTATGTCGAGCGGGCGAGCGTGCATGGCCTGTGCCCGCGCGGTGAATCACAGATCGCGGTGGTGCAGATCGGCGCCAAGGCGCCGTTCGAATACGATCTGCCAGGCGGCGGCGTGGAGGCGTCCGAGGACGAAGCGGCTGCGCTGATGCGCGAGTTCATGGAAGAAACCGGGCTGACCGTTTGGCCCAATCGGGTCATCGGCCGCGCTGGCCAGTTCTGGGTCAATCGCGGCGAACCGCGCAATTCGCTGGTGACGTTTTACGAAGTGGAGCTGTCAGCCACCGACAGCGATCCGACCGAGCCGGATCATGCGCTGGCGTGGATGAACCCGATGGAGGCGCTGAAGAAGATGCGTCACGAGGCGCACGCCTGGGCGATCCTGCATTGGCTCAGGCAGCGGCGCAGCGTCTAGCGGATTTGATCGCTCTCGTCGTCATCGCGGACGGCGTCGTTCACGTCGCCGATCAGCGAACGCGCGCCATCCGTCAGGCGTTCCAGCAGCGTCTCGCGCCGCAGCGGAATTGGCTCCCACGCGGCCGGCATCGGCGCAAGCTGATCGAAGCGCGGCGCGGCCATCACCTGCATGCGCAAGCGGCGCGCATTAAACGCGATCGACAGATCCTCCGCTGAAGCCGGCTCCTCCGGCATCAGCACGCCGCCCTGTGCGAGTTCGGTGATGGGGCCGACTTCCGCCAATTGCTGCGACGCCGCAGTCGGGTCTTGCGTTGGCGGCAACAGCGGATCGTTCACGCGCGTGACAACCGCGCCGACGACGGCCGCAGCGCTCGCGGCGCCAAGCGCAATCGCCGCGCGCAGCGGCGGCGGTTTCGTCGGTTCAGTCGCGCGCGCGACGTGGCGCAGGCGATCGATCAGCGCGCGCCATGCAGCGCCGCCACGTTCTCCGGACCAGCCGCTGAAATCGATCACGCCGCCCTTGCGCCCCGCGACGTAAGGCGCGCCCGGCGTACGTGCGATCTCCACCAGGACCACCGGATCGATCTTGGTCGCCCACTCGAGCATGTAGTGCTGGCTCGGCGCATCGAGCGACCAAATCAGCACAACCGCGCAGCGTTGTTGCTTCGCTTCTTCGAGTAACGCGAGCGAACCACGCCCGTGCGAAAGCTCGACGTTGTGATCCTCAGCGGCGAGCAACCGCTGAAGCGTCTGCGCCGTTTTCACGGCGTCGTAGGTGCAGACGATGCGAACATCGATCATGGGAGTGGGGGGCCTTCCATGGGTGAACAGCTTTCGTAGCACGGCGGCGTCACAGCGCTAGACGCGTCCGCTCAAAGTTCGTGTGCGTGTGCGGCAAACAACTGTGAATAAGTCAGCGTGCGGAGCGTCTCGCGGCTGCGTCCTAAACGCTTCGCGCTACTCGCCTTCCAGCTATTTTCGCACCTGCAATATTCATCGAGCGCGAGTCATTCCGTCGTGAAACCGTATTACGGTGATGCAATCTTTGTTGTGCGAGGTGGGCTAATGCCACATGCTCCGACCGCGTGGCTCGGGCAGAGCGCGGAGTGGAGGGGAGCGAACATGGATATGGCGACGATTCTGCCGTTCGTGGTGCAGGCTGTAGGCGGCCTCATCGGCGGCAACATTTTGGGCGCGGTGACGCGCGGCGGCGGCGGTGCTGTTGGTCGCTCGTTGCTCGGCGCGATCGGCGGGCTCGCCGCTGGTTATGCGTCGGGCAACGTCGATGCTGTGGCTGGCGTCACCTCGATGTGGAGCAATCTGATTGAAGGCGACAACGGCGTGCATCTCGCCAACCTGATCACCGGCGCGGCCGGCGGCGGCCTCGTCGGCTTGGTGAGCGGCTTGCTGATCCGTCCGCGCGGCTGAACGCACACGTGCGAATTGAGAGAGGGGTGCGCGCGAGCGCGCCCCTCTTCTTTATCGCATCAAGTCGCGCCAGATCAGCGAAAGAAATGCGGCGTCCGACCAGCGCCGATCGTCTTCCTGCAGCCGCGCCTGGCGCACGATCACCAGCCGTTCCGAGCGGCAGATATAGAGCCGCTGTCCGCCTTCACCTGCGGCCATCGCGAGGTCGATCGGCGCAGGCGACGACGCACGCCAGAGATCGCTCTCGACAGGCAGTGGCCCGCGTCCACGTCCAGGCGCTGCGATCCACAGACCGAACCCGGCGCGCGCTTCTGCGAACGAGCCCTGCGTCGCTTCGCGCAGCGCGTTGTCGTCAGCAAGCTGCTGCGCGCGGAAAACGCCTTCGCGCCGGATCAATTCGCCCGCTTGCGCCCAGCCGCGCGCGGAAACCGCAGCGCCTGTATCGAAATGCGCGGCCCCATCGCGCCCGCGCGCCCAGCCGACGGGCGTGCAGCCGATCGGCGCGAGCGTGCGCTCCATCAGATAGAGCGCCGGATCGCTGCCGCGTCCGCGCAGCTCCAGCTTGCGCTTGGCGATTTCCGCCAGCAGCACGTACGACGCGGCGTCCGCGTTGAAGCTTTGCCCGGGCGTCTCGCCGGGTTCGAGCACGTTCGCGGTCGCAAAATCGTGTGTGTCGTTACGGCGGAAGGCGAGGCCGCTGGTGCCGTTGAGCAGGCCACGAACATTGATCGTGCTCTTGACCGGATGCGCGCCCCAATCGCCAAGCGTCATCGCTACCGGCTCGTCAAGATTGATGAGGCGTTCTTCCACCATCGTCGCCATCAGCAACGCCGCGAACGGACGTGTGCCCGTGCCGATCGGCCAGCGCCAATTGCGGTCGCGTTCGTGGTAGGTCTCGGCGAGGATGACGCCGTTGCGCGCCACCAGAAACGATGCGCCGCCGCGCTCCGCCGAATAATTGGCGGCGGCGCTGAAGCGCCCGGTATTGGCCTGCGCGCACGCGAGCGTGGGCGCGAGGCTCGACGCGGCGGCGACGAGAAGTACGCGGCGATGCATGGTTCGCGTTCACCCCAAGGGCGCGGCGCTGCTCCGGCGCCAGATGCTCCCTCGAGCGCATTTTCGCGCCGCGGAACCAATCCTGCAAGCGGTCCGCGCCAGTGCTCCGGCCGACTTGGCGCGAGTGTTCGGAACGAGGGCGAGCCTCCTCCTCAATGGAGGAGGCGCCGCGAAGCGGCGGAGGAAGTGCGTCCGCCAGCGGTGACGAGCGAGCCTCGCGAGGCGCGTCCGTTGACACCGAGGGCGCACCTCCTCCGGCCTCGCTCCGCGCGGCCACCTCCTCCATCGAGGAGGAGGCGTGCGCGGTGCTTTATACGGCGGTGTGGGCACGCCAACAGGAAGCCAGCGGTCCTCAGAGTTCGACTAAGCTGCGTCGCGCGCCTTCAGCTGCGCAGGCGGCGCATCCGCCGCGTCGATCGCGGCTTGTGTCCATAAGCGGTCATCCGGCGCCATCGGCCGCTGCCGATGGATCGCGGCGAGAGCATCGCGGTAGTAGCCGTGATAGTCGCTCGTCGTGCCGATCTCGATCACGTCGTGGTCGATCGCTACGCCGACGCTGAGGTACGCGTCGAGGTTGGCGAGGTTTGGCTTCGGCATCGCGCCACGCCGATATTCATCGGCCATCTGCGCGTAGAGCCCTTCGAGCTTTCGCGCGAGCAGGTGGACGTCGAACAAAGTACAGGTGTCGCGGTTGGCGATCAGGCGTTCGCGATAAGCACGCAAGCTCAAGCGATCCGCGCTTGCAAGCGCGACAGCGCGCGTGACGAATGCTTCAGGCGTTTCGCACACTAATTCCGGCAGTCCCGCCGAGCGGATCAAACTGCCGCAAACACGCGAAGCAAAGCAATTGCCGGAATAGGTGAGCACCGGCACGCCCATCCACATCGCGTCCGACGCCGTCGTGTGCGCGCCATACGGCACGGTGTCGAGAAAGAGATCGGCCAACGGATAGCGTGCGAGGTGATGGGGGTTGGCGAGTTTATTGGCGAAAATCAGCCGCTCGCGCCCGATGCCCGCCGCTTCCGCTGCATCCTGCAAGCGCGCGTCCGTCTCAGGATTATAGTCGAGCAGCCACAGCACGCTGTTCGGCGTCTGGCGCATGATCTCCATCCAGCGCGCGAACGAATAACGCGTGATCTTGTGCGCGGCGTTGAAGCAGCAGAACACGAACGCATCGTCCGGCAGGCCCGCTTCAGCGCGCGTCGGATTGGTGTCGGCGACGATGCGCTTGCGGTCGTTCGGCTGATAGCAGGGCAGGCGCAGCACGCGCTCGGAATAATATTGCTCCATCGCCTCGGGGATCACCCAATCGTCGGCGACGATGTAGTGGTGATACGGGCTGCCCGTCGTGCCGGGATAACCTAGCCAATTGACGATAATTGGCGCGGGGCGGCGCGCGAACACGCCAAGCCGCGCCTCGCGCGTATGGCCGTTCACATCGACAAGAATATCGATGCCGTCGTGCGCGATAGCTGCGGCGGCTTCGTCGTCGCTCATCGAACGAATGTCGATCCAATGCTGGACCGAGGCTTTAATGCGCAGATTGATGCCGTCGTCCGCGGGCGGGCCGCAATAATAGACAAACGTCTCGATCGCGTTTGCGTCATGCGCTTCGAACAATTGCGCCATCAGATAGCCAACGGCATGGCCGCGCATGTCCGACGACACATAGCCAACCCGTAAGCGCCGGCCCGTCTCGATCGCGGCGTGACGGCGATCATTTTGTGTGCCGATGCTTTCAATCGGCGTCAGCGCCTCAACATAGCGCGCAGCGGTTGCGAGTTGAAGCAACGGATCGTCGGCGTAGGCGCAGGTGGAGAGGGGATGGAAGCGCGTCAAGAACGTCTTGCGCGATACCTTCGGCGCCACCGCGGCGATCGGCCATTTGCACTGCGCCAAGCGCACGGCGGCGTATTGCTCGAGCACGTCGCGCTGCTCGGGGCCGAGATCGAGACACTGCACCAGCGCCGTTTCCGCGCCTTCGTGCTGCTGATTGTCGGTCATCACCCGGCTGATCTGCTTCAACAGTGTGATCTTGTACTCGATCGCGTCGCCAGTGACGGCGCCCATGCGCTCAAGGCCGGCTTTCCATTGTTCAACCGCCTCGCGCGCCGCGCCGCGCCGCTCAAGCGCGCTGCCCAGATTGATGTGCGCCGGCGCGAAATCGGGATTGCGCTGCAAAGCGCTGCGCAGGGACGCTTCGCCGCCTGCGGCGTCGCCCAAAGCCTGGAGCAGGGTGGAGCAATTGAAGTGCGCGATGAACACCAGCGGGTGCTCGCCGTTCATGGCGATCCAGACCTGGTAGAGCTGGCGTGCGTGATCGGCCTGGCCCGCAGTCGTTAGTTGTTGTGCCGCCGCAATCAACTCATTCAGCTGAAGCTCGCCCGCGGTCACCTTCTGCAGAGCCGCCAAGAACGCATTTTCCAACATCAAGCCACCTCGCGCGCGGGCGTGACGCTCGGCCGATTTGCGTTGTCGGATCGTTAAGCGAGCCGCCCAGCGCTCCCCAGCGCCAGGCGGCCCCCGTCCCCTTTAAACCGCCGCGAGATACGCTTCGATTTGGTCGCCGTCCAGGCTCGCCACCTGCGTCGAGGTGAAGGCGTAGAGCTGGGTGGTGGTGAAAGAGGAGATGTTTGTGGTCGAGAGGTGATCGAGTTGAGTGATCGTCAGCGACGGGATTTGCGTCACGTCGAGCGCCCCGATCTGCGCTGATTGCAGCTCTTCGATCACCGTTGTCGACCAGGCTTGGATCTGCGCCACCGTGAAGGCCGCGATCTGGGTGTCCGCGAACTCGGCGATGTCGGTGGAGG
>Ga0187894_10003903_pt1 | contig 16371 bp, 14 predicted proteins | sample GBC1701081metaG_FD_136650 | JGI IMG/M metagenome (GOLD analysis project Ga0187894, IMG submission 136650) | White microbial mat communities from a lava cave in the Kipuka Kanohina Cave System on the Island of Hawaii, USA - GBC170108-1 metaG ... | reverse complement strand
GATGTTGATCTCGCGCGGCGGCTGGTTGCGCTGGGGTGGGCCGGCGCGGCGCTGGCCGCCTTCCTGGTCGGAGGCTTCGGTTTGTTCGGGCCGCGTCTCCGGGTCATTCGGGTCGCGGTCCTCGCGTTCGAGCGTGATCGAATAAATCTGCGCCGACGCTTGACCTCCGCCGCCAAAGCCGCCGCCTTCGTTGCGAACGAAGTAGAGTTTGCGGCCGTCCGGGCTGAAGCGAGGGTTGAGGTCGCTGAACGAATCGAAAGTCACGACGCGAGCATCGCCGCCGGCCGATGGGATCAGGTAAACGTCGGTGTTGCGTGTCGCATCGGCCTTCGAGAAGGCGATCCATTTGCCGTCGGGGGACCAGACCGGCGCGCCGATGTTGCCGTAGCTGGATGAAGACAACTCGGCGGTCTGCTTGCTCTCCAATGTGTACTTGCGCAGTTTGCTGTCGGAACCGGTGAAGGCGAGTTCTTTGGAGTTCGGCGACCAGGAGAAGTTGGATTTGAGCGTGTCGAGGTCGGTGATCTTCTGCGGTTCGCCCGCGCCATCAGATGCGATGATGTAAACCTCTTCGCGTCCGCTGCGGTCGGAGATGAAGGCGATCCACTTGCCGTCGGGCGAATACCTCGGCTCTTTGTCGCGCCAGGGGCTGTCGGTGATCTGGCGCAGGTCGCCTTCGTCGGTCGGCGCCGTGAACAGCTCGCCGTGAATTGAGAGAACGATGCGGCGGCCCGAAGGCGCGAGGTCGTAATCGTCCAATTGCGAATTGAAATCGCGAGTCTCGACCATGTTCTCCTGCGTCTCGGCGGCGATGTCGAGCTTAATCGGAGCGGCCTTGCGGCTGGCCACGTCCAACTTCCAAATTCCAAAGTCATGCTCGAAGACGATCACCTTGCCGTCGGCGCTCATCGCGGGCCAGCGCACGTCGCCGGTGTTGAACGAAGTCAGGCGCTCGGCTTTGCCGCCCTTTTCGCTCACGCGCCAGACATTGGTCAGGCCATTGCCTTCGCGGTCGCTGACGAAGTAGATATGGCCGTCACGGCTCCACATCGGCCACGAATCCATCCCGTCGAAATCGGTCACGTCGGTAAATTTTTTGGCGGCGATGTCCATCACCGTCACGTCGGTCTGGTAAGAGCCGCGATAATATTTGCGCCAGTAAGATTGCGATTTGCGGTTGATGGCCAGTTTCTTCCCGTCGGGCGAGAAGCTCGCGTAGACGCCCATATCCGAACCGGCGTTGCGCTCTTTCATGTCGTCAACGTTGACCGTGTAGAGCTTGCCCATGAAGTCTTCGCCACGCTGGCTGGCGAAAAGCACGGAGCGGCCATCGGGCGCCCAGCTCTGGACAGTGTCGTCAGCGGAATGGAACGTCAATTGTTTCGCCGCGCCGCCTTCGGCCGGAATGACGTAAACATCCAGGTTTCCGTTGCGGTCGGACGAGAAGGCGATCCATTTACCGTCGGGCGAAAAGCGCGGGTAAACGTCGCGGGCGCGATGGACGGTGACTCGTTTGATGTTCTGTCCGTTTTCGTCCGCGGTCCAGATGTCACCCAGATAGGTGAAGACGATGCGGCCCTGGTGGTAGTGCGGATAGCGCGCCAGCTTGGCCTCGCGGCCAAACGCGACAAACGACAAGCAGCATGCGAACAACAGCGCGAGTGTGTAAAGGCGTTTCATAGCTATCTCCTTAAACAGGTTTCAATCAGGTTGCTTGCAAAGGTTGGCTGATGGCAAAGACGCGGGCGCCTGTTCGCGGGTTACAGCGGCGCGTCTTCCTGTTCATCGTCAGGGCGAAAGACCACGGCGCCGGGCAACAGAGAATTCTCCTATTTTGGTCTCCTCGCGCAGGCTTTCTCGCAAATACCCGGCTTGGCTGCTATGATCTGGCCGTTTTATAGGCGAATTAACAAACGTCCCATCATTCTCGTTGCTCAACATTTATATACATAACACAAGGAGATGAGAGATGAGTCTTGACTCCCTCACCTTCGGTCATCTGCAACGTTTCGGCGTGGTTGACCGAGCGTTATTGCTCTTATCCATTATCTGTAGCCTCTTTTATCTGGTCTCACAAAGTTTTCAGCCTTACCCGGGCAGCGTTCTGTTGAAAATGTCGAGCATTGCGCCGCTGGCCGTGATCGCGTTCAGGGCGCTGCGGGAGCCATCGGCCAACCCGCACGGCATCGAATGGCTGCGCGATCGAGACAATGTGATTCTGGGGATGGCGCTCGCGTTCTCCTCTCTGGGCGATGTGCTGCTCGATCTCGATCCCCCGCGTCTCTTCCTCAAAGGGCTATTAGCGTTCGTCGTGGCGCATTTCATCTACATTTTGCTCTTCGTCCGCAATTGGGTTCGGCCGTTGAGGCCGAAGGGATGGCAGTTGGCGCTCCTGGGCGCAGTGTTGATCTACAGCATGCTCTTGTCTCAATGGCTGGCGCCGAGTCTGGGGACGATCGCAGGGCCGGTGATGCTTTACGTTTGCGTGATCACCGTGATGGTCGTGTCGGCGGCGCTGGCGGGATTTTCAAAACCCTGGGTCTATTCAGGCGTGATTCTGTTTCTGATCTCGGATTCGATCATCGCCGTGGACAAGTTCAAATCGCCCGTGCCGTCGCGCGGATATCTGGTCTGGGCGACTTACTACCTTGCGCAATATGGGATTGCGATTGGCTTTTTGCGGGAGAAGCTGGGCGAGAAACAGTAGTGGGCTGGATCGGGTTGCGGATTGCCGGCGCTCAACAATACCACTCGTCCGCGTGTTGGTGGTTTGAGTCTCCCGGTTAGGCTCCGCCATCCTCCTGTCCGCGAACAATCTCGAGTACATCGCAGAGCCTGTCGATTTGGTGGCGCGGCAGCGGCAGACCAACCGGCCACGCGTGGACTCCATTCAACCAGACGGATTGGAGGCCAGCCGCCGCGGCGCCGAGAATGTCGTTCTGGGGATGATCTCCAACGAACCAGGCATCGCATTCTGCGCAGCCAAGTTCGTCCAGGCTTCTTTTGAAAATCCTGGCGTCCGGTTTCTCGAAGCCGACGACCTCTGAGATGACGACCGCGTTTAGCAGTGAACGGATCCCAAGGGAGTCGATCTTGGGCTGCTGGATCCTATCCCGCCCGTTCGTAACAACTCCGAGGACGAATCCGCGTAAGCGCAGCTTCTCCAGTGTCGACACTAGCCCTTCCCGACTGGCAGTCTCCGCTGGGAACGATGCTTCCCAGTGGTCGGCGAGGCGGCTTACATCGGGAGCGTTTTGCCACGGCAGTTCTCGCCGCAGAGCCAAGAAGACATTCTCACGGGGCGTATATCCACCACGGTCCAGATCGTGGATGAGAGCCTCGATCTTGGCCACGTCACCGGCCTCGAGGTCGCTCAGGAAGTCGACGTGAAAGCGTCGCGCGTATCGAGCGATTGACGCTCGGCGGTCCGTCAGCGTGTCATCAAGATCGAACAGCACGGCCTTTCGCATATCCTTTCGCACATCATGGATCCGTGGGCCTAACGACCAGGTTAGGCGCGTTCGGTTAACTATCTATTCAATGTCATCAATCCAAGCAACAGCGGCAGATAAAGCACTGAAACTTTGAGCAGCCGGCGGGACTGTTCGGGCGTCGGTTGTCTCGCCGCGACGACGCTGGCGTGCAAAAACCACGCGCCCAAAACCACCGCGCCACTCAAATAAATCCATCCGGAAAAGTGTAGAAAAGTCGGCAGCAGGCTCACGGGCACGAGCGCGATCGTGTAGCCGACGATCTGGCGAGCCGTCGATTTGCCGTCGGGTTCGATCACGGGCAGCATGCGGATGCCCGCCCGCGCGTAATCTTCACGGCACATCGTCGCAATGGCGTGGAAATGCGGGAACTGCCAGAGGAACATGATCCCGAACAGCGCGACGGCCTCGACTCCGACTTCGTTGCGCGCCGCCGCCCAGCCGAGCAGCGGGGGCAAAGCCCCGGGAAAAGCGCCGAGGAACGTGCACCAATGCGTGCGCGTTTTGAGCGGCGTGTAGATGAACAGGTAGCTCGCCATCGCGATGAATCCCCAGAAAGCCGTCAGAGGATTGAGGAACCAGGCGAGATAAGCTTCCCCGATCAGCGAAACCGCGACGCCGAAAACGAGCGCAGCGCGCGCGGCCAGTTTCCCCGCGGGCAACGGACGGAGTTTCGTCCGCCGCATCAACGCGTCAAGGTCGCGCTCCCAATATTGGTTGAGCGCGCCGATGCCGCTCGAAAGCAGCGCGACGCCGATCGCCGTGTGAAGGAATTGAATCCAATCGACGGATGAAGGGGAACCCAGCGCGAATCCGGCGAGCGCCGACAGGACGACGAGCGATGTGATGCGGGGCTTCGTCAGGTCAACATAGGCCGCCAGTTTCTCGTTGAAGCTCAAGTCTTGCGGCGGAGAGACGAGGGCGATTTCCGACGACGACGCAGCCGGAGAATCGGCTGCTGTAATGACTTCCATGGAATTACCTTCCGAATGATGAAGAATGGTCTTTAATTATGATGATTCAGTAAGCGATAAGATAACAGACGGCGGCGAGCTTTTCCAAATTCGGCGGCGCCTCGTATAGTGAACAGCCGATCATTGTCTTATTTCGAATGTGGCAATTGTGGTTTGTACAGAATGAACACCGGGTCGTCATGAACCCAGGCGGCCCTCAACCATTCGGGCGCTTTTTCAGGCTTGCCGAGCGCGGCCAGTTCCTTACGCTCTTTCAACTCGCGCTTTCCGACCGCGATGTAATCCACCCGGTTGGCCTGGACCCAGGCGCGGAATTCGTCGAGCGATTTGACCTGCGGAAAAAAGACCCATTCGTTGCGGGACATATACGCCAGATGAGGCTTGCGGGCGACGATTCTCTTGCCGCCCGCATCGCCCACAGCCGACAGATAATCACGCGCGGCGACAATTTCCATAGGCTGGCTTTCCAGAAAAAATGTTACGTCCTTGCGCGATTCGGTCAGCGAGAGCGCGAACATCGCGGCGACCGTCGCGACCGGAATCAACGCGAAAGCGCGACTCTTAAACCATCCCAGAGACCGCGCCATTTCCAGCCAGGCCGTCGCGGCAAAAACGGCGAAACCCGCGTACAGAACCATCACGAAAAAGTAGTACCGCGCCTCCCAATGATTGAGCGCCATCAGCAGCAGATAGAGCGCGCCCGCGATCAGAACCATCGACACATTTTTCGACCGCCCCCTGCCCAGAGCCAGCAAAACGCCGAGCCACGCCATCCACCCCACCCACTGATGCGCCAGAGTATCTTTCAGGCTGTAGCGCAGGCTCTCGTATAGATTCACAGGATAACGCGCAATCAACCGCTTCGGATCGTAGCCGAGCACATCGCCGAACGAATGAAACCGCTGTTCGAGCGCGCGCGTGGCGTCCTGATTGGTCTTGTTCGCGACCAGTTCCGGGTAAAATTCCGTCGCGACGTTCAAGTAGTTAGTGTTGTAAAACGGCGAGCCGTGGCGTTTGTAATTCGCTACCAGCCAGGGCGCCGACGCGATGATGAAAAGCGCGACGAAGATCGCCGACAAGATCAAACGCTCGCGCCATCTCTGTTTGAAAAAATCGAGCAGCGCGATTCCGATCAAACACGCGATCAACAGAAACAGCCCGTTGTAGCGGGTTAGATAGACCATCCCCGTCAATGCGCCAGCCGGCGCCACACGCCAGCGCGGCGCGATCCGTTCATCCGTAAAAACAACCAGAACCGCCAGACACAGCAGCAAAAAGAAAACGTCGGTCGCCGCGTTGATCGAAAATTGAGGAAACTCTCCGCTGGCGATTGCGACGATTTGCGCGCCGACGCCAACCCAGTAACCGAACAACCGCGCGAATAGAACGAAGACCAGCAATCCGCACAAGACCGCGCAAACGACCGACATCCATTTGCCGACGGTGAACAGATCTCCGCCCATCCCCGCCAGCTTTGCGACGAGGGCGAGAGCCGCCGGATAGCCTGGGCCTTGATACGTGTTTTGCGGGAATTGGCCTGCGGCGAGGCGTTCGGCGTCAGGCGCGTAGAAGTGATAGAAATCGGTTTCAGTCGCGTAATTGCCGAATGGATGCTGCCGGGCAAGATAAATGAGCGTGAGGAGATGAATCAGGGAAATCAGGATGATTGGCCCCATGAGCAGGAGCCATCTCTGCCACGAGGGGCGAAACACACTAATCGCCTCAAACTCAAACGCCTGAGACATCTCATCGGCTTTAGTCTCGTTCCGCGAATCGGTCATTAGATCACTGGTCGCTACAGGTTCTTTTTCTTCATCTCATCCAGCATGTATTCCGATGCGCGCCATGTCAGCGCCATGATCGTCAGCGTCGGATTTTTATGCGTGCCTGAAGCGAAGGCGGCGGCGTCCATCACAAAAAGGTTCTTCACATCCCAGCTCTGATTGAATTGGTTGAGCACGGACGTTTTCGGGTCGCTGCCCATGTGCGCCGTTCCCATCTCGTGGATCGAATGGCCCGGCTCATCCGGCGCTTCCGGCAGGCTTATGTCAACGGCCTTCGCCGCCGCGAATATCTCTTCATAGGTCCGCCGGATGTATTTGTACATGTTGATGTCGTTCGATTCCCACGGATGATGAATCTTCAGGACGGGCATTCCCCATTTGTCCTTCACCGAAGGATCGAGTTCGACGAATTTCTTCGGGCTCGCCAGCATCTCGCCGTGCGAGGCTAACGCAACACGCGCGCCCGTCCATTTGCGCACCTCTTTTTTGTACTCGCTGCCGAAGCCCCGAATGCGATTCGCGTTCTTGTCAGGCCGCATTCTGATGCGTGACGAAGGCTCGATCTGGAAACCGCGGACGAAATCGCGCTTCTCGTTCGGGCGGAAATAACCGAACCATGGGATGACGATGTGCGAGCCGCCGATGCCGTCGCCCTCTTCGCGGTCTTTGAAAAACAGTTCGGGGAAATAGGCTCGCGCGCCAACGTCCAGGTGCTCGATGAAGTTTTTGCCGATCATCCCGCTGGAATTGGCAATGTTCGACATCAGCAGCAGTCGCGTGCTTTCGAGCGTGCCGCAAGCCACCACGACCGTGCGAGCTTTGATCTCGCGATCCTTTCCTGTCGTTCGGTCAATGAAACTCACGCCCGAGGCCAGCCCCTTCGCGTTGACGTTGACCTTGTGCGCCATTGCGTTGGGAATCAGAGTGAAGGTCCTGGGGTATTTCTTCATCAGCGGAACGATTTGGCGGAACGCCGAATTGTAGAACGAATGCGTCTCGCAGCCGCTTTCGCAGCCGCTGCAATAATGACATTGGGCGTATCCGTTGTAAGCCTTGGTCAGCATTGCGCGGCGCACGCGAATGGCGCGCAGCCCGGCTTTTTCAGCCGCGTTCTTGATAGCCACGTCGGAACATTTGAAGGCCACGGGCGGCAGGAAATGGTCGCTGTCGGGCAGGTCGGGATGGTTCTCCTTGGCGCCGCAGACGCCCATGAAGATTTCGGCCTTGTCGTAATACGGCGCGATGTCTTTGTATTCAATCGGCCAATCAAGCCCCTGGCCGTCAGTCGAACGCATCTTGAAATCGGCCTCATTGAAACGATTCGCGAAACGCCCCCAGAACATCGTGCGCCCGCCGACATTGCGCGCGCGGAACCAGTTGTAAGGCATCTTTTCGGGAGTCGTGTACGGCTCATCCTTCGATTGGCCTTCGATCTTATACTTCTTGGTGAACTCATCTGGATTGACGAGCGGCTCTTTGAAACCGCGGTACGGATCGTTGTATGGCCACTGGTCGTGATACATAAAATCTTCGTCGTTCATGTGCCTGCGCAACGGCCCGGCGTCAAGCATCGCGACTTTCAGCCCAGCTTGAACCAGCGCCCAGGCCGCCGTGCCTCCGGCGGCGCCCGACCCGACGATCACAACGTCATAAACAGGCGGACTGGCGGCTCTTCGCTTCTGACTCAACATAAAGACAATCCTTTCTCTCGCCCCAAGCGTGTTGTTCGGGCGACCTGTGCCGAAATAATTTAGCGGATGAATTCAAGAGATGTTTACGGCAGGAATTGTATGTGGGCGCCGGAGTCTTGTCTAGCAGGGGGGCCAAGGCTTAGGGCGCGTAAAAAACAGATCGGGCTCATCTTCGTCATAAGAGAGACGCGATTTGATTTTTTGCGTCCATCAACGAAGCCACCACGCAGAAAGCCGCGGATCGAGCCTCCGCCGATGGCGCCTTCAGATCGGGAACCATCATGGTAATCATTCCCGCAGCATTCGCCGCCAGCGCGCCGGCGTCCGAATCTTCTATGGCGATGCAGCGTTCGGGAGCGACGCCAAGAAGGCGCGCGGCTTCGACGTAAATGTCAGGGGCCGGTTTCCCGTTAACGACTTGATCGCCCGTAACAATGTGATTGAACCTGCCTTCCAATCCGGCCGCCCGCAAACTGAAAATTGCGTAATCCTGGTCGCTCGATGTGGCGACGGCGGTGGGAATCCGGTGTTCGCCTAAAAATGATAGGAGTTCGGTTAGCCCGGATTTCGTCGGAATGCCGGAACTTTCGACGTCTGTTCGCCACAGATCAGCCCAGCGGGCGCGAAATTCAGGCATCGGAAAGGCGCCGCCGTAACGCTCCGAGAGCGCAGCCTCGCACGCGGGATTCGGATGACCAATAAGCGCGAAATAAAAATCGTCGTCGAGGATATATCCACATTGGACCGCCGCCTTCTGCCAAGCCCGTTTGTAGATTGATTCTGTGTCGAGCATCAGCCCGTCCATATCGAGAATCACTGCGGCAATCTTTGTTGTCGATATCATCACGTCTCTTTCTCCCACCCGCTTGCCATTCTCCATGGCCGCGTTCATTCAGGTCGTGGATACATCTCGCGCATTGTTTGCCCCATCAGTCTGATGGCGATGCGGCGCGGCATCGCTCTCCGAATCAAAAAAGATGACAAGCGATTTTGCCATCCGGTGATCAAACTCGGATTGCGTCCCAACGCCGCCAACGCTTCGCTCGCCACCTGGTCAGGTTTCATCACCGGCGCCGAGATGAAGCGAGGGCTTCCGGGCTTCGTCGCGAGAAAAGCCGGCGTTTCGGTGGCGCCGGCGCAGCAGGCCAGCGCGTCAATCCCCCGCGCGCGCAACTCGTCCCAGAGACCTTCGGCGAGCAGCAGGCTGTACGCCTTCGTCGCCGCATAGTTGCTCACCAGCGGCGTGCCCTGAAACGCGCTCAGCGACGACATCAACAGGATACCGCCGCGTCCACGCGCCAGCATTTGTTTGCCGAACAGATAAGCCATCACCATCGGCGCGCGGCAGTTAAGGTCGACTTCACGGTAATGATCTTCGAGCGGTTGCTCGAAGAAAGGCCCGACGACGCTGAATGCGGCGTTAAAGACCAGCAGACCGATCTCCAGATCCGCGGTTTGTTCGGCGATCACCGCTGGGCCGCCGGCATACGCCAAATCCACCGCCAGGCTTCGCGTCTCCACTCCGTAACGGGCCGTCAGCTTCGCGCCGAGCTCCGCCAACATCTCTCCGCGCCGCGCCACTAAAACCAGATTCAATCCGCGCGCGGCCAATTGCGTCGCGAACGCCGCTCCAATGCCTTCGGAAGCGCCCGCGACCACGGCCCAAGGGCCATACTTCGAGCGAAAATCATTCTGCTTCGTCATCTTTGATAGTGGGATCGCGTCGCTTGCCGCTTTGACCCTCTTCGCCGATTCGATCATAGCTACGAGCCTTGGTAAATGGGGTTTGCCCCGCTTATGACTGCTTTGGGAATTGTCGATGACCGCAATGTGGAAGAAATGCCCGCGCATTATAGAACGCCGGAACCTGGATGTGTAGAAAACGGCGGATTATCCGACTTTTCAGCTTGACCCTGGAACCGGTTCCGGACTTTATAATGCCAATCGTGTCGAAGAAGACTTCAGTGAACGGGTTGTTGCGCGCGGGCGAAATGGCGCGTTTGGCGGGCGTGAGCACGGATACCTTGCGTCATTATGAACGCAAAGGATTGCTCAAGCCGCAGCGCGCTTCGAACGGCTATCGCGAATACCCGCGGCGCGCTGTTGAGCGTGTGCGGCTCATTCGCCGCGCTCTCGCGATCGGTTTCAAACTCGACGACCTGCAGCGCATCTTCAAAATCCGCGACGCGGGCGGCGCGCCGTGCCGTCAGGTGCGCGAGCTTGCCGCCTCCAAACTCGACGAATTGGAAAACCTGGTGCGCGATCTGATCATCGTGCGCGACGAGATGCGGGAGCTTATAAAAGACTGGGATATGCGATTGGGTTCGGCCCCGGCGAATGAGCCGGCGCGCCTGCTCGAAACTCTGGTCGGCGCGGGCCTTGCCGAGGTCAGGGCTTTTGCTCCGCTTAAACCACACTCTTCAAAACGCAAACAAAAGAAGAAGGAGAACCAGCGATGAATCGCCTAATTCGTCTTACGGCTGTTTTTACGTTCCTTATCGCAGGCGTTGTGCGCGCTGACGCGCAACACCCATCTCACGACGTTCAGCCCCAGCGTCAATCCGGCAAATCAAAATCGGATCAGAAGGCGGATCACAATCACGGCGGCTATCTAGACGATGTGAATCGCCGTGGAGACAAGGCGATGGGGTTCTCGCACTCGAAGACGACCCATCACTTCACGCTCAAAACCGACGGCGGCGCCATTCAGGTTGAAGCTAAAGACGCAGGCGATACTGCAAGCCGCGACCAGATACGCCAGCACCTGAAGCATATTGCAAAGAAGTTCTCCGAAGGAGATTTCGCCGCGCCGATGTTCATCCACGCGCAGACGCCGCCTGGCGTGCCCGCGATGAAAAGGTTGAAGGCCGAGATCAAGTATCAATTTGAAGAACTGGAACGAGGAGGACAGGTTCGCATCTCGACGCCCAACGCCGAAGCGATCAATGCGATTCACGAGTTTCTACGTTTCCAGATTCAAGACCACCGGACCGGCGATTCTCTGGAAGTTAGTCGAGAAGACAAAGATCGAAGTGAAATCTGAGCCACTATCGCCGGTTGTTTGACGCCTATCGCCGCTCACTTTCCCGCGGGCTTATTCTCTATCCTGTAAAGATGCGTCCTGGTTCGCAGATAGAAAGCCTTGCCGGCGACTGCGGGCGATGCCAGGAAGCCATCTCCAAGTTGATTTTCCGCCAGCGTCTTGAACACTCTTCCAGGCTGGATCACGGTGGTTTTGCCGTCCTCGCTGAAGAGCCAGATTTTGCCGTCAGCGTAAACCGGCGAGGCGGAGTATTCGCCGCCGATCCGTTGTTGCCAGACCAGCTCTCCGGACTTCGCTTCGACGCAACTGGCGATCCCGGTGTCGCCGATCATGTAAATCAGATCGTCAATCAGGAGGATCGAGGGTTTGTTGGAAACTCCCCGCTTGACCTTCCATGCGACGTGGGTGTCCGTGATCAGCCCCTTGCCGCCGGTTCGGACCGCGAACAACTGGCCGGCGGAAAATCCCGTGGGGAAGAAGATCATGCCGTGGCCGATCACGGGCCGCGTGCTGGCCGAATGCTGCGCGCGCTCTTCCACGCGCCAGAGTTCCTTGCCGGTGAGCGGATCGTATGCGTAGGCGGCCTTGGCGCCCAGACTGATCATCTCCAATCTGCCGTTGATCATCGCGACGTGCGGCGTGGAGAAAGCTTTGCGGAGATCACCGTCCGCCGCGATCTTTCCGTTCGCGTCAACGTCCTGAAAGTCTATCGACCGTTTCGTCTGCCAAATCGTTTTGCCGGTGCGTTTATCCAGCGCGACGACGAACTGATGGTCGCTGCCGTCGAAATGCATGATCAGCAGGTTGCGGAAGAGAATCGGAGACGATCCCGCGCCGCGGAAATGATTGCATTCGATGTCGCGCCGTTCCCACAGGACTTTGAAGCTTTTCGTATCGATGCAGGCCGTTCCGGGCGATCCGAATGTGATGTAGACGCGCCCTTGTTCGATCACCGGCGTGGGCGACGCATAGGTATTGAACGGATGCGCATATTGAGGCTGCGCCACCTCGAAAAGCTTCATGTCCTGAATGACGCGGCCTGTCTCCCGGTCAACGCAGAGCGCATAAAGCTTACGTCCATCCTGCGAGGCGGTCGTCAGCCAGATTTGATTGCCGTAAATGACCGGAGATGACCAGCCGCGGTCGTGGATCGGTGTTTTCCAGATGATGTTGTTCGTCTCGCTCCAATTGAGCGGCAGGTCGCGCGCGTCGGAGTGGCCGGTTCCCTCAGGCCCGCGGAACTGCGGCCAGTCATTGCCCGCGTATACGAACAGGCAAAGGAGAACGAGAAGAAACGTCGGAGGGCATTGCGAAGACAGCATCGCAAAGATGAACCGGGCAAATCGCTTCATCCGGGTTGATCCTTTCAGGCAAAATGTTAGTCAAGCAAATCGTTGGGAAAAGCGGGCGCATCATACCATGCCTGGCTGCTCAGCCTGGAAAGCCGTGACGAAGGATCTTCACAAAGACTAAAACCCAAGACCTATCACCCAACACCTACTTTTTCTTTCAAAACCTCTGTTGATTGAGCCATGAGAGGGAAATCTATAGGTGCTGGGTGATAGGTCTTGGGTTTTAGTTCATCATCATGCGCCGAACATCTCTGTGTCTGTCTTCGACAATTACTTCCACTTCTTCTCCAACCCGCACGACGCCGCTTTTGACGACTCGTCCGATCTGCCCGCATTGGCCGTAGAGTCGTTTCGGCAGGCGATTGTCTATCTTCGTGATCGAGCGGCAGGGTTTGCGCGCTTCGACGATTTCGATGACCGTTTCGCCGATGCGGAGTTGCGCGCCGGGTTTGAGAGAGTTGAGGTCGAGGTTTTCGATAAAGAGGTTCGCGCTCAGGCTTCCGGCTGAGACTTCAAAGCCTTCGTTCTGTATATCGCGCAGGGTTTTAGCGGCGAACAGGCTGACCTGGCGGTCGGGATCGCGGCCCGCGTGGCTGTCGCCGCGCAGGCCGTGACCGGAGATCAATTCGGCGGATTCGACCGGAGCTTTGTCTTCGCCTTTCCGCGATCCCACATATACTCCGGTCAGTTTTCCGGTCAAAGAATTCATTGTGTCTGAAATCAATAGGCCGCGATGTCGTAAATCGCTTCGAGCACGTTTTCGGTCTGCGGTAGAGTCGCGTCCTCGACATCGGGCGCGTAGGCGACGAAGCAATCGAGCGCGGCCACGCGTTTGACGGGCGCGTCCAGATGATCGAACAGTTCGTCGGCGATTCGCGCGGCAATCTCAGCGCCGTAACCCCACGAGACGAAATCTTCGTAAGCGACGATCACTCGATTGGTTTTCTTGACGCTACGTTCAATCGCCCGCCAGTCATACGGGTTCAAACTGCGCAGATCGATCACTTCGACGCTGATGTCTTCCTGGGCGGCCTGTTTGGCGGCGACCAGTGAGCGTTGAACCAACGCGCCGTAAGTGATGATTGTCAGATCCGCGCCCTCGCGCACGACTTTGGCTTTGCCAAACGGGATCATGAAATCCGATCCCGGATAGCGGCCTTTGTTGTAAGTCTGGCGGTAAAGGTGCTTGTGTTCGAGGAAGAGCACCGGGTCGTCGCACCGGATCGCGGTGCGCAACAATCCATTCGCGTCGAGCGCGGTTGACGGCATCACCACGCGCCATCCGGGGATAGATGTGAAGGTCGAGACGCCCGACTGGCTGTGATAGATCGCGCCGCCTTTCAGATAGCCGCCCACGGGGACGCGCACGACCATCGGGCATTTCCAGCCGTTGTTCGAGCGCCACCGCAGCAACGGGACTTCGTCGCGCATTTGCATGAACGCGGGCCAGATGTAATCGAAGAATTGAATCTCGGCGACAGGCTTCAACCCGCGGGCGGCCATTCCCATCGCCCGCCCGATGACGTTGGCTTCGGCCAACGGCGTGTTGAAGACGCGGTCGCTGCCGAAACGGCGCTGCAAATTGGCTGTGACTTTGAACACTCCGCCCTTGCCTTTGACGCGGTTCAGATACTCGGCGCGGCTGGCGTCGGCCACGTCTTCGCCGAGCACGACGATGCGCGCATTCGCCTCCATCTCTTCGTGCAGGCAGCGGTTGATCAGATCCACCATCGTGCCTTCGTTCCCGCTTAAATGCGCGCCGTCTTCGGTGTCGAACTCGGATGAAGCCGGATCGACGTCGGGCGAATAGACGTAAAGCGTCGCCGATTCTTTCGGCGGTTGCGGCATGCCGAGCGCGCGTTCGGCGGCCTCGTTGATTTCGGCGTCGGCCTCGTCTCTGACCTTCTGCAACTCCTCCGGAGTGAGAATGCCTTCGCGGACGAGCAGATTGCCGAGTTGTTTAATCGGGTCGCGCGCGGCGTCAATGGCGCGCTCCTCTTCGGGACGATAGAGCGATTCGTCGTCCGATTGCGAATGCGAGTAAGGCCGGACGACGTGGGCATGAACCAGCGCGGGGCCGCGGCGCTCGCGAACATATTCGATCGCGCGCCCAAGTGTTTCGTAACTCGCCAGGAAGTCGGTCCCGTCGCATTCCTCGATGTAGAGACCGGGGAACGAAGAGACCAGCCGGGAAATGCTCCCGCCGGCGGTTTGGACTTCGACCGGGACGGAGATCGCGTATCCGTTGTCCTCGATCAGGTATAGGACCGGCAGTTTCAGATTGCAGGCGGTGTTGAGCGATTCCCAGAATTCGCCTTCGCTGGTCGTGCCGTCGCCCGCCGAGACATAAACGACTTCGTCGTGTTTGAAATGGGCCGCGCGGTCTTCGATCTCTTTGATCATCGAATAGCGATAACCCGCCTCGGCTGCGCCGATGGCCTGCAAAAACTGCGTGCCGGTGGCGGATGAACGCGAAAAGACGTGCAGATTCGGATTGCTCCAGTGCGACGGCATCTGGCGGGCGCCGGAATTCGGGTCGTCCTTAGCGGCCACGGCGCCGAGCAACTGGTCGTAAGGGCTTATGCCCAACTGCAACGCCAGGGCGCGGTCGCGGTAGTAGGCGAAGAACCAATCGTAGCCGGGTCGCAACTGCAGGCCTGCCGCGATCAGAACGGCTTCATGGCCCGCGCCGCTGATTTGAAAATAGACTCGATTTTGCCGCTTGAGGACCAACTCTTTATCGTCAATCCGGCGGGATGTGTACATCGTGCGGTATACGCTCACGAGCGTGGCGGGGGCAAGCGCAAGACGGCGTTCAACCATAAGATCAGTCACCATAGAGGAGTCTCTCCTTGTGCCGTGTCTTCAATGAGTATGTTTATCAGGGAGGCTTCTTTCATCTTTGCGATTGATGGGTCAGTCTATACAACGGGCGTCGTGTTGTGCAAGCCGCATTCCGTGTGCGAACATTCGTTCGGATTTGGTTGTTGGTCTTACCATAACCTTCAAAATAATTTGCAGGCATCAGGTTGAATATACACAAGATACGGAAGGCCGAAGGACACAAAAAATGAAGCTGAGTGAAGAGCAAATCCAAGACTCTCTTTCTCGTCTCGCAGGTTGGAATCGGGAAGGCGATTGGCTGACGCGCGATCTGAAATTTGAGGACTTCAAGCGCGCGATGGCCTTCGTCAACCAGGTCGCTGATGAAGCCGAAGCGATGGATCATCACCCCGATATTCTGATTCACGGCTGGAACAAAGTTCGTCTGAGCGTGATGACCCACAGCGCGGGCGGATTGACGGAGAAGGATTTCAAACTCGCCGAACGCATCAACACCCTGGTCTGAATCGAACCGTAGCCAACTGTAGCCAATTGTAATTGGGAGTCATGCAGGACACATTGCATTCGTTCAGCGTTTTAAGCGCGATGATCACCCCGGCGGTTCTGATTTCGGCCTGCGGCACGCTGATCTTTTCAACCTCGACGCGATTGGCGCGCATTGTCGATCGTGTGCGCGGTTTGAGCGGCGACATCGAGCAACTTTCCAAGGACGAAAACGTGGATTTTCCCGAAGAGCGCCGGATCGAAGTCGACCGGCAGATCGCGATCCACGCGCGGCGCGGCAGATTGATCCAACACTCGCTGACCAGCTTTTACGTCTCGCTGAGCCTGTTCGTGGCCGCGACCGTCGCCATCGGATTCGTCGCCGTCTTCAACCGCGTCACATGGCTGCCGAACACGCTGGGCATCGTCGGCACGGTCTTTCTCTTTTACGGCTGCGTGATGCTGATCGCCGAGACGCGGCTGGCGTTGCGCTCGGTCAAATCCGAGATGGAGTTCACGCTGATGTTGCGCGCGAAGTATCAGGAACGCCGCGACGCCGCGCTGGCGGAGGCAGAGAAGGAAATTTGATGCTAAGGCGCCCCGTCAAAATAAAGTGGCTAATTTTTTCGTAACTGCTCATCTCCCCTGCCGCGTTAGCGGCGCCTTGAATTTAGCCGTGGGTTTCAACCCACGGCGCCCGTGAATTGTT